>Ga0208101_10012_pt1 | contig 56177 bp, 57 predicted proteins | sample Subbioug_CSW11AC_FD_184823 | JGI IMG/M metagenome (GOLD analysis project Ga0208101, IMG submission 184823) | Serpentinite rock and fluid subsurface biosphere microbial communities from McLaughlin Reserve, California, USA - CR12Aug_CSW11AC (SPAdes) | ecosystem: Environmental > Terrestrial > Deep...
CCGTGTTACTTAAATGCAAGATGCTAATCCAGAGATTGTTGGCACCAAGCTCCTTTGTTTGGTAAAGGGTAAAAAGCGGCCAGGCGACCTGCCAGGCGAAATGAAAGAATAAGGAAACAAGCGTGAAACGCAAGAAGCTCCACTTCCCCCGAAATTCACGCAGATCGTCTCTGACTGACCGCAGAAGGGTAGCGGCGAATCTCCCCACAGGGATATCAGCGGCATTGTGCTCTGCTGCACCGTCAGGAGCCACAACCAGCCGGCGAAAGACCCAAATCTCCAGTGCCCCGAAGGCAAAGGCTACGGCGAAGATGATTTGGTACCCTAGTGGGTAGGTCATAATATCTAGCGCTCGTCCGGCTACCAGGATGCACAGGGTGCCGATTACATTCATGAGGCGATTGCGCTCGGCAAAGGCCGTGGCTCGGCGATGAGGCGGTACTACGCGGGCGATAAACCCCTGCCAAGCGACATTAGAGATAGCGCCTGGTAGGTTCATTACAGCTAGAGTGAGAACTAGTAGCGCCGCGCGACGATCAGGGGTGAAGAACGGGATCATCGCCAGCAGCAAGTAGAAGATGCGGTGGGCAAGCATAAAGGCCGCCGTGTAGCGCTTCTTATCGCGGCGGGAATCTATAAATTTGGCCCCCGGAATCATGGCCAACAGGCTGACAAAGGCAGGTGCGGAGGATAAAAGACCAATCTGGACGTTGCTGGCACCTAAGCGCACCGCGAATATGCCCATAAAAGGGCCCACCAAGTTAGCGGCTAGCGTAGAGACTACGCCGTGGTAGTTGTTTAAGCGAATATTTGACTCTTGTACATCGGAGGAACGACCGTCTAGATCGTCCTTAATGCATTTGATACGCCCGCGTAGCGACATGTTAGCGCCCCCTCTAGTTGTAGACAAGTAGTGCCAGCCAAAGGCCTTAGTATACGTTCGACGAAAACTTCGCTACTCCTTTTATTCCGCTACACTAAGTAATCTGCCCTAGGGGTTACGGTAAGGGTTTAGGTCCACGGCAAGAGGCAGAGCCGGCTCACTTCATGTTGAGCCGGCTCTGCGCACTATCTTTGGGCTATTAAGATCCGAGCTTACGCCCTAGCTCGTAGGCATCCTCTAGTAGCCCAGTTCTTTCTCTGACAATGCCTTTAGGCCCTAGGCTTGTGCCCACGAGCTCCCACACTTTAGGCTGGTTCAGACACCTAAAGAGTACTCTGAGCGTGGCTAAAGTCGCCTGTGGATGCTCGTGCGAAGGTGCGCCACACACGGCGAGCACCGCCCCCCGGATGTGGGAGCCGTCCACCCTAAGTGTTCTGTCCCCGCGCCGCAGCTGGTAGAGACGATCAAGAAACACTTTTGTCTGGCCTGTTACCTGTCCCATGTACACTGGTGAGCCGAGCACTACCCCCGAGGACTGCACGATTTCGTCGAGCAGCATGGACATATCGTCTGGAATGCTACACTCGTCATTTGTCTTGCAGTGGTTACACCCAGTGCAAGGGCTAATCGACAAATCGGACAGGCGGATTGTTTCTACGGCAGCCCCAGTGTCTGCCGCCCCGCGCAAGATCTCTCTGATCAGAAGATCGGTGTTGCCGTCTCGGCGAGCAGACCCACACAGACCTAGTACTTTTTTCATTGCCATCACCTCGCCTCTCTTTTCGTCACGCCCTAGGCGCTTTCCTGCAAAAAAAAGACCCCGGCGAAGCCCGGGTCACAGCTAGATAGGCCTTCCAAAAATGCAGGTCTTGCCGCGATGGGTTTGCCGGAAGCCTAACTTGCGTGCTAGGCAAATCGAAGGTCGATTTTTGTGATTGATACGGGTATAAGCATATCTGCCACCGGCGCCCTTTGCCAAGGCGATAGTCTGCTTGGTCGCGCTCTGTGCCAGCCCCAAATGACGAAATTTTGGCTTTATGGAGAGGTGCACCAACTCGTAAACACCCCTGCCGCGCCCTTCAAAGCCAATCCAGCCTGCAGTGTAGGGGCCACTTTCAATGGTAAAATGAGGGCGCGCCAGTATGCGCTGGGGGGCAACCACCACACCGTTGTATTTTTTGATTCCAGCCGTAACAGTGCGAGCCGTGACAGAGTCACGAATGCGGCAGAGCCTCATCGCAGGAACACTTCCTTTCTCAGTCCTCGCTTCAGCTTATGGCTGCAGGCTGAAAAGGTGCGCGATAGAACAAGCATCTATAAATCGAGACATTTTTACCTGTCTCCAGCGTCAAGCTAGATGGTAAGTAATCGTCGCACATTGGGGAGGAAAGATCATGCAAATACCGCAATTAGTTATCGGAGAAAAAATCGCCCAAGTACCCATTGTACAGGGGGCCATGGGTGTAGGTATCTCCTTGTCGGGGCTAGCCGGAGCAGTCGCCCGCGCAGGGGGCGTGGGGGTCATTGCGGGGGTTGAAATTGGGTTTCAGTGGCCGACCTATGCCACAGACAAAGTCACGGCCAATAGCGAGGCCCTTTTGTGGCACCTCCATAGGGCGCGAGAAATCGCTCCCCAGGGGGTTATTGGCGTCAATATCATGGTGGCTGCTAACGATTACGCCCTGCTAGTTGAAACGGCGGTAAGGGGAGGCGCGGACATTATATTTAGCGGCGCAGGGCTGCCGTTGTTACTACCAGCCCTCACCAGAGGGTCGTCAACCGCCATTGTCCCTATCGTCAGCTCGGCGAAAGCGGCGGCACTTATCACCAAGCACTATCTCAATAAGTATAATCGCCTGCCAGATGCCATAGTGGTGGAGGGGCCTCTAGCGGGTGGGCACTTAGGTTTTTCGCGCAGCCAGCTTGCCGACAGCACGGGCCAATTCTCTCTCGATACGATTCTGAGCGAGGTACACACGGCAATGCGCGACTTGCTTGGTGAAAAGGCGGCTTCGCTGCCCCTTATTGCGGGCGGCGGGGTTTTTAGCGGGGGCGATATCGCGAGATTACTCAGGGCAGGGGCGGCCGGGGTGCAGTTAGCGACACGCTTTGTCGCCACTCTAGAGTGTGATGCCGCCAGCGAATTCAAAGAAGCGTACCTGCAAGCAACCCCGGACGACGTAGTCATTATTGACAGCCCCGTGGGTATGCCGGGGCGAGCACTCGCCAATAAATTTCTCAAGGAAGTAGAAAAGGGCCTGCGTCAACCAGACAGTTGCGTGGTGCACTGTCTTAAGCCTTGCAACCCTTTAAGAGCGCCCTACTGTATTGCCGAAGCCTTGATTAACGCCGCTCGCGGGCAACTAGGGGATGGTTTCGCCTTCTGTGGCTCCGAAGTGCATCGCATTCACAGTATCGTCTCTGTAGACGAGCTCATGCGCGAGCTATGTGACGAACTGCGCCGCGCGTAGCGAGACTATCGAGGGTAGTACTCCACAGCCGCTCCCACAGTTCCAGGCCCGGTATGCACGCCAACGACAGGCCCCACATGCGATAGAGCGGGCTCGACGCCGAAGGCCTTGGTCAGCTCGCCTACAAGTACCTGCCCAGCCTCATCGGCGGCCCCGACACCCACACTCACACGCTTAACGCGGCGACCCTGCGATAACTCTTGGAAGAGGCCTACTATCTGCGTGAGAGCCTGCTTTTGACTTCTGGCTTTGCCGGCATCAACATAGGCGCCGTCCTCCACGCGGATAATGGGCTTGATATTAAGGAGAGAGCCGAGCAAACTCTTCGCCTTGCCGATTCTGCCCCCTCTAGCGAGATACTCGAGGGTGTTCAGGGTAAAAAGCAACTCATGGTTTTGGCGACAGACTTCGATGGCGGCGAGAACTTCTTCGACAGAGCGACCTTCGCCAATGGCCGCTGCGGCTGCCCGTACTTGTAGGCCGGCGCCAACGCTGATGGAGCGCGAGTCAACCACGCGAATATCCTTGCCGGTAAGTTGCTCTGCCGCTTGGCGGGCTGCCTGACATGTTCCACTCAGTCCAGCCGAAATGTGCAAAGAGACAATGGTGTCGTACCCAGCAGAAAAAAGCCCACTGTACAGCTCCATAAATTCCCCTGGCGAAGGTTGGCTGGTGGTGGGTGAGGTGGATGAAGCTTTTAGTTGTGTGTAAAAAGCGTCGGGCGTGATATCAATCCCATCACGGTACATTTTGTCGCCCCATACGACATACAGCGGCTGGATCGTGACCTTGAGATTTTGCGCTTGGACAGGGGTGAGATCAGCAGTGCTATCAGTGACGAGACAAATTCTTCCCACGTGTACAATCCTCCTACCATTATTATCAATCATAAGACGTGACCCTCTGCAGAAAGTGTCACCGTTTTAGCGCGCTTTTACGCCACCCTGTGGAAGCGCGATTTTTTTGTGGGTAGAGACAGGTTCTGATGATATAATCAGGGAGAATTGAAGGCGTTAAAGGAGGGCTCAGCTTGGCCCAAGCCGCAGGTAAAGTCAAGCAGCAAGAGGAACTAACACAGCGAGCCATGCGGAAGAATATTTTGCGTATGGTTTGGCCTGCTACACTAGAGAGCACTCTCCAGATGACTGTAGGTATGGTGGCGATGGCCATGATTGGGCATGTCGGGCCCGGCGCAGTGGGAGCGGTGGGCCTCTCTAATCGTGTCACACAGATAGTGTGGGCGATTTTTGCCTCTATCGGCACAGGAGCAACGGTCCTTATAGCTCGCGCCGTAGGCGCCGGCGACAAAGAGGCGGCCAGGCGTACGGCGCAGCAGGCTCTAGTCGTGGCTATTGTGCTAGTGTGCGTTCTCACCCTGCTCGTAGTGTGGCAGGCACGCTGGCTAATGGTCACCTTATTTCGGGCTGAGGCATATACTCTCGATATGAGTTTCAGTTTCTTGGCATTGGTGGCCTGGGGCATGCCGTTTATGGCCGTCATGCAAGTGGTCGGCGCCGCGATGCGTGGGGCGGGCAATACGCGCACTCCCATGACTGTGGCCTTAGTGGTCAACATCATCAGTGTCTGCGCCAATTATGTGCTCATTTACGGGCACTTCGGGTTTCCGGCCCTTGGCCTGCGCGGGGCAGCCATTGCTACCATCAGCGCACAGAGCGTTGGCGCCGTGCTGGCGCTGTATTTTTTGGCCAGCGGCAGCGAATTTTCGTTTGCCTTGTTTAAGGGGTATGTTCTAGACACGAAGCTCGTACGGTCCATACTGAAGATTGGTGTGCCGGCTGCTGCCGAGATGATTTTTTGGCAGGCCGCCACTATTGTGCTCATGAGGCTTATCGTCGGCTTTGGCACGGAGGAGCTAGCGGCTCACCAGCTTGGCCTGACGGCAGAAAGCCTGAGCTACATGCCTGCAGTAGGTTTTGGCATTGCGGCCACAGCTTTCGTGGGCCAGAGCCTAGGGGCAGAGAATCCGCGCCAGGCCGCGAGGTATGTGGCTGAGATTCTACGCTACTGCCTCATTTTGACCGTGCTAACGGCATCAATACTCTTTTTTGTGCCCGAAATGATTATGGGCTTCTTGACACAAGATGCCGAGGTGATTCGCCTGGGGGCCATTTACTTGAGCCTGATGGCCGTAGCGCAGTTCCCGCAGCAAATCGCCGGAGTACTAAACGGCGCGCTACGCGGCGCAGGAGATACTAAGGCCCCTATGTATATCGGTGGTATCGGGTTGTGGCTCATTCGGTTGCCGTTGGCATTTTTTCTGAGCCAGAACTTGGGGTTAGGAATCACCGGAGTTTGGGTGGCGATGACCATAGATTTGTTTTTTCGCTTTGGCTTGAGTAGCTATCGCTACTACCGCGGCCACTGGAAGAGTAACTTGCGCATCACTTGATAGTGATGCGGCAAAGAGTCTTAGAGGAGGTGCTTCGTTTGGAAGTGAGCGCATGTGTCATTTGTGGCCAAAGTAAGCGCCAGGGGCTTAGCATTTGTCAGCAGTTCGTCTGTGACGAGTGCGAGCTCGCCATAATTGGCGCAGACAGTCAGAGCGAAGACTACAATGTTCTGTTAAACAAGCTCAAAGTTGTCTGGCAGGGGTTTACTAATGCATGAATATTAGTAACCGTGCCCCGCTGTGGGAAGCTATAAAAGAGCACCATAGCCGCGCCTCCTACCCTTTTCATGTGCCTGGGCACAAGGGCGGGCGCGGTTTGCCAAGTGAGTTTAGGGCGGACTGGGCGCCTTATGATTTGACCGAGCTCCCAGGGCTAGATAACCTGCTCTGTCCGAGTGGACCGATTTTGGCAGCGGAAGCCTTGGCGGCAGAGTGGGCGGGGGCGAGAGCCACGCATTTTACCACTAATGGGAGTAGCGCCGCGCTGATCGCTGCTGTGCTAGCCTGTTGTGCGCGGGGGTCTCAGGTAGTCTTGCCGCAAAATGCTCACTTAAGCCTCTTTCACGCTTGTGTGCTCGGCGATCTTTGCCCCGTTTTTGTACCGGTATCCCTAGATAGCCGCCTAGGTATTCCTCTCGGGTTTACGCCCGCTGCGCTCAGGCAGGTGCTTAGCACTACACAAGCCTCGCTCGTGGTGGTAGTTCATCCCACCTATCATGGGGTTTGTGGGGATGTTGCCGCGCTCTCAGTTGTTTGCCGCGAGTTTGGTGTGCCCCTTTTGGTGGACGAAGCGCACGGTACTCACCTCCTGTTGGCGGACAAGGCCCCTTTCTCAGCTGTCCGGCAAGGCGCCGACCTTGTGGTGCAAAGCGTACACAAAACGGGGACAGCCCTGACAGGGGCGGCCTGGTTGCACTCTATGGCCGAACAGTGGGCTGAGAGAAGCAAAGAGGCGCTAAGGTTGGTGCAATCTACCTCGCCCTCCTATCCCTTGCTCGCATCGCTAGATCTAGCGCGAGCGAATATGCAAAGAAAGGGTCCGCCGCTACTCACAGAGGCTGTGCGGGTGGCTCAGTTGGCCCGTCAGTTACTGCCCTGCTTTACTCCGCCCCTGCCGTACCGGCAAGATCCCCTGCGCTTAGTTATAGATTGTGCTAAGCTTGGACTAAGTGGTTACGAACTAGAGCGGCTGCTTGTGCGGCGCGGGGTATGGCCCGAAATGGTGGAGCCACATGTTGTCACCCTGGTTTGGGGCCTGTACGATGGAGAAGAGGCCCTCATGTGCCTGAAAGAGGCCGTTTCTCATCTGCCCTACACCGTAAGCCCAGTATTTTCGCCCCCAGAATCGCTACCTCTGCCGCTTTGTCCCACAGTTTTGCGCCCTGCAGAGGCCTACTGGCAGGAGAAAGTAGGCATTCCCCTTAACGAAGCCTGCGGCAGAATCGCCGGCGCACCAGTCACACCCTATCCCCCCGGTATTCCTGTTATTTGGCCGGGGCAAATGTTTACAGAAGAATGCGTAGAGTACATTATGTCGAGGCGAGACACTTCCCCGAGCAAGGGCGAGAGTCAGGCCAGAGAAGTGAAGGTGTTAGTCCATGACAAGGGCTCCTAAGGGGTTATTTATTTCGCTCGAGGGTCCAGACGGCTGCGGAAAAACAACACAAGCCAGAGCCGTGCAAAAAGAGTTGGCGCAACAAGGAGTTAAATCCATACTTACCCGCGAGCCGGGCGGCACGCCGCTAGGGGAGGCGATTCGCGAGATGCTGCTTTCCCCGTCTAGTTGCGGCATGAGCCCACGCACAGAAATGCTGCTCTACGCCGCCAGCCGTGCACAGCATGTCGATGAAGTAGTGAGGCCGCACCTCGAGGCAGGTGTTTCTGTCATTTGCGACCGCTTTATTGATTCTAGCCTCGTGTACCAGGGGGTGGGGCTCGCGCTTGGGATGGACCAAGTTCTCGAGGTTAATTTAGTGGCAACGGGCGGGCTGCTGCCCGACCTGACCATAGTTCTCTACCAGAGCGCCAGTAAGGCGAGGGAGAGACTTAACATGAAGCTCAGTAAGACTAAAACAACGACAGACCGCATAGAATCCCGCGATTTTGTTTATCAGGAGCGTGTCGCGGAGGGGTATCTGCGCCTAGCAGAGCTTTTTCCTCGGCGCGTGGTGCTACTTAATGCTGATGATTCTGTCGAGGAGATTACCCGTGGTATAATGAGTAAAGTACACCAATTAGAAAGGGGAGACAGGCAGTGAAGTTGGTTATAGCCGTAGTCCAAGACAAAGATAGTCAGAGTCTCGTAGAAGTGCTGGTAGAGAAGGGTTTTAGGGCCACTAAATTGGCCAGCACGGGTGGCTTTCTTAAGGCTGGCAACACCACTCTCCTAGTCGGTGTAGAAGACCGAGACGTACCCACTGTGCTGGCTGCTATCCGCGATATTTGCCAGGCGAGGGAAGAGCTGGTCACCCCCATGGCGCCCATGGGCAGTGGTGCCGTAGAGTCCTACGTGCCCTATCCGATAGAAGTTTTAGTAGGTGGAGCCACAGTGTTCGTCGTAGACGTGGCCGAGTTTCATCGTTACTAGGGAGGTTTTGCTCTTGTGGCAGGACATCGTTTCGCATAAGCGTATAACAGAAACACTGGGGCGCGCCATAGACAGCGGCAAAATTGGACATGCCTACCTGTTTTTGGGGCCCAAAGGTGTAGGCAAAAGAGCTATGGCGGAGGCTTTTGCGAGGGGCATTGTCGCTAGCAGAGGGCCCCTGCCGCACCCAGAGATTACGGAGGTGCAGGCCGGCACACCTAGCGTGCTCATCGATCAAATGCGCGAGCTAAAGCAAAATGCCCTTCTGACGCCCTTAGTAGGTATGCGCAAGGTGTATATTGTGCATAGGGCGGACAAGCTTACTCCGCAGGCAGCAAATAGTTTGCTGCAAATTCTTGAAGAACCCCCACCCTCGGTGGTCATCATTTTGCTGGCTAACACCCCGAGTGTCTTGCCGACAATTCGTTCGCGGTGCCAAACGATACACTTTGGCGCACTCGATCAGGCACAGACTCTAGAGGTGCTCGAGAAAGTAGGCCCCGCTGCGTATGATAAGGCGCAAATGATGAAAGTGGCACGACTCTCTTTCGGTAGCCCGGGTGAGGCCTTGCGACTCTTAGAGGACGAGGGCAAGGGGCTCTTGGCTCTAGAGGAGTGGGTGGCGGGGTACCTAGAGCTCACTCGCGAAGAAAGACTCAGCTACTTGGTCAAGCTAGAGAAAGAACAGGAAGCTCTCTATGACTATGTGTACTACCTCGCGGTATGGATGCGCGATCTAATATACTGTAAACTAGGCCTAGAGCGCCATGTGGCCTGGGTGAGTAGGGGTGAGCTAGAGAAGCAAGCTGCCTCTTACGATTTAAGCGAGCTCCAGGCAAAGCTAAATGCACTGTACGGCTTGCTGGTGCAGTGGGGGCCCGGGATAAGCAAACGTTTGGTGCTCGATCAGCTGCTCGTGGTGGGCAGGTAGAGGAGAGGTTGTCAATTGCCAGAGGTCATAGGTGTGCGCTTTAAGCGCTTAGGTAAAGTCTATCATTTCGATCCCATGGGGATTCCCCTTGAGGTGGGGGATTTTTGCGTTGTTGAGACCGCGCGAGGGCTCGAGTATGGCGAGGTGGCGAGCCAGCCCCGGGAAGTGCAGAGCGAAGCTGTGGTCGCGCCGCTTAAAGGCGTGGTCCGCAAAGCCACGGCAGAAGACCAGGCGAGGGTTGTCGCTAAAGAGAAGTTTGAAGAAGAAGCCTTTGTCGTGGCGCAAGAGAAGATTGCCGCGCACAAGCTAGAGATGAAGCTAGTAGATGTGGAATCGGCCTTTGACGGCTCGAAGATTCTCTTTTATTTTACGGCTGAGGGCAGAGTAGATTTTAGAGAACTAGTTAAAGACCTAGCGGCTGTGTTTAAGACTCGGATCGAACTCAGGCAAATCGGGGTGCGCGATGAGGCCAAGATGTTAGGCGGCTTAGGTCCCTGTGGGCGCATGCTTTGCTGTGCTACTTTTCTCGGTGATTTTGCCCCCGTATCCATTAAAATGGCCAAAGAGCAGCATCTATCTCTCAACCCGGCCAAGATTTCTGGGTTGTGCGGACGACTAATGTGCTGCTTGCGGTATGAATGTAATTTGCCGGAGGTACTTGCCGCACTCGGCACGACCACCAGGCCGCAGTGCACCGAGGGTGAGGGGCATACTTGCTGCAAGACTAGGGCTGTAGCGGACGAAAAAGAGTAGCAGAGTGGCGTGACTTTGCGAGCAGGGAGGTGGTGGTCACGTTAGGCATAGATAGAATGACGCGCACTTACTTGCTGTCTATGTTAGCCGTGCTACTAGGTGTAGTGGGCTATGTGACCACAGTGGTAGACTTTGGGCAACAAATGAGGCCGCGAGTAGAGGCACGTCGAACAGCTGAAGTACCGCTTCAGGTTATTAGCACCCTAGAGGGCTTGCCCCCGCAGCAGTTGGGTTGGCCTGGCCAAGTAGCCGTGGCTAAGGACAGGATTTTTGTCGTAGATCGACTGGCCACGCAGCCTGTAATCAAAGCATTTTCGCTGCAAGGTGAGTTCAAGTACGGTTTTGGCGCCTTAGGTAGCGAAGGCTTAGCACAAGTGATGGATATAACTCTTGACCCTGAGGGCAATGTGGTAGTGCTTGATGCCTCTCCGGCGATTGTGGTTTTTAACGAGGCGGGCGTCCGCATAAGGCGGATGGATCTATCACACTTTGATGAGCGGTTTACCGTAGATTGGGCGACGAGCATCATCGCTACAGAGGCAGGTTTCTACGTGCTTTCTCTAGATAGCTTGCTGCATATCGACCGGCGAGGGCGGGTGCTCGCCTCTACACGAGGCAGACAAGAGGATATCTTTCTCGGGGTCGCCCCATCGGAGTTTCACATGGGGCCCTCTGGCCTAGTTATGCGCGAAGGACGAGTATGGGTAGCGGACTCTGTGCACGGGCGATTGGTGCGCCTAGGTGAGCATAGCGACTTCGACCTCGCCCTGCCATTGCCTAAGGCGGGCGACGTCGCGCCCTACCCCACTAGTGTCGTAGTTGATGCCGAAGGTAACTTCTTGGTGGTAGACGCGGCCCAGCAAACACTACTTGCGCTTTCGCCCGACGGCGCAAAAATATGGGAAGTCAGGCTGAACACGAGGCTCGAAAATCAAGCGGGGGCCGACATCGCTGACATCGCCCTAGGGCCTGATGGCAAAATCTATGTCAGCAATTTTCTCACCGGCAAAATCGAGAGCTTTAGCGTCACCAATGGGCGGCAAGCAGGGCGGCAAGAAATACTCGCCGCAGAGGCCAAGTTTCTCTTCCCACGCGATTTAGCCCTCGCTGGGGATGCGCTCTACATTTTAGGCTCGCAAGTGGGCATGAACAGAGCAATGCAAATCTACCGCCACGACTTAGCATCTGGACAAGGGTCGACCATTGTGCGCGCCGACCTAGGCGGCGCAGTGCGCCTAGCTACTTTTAACGGCCTCTTGTATGTGCTGACCGAGCGACGCATCTTAGTGTTTACGAGCGCAGGTGGGCTACAGAACGTGATTGGCGAAGACAGTAGCCCCTGGGGTGGCTTTGGCGTGGTCAGCCCCTTTGGCACCGAATTAGGGCCGCAAGCCATAGAGATTGACGGCGAGGGGCAGATCTGGGTTAGCGACACATTTAGACACCGCCTGCTTGTCTTTGCTGCGAACGGAGAATTTTCTCATGAAGTAGCTCTCGATGCCGAGATCTGGCCGGGGGGACTGGCCTTTTTGCCGGACAACACCCTGCTCATTCTCAACTCTCTGGCTGGTCAAATCATCCGCACAGACAGAGAGGGGCAGACGCTTGGCGTACATGGCGAGCGGGGCACTCGACTGGGGCAACTAGGTGTGTTAGAGGACATGGGCTTCTTGGGTGGGGCCGCGGACATTGTAGTTGATAGTGAAGATGTCTTCTATGTTGTAGACACTATTAATAACAGAGTGCAGCAATTCTCCTTAGAGGGAGCTCCCCTGTTCGCTAGGGGTAATTTTGGCAGCGGAGAAGGAGAGGTTTATGGGCCCCAGGCAGTAGCTTACTACCCTTCTCAAGCGGCCTATTTTCTGGCAGACATGCGCAATCACCGCGTCAAGCTGGTGCAACTGAGATGAACAATAGGCCTCCTGAGTTTATCGAACCAGGCGAGCGCATCGACAACCTCGAGCGCGGCGGGTTGCGGATTATACAAAACCCTAGCTTTTTTTGTTTTTCTCTCGATGCCGTGCTTTTGGCGCATTTTGCGCCGGTGCAGAACTATGACCGCGTGATGGATCTCTGCACAGGCAGTGGAATCATTCCTCTCTTGCTCTCCACTAGGGCCAAGGGCCTTAAACAAGTGGGTCTCGAGCTCTGTGCCGAAACAGCGGAGCGCGCAGGGAGAAGTATGCGTCTTAATCGCTTAGAGGAGAGCATTGAAGTAGTGAATGGGGATGTGCGACAGGTCAGGCAGCTGTTCCCAACACAAAGGTTCAATTTGGTGACGGTCAATCCGCCTTACTTGCCGCTCGGACAAGGGGAAACAAGCGGTAAGGACGCGCGTAGCATGGCGCGCCATGAAGTGACGCTCACCTTGGCCGAGGTAGTGCGAGCTGCCGCTTACTTGCTACCAACAGGTGGCCGACTAGCTATGGTGCACCGCGCCTGTCGGTTAGCTGACATACTCATAACTTTGCGGGAGAACCGCCTTGAACCGAAGCTTTTGCGTTTTGTGCATACTAAGGTTCAGGCTCCGAGTAGCCTAGTGCTTCTCGAAGCCGTCAGAGACGCCAAGCCCCTGCTCAAAGTAGGGGTGCCTATTTACATCCACAAGGCAGATGGGACATACACCTGCGAGCTACAAGAGCTTTATGCTGGGGGAGAGTTGAGATGACAGGAACGCTCTATGTGTGTGCCACGCCTATCGGCAATCTGCAAGATGTCTCGCTGCGGCTCTTGACCACGCTTCGTACTGTGGACATAGTGGCAGCCGAGGACACTAGGCATAGTTTGCAGCTCATGCGCCACTTTGCTATCGAGACTGAGCTTACCAGCTACCATGAGCACAGCAAGCAGTCGCGGTCCGATTACTTAGTGGCGGCGCTCTTAGCGGGTAAGAACATTGCCTTAATCAGCGACGCGGGCATGCCAGGCATATCTGACCCTGGCGAAGAAATTATAGCTACTTGTATAGAAAAAGGCATAAGGGTGGTCATAGTTCCCGGGCCCATGGCCGGAGTGGCGGCCTTGGTTGTTTCCGGCTTACCGACAGGCCGGTTTGCCTTCGAAGGCTTCTTGCCGCGCAGTCGCCAAGAGCGGCGCGAAGTGCTGGTAAATTTGCTTGACGAAGAGCGCACCATGGTCTTTTACGAGGCCCCACACAGACTAGAGGACACCTTGACCGACATGGTACAGATCTTTGGGGATAGGAAGGTCGCTCTGGCGCGAGAACTCACCAAAGCATTTGAGGAGGTTAAGCGTGGCTCCCTGGCCGCCCTACTAGAGACAGTTAAGTCTAGCGGCGTGCGCGGGGAGCTCGTGCTAGTAGTTGAGGGAGCCATCAGGAATAAAGAAGGTCTGCCTGCGGAAAAACAAGACAGCGAAGCCTTAGTGACCATGTTGCTAGAGCAGGGGCTTTCGCCTGCACAAGCGAGTCGGCATGCTGCAAAGCTTGGCGGTGCGCCCCGGGCGTTGCTCTATGCCCTGGCGGTCCGCCTAAGCAAGCAAGAGCAAAAGAGCGATTCTTGAAAGACGAAGAGAAAAAAGGGCAAAAAAAAGGCGCCTAAGCGCCCATATGATTACTTTTGGTTATTCATTATGCCTAGGCATTCGCGACAGATGTTCTTGTTCTTGTAATTCACCATGTCTGCTGCACTGTGGCAGAAAATGCAGGCAGGCTCGTACTTCTTGAGAATGATCTTTTCGTTGTCCACGTAAATCTCGAGAGAATCCTTTTCCTCGATACCCAATGTGCGGCGGAGTTCGATAGGAATAACCACCCTACCTAGTTCATCTACTTTGCGGACTATACCTGTTGATTTCATTGTTAATTTCCTCCTCTACAAATTTCGACATAATTCTACACCCAGAAAATAGTATACCAATGCTACCAATAGCTGTCAATATATTGTCATTAAAAGATTTTCTTATAGGTGGTTTTTTTGCACTCACCACTAGCGCCATTTTAGCGGTACTCTAGTAAATTTACGACGTAAGGAGAGCATTTCAATGACGAAAAATAAGTTCTACGTCACCACACCACTCTACTACACCAACGCTAATATCCATGTTGGACATGCTTACACTACCGTAATCGCGGATGCTCTAGCGCGGTTCAAGCGACTCAAGGGGCTAGATGTCTGTTTTCTCACGGGCACTGATGAGCATGGTCAGAAAGTTGAGCAAAAGGCGCAGGCGGCAGGCAAGGACCCGCAGGTTTTCGTCGATGAGCTCGTCATGGACATCAAAGAAATTTGGGAGACCCTAGATATTTCTTACGACGTCTTTATACGCACGACCGACGCCCACCATGTGGCTGCAGTCCAAGACATCTTCAGGCGTCTGTACAACCAAGGTGACATTTACAAGAGCGAATATCAAGGCCATTACTGTGTTTCTTGCGAGGCCTTTTGGACGGAGCGTCAATTGAGTGAGGGTAAGTGCCCTGACTGCGCGCGATCCGTAGACTGGGTGACTGAGGAAAGTTACTTTTTCCGTCTATCCAAGTATCAAGATCGGCTGCTCAAACACTTGGAGGAGAACCCAGACTTTCTACAGCCAACCTCCCGGCGCAATGAAATGATTAACAACTTCTTAAAGCCAGGGCTCACTGATCTTTGTGTATCGCGCACCACGCATAAGTGGGGCATACCAGTTCCCTTTGACAACAAACATGTCATTTACGTATGGCTCGATGCCTTAAGCAACTACATAACTGCCATCGGGTATGGGTGGGGAGAAGAGGGGTTCGCCAAGTACTGGCCTGCCGACCTGCACCTGATGGGCAAAGAAATAGTGCGGTTTCACGCCATCATCTGGCCGATAATCCTCATGGCGCTAGATTTGCCACTGCCCAAAAAAGTATATGGCCATGGTTGGCTGCTCTTTGGCAATGACAAAATGTCAAAATCCAAAGGCAATGTGGTGTCACCCCGACTGCTGGTGCAAAAATATGGCTCAGACGCCCTGCGTTACTACCTACTGCGTGACATTCCCTTTGGCAGTGACGGCAACTTTACCGAGGAGCTCTTTATCAATCGCCTGAACACTGATTTGGCCAACGACTTAGGCAATCTCGTCAGTCGCACTGTCGCCATGGTGGAAAAGTACTTTGACGGCGTCCTTCCCGCGCCCCATGAAGGCGCGAAAGAGGGGCAGGACGATGAGCTCGTGCGTATCGCGCGGGGTGCGCTGCCCATAGTAGAGAGAGAGATGGACAATCTGCAGTTTAGTTTAGCCCTAGGGGCCATACTAGATGTAGTTGCCCGTGCCAACAAGTACATCGACGACAATAGCCCCTGGGCCTTAGCAAAGGAAGGCAAGAAGGAGCGCCTGGCGACCGTACTCTACAACTTGGCAGAGTCGCTGCGCATTGTGGGCGTGTTGCTGGAGCCCTTTATGCCCCGCACCCCACGCCGAATTTGGCAGCAGCTGGGCCTAGCTGCCAGGGAGCATGCCGCACTAGTAGAGTGGCAGAGCGCGGGGCAGTTTGGGTTGTTGCCGGCAGGCTTACAAGTGAAAAAAGGCGAGGCGCTCTTCCCACGGGTCGAGTTGCCCGCGGCAGAGCTGCCGCCACAAATTGAGCCGCCCTTAGAGCCGAGTGTCGATTACGCTGACTTCGCCAAACTTGACTTGCGCTTGGCCGATATTGTGGCCGCAGAAAAGGTGGCTAAAGCCGACAAGCTGCTAAAGCTGACCGTATCTTTAGGGGGCGAGATGAGGACGGTGGTGGCCGGCATTGCCGAGCACTACAAGCCAGAGGACGTAGTCGGCCTTCAGGTAGTCATCGTGGCTAACTTAAAACCAGCCAAGATTCGCGGCATTCTGTCCGAAGGCATGGTCTTGGCCGCCTCACAAGGGGAAATTTTGTCCTTGCTAACACCCTTTAAGAGCGGACTAGGGGCTGGGTCGAAGGTGAAGTGACAAAAGTGTTTATAGATAGTCACGCTCATCTCTGCGATGAGCGTTTTGCCCCTGACCTCTTGGATGTTCTAGAGCGGGCGAGGGCCGTGGGTGTGTCGCGCATAGTCACCGTTGGCTACAGCATGGTCTCCTCACAGCGGGCGGTAGAGCTGGCTAGGGGCAGCAGCCTCGTTTGGGCTACAGTCGGCATTCATCCCCACGATGCGCCCGAGTGTAGCCCCGAGAATCTTCAGCAGTTAGAGGCTTGGCTTAGGCAGGGCGAGGCGGTAGCGCTAGGCGAAGTAGGACTCGACTACTACTGGAACACCTGGAGCAAAGAGGTGCAGCAGGCGGCCTTTACGGCGCAAATTGCTTTAGCTAAGAGTTTAGCAGTACCCTTTGTGGTGCATAACCGCGACGCGCATGCCGATGTGCTCAAAATTCTTAAGGCACACGCTCCTTTTCCTGCTGGGTTTATCATGCACTGCTTTTCGGGCAGCAGCGAGGTGGCGAGCGAGTGTTTGCGCTTAGGAGGCTACTTGTCTTTTGCGGGTCCGGTCACTTTTCAGAATGCACACAAGCTCCAGGCGGTGGCCAAAAGCGTGCCCCTAGAGCGCTTGCTGATTGAAACAGACTGCCCTTATCTCTCGCCTCATCCGCTGCGCGGGCAGCGCAACGAGCCTGCACGCGTTGTCCTCGTGGCCGAGGCCTTAGCTGCCTTGCACGGCGTGGAGACGGAGAGAATTGCAGAGGCTACGACGAAGAATGCAGAGGCCTTACTTGGGCGTGGGGGTGGCTTTGGTGAATGACTTAACGAGGCCGAGCCGAGTGGCGGAGCTACTGCGGCAATTTGAGCTAGCGCCCAGTAAAGGCTTGGGGCAAAATTTCTTGGTGGACAGAAACGCCCTAACTAAAATAGTGGACGCCGCCGAGATAAATAGTAATGACACTTGTCTTGAAGTTGGGCCTGGGCTTGGCACCCTGACGCGTGAACTAGCGGAACGCGCGCGGAGTGTCATCGCCATCGAAAAGGACAAAAAGCTATCGCCCGTTCTCGCCCACACCCTTTCGTCCCATCCTAATGTCAAGGTGCACTTTGCCGATGCCCTGCAAGTTGATATCGCGGCACTTCTCGCAGACTATGAGCCGCCCTTTAAGGTAGTGGCCAACTTGCCGTACTATGTGACTACGCCACTGGTCATGACCCTCTTAGAGAGCCCGGTACCTTTTCTGCGGCTAGTAATCCTCGTGCAAAAAGAAGTCGCCGAGCGCATGTGTGCGACACCTCAAACCGGGGATTACGGAGCACTTTCTCTTGCCGTGCAGTACTACTCTGAGGTCAGCATCGTGGCTAAAATTACGCCGAACTGCTTCTTTCCTCCGCCTAAAGTGGCGTCAAGTGTCGTAATGTTGCAGAAGCGTACGAACCCTGCGGCATATTATGGAGTGAAGAGCCCCGACTTGCTATTTAAGTTGGTTCGGGCGGCTTTCGGGCAGAGGCGCAAGACCTTGCATAACGCCCTGTCACAGGGTCTCGATCTGGAGCGCAGCGATGTGCAGTCCCTACTGCAAAAATGTAACATCCCTGAAAATGCGCGAGGGGAAACCCTCGACCTGGCAGCCTTTGTTTCCCTGGCCAATACGGCGCTAGAGCTCATCTAGGAGGGGTCACTTTGTTTGTTAGTCCCACGCGCGGCGTAATGACTTTAGAGCAGATGGTCGGCGACATCGCCAACTATGTGCGCGAGGACCACAGCGCCGATTATCGCCTCATGATCGGCACAGACTCGCACACCAAGCAGGGTACCCACATGGTCACGGCTATCATTATTCAAAGAGTGGGCAGAGGTGCGCGGTATTTTTACCGGCACTCCAAGCACCTCTCCATGCGTAGTCTGCGGCAAAAGCTGTTTTACGAAACCTCGCTGAGCCTCGAGGTGGTGTTTGCCTTGCGCGATAAACTAGCAAGAAGCTTTTTGGCAGGCTTACGTATGGAGATCCATGTGGATGCCGGCTATGTAGGTCCTACACGCGAACTAATCCGCGAGGTGGTAGGCATGGTGGTGGCCAATGGCCTAGTTGCCCAAGTAAAGCCGTATTCTTTCGCGGCCTCCGCAGTTGCTAACAAGTACACTAAGTAGTTGTGACAGAGACTACGGGCAATTCATACACTGCTAGAGGAGGGGCGCCTCACAGAGAGGGGAGTGTAGAGTTTTGTCGACAACGGAACTTATTGTTAATGGTCGCACAGTCGAGGATGGCGCGCTGGTATATTTTTCGGGCGTGCCTTTTGGTTTCATTAGGCCCATATTTCAGGTACTAGGTGGCACAGTGGCTTGGCAAAGCAGAGAAAACCAGGTAGTGGTAACTTGGCACAGCAATCTCTTACTTATCCCCGCTACAGGCAATGGCATTATCTTAAATGGGCAGCCACGCACCTTTGCAGAGGCTCACCGCACCGTAGATGGTAGACTTTGTGTAAGTCTTGCGGATCTGGCAGCCGTGTTCTTGGGCACTTTGCGTCCTTTTGCGGAGCAACTGCATCTTTTTCTCCCCACGGGGTTACTAACTGGCCTTACTATCACCAGAGATTCTTTAGTGATTAACTGGACGGGTCAGGTAGAGCATCTAACGACAGGAGAAGACCCAGCCCACGGGCTCTCACTCCTAGGGGCGTCGTGGGCCCTGCCAATTGGGGGCTTGGTAATTAAGCAGTCTGAAGCGGGACACCTAGTCGTGAATTTAGATACAGATGGGCGCCCGCTTGACATTGGTGTCGGTGAACAAAGCTTGCGCCTAGCCTGGAAAACACCACAGCAAAAGCTCGAGGGCCTTGTTGTAGCGCTTGATGCGGGGCATGGTGGGCAACAACCGGGCGCGGTCGGCGTGGCTGGCACACTCGAAAAAGTGTTGGCCCGGCAGGTAGTCGACCTGCTGTCGCCGCGCTTGCGTGAAGCGGGGGCGGAGGTAGTAGATATCCGCCCGGGCGATGAAACGGTCTCTTTGGCCGAAAGAGTAAGGCGCACCCGAGTGAGCAAGGCAGAGCTCTTTGTCAGCATTCACTACAATGCCCATGAAAATAGAAGTGCCCATGGCACGGAGACTTTTCATGCCACGGGCAACGTGGAGGCGGCGAGTTTGGCCCTTTTCGTACAGGGCGAATTAGTGGCCGCACTTGGCCTGCGAGACAGGGGCGTTAAGCAGGCGGCGTTCCATGTTATTAGAGCACAGCCAGAGATACCGTCCATCCTCGTAGAAATAGGTTTCTTAACAAACCCCACGGAAGAGCAATTTTTGCTAAGGTACGACACCCTGCAAAAAACAGCTGACGCCCTCTATGCCGGCATCTGCCGCTACGTGGAGAGCCGCGAGAAGCAAAGGACTTCCCGTTAAAACCTACTTCCGAGCAATTCTGTGACAAAGGGGACGGCAGGCTGTGTGAAAAGCCCCCCTCTTTCGCGAAATCATCTCCAATCATCGATGCGAAGAAGAAACGTTTGTTAACCACAGAGTACACAGATAAAAGCAAGAGAGAAACAAGGAACTAGTTAAGCAAGCGGCATCGTTCCATCTTCCTCTCTTTTCCACGCCTCTGTGTGCTCTGTGGTTGAAATCGTGCCTCTTCGGCACCGGGGGCGGCATACTGTCGCGTCTTCTGCGTCTACCTACGAGCCCATTTTGCGCGCGAATTCCTTATAATCAATCACCAAACTAATGAGCGCACCGTTGACGAAAAGGAACGGCAATATCCCTGTATAGACAACAATTCCATGAGGAATCTGGGTATTGAACATAGCCTGTACAAATTCCTGAAATTGCGGGCTAATCACAGCGGAAAACAGCATGGAGACCAATAGTAGTAGAACGGTGCGACCAGACGGAGTCACCTTACCGAGTAAGGAGACTCCAACAGTAACCCTTTTCACGGATACCCCTCCTAATGTTACTTGTATTCTCTTAATTTTACACTGAGCATCCTCAGATGTATATAACATATTCAGACATTTTCTAGAGTTTGTCACTTTCGAGCTGCCGTCCCCCTTGTCAAAGCGTACCTAGTCTCCTCGCCTAAAATTAGCGTGTTCGACAGAGTAAGGGTTCTATGTTGCTAAGGGTCTCTCGAATTCGCCTTTTGTCACCCGACGAAACAACTCGTTATCCAAATGCGTCATGATTATGCGTGAACTCTCAATCGCATGGAGGATTCGGCGATCTATTTCGGGGTCTACTCCCGGGCCGCGATAACGGGCGATCATCTCCGGCTGAACATAGATAAAGTAGGTTACAGGTGATTGGTCGATCGCGGTTCCAGGTGGATGACCTACCAATAGGAGTTGCCTATTAAGCTCGTCGTTAAACGCATGGCTTACCTGTTGCGCTGCTAGTACCCATGCAGCTGCGATCCTAGTAGCATCTACATGCTCTTCAGGAGTAGCCGTGGCAGCCTTGGTAAAAAATTTATCAGCGCGAGTCACACATGCCAAAAAACGTCCTGCAGCCCACGATAAGCGGAGGCGATCGTCCGCCCTACGCTGCAAGGTGAGGTGAAAGATACTGCCAACTACAAGCGCGATAACCACAGCTATGGTTGCCAACCTCTTAACCAATTTCATTCCCCCTGTCAGAAATATGATACAATGGCAATGGTGTGTGGCACAAGGACAATGTTGTGGCACGATGACACAACGCTAGTAGCGACAGCGGGGACGGTTCGTTTTGTCGGTATTTTGCGACAAAACGAACCGTCCCCGCTGTCGGAAACGAATAGGTCTTTAATTCTTAGGAGCGAGGAGACCAGGGCCGCATGGCACGGGGTTTGCCGAGAATCTCAGCCCAGAGCACGCCCTGCTGCACCTCCTTGACATTAAAGGTAAGGGGTCTAGTCCGACGGGTCTCGGTAGCGGAAGATTCTGGCAGCGATGCTAGCGGCGGCTCTTCGGCCAGGGACAGGGCATAGGGCGTAGGGGCAGGGGGAGGTGCCTTCTGCAGGCGTGAAGTTCCTCTGGCGCGAGGATAAGACGAGGTGGATAAGGTGACTGCTTTGGGGCGGCTAGCCCCAGCTGCATCCTCGGTCTCAGAAAGCAGGGATTTTAGTACTTCGGAGATAATGCTCATGAGTAGTCACCACCTTACCTTCTCGACGGGTCGTCTACGCGTGTCTCTCCCATTTTGCCAATGGCCTCGCGCATCTGCGTATCTGACTTGATGTTTTGCATATTGAGGTAGTCCATGACGCCTATTTTGCCTTCGCGCAGGGCCTGTGCCAAAGCCCGTGGAATCTCCGCCTCGGCCTCGACAACTTTAGCGCGCATTTCTTGCACCGAGGCAATCATTTCCTGTTCTCTGGCCACAGCCATGGCGCGGCGTTCTTCGGCCTTAGCTTGAGCAATGCGCTTGTCGGCCTCGGCTTGGTCGGTCTGTAGTTGTGCACCGATGTTCTTGCCGATATCTACATCGGCAATATCGATGGAGAGAATCTCGTACGAAGTGCCGGAATCAAGCCCCTTACTTAGTACGGTACGTGAGATCATATCGGGGTTCTCGAGCACTTCTTTGTGGGTTTCAGCTGAGCCAATGGTCGTAACAATGCCCTCGCCTACACGAGCCAGAATTGTTTCCTCGCCAGCGCCACCGACTAGGCGCTCGATATTGGCGCGCACTGTAACGCGGGCCTTGGCCTTAACCTCGATGCCATTCTTGGCCACCGCCGTGACTACGGGAGTCTCAATGACTCTAGGATTGACACTGACCTGCACAGCTAAGAGGACATCTCGCCCGGCCAGGTCGATGGCCGCGGCACGCTCAAAGCCAAGGTCGATGCCGGCGCGCTGCGCCGCAATTAGGGCATTTACCACGCGGTCGACATTGCCACCCGCTAGGTAGTGTGCCTCAAGTTTGTTGACATTTAGTTCAAGTCCGGCCTTAGTGGCCTTGATTAAGGAATTGACAATTCGCGCTGGGGGGACGCGACGCAGGCGCATGCCCACTAGGGTCATGATGCCCATAGGTACTCCGGCAGATAAAGCGGAAATCCACAGGCCTAGGGGAACGAAACTGAGGAACACAGAGACGCCGAGAAAAACCAGGGCGACGACGAACAAGCTTTCGGGAAAGTACATTTTTTAGCCTCCTTATTACTTTATCTAATTACTGGGGGCGCACAACTATACGCGTGCCCTCGGTTTTTACCACCACAATCTGCGTGGCGGCGGCGACAAAACTGCCATCGCTGACTACGTCCATACGCTTGCCGTTTATATCAGCAAGGCCGGCGGGGCGTAGGGGGGTGATAGTAGTGCCAATGGCGCCGACTAAGCTTGAGACATCGCTCGGTCCGACATAGCCTAGAGACTTAGATTCAGAATATTTGAGCACGATTTGTGACCAAGCTGGGGAGCGTTTGAGAAACCGCAGCGCAATCAGAACCAGCACAACTGCCGTAAGCGCGGCCACAGCCAGCATGCGCCAGCCTTGCCCGGTAGCCGCGGCAGACCAGGCCACAGAAACAGATACGGCCGAAAAACCCGCCACCCCAATGACACCAAAACTAGGGATAAAGGCCTCAATGATAAGCAAGAAAAGCCCAGCGGCAAACAAGAAAACGACCTCCCTTCCAGCTAAGCCGGCGAAAATATGACCCCCAAAAAAGAGCGCAAAAGCAGCAATGCCAATCCCGCCCGGCAGTAAAAAGTCCCCCGTCATCACGGCGATAGACAAAGCAGCAATGCCAATCGCGATAAAGATAGTCGCTACCACTGGGTTAGTGATAAAACGCGCCAAAACTTCGGCAGGAGCAAGCCCTACCGTTCTTGTCATCGCATCTGCCAAGCCAAGCTCCGCCAGCAATTCGGGTATGGAGTCAAAGATTCCGTCCGCAAATTGGATGTCTTTGGCCTCACGGTAGGTCAGGGTCAGCAGAGTATCAGCTTCGTCTACGTCAGGGATAGCTACCTCCATGCGCACCATGGCGGCCGCGATTTCGGGGTCCTTGCCCTGCCGCTCAGCCACAGCCCTCATGCGTGCCTCCCAAGCGGATAAGACTTTTTCATCTGCCGTCTGCCCATCCATGGTGCGTGGTTCGGCTGCGCCTATAGCACTGCCTGGTGCCATGTATAGCGCACGCGAAGAAAGGGCTAGAAAGGCACCGGCCGATAGTGCATTAAAGCGCACATAGGAGTACACAGGGATTTTTGAGGCCCAGATCAGATCACTGATCTCAAAGGAGGAACTTAGCAAGCCGCCGGGAGTATTGATTTCGAGAATTATGGCCTCTGCCTTGCTCGCCTCCGCCACGGCGAAGGCCCTCTGTAAGTAGCGCAGCAGGCTAGCGTCTACTGTGCCCTCCACAGGAATGACATAGACAACGGGCTGCTGTCCACTAGCTACAGCCGGAAAAGATAACAGTGGTAGAAGAAGCAGTGTCAAGCTCAAAGAGAGCAGCATCCATTTCCGCACAGACATCAGCACCTATACCCCCTTTCGCAAACGTCCTACTTACACTCTAATTAAATAGAGAGAACTATAAATGGACGTATTACTTGTAGTACGCTCGCTGTGGAGAACAGTTTCACGCCATCCGCAATTTGAGCGGCGTGGCATCGTATGATGGATCGGCTAGCCAATCTGTGAACTGTGTTCCCTCGCGTCATTGCTTGCACAGTACCACGCGCACGAAGCTCGCCACCGTCCACAAGCTACTTCTTTGCTCTGTCTTGTAGGTGGCATGTAGTTTTTCAGGCAACACCAGCTGCAGTTTGTTCTGCGCCATCTCAAAAGTCTGACTCTCGCTAATACTCGGCTCCAGTGTGAGCAAGTGTTTGCTACTGATGCGTGCTGCTTCAGTCAATACCTGCCGCCATCTGTCTTTGCAGGTAGACTTTACACCTAACATAGTTAATCGCGCCGAAGGATAATGAACGTCGCGATATTCAGCGATGCCCGGGAAAACAAAGTCCGGTCTTGACTTGTTCTCCGTGGCCTGTCCTCGGGCAAATCGGATCCCATGGCAAGTGAACAGTGCCTCGAGATGATTCTCTAATGCGCTGCCAACTCGAGATTTTCTTCGATTATGAACGCTCAACGAGAATTTGATAAAACTGTCTACATCGGGGGCATCCGTGCTGCAGAACCCACTTCTTAGTCTTTGTGAAATGAAATGACGCTCAAGTCTTTTGAACAGCTTTTCCTCGTGTTCCATCCATGACAATAGTGTATTGTCGGGCTCCTCGAGAGGACAGGCGAACCGCAAAGTGTTTCTCGCCAGAGCAGAGAACTCTGTAGTTGTAGGGAAGCCTTTTTCTAAGTAGGGCTCAAGAATCGTGTCAAGGAAGGACGTATCAGCTTCCTCAATCTCTACACCCAGCTCTTCTAGAATATACCGCACGGCGAAGTCAACTTCTGGGTCGCGTGCTTCACCGATAGGTCGGTAATTGAATTCGTTGCCTATATCAGATACCCCGAATAGCCAACACAACTGGTTCTCAAGCGTGCTCCCTGCCGCAACGACAATCATGTACAAACTTTGGTCAGCTCTTCGGGCAACTATAAGAAGGTCGCCAGCTTGAGCTTGGTCCATTACAGTGTTGCTGCTAAAGTAGAGTCGGTACTCTGTTCTGGTGGGGTGATTTTCGCGCGCATCGTACCAAGTTACACGACCCTCTGCAGATACTCCCTCGTTTTCCCCAGATAACCACAAAAATCGCCCTTCGAAAGTTGTTCGATTCTCCCCAAGGAGGCAGCGCAATGCTCTATTGGCGTTGAATTCATGTTGATTCGAAACGGAGACACAAACCTCTACAGGCCTAAGGCGCTTAATCGCAACTCCCTCGAAATACTGCGACAAAAATCCCCTCTGCATCTCAACCCATCCTCATATCGTAATCTTGTATAGCGAAAGTCTGGGTAGGTCTATGATTAATCCAGTTCAGCATAGCCGCCTGCCTGCTCAAAAAGTCTAATTTGGTGCGGGAGACCCTCTGCTCTGATCTTAGTAAAAACATCGACATGGCCTTCGACCAAGTGCGGGAGCATGTGGCGCGCTACCGCTTCGACCACTGGCACCACCACAGAATTACCGAACTGCTTGTAAGCCTGAGTATCAGAAACGGGGATCTTGAACGAATTCCCAAAACCCATTATTCGGGCGCACTCCCTTGGTGTAAGACGCCTAGGATTAGTTCCGTCCTGCTTGATGAGAATTTCTGACCCGTCCTTGTAGTAGCGGGCTGACAACGTCCGTGCCACATCATCGGGGCCACATAACCCAAAACCAAAGCCGTTACCCTTGGCCCGGTGTTTCTCAGCATAGGCCTGCAAGTACGACCACAGCCTGTCGCTCAAGGTATATTTTGGGGCAACATCTGCCCTCGTTCCAGCCGTATAGGGTAGTTCCGGCACTTCAGTGCCATCTTGCGGATGCAGAACAGCTCCAAGTTTGGGGCCAGTTTGAGGAGTATCCATAGTGCGGAATGAAAAATCACTGGAGCCTTTGAAACCCACAATAAATATGCGCTCACGGTGTTGAGGTACAAAATTCCTAGCATCAATAACTCGGTAGTCTACATGGTAGCCAAGCTCTTCTGTGAGTGTACGTAAAATTACTCTGAGAGTGTTTCCTTTATCATGGCTTACTAGGTTCTTAACATTTTCTAGCAAAAAAGCTCTAGGTTGGTGTTTTTCTATTATCTGGGCAACATCGAAAAACAGGGTCCCCTGCGTGTCGCAATGAAACCCATGTGGTTTACCCAAGGAAATTTTCTTAGAAACGCCTGCTATTGAAAAAGGCTGACATGGAAATCCTGCCAGCAATAAGTCATGTTGCGGTATGCTATCGAGATCTATATCGCGTATATCGCCGTGCACGGGATGGTCGCAGACAAAGTTTTCCTGGTAGGTCTTTCGACAAGCCAAATCCCATTCGCTAGTGAAAACACACTTCCCGCCAACTGAATCAAACGCTTTTCTCAGGCCACCAATTCCTGCAAAGAGATCAATGAAGGTGAATGCATTCGAGGAAGTTTTTTGCTCATTGCGGCTTGAGTACATTGTCTTTAGATCCTCCATCAGCACAGGGTCGGGACTGTACTGACCATTTTCCCACCGATAAACTGTTCTCTGGCTACGACCGTAGGTCTGCGCGACTTCTTTTATCGACAAACCAGACAACTCTCTTGCATGGCTAAATTCGGTGTTTCTGCGGGTCTTCATCTAGTAACCTCCCTGCCAAAAATGTGCACCCTGGGAACACTTTTGACATCACTATATCAGGACGAACATACTTTCGCAATGGCTAAAAAGTTGTTTCCCTCCGCGGAGTAAAATAAAACAGCGATCTGCAACGCAAGGTGTTCGCGATCACTAGTTTCGGCCCCCAGGCCTCCCGACGCGACAAGTGGTCAAGAACGGTCTAAAGCAGCACCAGCTCTACCGGGCAATGGTCTGAACCAAGAACATGAGGGTGTATTTCTGCGCTAGCCATCTTGTCTCTGAGGCGGCTAGAGACGCAGAAATAATCGATGCGCCAACCGATATTGCGCTCGCGGGCCTTAGCAAAGTAAGACCACCAAGTATAGGCGTCGCGGCGGTCGGGGTGAAAGTGACGGAAGCTATCAATAAAGCCGGCGTAAAGCAGTGCCTCAAACTTGCCCCGCTCTTCATCGGTAAACCCGGCGTTACGCCGATTGCTCTTCGGATTCTTGAGATCGATCTCTTGATGCGCAACATTTAAGTCTCCGCACAAAATAACAGGCTTGTGGGCGTCTAGGGACTTAAGATAGTCGCGGAAAGCATCGTCCCACTCCATGCGATAAGCTAGTCGCGCTAGCTCTTGCTGTGAGTTAGGCGTATAGACATTGACGAGGTAGTAGTCGGCAAATTCTAGGGTCACCACCCGACCCTCTTGATCATGCTCTGTTAGGCCGATGCCGTAACCGGTGTTAATCGGCGGCTGCTTGGTGAAGACGGCGGTGCCTGAGTAACCCTTCTTGACGGCGTAGTTGTAGTACTGCTCATAGCCGGGTAACTGCACTTCAAATTGCCCGGGCGAAATCTTGCTCTCTTGGATGCAGAAAATATCTGCCTCAACGCTCGTGAAGAAATCGAGAAACCCCTTGCCCATGGCGGCGCGTATGCCGTTTACGTTCCAAGAAATTAGCTTCATGCACTTGCCTCCCAGTAAGTTATGTTGCTCTATTCGCTGCCATCTTGCACAATGCCTTCATTCGGGCACGGTAATGAACCGCAAGGCGGCATGACTAGGGCAACTCACATTGACAGCGTAAAATTTCCGCTGTCAATGGACAGTGAAAACGTCACCCTAAAACACGTTAAACGAGACAGCTAAAATGTCACCTTAGGTAGTGATGGGAACGGGGGAACGGTGGCCCTTGACTTAATGGGGTGTTTGGTAGTTGAGCGAGGGGACTAGGTCTCCCCTAGCGTGTTACGCTCCTCTCTCGAGTTGGCGTAGTGGTGAAAGGATCGCTCTTGGTCGAAGTATTTTTCCATGGGGACTTTAGACAGAAATGGTAACCACTGTGTGACATTTGGGGAATTTCAGTGTTTAGTGTGATTTCCGAGAAATCACAGATGAAATTCCATTTCTCTGCCCGCTTACAGGGTGACAATATCTCAGTCCGACGACATGCCACATATATCCTTGACATACAGGAGAGGTGGCGATAAAGTAAGATGTGGCAACAACTGCTAAATATTAGGTCGGAAGGAGGACTGCAGAGCGCTTGCGGTAGTTGCCGAAAAAATGACGAAGGAGGATGAATCCCTATGATGGCAGGAAAAGGTCTTTGGCTCACTAATAGATCTGCGAAACGTCTAGTTTTTGTAGTGCTGTGTTGTTTGTTGTTGGTATCTGTTTTTGCTGGGTTTACTTTCTCCGCTCCGGCTGACCTAGCGCCTGAAATGGCTATTCTAGGGACGTATGTTCAGGCTTATGACCTTAATGCTATACAGTGGGAATTTCCCTTTACTTTGGTCGGGTTTGGCCCCGGTGCGCGTACAGCCCGTTTGGCAGAGTTTAGTATTGACGGGCACGACCTGCTGGGAAGTGTCCCCATGGCGCAAAGAACCATGACGGTTCATCGGCTGGATGATGAAATTAGCCGCGCAGCGTTTAGAGACTGGAACAACTATCGGCAACGGGCGTCTGTCCTGCGCGTACGCAATGACGAGCGAGTTTCCCTATCCACAGCCGAAGCACACGACTTTAGGGAAGGCAACGCGCGTATGCGCGGGGTGATGCAGCGGCGTGGGGAGATGGCGCCGGTGCTGTTCCCCGTCAATGTGTCCGAGCTGCCTTTCAAAGTTGCTGCTGACGGTCATTACAGAGTTAGGGCGGTTGTGGAAAGAGGCGAGATCACAGCAACTTGGGAAGGCGACTGGAATTTCATTAAATACTGAAATTCCCCAAGTGTTGATCGTAGATGTGGAACCGCTAGCCGTTAACTATTTTTGGACTCCGGCAGACTTGCATCTTCACAGCACGTTTGCCTTAGATGGGCGATTCACACCTGCAGAGCTTGCAACGAGGCTAGCAAACAGAGGATATGCCATCGGCTATATTACCGATGAGCCAGCAGGCCAGTATATTACTACCCAACCGCTAGCCCCGCTGATGAGCGGGACTGGTCGTCGGGGGGCATGGCCCATACCAGCAATGGGGACAAATATCTGGTTGACTGATATTTTTGGCAGCAACCGGGCACAGTATTTGCCTTGGTTAGCAACTTGGGAAACATACCGTGATACAGTCAGAGCTGCGTCGACCGCTCAAGTGGCCATGTTCCCAGGGCTAGAAGTCGCCGCTTCTACAGTAAATCAGTCGCATACCGAACACAACGGGCATGCTTTGGCATACGGCATACGAGACCTAGTTGGGTGGGGTTCCTTTGATACAGCAGGACTAAGATATAACTGGTTTTTGCCAGACAACTTGCTTTCGAACATCAATGCGAATCGACTCGGTTGGTCATCGGCGACCATTGCGCACCCCACTGGTCATTTTGAATGGGATGCTTGGTCAGTGCCAGGGTCTCCAGGGGGTGTAATAAACGCTCGTTACGACGGCTTTGAGTTGATGAGTGGTGTGCAGACCAGTTTCTGTCCGAGCTCCGCTCATGTAGGTCGTTGGCGGCAAGAGATAGTTGCGCGTCTGAGCAATGCTTTTGCAGGCCAAGGTTTCCCATCTGCTAGGACCGGCAGCGACTGGGGCGGCGCTGGCAGTGAATTTTTTGGCATCTCCTATTTTACCTTTATCGGTCTACCCTCATGGACCAGTGACATGCGGCACCTACTGCAAGATACTGTGAGCGTATCTTTACGCGCTGGGAGAACGGTCGCTAGCCGGTTGGGCGGTTTCGCTACGCTAAGGCTTAGGAACGCTCAAGGCGTTTTGCAGGAAATAGGATCTCAGTTTACCATGTCGGCTAACGCCACAGTAATTGGTGAGATCGTGCTACGGGCGGCACGCGCTGGAAGTTACACGGTAAGGATTATTGAGAATTATGTAGGCAATACGGGGCAAAACTCTGTGCCCGCATTTCAAGGTAGCACGGTAACTACTCGTGGCTTAGTCGCTGGCCAAACTGTAATCATTCCCGTTAGCTTCCGGTTTGATGGTGGGCAAAGGGCATACCACGTCGTAGTAGAGCACGTGGGTGGAGAAGCAGAGTTAGCCGACACCATCTACACCAGTCCGATTTTCATTCGTCAGTAACAACGCTCTAACATATCGTGCCGGCTGTTTCTGCCGCAAGGAGTAGGCCTATGGTGCAATAGCAGCCCATCGGCCTACCCCTGTCTATACACAGAATGAATGATATGAAGGAGGCGCATAAGTAATGCCATTATGGGACAGAGCCAAGAAATATTGTTTATCTATGACTAATGAAGACATCGCCGGGGCGGTGATGATTGCCGCGTTGCTCTGTTGTGTTTGGATTCTGTGGTTTGTCGGCTTCCTGCCACCTACCGCCAGTGACCAGTTTTATACGCTGGTATACCATATGACATATCCTCTTCTGTTAGCCCTGCCAGTTAGTTTGGTGCTCGCCTTACGGACCCCCAACTGTTTAGTCTTGGCAACACCCTACTTAGCCCCAATCGCCTGGAACCTATTTGAGAATTTTATGTATCGGAGAAACGGGTTGACTTCCCTCATGAGCACACGATTGTTCGTTGCAACGATCATCATTTATGCGGTGCCATTTGTGCTTAGCCGCTTAGTACACAAAATACGAGAGACAGAAGGGGCAAAAGCATACCGTATGGTCGGCGCGGCTCAGATGCTTGTATTGCTGGGGGCGGTTTATTACTTCACCTTTCAGTATGGGGTTCAGCACTTGGCAGCACCGCTGGTCAGTGTGCAGCGGCTTAGGTTTTGGGCTGCTCCGCTGTCGTTCCCCCTAGTCGAAGCAGACGCCGCTTTCATAGTTGACAGGAGGGGTCGCCTTTTCCGCATCGAACTTGCCTCAGGTCGAAAGCGGGTCATCGCAGAGATTCCTCGGCCAATGCCTGCGGCAGTCGGGTTAGATGGAAGGACTCTCCCTCGGGCAACCAGAGAGTGGAGCCCGTTTGCGGCTGAAGAAGCGCTGACTAGAATTGACCACAACACGCTCAACTTCCGCTACCGGTACTTATCTCCTTACATTATGCATGCGAAAATTGACGAGCTAACAGGCGAACTTACTTGGGATTTGAAAGAGGGATCAGGCGCTATTACCCCTCCACCCGCTCATTTGTCCACCGTATCCCGAGGGGCAGTGATCTCTGTGCTTAGCGGGGGGCGCAGAGGCTTTGATGTTCAAATCCAAGGGGAAAACATAAAGACGGCGGTTGACCCATTGGGACTGGTCGACTGGAAGCATTCCGAGCACGGCTGGATACTGGTGGGGACAAATTGCGGCAAGCTCATAATTGCGACAACGAAAGGTCGGTAGTTACTTCGCCCTTCCTGTCGGAGCTGGCTACACAGTTTTACCAAGCCTGTGAAGCAACCTTGTGGTATAGTGCAGGCCTATCCGTCACGCTTGGATCTCAAATGAACCACTTGGAGAATTGCAGTGTTCATTGAAATTCCATTGCTAGAGCTAGTGCAGGAGTTTGGCATACAAGGCTGTATTCAGAGACTCCGTGACCCCCTACTCTACATCAAGCTCGACGCGAGGCAACTGCGAAACTTGATCCAAACGCGGGGGACAATTGCGCCTGGTTCATGAAGGAGACCTAAACACAACCCGATTATCTGCCTAGCGCGAGTTCCATAAAGGCCGTAACTCATACTGTGGTCTTCGTGTGCTCATTTTTTGCCTCGGATCAGTCAGACTCGCCGAGACGCCTAACACACAGGGATTTTTGGCTTTCAGCATGGCAGATTTTGCGCGAATTATCGCCTAGCAGGCTGCCATAGACCCATTTTGCGGGTTGGCGCGCTCTAAAAAATCTCATGCGTCAGCTCTGCGGCACAAATTTTTCGCTTGACAGGGCTAAAAGTCGTTGCTATAATACAAGTTTGTCTTGACAAGCCATCCGTGCGCTGGTACAATCTATGTAGACAAGCAGGGAAAGGGTGGTAGAATTGAACACCGGCCATTTGACAACTATTAGGAAAGACCTTGAACTGCATATAGGTGAAAAGGTGTGGCTAAAAGCGAACCGCGGGCGGCGCAAGGCGATGGTGCGCGAGGGTGTTCTCGAGAGCACCTATCCATACCACTTTCTTGTACGGACAAGTGATCAACATAGTAGTGGCTGTTTGTCGATAAGTTATGCCGATTTGTTGACGCAAGCAGTCGAGCTCTGCATCGGTGGCCCCGAGCAACGCCTGGTAGCTAATTTCGGCAAGTAGATAGATTTGTGGTGACTGTATCGCTCTTCTTTGTGAAGGGCGATATTTTTTGTCGCGGTATAGCCTGCTCTGAACAAGGCAAATCTAGAGTGAGGCGCTAGTTGGCCTGATGGAGGATTGCCCAAGTATGGAGCAGCAAGGGATGCTATTAATAATTGGTGGAGCTGAAGATAAGAGCGGCGAGTGTACCGTGCTGCGCCGCTTTGTGGAGTTGGCCGGGGGTAGTGAGGCCGTAATTGCCATCCTTACGGCGGCCGCCGAAGCTCAGACTGCCGTGGGCGAAGAATATCGCGACATTTTCAGGAGTCTCGGAGTGCGGTCGGTTGAAGTTTGTCACGTAGCTAATCGCCAGCAGGCCAACGACCGGGAAGCCATGGTGAAAGTGCAGGGGGCCACCGGTGTGTACTTTACGGGCGGCGATCAACTGCGTATCACCAGCTTAGTGGGAGGGACCTTGCTTGACGACCTGCTCAAAGAGCTCTACCTGCAAGGTGCTGTCATTGCAGGAACAAGTGCCGGCGCCTCAGCCATGAGCGACAACATGATAGTGGCGGGAGACGGGGAGGAAGAGCCTCGGCGCGAAGCCATTCGCATGGCTCCGGGGCTAGGTCTCTTAAAGCACACCATGGTAGACCAGCACTTTGCGCAGCGTGGGCGGATTGGGCGTCTCTTGGGTGCTTTGGCGCAAAACCCTGACATTCTAGGTGTGGGTATAGATGAGGACACGGCCATTGAAGTGAGCACGTCAGGCCGCTTCACCGTGGTAGGCAATGGTTGTGTCACCGTTCTAGACGGACGTGGTATCACTATCAGCGACATCTCTGATACCACGAGCGAAGAACCGTTAGCCCTCTGCGATGTGCTCTTGCATGTCCTGCCGGCGGACTACACTTTTGATCTGGCTACCAGGCGGCCCGCATCACCTAAGGAGGAGGCCCACTAATGCGCGTCCTCGACATCACTGTTTTCCCAGGGAGAAATTGCTATGCGCATTTCCCCGTGACCAAAGTCACCCTAGATTTAGAAGAGCTAGCGGGCAGAGAGAGCTCGGAGTACCCTTGGTTTTGTTTTGCGCTAGGTGAATGCCTGCCGGGCATAGCGAACCACAGCTGCAGTGGTCGTGACGGTGGCTTTGTGGCCCGCCTGCGTGAAGGGACCTATTTTGGGCATGTATTAGAGCATATTATCCTTGAGCTACAAGCACTGCTTGGGTTTCCTAAGGCCTTTGGTAAAACTCGCTACGCGGCATCGCCAGGGGTGTACCATGTTGTTTTCGAGCATGCCCTGCCGGGTCTAGTGGAGCCCCTGCTCACAGAGGCCCTAGGTATTGTGCAGTCTCTCTTGCAGGGCAGTACGGTCAATATCCATGAGAAACTAGAGCCGCTTAGAAAGCTAGCAGCGCAGCTTGAGCTAGGGCCTAGTACTCAGGCCATTGTCAAGGCGGCCGAAAGTCGGGGGATTACGGTGCGTCGCATCGGCGACGAGAGCTTGATACAGCTAGGCACCGGTATCTACAGCCGGAGGATACAAGCAACAGTCGGGCCACATACATCATGTCTGGCCGCCGACATTGCCTGTGACAAAGCCATGACCAAGTATATTTTGGCGACAGCGGGCATTCCTGTGCCCTTTGGTTTTACCGTTGAGACAGACCAAGAGGCGGTAGAAGCATGGCAACAGATTGGTCGTCCTGTCGCCGTCAAGCCGCGCGATGGCAATCAAGGCAAGGGGGTCTCCCTCAAGCTCAATTCGGCCGAGGACGTGGCCGAAGCCTTTCATTTTGCCCAAGTGTTTGGGGGCAAGACGATTGTAGAAGAGTATATCGAGGGCAGACATTATCGCTTGGTGGTGGTGGGAGGCAAGCTGGTGGCTGCGGCGGAGCGTTCGCCAGCACATGTGGTGGGCGATGGTGTCTCGTCGATACTAGGGCTCATCGCCCACACGAACCTCCATCCTCTGCGGGGAGAAAAACACGAAAAGCCCCTCACGCGCATCGCCCTAGACGATATTTCCCTACGAGTCCTCAGAAGACAAGGCATTGACGCTAATTATGTGCCCCAACAAGGCCAGCTGGTACTGCTTAGAGACAGTGCTAACTTGAGCACGGGCGGTACGGCCTGGGATGTGACGGACATGGTGCACCCCGAGGCTAGAGAGCGTGTGGAGAGGGTAGCCCGTCTAATCGGGCTTGATATATCTGGAATTGATGTGGTTGCGCCGGACATATCTTCGCCAACGCTCGAGATGACTGTCATCGAGGTCAACACTGCGCCGGGCATCCGCATGCACCAATACCCTGCTCTAGGGCAAGCACGCGACGTGGCGGGGGCAATTGTAGAGCTGGTTTTCCCGCCGGGTACCCCCTCGGAGATACCCCTAGCGACAGTCACCGGGACGAATGGCAAGACGACGACCACTCGCCTTATTGCGGCAGGCTTAAGGCATGTCTATGGCCATGTAGGTTGTGCAACGTCGTCGGGCATCTACATCAACCAAAAACAGCTTGTCGCTGGGGATACCACAGGCCCTTGGAGTGCGGGGGTTATCCTGTCAGACCCAGCGGTAGAGGCAGCCGTTCTAGAGGTAGCTCGCGGCGGCATTATCCGCGGCGGGCTCGGTTACAATCTCGCCGATGTTGCCGTAATAACAAACATCAGTGATGACCATCTAGGGCAAGACGGCATACCTGACTTGGCGGCGCTGTGCCGTGTAAAAAGCTTAGTCACCGAGGCCGTTCGTGCGGGCGGGGTGGTGGTTGTCAACGCAGAAAACAGCTACTGTGTGCAGGCGGGCCAGGCTTCGCGCCGCGAGATGATTCTCTTTGCCGCAGAGCCAAGCCAGGTGTTGGCCAATCACTTGGCCGGCGGCGGGCGGGGCGTGATGGTGCAGAACGGAGCTTTTAGGGCTCTCGCGGGCCGAGAGTTGCTGTATGAGATCCCCGTAAACATGGTGCCGCTCAGCTTTGCTGGTTTGGCTCGCCACAATATCGAGAATTGTGCCGCGGCTATGGGGGCCTTGTGGGCGCTTAAAGTACCTTTTTCAGCCATTTCGGCCACGCTACAGGCCTTTGCTCCTGATCTGCTATGCAATCCGGGGCGGCAGAACATTATTAAAGTTGCCGGTATCACCGTGATGCTCGACTACGGCCACAATGTTCCGGGCGTATGCGCGGTAGCCGACTTGGCGCGCAGGCTCTGCTCTGGTCGGCTCATAGGGGTAATTTCCGCGCCTGGGGACCGTACCGATGCCTCTATTGTCAAATTAGGGCACTGTGCGGGCACCAAGTTCGACCAAGTTTTTGTTAAAGAAGATGTTGATCGTAGGGGTAGAGAGGTAGCGGAAGTAGCTCGTCTGCTGCGGCAGGGGATAGCAGAAGTAGGCAGGGTGCCCGCAGGTGAAGAAGCAGTCTTTGATGAAGCCGCGGTGCACAAGCAAGCCTTGCAGAGTGCCGGTCCAGAGGACTGGGTCATTATCTTTTACGAGTCGCTAGAGCGGACTCTCGGGCAGTTGCGCTCGGTGGAAGACGAGGTAGGCGCCCTGCGCGCCGTGGTCACGGTTACAGAGGCAGTAGGTGGCTAACCTACTGTCTCTGTAATTTCTGCTAGTGTTAAATTGAGCCGTGTATTAGAATGGATAAGAGGTGAACCACATGCGCGTAACACTCTTATCTCCGGCTAAAGTGAATCTTGGTCTTAAGGTCATTAGGCGTCGTAGCGACGGATATCACGAAGTAGAGACGGTGCTACAGACAGTAGCCCTCTTTGACCGCCTAGTGCTTACGCGAGGAGAGCCGGGCATCAACTTAATGGCGCCGGCAGGTTTGCCGCAGGGGAGAGAGAATCTATGCTTCATAGCCGCAGAAAGCTTCTATGGCAGAACAAGCCTAGACCCCGCTATTTCGATTGAACTCACCAAGAATATTCCGGTCGAGGCCGGCCTCGGTGGAGGCAGTAGCAATGCTGCCCATGTCTTGCTCGGGCTAAACGCCCTCTATGGGTCCCCTTTAGAAATTGGGGAGTTAGAATTTCTTGCCGCGCACATCGGCTCAGACGTCCCCTTCTTTTTGCGAGGCGGTACGGCTAGGGCCACGGGGCGGGGTGAAGTAATTACAGCCCTGCCAGACTTAAACCCGAGGTGGCTACGCATCATTAAGCCGCCCTTTGGCCTCGCGACAGCACAGGTCTATGCCGAGTGGCAGCCTGTAGCGAGCAGTAGCAACGTTCACCTGCACAATGATTTAGAGGCAGCGGCCTTAAAACTACGCCCCGAGCTAAGAGAGTTAAAAGCGCTCTTGGCAGAAGATGGTGCCGAGCTATCTTTGCTCTGTGGTAGCGGTTCAGCGATATGTGGGTTTTACGAGGAGCGCCCGACGCGAGCCCTGCGTCTCGCGGAAGGATTTAGAGAGTATGTAGTTCCTACGCTAACGGCAGCAGAGTGCCAAGCTAACATTCTGAGAGGAGAATCTGCGTTGTGATGGAGAGAATGGTGCCTATTAAGCTTGACAACTACAAGCCACTGCGCGAAATTGTCTTTGAGCATTTGCGCGAGGCCATCTTGAGCGGCAGGCTGAAACCTGGCGAACGACTGATGGAGGTGCAATTAGCAGAAGAAATGGGCGTTAGCCGCACCCCGGTGCGCGAGGCCATACGTAAGCTCGAGCTAGAGGGCCTAGCCATTATGATTGCCCGTCGTGGCGCCTATGTCTCTGACTTAAGCGTCAAAGACATTGCCGAGACCTTTGAAATACGGGCGGCCCTAGAGGCGCTAGCGGCAGGCTTAGCCGCGCAGAGAATCTCGCCAGAGGGCCTTGAGCAGCTAGAGCGCACTTTGGTGCAAATTGGCGAGTGCATGGAGGACGAAAGCGCCGATCGCTTGGTGGAATTAGATGAGCAGTTCCACTCGATCTTGTTTGCGGCTAGCCGCAATCAACGCTTATCGCAGATTGTGAACAATTTGCGCGAGCAAATTAGCCGTTTTCGTAGGACATCACTCTCTACCCCAGGGCGATTTAGGGCTGTTTTTCAAGAGCACAAGAGAATAACCGAAGCCATTTCCGAGGGCAATAGTGCCCTAGCGCAGGCCCTCGCCAAGGAGCATATGGAAAATGCGGAGTTGTCGATAATGGAATGGGTAAGAGACCACAAGGTGTAGGAGGTGGTGCCATGAATGCCATCATTTTAGCGGGCGCGGATAAAAAAGATGATTTTGCCAAAAAACATGGCGTAGCTAACAAAGCGCTTATTCCTATCCATGACCAGCCCATGCTGGAATATGTCTACAAAGCCCTAGCGGGCTCGAAAGCTATTGACTCTATAGTCATTGTGGGGCCGGCGACGCTGTGCGCACCATATGCTAGCACGCGGGTATCTGTCCTTCCCGCGGGGGGAGATATGCGTGAAAACTGCCTAGCTGCCATGCGTACTTTGCCACCTAGTAAGAGGGTGGCGGTAGTGACTTCTGATATACCCATGTTGACTTCGTCGGTCGTAGATGCCTACTTGGCCAAGCTAGAAGGGCAGGAGGGAGACTTCTTCTACCCTATCATCCCCAAAGAAGTAAATGAGGCACGTTACCCTGGCGTTAAGCGTACCTATGCCACTTTAGGCGGGCGCACCTACACGGGGGGGAACCTCCTCGTTATTGATCCGGCGGTGGCCGAGCAGGTGTCCTTGCGCATGGAGCAGTTTATTGCCCAGCGCAAAAACGTCCTAGCGCTTAGTGCCCTTATTGGGTATAAGTTTCTGGTCAAATTGCTCTTAGGGCAGTTGACCGTGCCCGAGGTAGAAGAGCGCGTGTCGCAAATACTTGGCTGTCGCTGTGTAGCTGTCGAGTGCCCTTATGCCGAAATCGGCACTGATGTCGATAAAGATAGTGATCTAGCTCTCGCTCGGCAAGAACTTATGGGTGCCTAGATGGAGAAACAAAGTAAGGCGGCACGTGTGGCCACAATTGTAAAACTGCTACTAGATGCACCACAAGAGTTACTATCTTTAAGTGACCTGGCGGGTCGCTTAGGGGTGGCAAAGTCGTCCATCAGTGAGGACGTGGCGGCCATTCGCCAAGGTCTTGAAGCGCAGGGTCTTGGCAGGCTCGAAACTGTAACCGGAACTTCGGGAGGAGTACGCTATGTGCCCCACCGGACGCGGCAGCATATCGAGGCGTTAATCGCCGGGCTCTGCGAGCGCCTAAATGAGCCGGCGCGCCGTGTTGCTACGGGGTATCTATACCTGAATGATGTTTTGCAGGAACCGGCCTTGCTTTCTGCCCTAGGGGAGGTAATCGCGGCACGTTTTGCGGCAAACCGGGTGGAGGCCGTTGTTACTATAGAGGCGAGGGGCATACCGTTGGCTCTTTCGGTAGCGCGCTACTTAAACAGACCCTTAGTTATCGCGCGCCGTGAGTTAGTTGTGGCGCAGAGCGGGGTATCGCTACCGCTCGCTCGTCAAGAGAGTATTATGGCCGATGGCCCGGTGCTCTCGGTGAGTTTTCTTTCTGGGTCACATCGCAATCTACAGACGATGTCCCTGCCGCGGCGCAGTCTGCCCGAAAAGGCGCGGGTGTTGGTGGTAGATGACTTCTTGCGTGCCGGGGGTACCTTGCAGGGGCTGGCCACTTTGCTAGATGAGTTTCGCGCCGAGATTGTTGGCACGGTAGTCTTAGTTGAGAATGTGCGCCCGCTGGACAAGCTGACGAGTGGCTACCTGTCTATCGTGCGTCTTGATGAAGAATCTGGTGGGCTCCTCATCTCACCAGGCAATATATAGCCCGGCACACAGCGAACTGGTGCCGGGTTTTGCTTGCTCAAGACTAATTAACGACGAGCTGATGAAGCGTGGGACTCGACATCGCGGGCGCCGTTTTCCCTGAGGATGTTTGATGCTTGATTGACCTTGGCCTCAGTGCATTCGCTGCCGGTGCACTGCAAAATAGCGAGCATATTGCCTTGGCGCACTTCTTCTTGCAGTTGGCGACCTCTCTCGGCTGGTATACCCCAGTCAAGTAGCCCACCGGCTAGGCCACCGGTGGCAGCGCCGGTTAGAGCTGCGGCGATGGGGCCTGCGGCGATAATGGGACCAAGCCCTGGTATAGCTAGAGCGCCGGTGCCTAGTGCTAGGCCGGCTAGGCCGCCCCAGGTGGCGCCGCTAGTCATGCCGTCTGAGATGTCGTCTGTACCTGCGCGCATGGTGTTGGCCATGCCGCTACGATTTTGCTGGCCTTGGCCTTTTCCTTGCGTTCCTCTATCCTTGGCTACGATGGAGATCTCCTGGTCTCTGAAGCCCGATGACCGTAGCGCCCGTACTGCCCGCTCGGCATCGCTTTCAGAACGAAATACGCCGACAATTGTCTTTTGCATTGACTCCACTCCTTTGTAAAGATTGGCTTTGCGCCGTCTATAGTGTGTGCTGTCCACCCTGAACTATGCAGTCGCAAGTTGTCGTAATTAATCGAAAAGTTCTTTCGATAATTAGAAGGATGTTTAGCCAGTTGAATCGAATTAACCCACAATATGGGCTTGATGACGAAAGGCGGTGAAGAACATGAATATCACTGACGTAAGGATCCGAAAGGTAAGCACTGAAGGGCGAATGAAGGCCATAGTATCTATCACCCTAGAAGACGCATTTGTTATTCACGATGTGCGCATCGTGGATGGGAACAATGGTCTATTCGTAGCTATGCCAAGCCGCAAGACCCCCGCGGGAGAGTTTAGAGACATTGCGCATCCCATTAACGCTTTCACACGCGAGAAAATTCAGGCGGAGGTTTTGGGCGCCTACCACAAAGAAATCGCCAGGGTATCGTAAGCCTCTAGTGGAGCGCAAGCTCCACTTTGTATTTTGTCTCCTGCGACGTATAATGGTAGCGTCAAAAGAAGATTGTTTGCAAAGGAGGCGCAGTATGGGGCAGGAAATTGCGGCAGTAGTACTAGCCGCAGGCGAAGGAAAGCGCATGAAGTCACGACTTGTTAAAACGGCCCACAAAGTGGCTGGCCTACCCATCGTCACGCATGTTCTCCGGGCGGCACTGGCGGTCGGAGCGAGCAAGGTAATTACGGTGGTAGGCAAAGACGCCGCAGAGGTTGAGGCGGCCGCGCAGGGGCTTACGCAGTTTGTCACGCAACATGAGCGCCTTGGTACCGGCCATGCCTGCCAGCAGGCAGAGGGGGCGCTAGAAGACTTTGCCGGCGTAGTCTTAGTGCTGTGTGGTGATGCGCCGCTCATTACCCCGCACACACTAGCAAGAATGCTAGCCGCACATGAAAGTGCGGGGGCATTGGCCACAGTGCTTACCGCGCGTCCTCTCGATGTGCGTGGCTTGGGTAGAATTAAGCGCGCTGCCGGGGGCGAGTTTGTCGCCATCGTGGAAGAGAAAGACGCCTCCCCCACAGAGCGAGAAATTAAAGAGATTAACGCAGGTTTTTACTGCTTTAGTGCTCCACATCTTTTTGCCGCGCTCCGCCAGATAAATAGCGATAATGCGCAAGGTGAATACATGCTCACCGATGTCTTGGCCCTTTTGCGCCAACAAGGGGTCATTACCACTGTCTTGACAGATGATTTTGCCGAAACGATAGGTATTAACGACCGCATCTGGCTCTGCCGCGCCGAAGAGGCCCTGCAGAAGCGTATTCAGGAGAAATTGATGCTTGGTGGGGTAACTATCGTCTCGCCCTCTACTACATACATAGAAGTCGACGTGCAAATCGGCAGCGACACGGTCGTATGGCCAGGTAGCGTCCTTAAAGGCAGCACCGTCGTAGGCGAAGGATGTCAAATCGGGCCAAGTACCGTGCTAGAAAATGCGGTCGTTCTAGATGAGGCTACCGTAGTTTGCTCGGTAGTGCGCGAAGCACGCATTGGTGCCCATGCGGAAGTCGGTCCCTTTGCGCATTTGCGCCCGGGGTGCGAGCTTGGCAGTGCCGTACGCATCGGCAACTTTGTCGAAGTTAAGAAAAGTAGTGTTGGCGATGAGACTAAGATCTCGCATCTTAGCTATGTGGGCGATGCCGTAATTGGTGCAGGCGTCAATCTTGGCGCGGGCACCATTATTGTCAACTACGATGGCTGTACGAAGCACCAAACTGTTATTGGCGAAGGCGCCTTTGTGGGCTGTAACTCGAACTTAATTGCACCCCTAGTGCTCGGAGAAAACTCCTTTGTGGCGGCCGGTTCAACGGTGACGTGTGATGTGCCAGCTAATGCCTTGGCGGTAGGGCGGGCCCGGCAAGAAAACAAAGCCGACTGGGTGCTCTCGCGCAGAAGGCGCAGCCTTGACTGTGAAACTAAACTCTAAGCCCCGAGGAAGGTGGTCGTCTTGGTCGACATCAAACTGCTAGATAGGATCTTGAACGAGACGGTATCCCTCATTGAGTCGAGTAAGGGGCGCATTTTTGACATTGCCGAAGGCGCGCGCACTGAGCATATGCGCCTTATGGTGCTGCTAGACGAAATTAGGGAGCAAGTAGCAAAGTGCATCGCACAAGTAGACGCCAAAGAGAAAGAAGCACGAGCGCGGCGTTTTCGCCTTATGGAGGTAAGCCGAGACTTTAAGAGGCATAGCGAAGGGGATATCAAAAGCGCTTACGAAAGTGCGCAAGCCAGCCAATTAGAGCTGGTGGTGCTGCAAGAACAAGAAAAGTCTTTGCGTCTACAGCGCGACAACACCGAGAGGGCGCTCCGCAACTTGCAGGACACCGTGCGTAAAGCTGAGGAGCTGGTGTCGCAGGTGGGTGTGGCGACCGAGGTGCTCAGGGGAAACTTGAAAGACCTAAGTGGCCAGTTAGATACAGCGCAGGAGCGGCACTGGTTGGGGCTACGCATTATTCGGGCGCAAGAGGAGGAGCGGCGGAAGCTAGCGCGAGATATGCACGATGGGCCAGCGCAAATGCTCGCCAATGTGGTGCTACGGGCCGAAATCTGCGAGAAACTGCTACAGTCTGATATCGCGCAGGTGGGCGGAGAACTTAAATCTCTCAAACTTGCCGTGCGCGGCAGTCTTAGGGATATACGTAAGATCATCTACGACCTTCGCCCCATGGCCCTAGACGACCTCGGCCTTGTGCCGGCACTTAGGCGCTACATCGACGATCTAAAGGTGCAGATGGGCATAACGGTAGACTTCTCCGTACAAGGCTTAGACAGGCGCCTGCCTTCGCCCATTGAAGTAGGGGGCTTTCGTATTGTGCAGGAGGGGTTAAGCAATGTTATTAAGCATGCTGGGGTGGCCAAGGTGGCGGTGAGGCTTGAGTTTGCCGAAGCCGCGCTACTGGTAAGCGTCGTTGACGACGGTCGTGGTTTTGACGTCGACGAAGCCCTTAAGGCGGGTGGAGAGCATTTTGGCCTGCTTAGTATGCGCGAGAGGGTGGAGCTACTAAGTGGCACTTGGCAGGTAGAGTCAGTAGCGGGGCAAGGAACGCGTGTAGCGGTGCGCCTGCCTATCTTAGAAAGGGGGGACGAAGATGCCGCTAAGAGTGTTGATCGCCGATGACCACAAGCTATTTCGTGAAGGGCTTAGGCGTCTGCTAGAGCTAGAGGGCGATTTTCAGGTAGTGGCGGAGGCGGCCACCGGTGAGCAAGCCGTACAGCTACTGGCGCATGTCTCCTGCGATGTAGCGCTTATGGATATCAACATGCCGGTGCAGAATGGGGTAGAGGCCACTAAGCGGATTAAGGCCGAGTACCCTGGCGTAGCGGTGCTGGTGTTAACCATGCATGACGACCGCGAGTACCTGCTTGAGGTGCTCAAGGCGGGTGCCGAGGGCTACCTGCTAAAGGATGTAGAGCCGGCCCTACTAATGGAGGCCATTCGCACCGTCGCGCGTGGCGGAACCATTGTCGCCCCTAGTCTAGCTAGTAAGCTTGTGCAAGAACTAAACCGCTTGGGCAGTCAGCCAGCGAGCCCTGTACCGCTCGTGCTCACCTCGCGCGAGACAGAGATTCTAGGCCTTATGGCGCAGGGGATGAACAATGCCGCTATCGCCAAGGCCGCCTTTATCAGTGAACGTACCGTGAAGAACCATATTACGAGCATACTGCGCAAGCTAGACGTTACCGACCGCACGCAGGCCGTAATCGAGGGTGTAAAGCAGGGTTTAACCAAAATTAAGTAACATAGGCGCAGTCTAGCGGCCCTTCGGGGCTGTTTTTCATTTTTATAGGACTTAAGTCCTAGGTGCGTAGTACCTTTAGGCTTATAATCTGAAAATTAAGATAGGACTTGCGGCGACAAAAGACGGTACCCCTGCCTCATGTGCGGAGGTAGCGCCTGTTGTACACTAAAGCCAGAAGAAAACACTACGGTGTCGCCGTTAGTCAATAAATATAAGGAGGGTAAAAAATGAATTTGTTAAACAAACTGTTGCGCGATGAGTCTGGGCAAGGCATGGTGGAGTATGGGTTGATCTTGGCGCTTATCGCGGTTGCCTTGATTGCAGGGATGACAGTACTGAGGGAACAAATCGCTGGTATCTTCACTAGGATCACAGAGGCATTAAGGCCTGCACCAATAACACCACCTTAGGAGAGACAAGTGGCACTTACCCCCCCCAACTTTTCGGCCCTACTTGGGGTGTACAAGTAGGGCCCTTTTCTTCTATTAAGATGGCATAAAAGGAGGTTACGACATGCTGGTAGCAGCTACCTACGCCCTTTTGCTCGGCGCCGTGTACTTTGACCTGCGCTCTCGGCGCATACCGAACTACCTCACCCTGCCCGCCATGGGGCTCGGGTTACTAGTGGGCATAGCACAGGGTGGGCTAAGTGGCGCGGGTGCTAGCATGCTCGGGCTCCTGCTCGGTGGTGCGCTCCTGTTCCCCCTCTTTGCCTATGGTAAGTTTGGCGGGGGTGATGTCAAGCTCTTGGCCGCTATCGGTGCGCTACGTGGGGCTAGCTTTGTGTGGCGGGCGACTCTCCTCGGCGCAGCTAGCGGTGGTGTGTTGGCGCTACTTTTCTTGGCGTATCGGCGCGAGCTGGGGCCTGTTATGCTCGGGCTTTACACGGCGACTTACCGCACCGACAGCACCTTCCCCTACTCGCCCGCCATCGCCCTAGGCGTGCTCTTGGCCGACTTGGGGTGGTTCTTATGAAAAAAAGCAGTGACAGACAAAGTGGACAGGCCTTGGTGGAGTTAGCGCTCGTCCTGCCCATACTCCTCCTAATTCTGATGGCCATTGTCGATTTCGGGCGCGTGTTTCATGGCCACCTCGCCGTAACGGCAGCTGCGCGGCAGGCCGGGCGCGAGGCTAGCCTCGGGCGCACGGATGCCGAGATTACTAGCAGGGCGATAAGCGCCGCCGCGCCCCTGGCTGCATCTAGGCTAGTTGTGCAGGTATCGCCCGCCTTTTCACTTCGGCATTCTGGCACGGTAATAGAAATTGTTATCACCTACCCGATGGAGATCCTTATGCCCTTAATCGAGCCCTTTCTGCCTAGCCCGCACTTAATTGTCGGCCGAGCGGTGGTGAGGCGCGAATGAAGCGCGCTAAAGAGCGGGGCGGGGTGACGATCATTGTTATGGCGGCCATGGTAGCGTTGCTTGGCCTAGGTGCGGTAGTGGTTGATGGCGGCCTGCTATACTACCACCATGCCAGGCTACAGAGCGCTGTTGACGTGGCGGCACTAACGGGTGCGCGGGTGCTCGCCGCAGGGGGCAGCGCGCAGGCCGTAACGCAAGCTATGTCCTTGGCGCAGGCAAACGGTCTCGCTCTACAAGAAGTGCAAATTGCCGTTAATCTTTTAAGTAACTCGGTAACGGTAGGCGCACGCCGCGAAGTGGCCCTAGGGTTGGCGCGTATCCTCGGCCAGCCGCGCGCCGCGGTAGTCGTATCCGCCACCGCAGCAGGGCAGACCATAGGCGCGCTGCGGGGGGCCGTACCCTTAGGCGTGGTATGGCGGGGGTTTACCTTTGGGCAGGTCTACGACCTCAAGGTAGGAGGCGGAGAGGGCGAAGAAGGCTGGTATGGCGCGGTGGACCTCGGGCTTAAGGGCGGGGGCGCTGCAGAATATCGCGAACATCTCCGGCATGGTTGGGAGGGCTTACTCCGTGTTGGTGACGATGTGCCGCTAAAAACCGGCAATATGTCAGGTCCCACGCAGGATGCCATACGAGACCGCTTAGAGAGGTGTAATCATCTGCCGCGGTGCACTTTTCAGCTACATGCAGCGCAGTGTTCGCGGCTCTTAATTGTTCCGGTGGTCACGCCGCCGCACCATGGCTCAGTCGTAGTCGTAGGCTTTGCCGGCTTTTTCGTGGACAGTCTGCCGGGCAGTGGCAACGAGAGCACTATTCGTGGGCGCTTTATAGAGTTTGTGGGCGTAGGAGAGGCCGGAGTTGGCGCATCATTTGGCGCTAGAAAGTTTAGTCTTATTAATTAATTGGATTCGCTGGTTGAGGGGGAATGGTGATGGACCGGACGGGGAAGCGGCTACTGCTCATGGCGCTTTTACTGGCTGTTATTGGGGGGCTTGGCGTGTACTACTTTCTGGCGAACTTAGAGCGCCTGGCCCTCACTGAGCACACAGAAGAAGTCGTCGTGGCAGTGGCGGATGTGCCCGCTCGTACAGCTCTGCGCGAAGGCATGGTGGCCGTGGTGCGGGTGCCGCGGGGCATGCGTCACCCGGGTGCGACGGACACCGTTGGCCATGTCGTGGGGCGTTTAACCACGGCGCCGCTTATCGCGGGGGAACAAGTGCTCTTGGCGCGCCTACACGAGGCGGGCACCAAAACAAACCTCGCCTTCTTGCTTGAGGAAGGCTACCGCGCGCTTAGCGTGCACATTAATGAGCGCATTGCGGTGGCCTACCACTTGCGCCCCGGAGACTATGTCGATGTGGTCGTGTCTTACGAAGAGACTACTGCTGCAGGTGCGTCGCGGTCTAAAGTATTACTGCAAAACATTTTGGTGCTGGCCGTTGGCAGCGAAACTAATCCCTTCGCGGCTGCCCCGCCAGAGGCTACGACGCTGACTCTTGCCCTGCGTCCTGACGCAGCCGAGCGCTTAGTCTGGGCGGAGGACCACGGCAGCATTCGTTTCTTGCTGCGAGCTGTCGCCGACAGACATCAGGTAACGACAAGCGGGGTTAACGCCGAGACGCTAACCTCGCCGCGATGAAGGGGTGAAGGATATGCCTCGCAAAAACATTACCGTGCTCATTGTGGATGATGCGCCTGAGACGCGTAGCAACATCCGTCGCTTGCTAAGTCTTTGCCTCGGGGTAGAGGTGGTGGGCGAGGCCTCGCATGCGGCCGAAGCACTAGACAGAATCAGCCAGCTCTCGCCGCAGGTGGTGCTTATGGATGTAAATATGCCCGGCATGGACGGCATTACGGCCACCGCAAAAGTCACGGCGACCTACCCGGACGTGGCCGTTATCGTTATGTCTGTGCAGGGAGAGATAGAGTACCTGCGTAAAGCCATGATTGCCGGGGCCAAGGACTACCTAGTCAAACCATTTGGGGCCGATGAACTAGTGGAGTGCATACAAAAAGTGTGGGCGCGAGAACTAGAGCGCCGCGCGCAATTGCCCTTGACTGCGGGTATGGAAAAACAACCCGGCCAAGTCGTAGCCGTTTTTAGCCCCAAGGGCGGTGTGGGCAAGACTACCCTAGCCGTCAATATGGCGGCCGCCATAGCCAGTGAGCACAAGGCCAAAGTGTGCCTGGTGGATTTATCGCTTCAGTTTGGCGATGTGTGTGTATTTCTTAGTCTCACTCCTCGCCGCACACTGAGTGACTTAGTAAGCGAAAGCAGCCTCGATGCGGCGACTCTCGCCTCGTACCTCTTGCCGCATTCCTCGGGGATTAAGGTTCTGCCGGCCCCACTTAGCCCAGAATACGCAGAGTACATCGTTCCTGACCATGTGACGCGTATTCTAGCCCTTACGCGCACCATGTTTGACTTCGTAGTGGTTGATATGCCGGCCTCTTTTGACGAAACTACCTTGGCGGCTCTAGATGCCGCGGACAAAGTGTTTCTCCTAGGTAATATGGACATGGCGTCACTTAAGAACATGAAAGTAGCCCTTGAGCTCATGGGGCGGCTAGCCTACAGTAGGGAAAAAATCGTGCTAATTTTAAATCAAGCCGGCTATGACTATGGACTCCGATTTGCCGACCTAGAGGGGGCCTTGTCACGCAAGGTCGACTTCTATATTCATCATGAGGACATCCCCGCCATGCTGGCCGCTAACCGCGGCGTGCCGCTGGTGTTAAATCAGCCCGACAGCAAGCTTGCCAAACGCTTTCGCGACTTAGTTAACGAGCATCTCATGCCCAAAAGAAGGAAGGAGGGAGCGGTAAGCCTGTGGCGGCGCCGCTAAGTAGAAATGTCACTACTAAAGAGGCTAGAGAATACTGTCGAACGAGCGACTCCGGCTCCTGCCGGCAAGCGGGGAACCGTGCCAGTCGCGCCAGACCCCGACCGGGCGCTCTTTGGCGCCATTCATCAGACGGTGGTGCGTGAAATTAAGCCTGAGCTCTTACTTGACCCCTTGCGGGAGGACGAGCTGCAGGCGAGCATAGCCGAGATCGCCGATCGCTGCATCACTGAGAGCGGCGGCATGATGAGCCGGCAAGACAGACTGCGCTTCGTGCAAAAACTCTCTGATGAGGTCATAGGGTTTGGCCCCATTACTACACTCCTGAACGATGACCAGGTCAGTGAAATTATGGTGAATAGCGCAGAGCAAGTCTATGTGGAACGCAGGGGCAAGTTAGAGTTGTCCGACATTTCTTTTCGCGACGACGAGCATGTCATACAGGTAATAGAAAAAATAGTGGCCCCACTAGGCAGGCGCATTGACGAAAGCTCCCCCATGGTCGATGCCAGGCTGCCAGATGGCTCGCGAGTCAATGCCATCATCCCCCCGCTCGCCCTGCGTGGCCCTGCTTTGACAATTCGCAAATTCAGCAAAGACCCCCTGACCATGGACTCACTAGTTGGCTTTGGCACCCTAAGTCCAGCCATGGCCAAGTTTCTGCATTTGTGTGTGGTCGGTAAGCTCAACTTAGTGGTTTCTGGGGGCACGGGCAGCGGCAAAACAACTATGCTCAACTGTCTATCCTCTTTTATACCCAGTGATGAGCGCATCGTCACCATTGAGGATGCGGCCGAGCTGCAGCTAAAGCAGGAGCATGTCGTTATCTTGGAGTCGCGACCGCCTAACATCGAGGGTAAAGGTGCTGTGTCTATCAGAGATTTGGTGCGCAATTCTCTGCGCATGCGCCCTAATCGCATCGTTATCGGCGAGGTGCGCGGCGGCGAAGCGCTAGACATGCTCCAAGCTATGAATACCGGCCATGACGGCTCTCTTACCACAGGGCATGCCAATTCGCCGCGCGACATGCTGGCGCGTCTAGAAACGATGGTGCTCATGGCAGGTATGGATTTGCCGGTGCGGGCCATTCGCGAGCAGATCGCCTCTGCCGTAGACCTTATTGTGCAACAGAGCCGGCTACGTGATGGTAGCCGTAAAATAACCCATGTCAGCGAAGTAGTGGGCATGGAAGGAGATGTCATCACGCTGCAGGACATTTTTGTCTACGAAGCAAGCGGCAAGGACAGTGCTGGGCGAGTGACAGGCGAGTTTAGAGCTACTGGAATCAGGCCTACTTTCTCGGCCAAGCTGCTTGAGGCGGGTCTTAATTTGCCGGCGGATTTATTTATGCCTAGGGGGGGGTAGGGGTGGTTTTCTCGCTTGCACTTACGGCGGCGCTAGTGCTAGGGCTTATTTTGGCAGCAGCCATGCGCGCTTGGTATGGCTGGCGCTACAGTGTCTCCCTGCGCCTTAGGAATTGCAGCCTAGAGGGGCGTAAAGACAGCCCCGGGCGAAACATGGTGCCACAGAGAAAGCTTCTCTCGCGCCTAGTTCTCGCTCGTTTTGCGCCACGGCGCTTGGCGTCGCACTATGCCCCTATCTTAGAGCAGGCGGACATACCCCTGCGGGGCGAGGAGATGGCCGGCGCGACTTTTTTCAGTGTAGCCATAGGGGCGGCTCTTGGCCTGCTCGCCCTGGGTATCTTGGGCGCACTGCTAGGAGGCCTCTTCGGCTACCTGCTGCCAGGCTTGCTGCTTAAAAATCATTTAGCGCGCCGCTTGCGCGCAGCCGAAGAACAGCTAGAGGAATTTCTCAGCTTTGTGGCCAATGCCATGCGTGCGGGTAGTAGTTTGATGCAGGCCATGGACCTCGCTGGTCGCACTCTCCCCTCTCCCTTAGGCAGGGAGATGCGGCGCACCCAGAAGGAAATTAGCCTAGGAGTAAGCATGGATGATGCTTGGCAGAACTTGGTCAAACGTGTACCCAGCGGCGATATGGATCTCGTGGCCACGGCCGTGCTCATTCAGCGCCAGGTGGGCGGCGACCTTGCCGGCATCCTAGACAGCATCGCCGCCACCATACGCGAGCGACAGCGTGTTAAGGCACAAGTGCGCACCCTTACTGCCCAGGGCAGGCTGTCAGGCTTCGTTATCGCCTCACTGCCCTTTGTGCTGTTCGTACTGTTTAGCTTTATTAACCCCGCGTATGTTCGCTTGCTGTGGACAGAACCGCTCGGCTTGCTCATGCTCGGCATGGGCCTAGTGTCGCAGGTTGTGGGCACCGTGTTAATAAGTCGCATCATCCGTATTGATGTGTGAGGTGAGACCATGTTGGCCTATGTAGCTCTCGTAGCCACGCTGTTCATTTTTTCTGCTGCGCTACTCCTCTTGCAGCACTATTTTCACGAACGCCTGCACATGGAGCGGCGCCTAGAGGGAGTGCGCGAGTTAAGCCTGCAGCAGCGAGCTGACACGCCTGATGAAGCTCGCTTGCAGCTACCCCTCGGCGAACGTATTATCGCGCCCTTAATGCAGTCGGCGGGCAAGGCGCTGCAAGCTTGGGCGCCTCTTGGCCTTAAGACGAACCTCGCGCGCAGGGTGCGCGCCGCAGGCCTAAGCAGCACGGCCGAACAATTTGCCGGCTGGTATATCATCAGCGGTGTAGGGGGCTTTCTTCTCTTTACCTTGCTAGGCTTGGCACGCTTTGGGAGCGCTAGCGGTGCCCTGTACCTCGGCTTGCCCCTCGGGTTAGTGGGGGCCCTGCTGCCAGAGCTTGTACTCGCGCAGCGTATGGCAGAAAGGCAGAGCCAAATTGTGCGTGCCCTGCCTGACGTGCTTGATTTGTTGACGGTGAGCGTGAATGCTGGCCTGGGTTTTGACAGCGCTCTCATGAAAGTAACCGATAAGATGAAAGGACCCCTGCCGACAGAGATGGGGCAGGTACTGCATGAGATAAAAATGGGGGTAGCACGGCGAGATGCGCTCCGCTCCATGGCTGAGCGGACAGGGGTGATGGAACTTCGTTCTTTTGTCAGCACCATCATTCAGGCCGACCAACTTGGCGTAAGCATCAGCAAAGTGTTGCGCCTACAGTCAGAAGGTCTTAGAGAACGGCGGCGACAGCGCGCGGAAGAGATGGCGATGAAGGCGCCGGTAAAAATGCTCCTGCCCTTAGTGCTCTTTATTTTCCCCACCTTGTTTATCGTGCTCCTCGGCCCGGCGGTGCTACAAATTATGGCTAGCTTTGCGGGGATGTAGCACTATGCACGATAAAAAGTATCAGCAGAGGACGCATCACCTTAGGGTAGCGCGTGCGAACACCTTTCTGGCGCGGCTCGCGGGGCTTATGTTTCGTAAAAGCCTGCGCCCCTTAGAGGGCCTGCTGCTCAGCCCCTGCCGCAGTGTTCACACTTGCTTTATGCGCTTCCCCATTGACATTGTCTTTCTCTCTGACGATTACCGCGTTGTGGGCGTGGTAGAGCAACTGGCCCCTTGGCGAGTGGCCGGTGGCCATGTGGGCACCCGCCAGGTGCTCGAGCTGGGAGCCGGAAGCGTGCAGCAAATCGGGATACAGCTTGGGGATTATCTTTGTCTCCCTTAGCCTACTATCGTCATAAAAAACCCTTTGCCAGGGCGAGAGATACGAAAAGGCGTGCAAGGCCCGAGTAAGCACGCTCCCTAAGGATGCCTCAACGTCAAGAATTAAGGACTCTCCAAGTAGCCGTGATGCTACCTGGAGAGTCCTCTTTAGGCGTGACAGAAAGTCAATGCAAATACGGCTTGATTAAGCGTGGGAGGGGAGGCAGTACGCTGGCAAAGCGTAGCTATTATCGTCAAATGAGCACCATTACTGCCGATTATCTGGCACAAAGCGGCAAGGTTTCACGCTGCTGGTGGAGAACTTACTGTCAGACCACAAATCGGGAGGTGCGGAGCTTGATCGGCCAACGCATTAGAGAGGCCCGCAAGGCCAAGGGACTGTCCCAGGGTGAACTAGCTTACGCCACCCTAGGCAACCACACTAAAGCGTGGGAGTGCAGCTACAGAGCAGCATACGCTTTATACACCGCGGGTCACATGGATCATGCAATCTCCACTGCCGTTGAGGCGACCAAGAATCTCACGCCATGTGCTAGTGACGCTGAGTTCCTAGCTCTTACGTATTACTTAATGGGTTGCGCCTACTCAGCCAAAGGCGACGTGACAGCCGCTCAAAACTGCTTTAGGCAGGCTGAGATGGAAGCCGCTACTGATTCTGATACGGTTCTGCGTTCACTTATTGCTCAGTCTAGCTGTGCTTTCCGACAAGGCGACTTAAGCAAAGCGTTACAGACGTCCCAACAGGCAGCCAAGCTGGCAACCAAGTTCAAGCGAGACCACCTCAAAGCAGAGGCACTAATAGCAGTTGCAGTCTGCCTAGTGAAGATGGGTGAAGCAGACAAGGTTAGTGGGGTTTTATCTCGAGCTCTATCTAGTCCTAGCCTACCTACTCGGACCAAGTGTAAGGCCTACAGGGAAGTTATATTCGCGTTAATAGACCTGCAGCTCGTCCACCTATCTGAACCATTTGAAGATGGCCTTCGATTGGCACTAGCGGATGATAATGGCACAGACAACTGGGAACGCGTCAAGAGTCTTTGGGCGCTAGAGAAATGCCGATTGCATAAAGACCCCAAGAATGCTAGGGAGGAGATTACCCGGTTCGCCAATGCTTTCCGAGACTTGATGAGATACCGTGACGCGGCAGATGTTCTATTATTTGGGGCCTACATCATGAAAGGCCAAGGGCGCTTTGCAGAAGCAATTGAGTTAATGGAATCGGCTGTGGGCTACCTTAGGGGGCAGGCCTGATTACCACATGTTATTATAATGTCCTGTCAATGGACAGTGAAAATGTCACCCAGGTAGTGATAGGAACGGAGAATCGGCGGCCCTTGACTGGTGGGCTGTAGGGTAATTGAGCGAGGGGACTAAGGTGAGAAGCACAAGATTGGTTATCTATCCCCTCGCTTTTAGTTATTGTAGCCCACTGTCAAGGGTTGCACGAGCCGCCGACGACGGGGGCGGAGCTCAGGGCCACGGTTCAAAGCACAAGCGTGAAAGAACTAGGTTTCCCCTAGCGTATTGCGCACCTCTGTAGAGTTGGCGTAGTGCTGAAAAGATGACTCTTGGTCGAAGTACTTCTCTACTGGGTCTTTTGGGGGTCGCGGTTTAGTGACACTCCAATTTCGCCAGGGCGTTTGAGTAGGCTGCTTCGGGCTAGCATCCTTTGGTGGTTTGGGTGACGTTTCTCTTGGGGGTTTTTCTATTCTCTTGAGGTCGCAGGTTAGGCCATCATACAGGCCCCGCACAGTTTCCCTTCTTACCATTAGCGTAATCTTGCTTTTGGGTCGCAGCGGAATTACTTCGCCTTTAGCGTCTACTAATTGGAACGATTGGCCGCTGTAGGAAAAATGCGAGCCGTTTGAGATAGTTCTCTCTACTTTGACGCAGCAAACCTGCGCTACAGCCAGAGGACTCAATTTGTTGCCATATGCTAGCGCCAAGTCCCTAGGAGTGACCGCGAAACGGTCGTAAAACGCTTTATGAAGCTTCTGAGGAAGGCGTTCGCGTCTTCTATATCCATTACGTGGGCAAGAACGCATTTCCACAACTAGTCTAGACTGTAGAGTCCCCCAGAGCCTCTCAATGCGACCTTTAGCTTGTGCAGAGGACGCTGGGATGTGGAGGATTCCTAGTTCCCTAAGAGCGCGTCCAAACTGGGATTGTGGCGCCATAGCACCTGCGAGTTCCTCATCGATGGACAGTTTGTTGCGCTTAGGTGAAAAGAAGATGGTGTGTCGATCGGAGTAGAAGCTCATCGGGGTGCCGTACTGATTAAGCATCTGTTCGAGAACCGAGAAATAGCCTTCTTGGTCCTCTGTTGGCCTAAAGCTCAGGGCGAGGATCTTGCCGGTGGCATCATCAATGGCCCCATGTAAGGCAAGCTTGCGGTGGTTATCTAGCCAAGAGTGCAGACTCGCATCCAGTTGAACAAGCATGCCTTCCTGTGGCATCCTGTCGCGCGACCTTCTACGCCGGGCCTGTTTCTTGCCAAAGCGTAGCTTCACATTTGCCTTATGCAAAACTCGCGCAATCGTTTTGGCGCTTGCAGTAATCGACTGGTGCTCCGCCAGCAACTCGGACATGTGCTGGCAGCTAGTATCTTTATATAGGCTTACTGCTAACTCTAAGATCTGGCAGTGTTCTCCCCCAGACAGCGCATGCTTGGGACTACGCCCGCGATTCTTGTGAACTAGTGCGGCAGCTCCTTCAGTTTGCGCACCTTTCTTTAGCCGCTTTATCTGTCGCTCACTCAAACCTAGCATGTTTGCCGCCTCTTTAATCGTCATAACCCCGTCAACAACCCGGCTTATGACGTTAAACTTCGCACTCTCAGCAACACTCAGAAAAATATCTCCTCTCTTCATGGTGACATTTGGGGAATTTCAGTGTTTAGTGAAGTTCCATTTCTCAGTCCGCTTACAGGGTGACAATATCTCAGTCCGACGACATTTCTTTAGCAAAGAGCTTGACAGCGGGGGCAGGGGGGGGGGTAAAATGTGTCAGTGGAAACTATTGCTAAACATAGGTTAAGGGAGGTGTGATAACTAGTGGTCTACAACAGTCACCTAAATAAGGATTTTCGGAAATGGTCGTGCGACAAGAATGCAACAGCAGTTTACCATATACACAATGGCGACGTTCGAACTATACTTAGGTGAAGAGAGGTTGATTTGAGATGAAGCTTATTTGCGCTTTGCTAGTCCTGATTCTGTTGACTATGCCCGTACACGCATTTGCGCGTGATACAGACTATACCGAAGGGAAGTCTTTTGTCTGGTCCCCTAACAACTTCTGGACGGTGACTACGCAGACATCGACACACCTTAATTCATACACAAGCCTCACATGGGATAACGCAGGGGCAGGCTACGTCAATAACTTGTTGCGCAATTTTTGGGATTTCTACACGATGGAGATGAACAATATCAATGACCAGATGATATCAGCGTCCAGTGGATACACAGATCTCCCTCGCGGAACTTGGGCATCGGAAAGCGACCCTGGTTCGCCTACTCCTCACCACGAAGAAATAGAGTATTTTTGGGCGAACACGCAGCTTGTGGCAGGTACAACATACCATTTCAATCTGCTATGGACTAAGAAGGGCGGAACAGGCAACGGTTCTCTGCATCTAATTGCGCAGATGGGACCCTTTCAGCAAGGGTATGACTTCGATCTGTTACGCCAGACCCCATATACGATAGGTTCTGCGCTAGTGGGCTCCAGTCCTTCACCCTCCATTGATGTAGCAGCACATACACCACTGAATTACACCCAATTGGAGTTAACCAACTCCACCAAAGCACACATTAACTCAATCGCTGATAAGATGAGGGTTCATGTTGCGATTAAAGACTTCGCCAATATATGTGACTTCAATAACTACAAGAAGGCTCAAAAACAGCTACTTGTAGACCTGTTAGAACAAGTAGAGATGAATGAGTTAGATGTAATGATTACTTTTGCGAAGCCGCTATCCCTAGAGCGTATTAAGCAGATGGGGCTTTTGGAGGCAGCGGGGATGTTCAACTTCATTGGAACGAATGGTAATGGAGAGCAAGTCACGGGTTTCTTCTTGAACGATACTGAAGGATTGGGGGCATACAGTAGTCGCTTTAACAATAGGCTGACTATTGACGGCATTATTAGTTTTGCCGGGGTTATAGCTGCGGATGATGCCTTGCCCCTGGCCTTTGATGAGTCTGTAGCGTTAGTGGATGTAACAAAGTCAGTTCTAAGAACGCAGCTTGGAAACAGGCATCCTACACAGCGAGTCAGTATACGAGTTCCGCATGTTTACCATGAGCACCAACACATATTAAGAGAAGCGTCTCGTTAGACCTATTGTCATCACTACGGATTAATGCTGTTACTGCTACATCATGTGTGGGAGGGAGACTAATTGATTCCTAAGCACCGAGGAGATTTAGGCCAAGTGACTCTTCTTTTAACCGGGGTGTCCATTATTATGGGCTCGATTTATGGATTTAACGTCCCACGTTTCGGGGACCCTATTTGGGCTACCGTGCCTTGGGGCATCTCTCTGGTGTGTGTGGGCGCCGTGGTTTTTTCGCTTAGAATGCCGTCGCGAAACGCCTTAAGTCTCGGCTTCCAGTATGTAAGCTTAGGTCTGATAGCAGCGATGCAAATACCTCCCATGGTGCTATGGTTTGTGTTTGACGGACAAGGAGTAGGCGAACATGGAGCTACTCCTGTGGGTCATTGGGCATGGGCAATTCCCCACGTAGTCCTAGCGCTACTAGCCCTGTATACGGGCTACCTCGTGCGCTCAAGACCCAACGAAATTCCGCGAGTCTAAGCCGGTGCGGTTAACCCCGCAGACTAGGCACCTCAGAACTCGTTCTAGCTCCGTTTTTTGCAGTTCTTCGTTAGGGTGCAGGGATAACGTGTCGTCTGAGTCAATCCTTACAGCCCCTCGCCGTAGGCTAGTGTAGCCCCCCTGTCAAGGTAAAATGAATCCTCATTGCAACTAATTCGTAAGCGTAACAAGGTGCACACCATCCCCCATTTGCGTCACTTCCCAGCTAACTGCTTGTGCCACTTAGGAGCACACGCGCCCTGCCACATCGGCACTTTCAGGGAGATAACTGCGTAAATTGTGCCCACATATGAGCGAGACCCCCGACAGAGCGGGGGTCAAGGTTTATTTTTGTTTTTTGCTGCTACACCTTGCTGGCAGCTCTTTAGACCAAGGGAGCAGTTGATCGAGCGTCTGTGGGTCTGCGGTAGTTTACATGAATGGCCACAGGACCAAAGTAGAGCTATTCTGCATGCGTCTATGCAACAGCGCTGCGCCCTTTGTGATGGCGTTCCCTACCCAGCGTTATGAGTCCTTTTTAGAGGGACATGTGAAGGCTTTTGAGTTCTTTAAGGGGACTTGTAGGACATTAATCTACGACAATCTTAGAACTGCCGTTAAAGAAGGCTGGGGCAAGCACGTCAAAGAAG
>Ga0208101_10013_pt1 | contig 48091 bp, 49 predicted proteins | sample Subbioug_CSW11AC_FD_184823 | JGI IMG/M metagenome (GOLD analysis project Ga0208101, IMG submission 184823) | Serpentinite rock and fluid subsurface biosphere microbial communities from McLaughlin Reserve, California, USA - CR12Aug_CSW11AC (SPAdes) | ecosystem: Environmental > Terrestrial > Deep...
CACAGCAACTGGCATGAATTAATGAAGCTCGGAGGTGACCCATGAGTAGGCGGTATAGCGTTCCTTTGGCGGTGCTCACAATGTTCTCTCTAGTGTTTCATTTCGCCCCTAGGGTTATAGAGGATCATTTCAACATTTTGGTCTTAGCTGCCATGTTGACTCCTCTTATCATATTGTGGTCTGGTACCGTGGACATTAAGACAGGAGTGTTCCAGTCGGTTGTGCTAGAGGCAGTGTATATCATCTACGCTAAGTGGTACTGGCAGTATAGAAATCGGCTGATGGAAGGGTATTTCGCTTTTGAAAATCCTCTGATGATAGACTTACTACTTATCGTTTTTGCTCTATCCCTAGCGATTGCAGTAATAGGGAGGCTTTTGGCAGGAAAGGCGAAAAGGAAATTTATCATAAGGCCATAGTGTTACTGCTGTAAGCGTTAAATACTTTTCACCTCGCTCTGAGTCCTCCCGCATGAGATGCTGTAGCTAGCAATCTCACGGGAGGTTTTGTTTATGACCAAGGCAGAGTGTAAGAGTTTGCGGGAGACCCGGGTGGCACAGTACCGAGCCAGCGGCCAAAGCTCTAGCACGTGGTGCGAGGAGAACAAGGTGCGCCACCACTGCACCATAGAAATCGCAAAAAGAAGTGGGGTATCCCGAACAAAGGGGATGGTTCTTTTTGGAAACAGACGGCCCATCCGTTGGCACTTATTCGTCTTGCAGGCGCGTGAGCTGAGCCGCCTCTCGGCATCGCTCTGAACGCCAAACTCCCTGTTGAGCCCGCGAACCATACCACGCTAATGCACTGCGCTGCTCGCCTGGCGTCCTGCTCTTGGCCTGCCCTCACCTCATGCAAGGTTACCGCGCGCTCAGGAAAAATACAAGAAGAACCGTCCCTTTTGGTAGGTTTTGAGTGTGGGCACCAAACGGTCAAAAAACAACGAAAAGGACCACCCTGTCGGTGGTCTGCGGGAAGGCGATGCGCCTTGATAATGCTGGTGCCGAAGACCGGAATCGAACCGGTACGGCCCTCACGGACCGAGGGATTTTAAGTCCCTTGCGTCTGCCTATTCCGCCACTTCGGCAAAATGTAAAATATGGAGGCGGCGCCCAGACTCGAACTGGGGAGTAGAGGTTTTGCAGACCTCTGCCTTACCACTTGGCTACGCCGCCTCGAAATCAAAACCCAACCGCCGTGGCGGCAGCTGGGACCGAACACCTATGGAGCGGAAGAAGAGATTCGAACTCTCGACCCTCGCCTTGGCAAGGCGATGCTCTACCGCTGAGCTACTTCCGCATGGGAACTACTTTAACAAAAAACTTGGGCTTTGTTCTGGGGCTTCCGCCATTTAATTTATAAAAGTGGTGCCACAGGCCAGAATCGAACTGGCGACACGAGGATTTTCAGTCCTCTGCTCTACCGACTGAGCTACCGTGGCACTTTATTAAATGGCGGAGTCGACGGGAATCGAACCCGCGATCTCCGGCGTGACAGGCCGGCATGTTTACCGCTACACCACGACTCCAATTATGGTGGGAGCAATAGGGATCGAACCTATGACCCTCTGCTTGTAAGGCAGATGCTCTCCCAGCTGAGCTATGCTCCCACGCATTTGTTAGTATACAGGCAGTTGACCTCGCCGTCAAGCGCAATCTTGCCTCTTACTTCTTGCCTCTAATTTCTTGCTTCTGGTTTCTTGCCTCTTGCCTCCTGAAAATGGTACGCCCGAGAGGAATCGAACCTCCGCACCCAGATCCGGAGTCTGGTGCTCTATCCACTGAGCTACGGGCGCGTGGGATGCCTAATTATTATAGCCTCTTGCCCAACTGAATGCAATGGCAAATGAAGCAAAATGCCAATTACAGACTATTGACGATGGCTTTAAACTTGCGGCCGCGGTCTTCAAAGTCGCGAAACATGTCAAAACTGGCGCAGGCCGGCGATAGCATCACACTTGAGCCTGGCTGGGCCTGCTTTTGGCACCACAGAACGGCGGCCTGCAAGGTAGGCACATTTATTTTTTTAACTTTTTTACCCCTTTTTTGCTCAGCGTCATTAATAGCCATGGCAATTTTGTCGGCAGTGGCGCCAATGAGAGCCACTGCGCGCACCTGATCGACTATCGCGAGGGCAAGTTCGTCAAAGGGCACATTTTTGTCGCTACCCCCGGCGATAAGCAAAATGTCGCCACCGATGGCCTGAATGCCCGCCATGGTACGCGTAGGGCTTGAAGCGATGGAGTCGTTGTAGTAACGCACTGCTCCTAACTCGCGCACAAGCTCTAAACGGTGCTCCACCGGCGTGAAGGCAGTAACTGCTCTGGCTACCACCTCACTACTTATCCCTTGCACAAGGCACGCCGCTGCAGCTGCCGCCACATTGGCGATGTTGTGGCCACCAAGCAGCTTTAAGCCAGAAACATCGCAAATGTGCCTTTCTTCGCCCTGCCACCTCGCGCAAAGATCGCGCCCGCGCACAAACACACCGGAGGGCACTTCGCTCTGCCGACTAAAGTAGACTACCTGGCCAGGGACATGCGGAGCCATCGCTCGTGTGGTCGCATCGTCATAGTTCAAGATGACATAGTCTTCCGGAGACTGATAGCGCCAAATATTAGCTTTGGCGGCTACATACTCGGAGTAGCTACTGTGCACATCTAGATGATTGGGAGAAATATTAGTGACCACGGCCACCCGCGGGCTCTGCTGCATGGGCAAGAGCTGAAAACTAGATAACTCGAGGACAATGTGGGCTGTGGCAGGTATGTCGACAACTTGCTCTATCAGCGACTGCCCGATATTGCCGCCAAGGTAGGCCTCACACCCAGCTTCTTTAAGTATGGCGTAAATAAGTGAGGTCGTTGTTGTCTTGCCATCACTACCTGTAACCGCAGTGATGGGCGCTTGCGCTAAGTCAAACACCAACTCAATCTCGCTAGTCAACCTAGCCCCCTCTGCTACGGCCTGCAGCAACTCGGGCAAATCGGGCCGCATGATGGGGGTCTTAAACAACAGATCATATCCCTCTAGGTGCTTTAGATACTCTCCGCCCAAAACAAACTCTACGTTTTTCCCGGCTAACGCCTTTTGCACATCCCCTAGTTGCTCAGGCGACTTTTGGTCAAAGGCGGTGACAATGGCCCCCTGATCAACGAGAAAATTGATCAGCGGAACACCACTCCGCAACCCGATACCCATAACTGCGACTCTTCTTCCGCGCAGTGATTCCACAGTCAGTGCCACAGAAACCTCTCCCTTGAATCATTGTTGGCTATAGTCTTACGAACACCCGCACCGGGTGTTACTTCTTATCGTAGTTGTAAAAGCCCTTGCCGCTCTTACGCCCTAGGTGTCCTGCCTGGACTAACTTGCGTAGCAGCGGCGCAGGGCGATATTTATCTTCTCCCAGAGAGCGATGCAAGACTTCCATAATGGCCAAGCATACATCGAGACCAATTAGGTCTCCTAAGCTGAGCGGACCCATGGAATGGTTCGCGCCAAGCTTCATGATAGCGTCGATATCGGCGGCTTTAGCTACGCCTTCTTGCAAACAGAAGGCCGCCTCATTGATCATGGGGACTAGCAATCTATTGACCACGAAGCCTGGATGGTCATTGACTAGTATACCAGTTTTGCCCATGCGGCGCACCACTTCGCTAGCTACAGCCACGGTTTCGTCACTGGTAGATTGCCCGTGTATAATTTCCACCAACTGCATGATGGGCACCGGGTTCATAAAATGCAGCCCAATGACCTTCGCTGGGCGCTTAGTGAAAGACCCTAACTGCGTTAAAGAAAGGCTTGAAGTATTACTAGCTAAGATGGCATGGGGGGCGCAGGTGCGATCTAGCTCTATAAAGACCCCTTTTTTGACTTCAACATTCTCGCTCACCGCTTCAATGACGAGATCGGCCTCTACAGCCCTGTCCATTTCCGTGGTGACCGTGAGGCGTGATAGGGTGGCCTCTTTTTCGTCATTAGACAGAGTGCCCTTCTCCACTGCTTTAGTCAAGACCCTAGCTATGTTTGCTTGGGCTCTGCTAAGGTACTCACTCGAGAGGTCGCAGAGGAGCACTGTGTAATTACTTTGGGCAGCTACTTGAGCGATTCCACTCCCCATTTGACCCGCGCCTACAACCATGATCGTCTTGATTTCCATAAATGCCCTCCTATATTCACTCTTGCTCTTGGTCATGCTACATTTATTCGTTCCACAGTGCACAGTGATTTCCTGCTGTCGGCCGCAACTACTCTCACGATAACCATGCGCTAAACAAGTTCCCCTTATGCTATAATGTGCATGTGTTTAGGAGAGTGATTGCATTGGAGCACCCTACCCCCCCCACCCTCACCGCCCTTTTTTGGAGTTTCTGCAAAGTTGGAGCTTTCACTTTTGGCGGAGGGCTGTCCATGTTGCCAGTTATAGAGCGCGAGATTGTACATACAAGAGGATGGCAAAGCGAACAGGAATTTATCGACGTGCTGGCCGTTGCACAGTCGAGCCCGGGGGCGATTGCCATCAACACGGCCATTTTTACGGGCTACAAGCTTCTCGGCCTGCCCGGTGTTGCCGTAGCCACCCTAGGCGCCGTCTTGCCCTCCTTTATTATCATAACCTTGCTGGCCGCTACTCTTACCGCGACTACGCCTGGTCCCATTGTGCTCGATTTTTTTAAAGGCATTCGCCCGGCGGTGGTGGCCCTCATCTTTGCCGCTGCCCTCACCCTCGGTAAAAAAGTGCTGGTAGATAACTTTAGCATGGGCCTCGCAGCGGTAGCGCTGCTGATTAGTCTAAATTCTAACTGGCACCCGGCTGTCATTATTGCCGGCGCCGCCTTGTTTGGCCTTGTTTATCACTATCGCCAGCGTCGCCCGGGAACATCGCCATGATCATCTGGGAACTCTTTGTAAGCTTCTTTAGGATTGGACTCTTTAGCTTCGGCGGTGGCTACGCGATGATACCGCTCATTGAGCGAGAGGTCGTGCGCAATCAGGCCTGGCTCACGGCACAGCAATTCATCGATATCCTGGCAGTAGCGGAAATTACGCCTGGTCCGATTGCTATCAATTCAGCCACCTTTGTTGGCTACAAAATGGGAGGTCTGTTTGGGGGCACGGCGGCGACCCTAGGGGTAGTTACGCCTTCTCTTCTTACCGTCATGACCTTCGCCTTCCTCTTCGTGCGCTTTAACGGTGCACCGCAATTAAAGGCCGCCTTGGCCGCCGTTCGTCCTGTCGTGGTAGTGCTCATATTCTCCGCAGCAATTTCGGTGGGCAGACTAACGATTAACGATATACGTAGCGCTGCCATTGCTGTTACCGTGCTAATCCTGATGCTGCGCACTAAATTTAACCCAATTTTGCTTCTTCTTGCGGCGGGGCTCGTGGGCATTATCATATTTTAGAGAGCAAGCGGGCACCTTGATACAGGAGATTACAAATACACATTGAAACATAGGTCCATATGTTAGAATAAAGACAAGTTGTGGTGGGAGGCGGCAAGTATGAGAAAAACAAAAATTGTCTGCACCATTGGGCCAGCTAGCGAGAGCCCTGAAATGTTGCGCGACCTGATTAGAGCAGGGCTTGATGTAGCGAGACTAAACTTTTCGCATGGTAGCCATGCGGAACACGGGGTACGTTTGGGCAATTTGCGTCAAGCGGCACAAGATCTAGGCAAGCATGTCGCGATAATGCTAGACACCAAGGGCCCCGAGATTCGCATCGGCACCTTCGCTGACGGCCCTATTGAACTTATTCCTGGTAACACCTTTACCCTCACTACCCAAGCGGTGCCAGGCAGTGTGGAGCGAGTAGGCGTGAGCTACCTGCGCCTGCCACAAGATGTCGCCCCCCTTGACCGCCTGCTCTTGGATGATGGCCTGCTTGAGCTCAGTGTTCTCTACACCACCCACGACAGTGTCGTCTGCAAAGTTATTGTGGGCGGCCTGTTGAGCAATCGCAAGGGTATTAACGTGCCCGGAAAGCGTATTAACCTCCCTGTATTGTCTCCACAAGATGAAGCCGACCTGCGTTACGGCGTGGAACAGGGCGTTGACTACATAGCGGCTTCCTTCATGCGCAATGCCAATGATGTTTACGCGGTGCGCCGTTTTATCGAAGGGCTAGGTGCCAACATCCCCATTATTGCTAAGATTGAAAATAAGGAGGGCGTTGACAATCTCGATGCCATCCTGAAGGTAGCCGATGGTCTCATGGTAGCACGCGGCGATATGGGAGTTGAATTTCCAGCCGAAGAAGTGCCCATCATACAAAAAGAAATGATCCGTAAAGCTAACAGCGCTGGCAAGCCGGTGATTACGGCAACGCAAATGCTCGACTCCATGATGCGTAATCCCCGCCCCACGCGTGCCGAGGCTAGTGATGTGGCTAATGCTATTTTTGATGGTACCGATGCCATTATGCTATCGGGAGAGACTGCCAGCGGCAAGTACCCCCTTTTGTCCGTGCAGACCATGGCGCGCCTTGCTCTCCGCACTGAACAAGCACTGCAATATGGCCAGGCTAACGTTGATGCCTGCCAGGTGCGCAATTCCACTGTCACCGACGCCATTAGCCACGCCACCGTACAAGTAGCTACTGAACTCACCGCGGCGGCCATTATCACGCCCACCCAATCAGGTTGGACGGCACGCATGGTATCTAAGCACCGCCCCGCCGCGCACATCATTGCCATTACCACGAGTGCCGCTGTGGCAAGACGTCTGAACCTGCAGTGGGGGGTCGCTCCTCTCGTTGGTCTACCTATCGCGACTACCGATGACCTGATCGACGGTTCGGTACAGCGCGCCTTAAGTGCGGGGTTAATAAGAAACGGCGACTTGGTAGTGATCACCGCGGGCATCCCTGTGGGTGTGCCGGGCACGACCAATGTGCTCAAGGTACACGTAGTTGGCGATGTCTTAGCTAAGGGCACAGGTATCGGCGCCATTACCGCTGAAGGGCGAGTTACGATTGCTAAGAACGCGGCAGAGGCCAATGCCAAGACACAAGCGGGTGATATACTGGTTACGTTCGCTACCGACAGCGACTACATTCCGGCCATAGAGCGAGCTGCTGGCCTGATCACCGAGGAGGGTGGCCTCACCTCACACGGGGCTATCGTGGGGCTTAACCTCAACAAGGCTACGATTGTAGGCATAAATGGCGCTACCGGCCTTCTTAAAGACGGGCAGATTGTCACCTTAGACGGAGGACGTGGTCTTGTTTACCAAGGTCATGCGCGAGTTCGCTAAGACATCTTCGCTACGCTGGCAAAATTGTTTTGCCAGCGTTATCATTTGCTCCTTGGTTTTTACATGGCCCCGTGCAGCTTGCTCTGCGAGATGAGTCATCGTCTCGTGCAGCCAGCTCCCCGGGGTCAATTGTAACTCGATAGCAAGCTCCGCTGGGTTCAGGGGGAGTGAGGGGCGGATTACTTCGTCATGCTGAAAATACCAGGCCTGCAAGAAGCGATTGAGGGTGGCCACAACCCTCTTGTAGCTTTCGTCCCTTTCCATTTCTTCCCCTTTAGCGAGTAGGTCGGCCACACTAAAGAGCGCAATGGGAACGCTGTGCTCGCCTAGTCGACTGGCCACGCGAAAGAGATGCCCTTCATGAAGGCGCGGTTGACGTGACAACTGCGCCAAGTAGGTATGCCACCGCACAAAGCGGCCTAGCAGCTTGGCTTCTCTGCTTGCTAAGCGTAAACGTTGTACCATGGGCCCAATCATCCCCGCGCCGATTTGCTCGTGCCGGTAGAAGGTAACTTTGCCTTCGGCGCGCACCACGCGAGACGGCGGCTTACCGATGTCATGCAAGAGCGACCCCAACTTACAAACAGCCTCTAAATTCATGGGCAGGCACCTTAGATCTCGCACCACGCATTCGCGGACGGTTTGTTCGAGAAAATCAGGGGCTTGCCATAGGTTTACATAGCCGGAAAAGGCCCGCCAAGAATGTTCATGCACGCTAAAAGCGTGATACTGGTTCTGTGAAATTCCCTTTCCGGCTTCTAGCTCCGGGAACAACGCCGCCAAGACCCCCTGCTGCTCTAGCCACATGTAGGCAGATATAGCAAAAGGAGCTACTGTAATCCTCTTTAGTTCAGCCCACACCCTTTCCCCAGGGCAGTGCCGTAATGGTTCGAGCGCGGCACTAACTTTTGCCTCCAGGTGACCACTGACGGTAAAGCCAAGTTCGGCTTTAAGGCGTGCTGCGCGTAAAATTCGCAGCGCATCAGAGGTGAAAGCCAGAGGGGAGGTGAGAACTAGAGTTCGTGAGGCAAGGTGCTCCCGCCCGAAGTGATAATCATGAACTTTTTCTAGATCTTTCGCCAAGAAGTCTCTTAGCTCCATGGCCATAGCATTGACAGTGAAGTCGCGCCGTGCTAGATCGTCCCCCAGGCTCTTGTAGAGCGGGGCGATGTCAAGTACGGCACCTTCCTTATGGTAGCGCCAATGCTGGTTTTCATGGCTCAGGGCAAACGGTTGCTGCCCTAGCAGCAGGGAGATCTCCCCGAGATGAGTCATGAACCCTGGCGCGGGAATTAGTAAGTCGTAGTCGCAACTTGTACGGCCGAGGTACAAGTCCCGCACCGCTCCACCCACGACATAGATGGGGAGTTTATCCGCCAAAACGAGCAATTGCTTTAACATGCGTGCGCACCCCTGCTTTCAGTACTTGTTAGTTGCCGAGTCGGGAACACTTCTCTATAAAGGAGGTTCTCGCAATGCGCCAACAGGCAGGATTTTCGCTCCTCGAACTCTTAATGGTTGTGACTTTGCTCGCTATCATTCTCACCGTGGCTACAACCCGCCTACTAGACGTGGCCGCCGTCACCAATGACCCGCCTGCAGAGCCTACCAAGTGGGAAGTAGCCGCATGTAGATTTAATCAAAACGTAGTGCAAAACGCAACAGAGTATTTTGCTGTTACTTACGGCAAGTACCCGCTACAACCTCATGAGCTCTTTCTGCGCTTTCTCGATCGCAAACCAAGCTGCCCCGTACATGGCACACCATATCTCTATGGCGACTTTCACCTCGTAGTGTGCCCGCATCACAGCAGGTAAAGACTAGCTTTTGCGCGATGTCCTTATGTGCTATACTTGTAGTGCAATTAAATAGCCTTTGTGGAGGTTCCCCGTTTGTGGGGATTAAAAGGGAATCAGGTTAAAGTCCTGAGCGGTCCCGCCACTGTAATGGGTAGTACCCGGCAAGACCACTGTCTCTAGTAGCAGACGGGAAGGAGCCGGGCGCGCGAATCCCAGAGCCAGGAGACCTGCCCCCACGATGCAGACACCGTCCTTCGGTCGAGGGGACTGGGTCAGAGCCATGGGGGGCCCCCTTTTGCTCTACCTATCCTCAACCTCAAGGTTGAGGATTTTTACTTTATGGGAGAGGGGATGTACTGCAACTTAACAAGTGGACTTGCTAAACTGTTACATTGTTCTTGTGTTTCGTACCGTCTCACAATATTAAGGAGGTCTCTCTGTGAAAAAACTTTCCCTGTTGGCCCTAATCGCCATTCTGGCGCTTGTTGCGGCCGGCTGTGCACCCATCACAGCACTTTTTCAAAGACCTATCGTCCTAACGGATGACTTCGGGCGCCAAATCACCCTCGAGAAACCGGCGGTACGCATCGTTTCTCTGGCTCCAAGCACCACGGAGTTGCTTTTTGCCCTCGGCCTAAGTGACAAAATTGTGGGCGTAACTGAATTTTGTAACTATCCCGCTCTGGCACAGACCAAAGAAAAGGTAGGCGGCTTTGGCCCCCCCTCGGTAGAAAAAATTGTCAGCGTAAAGCCTGATCTAGTCGTTGCCGCTAGCCTGCACCAGGCTGTCGTAGAACAACTAGAGCAGTTAAACATTCCGGTTCTCGCTGTAGACCCCAAGAACATTGCTCAAGTAATCGCTAACGCCGCCCTTTTGGGCCAGGCCACAGGTACTACAAGGCAAGCGCAAGCCATTGAGCAGGAACTGACCGCTGCCATGCGCGAAGTGGAGGAAAAGACGCGGGGGTTAGCAGAGGGCAGCCGTCCATTGGTCTACTTTGAGATCTGGCATGACCCTATCACCAGTGCCGGACCCAATACCTTTATCCATGAGCTCATCACGCGGGCAGGCGGAATCAACCTAGCTAGCAACGCCGCCACCAACTTCCCCGTTTTGTCACTGGAAGAAATACTGGCCCAAAAGCCAACTGTCATGTTCCGTGGGCATGGCCCAGAGACTGTGGAGGCCATTAAGCAAAGGGCGAACTGGGAGACTGTGCCCGCTATAGCAAACAATCGCGTCTACCTGGTCAACGAAGACCTTGTACTGCGCCCAGGTCCGCGCCTAGCCTTGGGCCTGCGCGAGATGGCCAGGCTACTTCACCCCGACTTATGGCGTTAGTCAGGGTTGTAGAGAAATTAAAGAGAGGGCGACTAGTCGTCACCCTCTCCCTAGTTTTGGCGCTCGTAATGCTTGCTGGCATGGTGCTGGGGGCGGTAGATATCGCCCCTGCCCGTTTTGGGCCAGCCCTGGTGCAGTTAATGTCCCAGCCGGCTACAGAATGGGACTACGAAACCATTGTTATTTTTCGGCTACGACTGCCGCGCGTAATACTGGCCGCCATGGTGGGCGCTGGCTTGGCCACAGCAGGGGCCGTCCTACAGGGGCTTCTCCATAATGGTCTCGCTGACTCCCATATCTTGGGCGTTTCGGCGGGTGCTAGTCTTGGGGCCGCCTCCGCCATGCTGCTTGGCTTGCAGTTTAGCATCTTCGGGCTGGGCGCGATTACACCCATGGCCTTCATAGGCGCTGTGGTCACTTTGCTCATCGTCTTACTGCTCGCCCGCCGCGTAGCTGGCCGTTCCACCTTAGGGTTACTGCTGGCAGGCATAGCCATGAGTAGTTTTCTTTCGGCCCTAGTTTCCCTCATGGTATACTTTAGCGGCAATAGAATCCATCCCCTGCTCTTCTGGCTAATGGGTAGCTTTGCGGCACGCGGCTGGCACCATGTAGTTTTGGCGGCGCCTTACCTTGTAGCGGGATACATGCTGGCTTTTTTCTACCACCGCTACCTCACGGCCATCAGCCTAGGTGACATGACTGCGCATCACCTGGGGGTTAATGTCGAAAGGGTACGTTTCCTCCTCCTGTGTTCTACCGCCCTGCTCACAGCGGCCGCAGTAGCTGTCAGTGGCGTCATTGGCTTTGTGGGCCTGATGACTCCTCATATGGCACGCCTTTTAGGCGGAGAAAATTATCGCCGCCTGCTGCCTTATTCCGCCTTGGTCGGCGCTATTTTTATGACCACTGCTGACATTGCCTCGCGCTTTATCCTGCGACCGACAGAGCTACCAGTTGGCATTATCACGGCCTTGGTGGGCGGACCTTTCTTTTTATACCTGCTTGCTAGAAGCCGAAAGGCGATGATCTAATGCACCCGCTAGTTATCTCTAATGTTTCTTTTAGTTTCGCCCATAGGCCTGTCTTGAAGAACATTAACGCAGAGTTCCCTAAAGGCACTTTGACCGGAATAATAGGACCTAACGGCTCCGGAAAATCGACATTAGTGAAAATCATGAGCCGCTGGCTGACCCCACAAAGTGGCGAGGTGTGGCTTGCTGGCTACCCACTGGCCAAGCTCTCGCACCGAGCAATGGCGCAGCACTTAGCGGTAGTCGAACAGGAGAGTGTGCTAGGCATCGACTTAACGGTGCGAGAACTGGCCCACCTAGGCCGCCTACCCCACCAGTCACTACTTCAGGGCGCGACCCCAAGGGATGAGGAACTGGTCAATCAGGCACTTGCCAAGGCGGGAATAATCGACCTAGAGGGTAGACACCTTAGCACCTTGAGCGGCGGCGAAAAGCAGCGGGCGCGCATCGCTACCGCCCTCGCCCAAGACTGCCCCCTACTCGTGCTAGACGAACCGACCGCGCATCTTGATATCAAGCACCAGATGGAGCTCTTATCGCTCTTAAAGTCTTTGTCGCAAGAGGGCATGACCATTATTACGGTACTCCACGACATAAACTTGGCCGCTCTATACTGTGAGCGACTCTTGGTCTTGTCACAGGGAGAACTGACTGCTAAGGGGACTCCCCTAGAAGTACTGCGTCCTCCGCTCATTGAGGCCGTCTATGGCTGCCCAGTAGTAGTATTTACGCACCCCAGTGAAAACGTCCCCCAAATCTCTCTGGTGCCCGTAAGGGGACGCCCAGTATAGATACTAGGTTGTAGCTTGCCCCTTGCCGCCAAGAGGCCACATGACCATGAAGCCTACTACGAAGCTCAGCACGACAAAGAGAGTAAACTCTGTCGGCAGGAGGGCCCTAGTTGAGCCTAGGATCAGCCCGGCGAAGAAGTAGGACAAAAGATCGCGATAGCGCGCATAGAGCTTGTCGAGCACATAGGCCAGTAAAAATAGGCCCCCCACACTGCCTACAGCAAAAATAGCTAACTGCCCAAGTATCATTTCTTTGATATAGTAGAGCATGGTATCATAGATGCCCATTATAATAAGTATGGAACTACCCGGCACACCCGGCAAAACCATGGCTGCTGTGCTCAAGGCACCCCCGATGAGCAAAGTAAGGGGACTGACCACCACCGCTTCCTGCGCCATCATCATGGGTTCTGCCCCGAAGATGAGCCCTGCGGCTAAACCTGCCAACATAGCAAGCACGCGTGGCACACTAGGGCTTGGCCCACCGCCAAGCACAGCGCGTACAGAAGCTAGGAGGCTGCCAAAGAGAAAGGCCACCGTCACATCACGAAATCTCTCAAACACGAGAGCAAAAACGGTGCCCCCTACGAATATACCAACCACCATGCCGCCGAATATCGGCACATAGGGACGCAAGTTAAAACGCACCAAGTCGGCGATCATTTTCTCATAAAGACCCATGATAAGAAATACTGTTCCCCCGCTCATACCGGGAAGGATAACGACCAGCCCTAAAATAAAGCCCTGTATTAATGCACGCATAAATCTTAGTCCTTTCTTGTACAAACCTCGAGAACCTCGACTGTCAACTAGAAGTAGGAGGCGAATCCTTACTATGATTTATGACTTAGTGGTTGTTGGTGGCGGAGCATCGGGGCTAGTAGCGGCAATTGTGGCCGCTAGACGGGGTGCGAAAGTACTCATCATCGAAAAAAACGCCAAGCTCGGCAAAAAAATTCTGGCCACCGGTAATGGACGCTGCAACCTCGGCAACGACCACTGGTCGTTAGATAATTTTGTCAGCACCAATGTCGGAGTAGCAGAAAAAGTTCTACGGCGTTTTGACAACCAAGCTGCAAAACGTTTTTTTGGCGAACTAGGTCTCCTCATCATCAGTGAGGAGGGCAGATGGTACCCTCGCACTAAGCAGGCCGCAAGTGTGCTGACTGTGCTTCTAAGCGAACTAGCGCGCCAGGGGGTTGCCACCGCGGTCAGTTCCCCCGTGCACAGCATCGAAGCAACTTCACGAGGGTTTACTCTCCGTCATGGCACAGGGCAGAGCCAAGGCCTGCGGGTGCTCCTCACCACAGGTGGGATGGCCGCCCCAAAGCTTGGGTGCACTGGAGATGGCTACCGACTGGCAGAAGCCCTCGGGCATAGCCTACTCGCTCCCTCCCCCGCCCTAGTAGGACTGCGGCTACAATCTGCACATCTCAAGACCTTGTCGGGGCTACGCTTGGCGGCCACAGTGGCTATACCAGAACTAGGCCTCTCTGAGCACGGCGAAGTTCTTTTCACTGACTATGGCCTCTCTGGCATCCCTGTTTTTGACCTCTCACGCGCCATAGGTCATCGCCAGGGCCTTACTTTACGCCTGAAGTTAGCATATGAAGAATCCACCGAAAGTAAACTGCTCGGTTTCTTGCGCCATTACCTGGGAGAACTCTCGTTCAAGGCCCCGAGCGAGGCGCTCGCAGGCTACCTCCCCCACCAGCTCTGCCTCCCTGTTCTAAAAGAAGCTGGCTTAGAACATAAGAAGTTCGCCGGAGACCTGTCGCGGGCCGAGCTAGCACGATTGAGCCGCCAGCTTTTCTGGTGGGATTTTCCCATTGTTGGGCTCCACACTTGGGAACAAGCACAGACAACCTGGGGGGGTATTCCGCTAGATGAGGTCGACCCCGCCACCCTGTGCTCCAAAGTGCAAGGGGGACTTTACTTCGCCGGAGAGGTTCTCGACGTGCACGGTCGCTGCGGGGGCTACAATTTACACTGGGCGTTTGCCAGTGGTTTTGTGGCCGGGCAAGCTAGTGCTCATTGCCCTCAATCCTGACTACCACTCGGTTAGGCAGGCAGACGATGACCTCGCCAGGGCGGCTCTTACGACCCATCTTTATACAGAGCTGATCTGGGCAAGCCGAGGACACAATGCTAATGTAGGAGCCTTCGACACGAATAACACTTTCGCCCCGCACCCCTTGCACCATGAAATCTCTTTTCTCCGCATTAGGAGCAAGAACCACCGTGGTCACCACCCTGTTGTCAACCAAGATGACAGACTGTTGACCGGGTGGGGTCACAACACGCCTGTAAAGTACCCCCGCCATCATGACAAGTGCCACTAGCAGTATGATTACTGCTATTTTTTTGTCGAACGCGGTCAAGACTGTCACTCCCTTCCTACAAAACTTGTCCGCCGAAGATGTACAGGATAGCCAGCAATATAAGCAAAAGCACGGCGACAATAAGTGACCCGATGGTCACGTTCTGCAAGTTGAAAGCGGTGTCTTCGGAGACGCGTGGAGCGAGAGCTTCTCTTGAAGTGATGATTACAGCTGCTTGAGTCGCGCCCTCTTCGGCGTACTGCTCTAATTCTGTCAGGCCTTCGGTAACGCGCAAGGCGGCCTCACCGGCCTTGGCGTAGCCAACACTCACACTAGCGTCAAGAGCACTCATAGTCTGTGCAACGGCCTGCGCACGCTGCCCCGCAACTTTGTACATCTTGCCCACGCCCTGATCGAGCTGCCTAGCCTGTTCAACAAGTTGCGTGGTGCCGTGCCCCACCGCATCATAGCCTTCATCAATGAGGTCGTCAAACCTCTTGACACGACGCAACAAACGGCCAGAAATGGTACCACCCCTGTCATAGACATCGCAAATGCCCCCATCGGCCTTAGTGGCGTAGCGACAGCAAAAAATGAGGAAGGCCTGGTAGGCCGGACGAAAAATAACCCCCTCAATAGACAGCCATTTCGGGTAACGCCAGCCAAACAGGCCACTGTACTTGGCCAAAATATACAAACCCGCACCTATGACAAAGGGCCAAAACACCCCACCGTAGGCATAGGCCGTCCAAAAATTGATAGTTGGCAGCTTCTTGGCCAAGTAGGCTGTATTAACCAGGGTTCCTTCCGCTGCAAGGCTAAAGAAACGCATAACAGCCCCCGGAAAGGCGCCGACAAGTAACATACTCACACTTAAGAGGGTGAGAACCCCCCGCGAGAGCCATCCTTCGTGCCGGCTACGCAGGCGCTCACCTTTAAACTGGCCAAAAAACACACCCAAGTACAGTTTGATGAAGTAAGCGGCGGTGATGGCACTGCCTACGACAAATAGCTTTTCAGCTAGGAGCAACCACGGGCTGGCGCCATGCTCTGCTGCGGCTACGAGGGCTTTATGGATTAAGGTCTTGCTACCAAAGCCAGCGAAACCAGGTAGTCCCAGTACAGACAAGGCGGCGATAAGAGTAGTAATCGCCGTAAATGGCAGGAAACGTGCTAAGCCACCCAGGCGTTCCAAGTGGAGGCTACCTGCGGCAAGATAGATTACGCCTGCCAAAAGAAACAAGGCTGTGCTGAACAAGGCATGGTTGAAGGCGTGGTAGACGGCTGCCGTGTGAGCTAAGCCACCTTCCTTGGTGAGGTACATCACTGAGGCCACTGCCAGCAGTATGTAGCCCATCTGGCTAACGCTCGAATAGGCCAGCAGGCGCTTGATGTTGTTTTGAATTAAGGCGAGATAGCCCCCGATTAACATCGTGGCCAGCCCCACCACCATTAACACCAAGCCGAGGTTCTCCTGTACGCGTGCAGCGGCACTCGCGAGAGTAGCGGAATTGCCGGCCAGAGTGATGGTCAAAAAAGTCACCAGGCCATAGACGCCAGTTTTATTCATGGCACCAGAAAGCATGGCCGTTGCCGGGGCAGGGGCAGAGGTGTATGTGTAGGGCAGCCAGATATGGAGGGGAACAAGGCCCATCTTGAGCCCAAAACCTACGACAAACATCAGGGCCACGGCATAGGGGTTGACGCCTCTCTCCAGCAATACATGCAGCTGCGGCGTTATCTCGGCCGTACCCGTCGTCCAAACCAGTAGCAAGACGCCAAATAGCAGTACTAGCCCACCAGCGACGCTCATGTAGAGGTAGATATCCCCCGCTCGGCGAGCGTGATCGTTTTCCGCATGAACGACTAGGGGATAGGCCGTGAAGGTCATAAACTCAAAGAAGACAAAGAGGGTAAAGTAATCCGCGGCCAAGAATACGCCAAGGCAGCCGCTCATGCTGAGGAGAAAAAAAGAGAAAAAACGCCGCGGCGAATGTGTGTGTTGCAGGTAAGAAGCTGCGAACAAGGTCGCCAGCACCCATAACCCCGCGACAAGCAGGGCCAGAGTCGACCCCAAGAAGGAGGGACGAAAGCTCAGTCCATAGTCTACGACTTGAAGTAGATTGAGTTCTAGTACAGTGCCGTTTCGGCCGAGCTGGAAGATCAGAGCAGTAGAGGAGAGCGTAAGCAGCCCTGCCACCACCGCCACAAGGCGAGGCCACAACCAAGAACGCACCGTCCCGCATAAAATCAGCACCGCACCTAGAATGGGAATGATGGTCGGAGTTAAGAGCAACAAGTTCAGAGAATCCATCTTCCCTCTCCTTACTTAACAACGAGAAATAGTGCCTGGGCTGCCCGCTTAGCCAAGTCAAGCACCCCGCTTTGCGGAAAGAGATCGACAAAAACAATGACCAGAGCCATGAAGACAATGGGCGCAAGCATGGCTAAAGGTAATTCACGAGTTTTGGGGGACACCTCTTTGGCTGCGTGTTGCTCGCCAAAAAGGGTATTTTGAATGACAGGGAAGTAGTAGATAAAATTCATCAGTGAGCTGAGCAAGAGCAGGATGACAAAGCCCCAGCTCCCCGCGTCAAGTGACCCTAGGGCCAACTCCCACTTCGAGACAAAACCAACCAAGGGCGGAATGCCAATCATGGAGAGAGCGGCTACGGTGAAGGAGACCATGGTGACCGTCATCTCGCGGCCAAGGCCTCGCCACTCCGATACACGCCTCTTGCCGGTCTTGTAGATAATCGCTCCAGCCGACAAAAACAGTGTGGCCTTCATGATGGCGTGGGCAAAGATATGAAAAATGGCCCCGATTAAAGCCCTCTCCTGCAAAAGCCCGATGCCGAGCAAGATATAGCCCATCTGTCCAACGCTCGAATAGGCAAGACGCCTTTTTATATCATCTTGGGCGATGGCTACCGCTGAGCCGAGAAAAATTGTCACGGCAGCTAAACCTAGCAGAACTGTATCCAAACCGCCCGCCCTTACTACCTCGTGACCGAATACATTGAAGACAACACGTATGAGGCCGTAAACCCCGGTCTTAAGCATAATGCCCGAAAGCAAAGCACTAGCTGGGCTAGGAGCAACAGGATGTGCCTCGGGCAGCCAGACATGCAAGGGAACTATCCCTGCCTTGATACCAAAGCCAATAAGGAAGCCATAGAAGGCTAGTACTGCTAGTCCGCTGGCCTCGGCAATAAAGCCACCGGAGGCAAAAGAGACCGTGCCCGCAATTTCGAAGACGGCGATAATGGCAAAAAACAAGGCTAGCCCGCCGATAATAGTGAGCACCAGGTACTTATACCCCGCCCGCATGGCTTCGGCTGTTTCTTCATGAACTACCAATACATACGCCGAGAGAGACATCAGCTCAAAGAACAAAAAGAGCGTAAACAGATCTCCACTGAGTACCACTCCCATGGTTCCTGCCAAGGTCAGGGTCGAGAAGGGATAGTAGCGGTTCTTGGCATGTTCCTTGACCATGTACTCCGTAGAATAGACTGCCACTAAGAACCACACTCCCGACACCACAAGACCCACAAGTAGCGAGAGGTAGTCTACACTAAAAGACATGCCTAGTGGCGGCAGTATCGCAGGAAACTCAATCAAGACTCTCTCTCCCGCGAGCACACGGGAGTAGTTGCTCGCTAAAAACACAAACGAGGCGAGTGGGGCGAGCACAGCTAGTGCATTGCGCAGTCGCCAAGAGCGCCGCTCGACCATGTAAATGACGACAAAGAACAGCAAGGGAATAATAACCGCCAAAACTGGCGACTGAAGAAACAAACTCATGACCAACCCTCCAAATTTAACGCGTTATCAGCAAGGCCGTTTGACGCACTAAAGGCAGCAACATCGAGGGCATGAGGCCGTAAAATAGAATTGCCAAGGAAAGAATGACCAGCGGCAAGCGCACGGCGAGACTAGGTTCCTTAACATCCGGCGAAGCATCATGTCCGAAGTAGGCCGTAATAATGAGGGGAAAATAGTAGATTGCAGACAAGAGACTGCTAATAAGAATTAGTACGGCAAAAATAACCAGACCAGCATCGAGCGCTCCTAGCGCGAGATACAACTTGGAGATAAAACCCGCTGTACCCGGTATACCGACCATAGACAAAGCACCTAGGGTGATGCAGGCAAAAGTCAACGGCATGCGGCGCGCCAGGCCATGTACCTGGGAGATTTTCTTGTACCCACTCTGCTGTATAACCACACCAACAGCCAAAAACAACAATGTCTTCATGATGGCATGGATAAGAATGTGCCAAATTGCACCTTCTACTGCCCTTGCGGTTAGCAAAGAAAACCCAAGAAAGATGTACCCAACCTGTGCAACAGTAGAAAATGCCAAAAGGCGCTTAATATTGTCCTGCACAATGGCGAATACGGAGCCAGCTATAATGGCCAGTGCCGCCAAAACAAGGAGAATTTGGCGAAGTGGCAAGATATAAAATAGATCCATGCCAAGCAACATGTAGGCGATGCGCATGAAGGCAATAACATATACTTTAACGACAAGCCCCGAGAGCAGTGCACTCGAGCCCGTAGGGGCATTAGCATGGGCATCAGGCAACCAGATATGAAGGGGGAAGAGCGCTGACTTGACGCCTAGCCCAATGACCATAAAGGCTAGGGCCGTCAACAGGTTCAAGGGGTACTGCCCTGCCGTGGTAGCGAGAGCTACCCTCATGTAGCCCATGTTAAGATGCCCCGTTATCATAAAGAGCAGGGCGATACTAAACAAGAGCCCCCCTGAACCAAGTGCGCTCAACATCAGGTAACGAAAGCTGGCCTCGATACTCTCCTTAGTTCCCTTTACCGCAATAATAGCGACCGCTGCCAGTGAACTAATCTCGACAAAGACAAAGAGATTAAAGATATCACCAGCCATGACAATGCCATGCATAGCCGCGGACAGTAGTAGAATCAAGGCATAGTAGCCCGCCTCATAGTTGACTTCACGGGGGGCAAAAACGATAAACCAGTATATAATAAAGGAAATAACAGAAACTACCAAAGAAGCATAGGCCGCGAAGGCGTCTACCACGAGCTCAATACCATGCGGTGCAGACCATTCCCCCACCGCATAAATCATGGTGCCAGACTGTAGCACCTCTAAGGTAATTAATACTGCTAGCGCAACAACTATGAGACCGGCGCCAAGAAAAAGCCCTTTGGCTAGGCGCATGTTCTTACGCACAAGCGGCACGACAAACGCAGTCATGAGTAGTGTAACGACCATAAGAATAGGGGCATGACTTATACTAAACATGTTTTTTGCCTCTAATCGCGATTATTTCATCAGAATCAAGGGTCCCATAGTGTTTGTAAAGGAGGACCACCAGTGCCAGCGCAAAGGCGGTAAAGCTCACAGAAATAACTATACCAGTGAGAATTAGCGCGGACGGGATTGGGTTGACAAACTTCTCGACCCCAGGCACAAGTATAGGAGCCTGCCCGCCTTGACGATACCCAATGGCCACAAAGAAGAGAAAAATGGCGGTATCCATGATATTTAGAGCCATCAATTTTTTGATGAGGTTCTTGTGAGTGAGCATAGTGTGAAACCCAATGACAAAGAGCACCACCGCAACTAAGTAGTAGATGTTAGTGTACAGCCGTTCAAGGAGTGCCATGTTCATCACTCCCCCCTTCCAAGAGTTCTTGGAATAGTGACAGAATCGTGCCGCTCACTTTGGCCCCTAGGGCGAGGGTGATGACGAGAATCATGCCGCTACTCCATAGCTGCCCTGGTACGCCGAGGGGAAAAACACCTCTGTTGGTAAGGTAGTTGTAGCCAAAAAACAGGCCGACAAAGCCTATCCCCACGTAAATTAGCGCACCAGCCGCCTCAAAAAAGACCGAGGTGTCATGGTCCATGCGGTGTTTAACTTTAGCAAAGCGGAATGTCAAGCTGTAAAGTATTAAGCTTGCCCCGATGACGGCACCACCCGAGAAGCCTCCACCAGGGGAGAGGTGGCCGTGAAAGAGAATGTACATGCCGAAAAGCTGAATGAAAGGCAAGAGTAAGCGATTTACAACTTCAAGAATGAGATCATGCATGATGTCCGCCCCCGTGGAGCGCCGCAGTAACAGCCAAAACAGCTACGAAAAGCACAGTAGCTTCTCCCAAAGTATCGTAGGCGCGGTAGTCTAAAATGATGGCGGCAATTGTGTTGATCGCCCCCGTGTCCACAGCGCTATCTTGCAAGTATTTGTCCATAACTCCGCGGTGCGCCGGGGCATAGCTATCGCCAAAGGTCGGCATTTCGGCCACAGTCAAGACCAGCAAAACGCCAATGGCCGCCAGTACAAGTACGGGCAAAACTTTTTTCATTCTTCATGCCTCCTTGTGCGGCTAATAGCGGCCAAGAATAGCAACGACGTAGCCCCTGCACCAATAGCTGCCTCCGTGATCGCGATATCAGGCGAGTGAAGCTGCTGCCAAATAATAGACATGACCATGCTGTAAGCCCCAAAAATGATAACCGCGCTGAGCAAATCCTTGATGCGAGCTACGACAACGGCACAAATCACCAAAAATACCAAAAGGAGGATATTAATCGCTGCCAGCACTGTCGTCACTCCCTTCGGTGCGGTAGACCGCGCGAGCCATGTAGTGCGCGGCGGTGGGGTTGGCTATCCACAGAAATACAATAATTACGGCCAACTTCAACATAAGGTAGACAGAATCCGAAAAGAACATTAGCCCCACCAGGATCAGCCCTGCGCCCAAAGTATCGCACTTGGTGGTGGCATGCATGCGTGTCAAGACATCGGGGAAACGAATAAGGCCAAGCGTGCCGGCGGCAAAGAAAAAGAACCCCGCCAATAGAAAGGCAACGCCGATGATTTCAGCAAGCAAGTTAATCATGTTGTTGCTCCTTCCTCACACAATGGTGCCTTTTTCGAGGTAGCGCGCAACGCCAATAGTCAGCAAGAAACTAATAAGCGCATAGACCATGGCCACGTCGATATAGAACGGAGCCTCCTGAAAAATATAACCAATTAATATGAGTACGACCATGGTTTTTGTGCCAATCACGTTAATGGCCACCACCCGATCTGCCGGTGTGGGCCCAGCCACAGCGCGATAGAGGGCAGCAAAGGTGAGCAGAACTAACCCTAGGCAGGTGATGAGCAAGGCCGATAATGTCATCTAGGCAGTCTCCTCTCTATGGCCACCAGGCGATTCTCGATGTGCCAGTCTTTGAGGCCCTCGGCCGCCGCGTCCGTCAGGGCATGCACCACAAACTCACCCTTTTGCGGAGCCTCCACAGTAAGGGTGCCTGGTGTCAGAGTAATACTATTGGCCAGAACCATGCGCATGGCAGGTTCATGCACTTTGATGGGATGCGTTACGTACTGGGGCTGTATGTCCATGCGAAACGCACAGGCAACCACAGCTACTTGCCAGGCGGCTTTGCATATATCAATTACTAACCACACCGCAAACATAAACCACTGGACCATAGTCCTACGCTCTACATGTAAGTCGTTGCTTAGACTAAGGAGCAAATCATCGTTCCACATTGTGACAAAAAAAGCTACCACAATCCCGGTTATCAGCGATTGCCAATGAAAGCTCTGGGCAAATAGTATCCAAGTTAAGAACAGGACTACAGTCCAGCCTAACCTGCGTTTCCAACTGGGCACATTGCCACCTCCAAAAAGTGAAAAGCTACCACCCTAGACGGTAGCTTAATGAATCAGTCAAATACTACTTGCGCTACCTGAGCGGCGCTTTTTCTAGAGCTGTTTTGAGTGCAGTCAGTAGCCCCTCGCTCGCCGCGGTCGCTCCACTCACGACGTCAACTTGCAGAGCCTGTTTCTCCATGACCGCCGCTGTGATCACCGGAAAAGCACGGGCAGCATAGTCGGGCGTCTCGCTATGCGCCAGAACTCCGATGTTGACCACCCTACCACCTTGTACTGTAACGCGAACCCGGATGGGGCCCATTAAGCCTTCGCCTTCACCCTCATACTCGCCATCTGCCAACTCGCTAATTTCTAAGACGGGCTCTGGTACTGCATTTCGCACCGCCAGCATGATGGCTTCACTTGTAGCGGTCGCTCCTGACACTACATCGACCCGAAAATGCTGCTTGTCAACTATGCGACGCGGAATGATCTCCGCAGCCTCATCTGCCACCTCTGGCGTATCAACGTGGCTAACCGTGACTTGTGTGATTTTGCTGCCGAGAACGGTGACCTCAACCGTGACTGGGCCATAAAAGCCCGGAGCTTCTCCCTTATATACGCCATCGCGCACGCGCGACAAGTCGAACTCTTCAATAGTTGGGGGAGCGCGTAGTACATGCACATTAAAGTCGGCAATGGCCTGGCGCACGCCTGCCGCGACCCCACGCGCCGAGACTGTAGCGCCTGTAGCAGCGACAATGTCTTGGCCGATAGCAACTGGTTGCCCCTGTTCTTTGCCAACAAACTGTCTTAAAAAGCTTGGCGTCTCTACCCGATTTCCAATGCCCGCCGTCTCACTGTGACCGGTGACCTTAACACCCTGCACCTTGCCATCAGCCGCAAAAGACACCAACAAATCTATGGGTCCGGCATATCCCCTGCCCGCCGCCACCATCACGGCCCCTGCAGGCTGCCCCGCGCGGGTTGCCAGGTAGTAAGTCACGCCATCGGCCACCACAGGGGTGAAAGTATCCGCGAGTGGTAGGAGCTCCTGCAGGCGCATATTTAACTCCGCCTGCTGCCGCTCAGCGATGATATTGCTCGTTACAGAATAGGTGGCTGCTAATGCCGCGCCGGCAACAGAGCAAATAATGGCAAGTATTAGACTTAACTTGATGATTTCGCGCATAAAAAACCCCTCCGCATCTGCACTCTCCATTGCCCATTCTACCACACCCTAGACTCGCTAACCACATTCAACACTTAAGTTTCTTCTCGGCCTCAAACAAAAAACTGCCGACAACTGCGTCGACAGTTTGCGGGCACCTACTCTATACACATACTTTCTTCTCTCAGCCTTACTTCCCAAGTAATGCCAAGCTCGCGAAACCCGTTGAGCAGGTGATTGGCCAGCGCGAACTCCATGGGGGTCATCATGGGTCGATAGATTTGACTTAGCAGTTCGGAGAGTGATTTTTGTTCGGTGGCAATCTCTACCTGGCTATCATCGCGCAAACGGACTATGGCAGCGACTTGTTTTTCCGTACTAACCAAGGTGACAAACACCACCATCACCCTCCTGTCTTTTGATAAAATGATAACATTTTGCCACGAAATTGCCAAGCATTTCTTTGCGACACAATTCGTACTATTACGCGCTAAAGTTAGCTGGAACCGAAGGGTCGGGGTGGCGCAAAACCACTATAGAGCGGCAAAAAGCCCCGTGCGCTCTGTTCCCAGCCAAAACCTTTGGCAAATTCTCGACCACGAAAGGCCATCTCCGTCTGCAGTCTTTCACTTCGCAGAATGGTAAGCAGGGCGTTGGCCCAAGCACTGGCCTCACCGTGCTTGCGCAAGAGAAGCGTCCACCTATGGTCCACCATCTCCACAATACCTCCGCGCAGGCCGGTCACTAGAGGCAAGCCAGACGCTTGTGCCGCCAAGTTGACCATGCCCAGTGAAGTGCGCACCTGACTGGGTGAGACAAAGGCATCGGCAACACGGTAGAGGGCGGGTAAATCGCGCGCATTAGCGGTGTCAAATAGGCGAGCAGGGGGAGCAATTAGAGCAGGAGCTAAGCTTGGGTTCACATACCCCGTAGTCGATAAGTCATCGAGATTGGCATTCACAAGGAGCACCTTTAGATGCCTGATATTGGCTAGCTTGGCGGCCTGCAAAACGATGTCTATTCCCGACTGTGCGCCACTCTGGCCCACCGCGAGGACGACAAAATCCTGCTTTGCTAGACCAAGGCACTGACGCCACTGGGTTCTCTCGCGCTGCAGTACGGCGTCGCCGGTATACGGTCGGAATTCTTCCACATCTACCCCCGGATAGACCACATGGGTGCGACAGCGCAAACCAAAAAACCGACCCAAGAAGAGACTCTTCTCATAGTAACTGCCGAGTACAATGTGGTCTACGAGGCATAGCGCCACGCGCAAGGCATCTCGCGATATATTTTCCCTCCTTAGGGGCCATAGATGGTGCAAGTTGAGCACCAATTGCCCAGAAAAGGCCTGGCGAATGTCGGGTACTAGCTCCGGGCGGTTTTCTACCTGCACGACATGGGGTCGAATCTCCCTCAGGATGGCACGCAAGCTCGGATTGTCATTGTCTGGCCAGTAGATTACTTTGAGCCCTGCCACCTCTGGATAGGATGGCTCTGTGTTATATGGCATTAGCACATACGCACTCATTCCCCGCCGAACGAGAGCAGCCGCAAGGCGAAGGACATAGATTCGCACTAGGGACAACCCTGAAACTGCTGGCGCTGGGGGCAGGGCGAATAGCACCCTCATATTTCTCCACCCCCTGTTGCTTTTGCCTTAGTTTATGCCATAGCAAAAAACCTGTGAAAGACTCACAGGTTCTTGTCGAACTACGTTATGACTATGACTACAGCCACAAGGCAAACAGGTAAACACCAACACCGACGAACAGCAACCCTGCCACATAAGAGAAATAATCCCAGTACTGACTAAATTGACGCAACGATTTAATAGTTCCGGCGGTCAGTCCCACGATTATGAGGGGGACGCCATGTCCTAGGCCGTAGGCAAAGAGCAGGGCTGCACTCTGCAGGGGGCGATCCGAGACCGCTGCCAGGCTGATAATAACGGCCAGAAACCCAGTAGCGCATGGCGAGGCCGCCACACCAAAAAAGAGCCCTGTCAAAAATGCGCCGCCTCTGCCGCTGACGCGGACTGGCCATTTCTTTAGGCCAAGGGCTGGAATAGTAACTAGTTTCATCAAGTTTAGCCCCACAATGATCAGCACGGCTCCGAGGACTAGCGGCGCTACGTCAGAAAGCTGACCGAAAATACCCCCAATGAGCGCAGCAATGAGCCCGAGTATGGCAAAGGCCACTGCTAGGCCGACTACCAAGAACACGACTAACTGTAAATTGCGCAATTTATTGTTACCACCATAGGCACCAACATAGCCGAGCACTACAGGAGACATGGCAATGACACAAGGAGAAAAACTTGTGAGTAGTCCGGCGAAAAAAGAGGCCAACAAGGCCACCGGAAAATTGCCCGTCAGCAGGGACTGCAAAGTCTCTAAGGCGCCCACGCCAACGCTGCCTCTATCATTCCACGTAGTTGTTCTGCCGTTGTGTGCCCGGTATAGGTATCTTGGCCCCCTTGATTGCCAATCACAATAAAGTGCGGTACAGCCCTAAAGTCAAACTCTCTGGACAATTCCCAGCCTTGGTCGTCCCCGATGTCGGCAACAATCATCGCCATACGGTCCTCAAATTCATCCTTGAGGGTTTGCACAATGGGATACATGGCCACACAGGAACTGCAACCCGTCTTCGTAAACATAATGAAAATCGGGCGCCCTCGTTCGATGGCCTGATGGAACTCGGTAAGCGGTGCGGCAGACTTTATAGCGGGAACCGCCGGTCTAGACAGGTACCAAACGATGCCCACGACCACGACAACCAAGAGAATGGACAGATTACGCTTCATGATCCTCGCCTCCCCAGTTAGCTGCTAAAATTGCGCACTCTAGTCGCTTGTCCCAGGCGGACCAACGTTCGCCAAGCGACAAAGTGTCTTTAATGATTCGCTCTACCTGCCCTATCTTCCCACTGGTGAGATCTGCCAGGTGTAAGGCCACGGCGTTAGCGGTCTTGGGTTCTTCAGGAGAACCCCATTCGCGGTGCCCGTGATGACTTAAGATCATGTGCTGAAGTTCATCACGAAGCAACGGGGGGAAGTTCTCTATGCCCAGAGCAAGTTTACCGACTCTTTCCGAACCTAGTACGAGATGCCCGATGAGCCTCCCGCGGTCCGTAAAGTCATATGTAAAAGCACGCAGCTCGTATTCGTCCACTTTAGCATAATCGTGGAGAATTGCGCCCGTTAGAAGCAAATCTCGATTCAGGTAATTGCCTTGCACTTCAACCATCTTTTCCGCGTAAGAGATAACTTCTAGAGTATGTTGCAAGAGACCCCCCGTGTAGGCATGATGGACTTCACGTCCGGCAGGGGTCTGACAAAAGGCATGTTTAATTTGCGGGTCAGCAAAGCAAGCCGCTAGCAGCGCTTTAAGATAGGGATTACTGATGGTCGCCATGTACCCCTCTAGCTCGCGCCACATCGCATCTATGGGCCGTGGTGGAGGAGCACAAAAATCTTCGGCGTTCACTTCCGCCAAGTTGGCCTTAGAGACTTCTTCCAGATAAATTTGTTTCTCGCCTTTGTAGTCCTGCACCTTACCCATGACCAACACGACATCATCTTTGCGGTAGGATGAGTCTTTGACGAGGGCCTCGTGCCAGGTAACCGCCGAGGCTTTGCCCGTCCTATCCCCGAGCGTCAGGACGAGCCCGCAAGCTGGTGCCCCATTGCGGGTGTAATTGATGAGCCTTCTATCGACCACAATAAAAGGACTCTTGATTTGCATGCCCACGGCAAGATCTCTGATGTATATCTTTTTCAAGCGACACCGCCTTAACTAGAGGTTAGATAGAAGAGGCAAGAGGCAGGAGATAAGAAACAAGAGACAAGAGGCAAGAAGTTAGAGGTAAGAAGATAGAAGCAGGAAACAAGAAGATAGAGACGAGAACTGGGAAAGGGGGGGATTGGGGAGGTTAGGAGATGACGGAGAGGGCGCGGCCAACGATGGCGAATTGGGCGAGGGCGAAGTCGAGATCTTCTTGGCTATGGGTAGCAGAGATCATGGCGCGGATGCGTGCCTTACCATGCGGCACGGTGGGGAAACCTATTTTTGTGGCAAAGACACCACGTTTGAACAGCTCACGGCTAAATTGCGTCGCTAACTGCACATCACCTAGCATAACCGGGGTGATGGGGGTTTGACTAATGCCGATATTAAAACCTAGGCTGCTCATACCGCGTTTGAAGTAGGCAGCGTTTTCCCATAATTTTTCGACCAGTGCGCCACTCTCGGTCAGTATTTCTATCGCCTTAGAGGTTGAAGCAACATCGGCGGGTGTGAGTGCGGAGCTAAACAAGAAAGGACGGGCCTTTTGCTTCAGATAATTGATAAGGTTAGCGCTACCTGCGGCAAAACCACCAATGGTGCCAATAGCCTTAGAAAAAGTGCCCACCTCTACGTCAACTTTACCATGCAAGTGAAAGTGGTCCACAATGCCTCGCCCGTTCTCGCCTAAAACACCTTCGCCGTGGGCATCGTCTACCATAGTCATGGCGCCGAAACGATCAGCTATGGCCACGATCTCTGGCAAGGGCGCAATATCGCCGTCCATGCTGAAGACCCCATCGCTGATGACCAAGATGCGCCCCGTTTTGATTTCACTGAGTATAGCCTCTAGTGAAGACATGTCATTATGTTTGTATGGTTTTATCTCGGCGCGGCTTAGGCGTGCACCGTCAATGATACTGGCATGGTTGAGCTCATCTGAGACAATGGTGTCGCCCTTACCCACTAAAGCTGGTATAACAGCCACATTGGCCATAAAACCAGACTGCAGTGTCAGTGCAGCTTCAACACGCTTAAACTGAGCAACTTGCTTGTCTAGGGCCTCATGTAGTGCCGTCGTGCCGGCGATGCTACGCACTGCTGCAGGGCCCACACCAAAAGTCGCAATGGCCTCGCTGGCAGCCTGACATAGACGCGGGTCGTTAGCGAGGCCTAAGTAGTTGTTAGAACATAAATTGAGAACCCTCTGGCCCAAAATCTCAATCCAGGCCCCTTGGGCACTGCCGATTACCTTAATATCATTGTACAAGCCGCTGTCTTTGAGATCGTTAACTACCTCTTCCACAAAACGCAACTTCTCTGACATATTCACGCCTCCCTACTTACCTATCCTTAAATTCTTTCTTTGCCCGCCAAGTGTTTGTCATAGATTTCTTCTTTGAGCTCGGGCGAGCGTATGCTTCGCCAATCTACTTCGAGGGGGCCCCTATGTGCCTTAGGGTCGTACTGCTTAGAGAGACCCTCCGCCAGAAAAGTCAGCAACAGCCTGCAGTTCTCGTCGTTCAGCTTCTCACGCGTGAGGTGCTTTCTGACCCGCACCTCATAACCGGTAGTCTCGCTGACAACACGCAAGAGAGCGATATCCGGCGTCTCTCCTTCTTCGGCATAACCGCTCGGTAAACCCCAAATGCCCCCCGGCGTTCTTACCATGAGGACATAGTGCCCATTTAATATGACTGCTTGCACCTTCGTTTTACGATAATCCATGTACTTCTCCTCCACTCGCCATCTTCTCTTAGAATATCAGAGCAGGCCTTTCCTCGCAAATGGATGTCCCTTCCAATCGCCTGCGCCATCTACCTTTCTAGGACAGAGTGCAGTAACGCATTAAAAAGCACCTTGTATGTTCCTCTCGCTTGGGCCCGAAAATAAGGACGAAAGCCACATAAGATGACTCTACCTAGCCCAAGAGAACACTCTACTAGCGCCGCTCTACCCTGTAGTTTCTCGCCGCCAAGTAACCATCCAGCCGCAAGGGGGCTGCCCACAGGGTACCTTCCGATTATTTTGCCGCCATTGTCTACAGCGAAAGCCGGACTATGGTTAGAGACCACGATGGCCTCGCGAGGCATGCCGTACCCTAAAGGATGATGTGTGTCTAGCGCTACACGCAGAAATGAACCAGGAGCGTAAAACTCGCTCTCAGGTAAATTAGCAACGACATTCCGTACGGGCAAGGCTAGCTCACGTACTACCCATTCACAGGCACCGTCAACAGCAACTACCGTGCCCCCGCCCTCGACAAAAAGGTAGAGCGCCTTTGCACCGAGTGTACCCAGCCCACCCGTGTAGGGAGCAGGATATGTCCCCTGTGCGTGCCCTTCGCTGAAAACTTTAGTCAGCGCTGACGGTAAGATGATGGCGTCATAATGTTCGCCAAGAGCCCCGTGGCGTATCGCGGCATCATCTAAAATGTCAAAACAAAATTCATACTCCAGAAGCACAAATCTCAGCCAACCTTCGTCTGGGTTGGGCACATGGCTCTTGTAGACACCAATACGGGGTATCTTAAGCAGCTCTGCTCCCTCTAGGTCTAGATGTTCTAGGTAGCCGATTTCCAGGCCGTACTTTTCACTTAAGTTTACAGCCAGCCTGTGGGCCGTGGAAGAAACGACAAAGGTACCTGGCGGAAGCCGTGGCGAGTCTAGCTCGTAGAACAACCTATACACCCGGTAACCAGCTTTTATGATCTGCGTAATGGCCGTGAAGCTACGGTTCGCCTCGGGGCGTATGTACAGCCACTTCATTTTTGGCTTAGGCCGACCAGACCGTACAAACGGCGAGAGGTGCGTCACTTTTGTCAGTTCGGCCACAAAGGCTGCCCGTACTTCCACTGCTACCACACCCATTTGCATGGGCAAGCTATGGGCGGTGGAATCGTAAGGGCGTCTTGGTGGCCCACCCGGATAAAGACGTAGGTCGGGATAGGTCTGCTTTTCTAACATTGTTTTGGCGAAACAACCATAGGGCTGCTGCATAAGGACTACCCGGGTTCCCGCTGCATAGTCTATGCCGTCAGCGACAAACGCTTGCCCTGCCTCATGAAGCTCAACCCCAGCAAACATGAGTATTTCGAGCATTTCGCGCGCCACTTGGGCGTCCCTTTGTTCACGAGGAACAAGGTAGGCATAAGGGCTCTCTTTGGCGGCAACGGCCTTGCACCCCACAGCATAAAAATTACGCAACCATTGCTGGCGAAACTTGGCGGCATGTTGCAAGCAGGCCCACGCGCAAATCTTACTATATTCTACGATGTCTCTAAGGCGCCATTCCCCTCCTTGCCACACTGCGGGATGATTCCAAGTGGCAATTTTCGGGTCCTGTCCGCGACCTGCCTGTAAGTCACCGAAGTCTAGAGCAATGGGTGTAGCAAGGCGCACGCTGGCCACCTCAGCAAGAATACGCACCCCGCCATGGTAGTGTTGGTAGGCGCGATTGGGGGAGTAGGCATCATAAATTACATTTGTCATCACCCCCGTTTTACCCCTGCCCGTAAGCTCTGCTGCTATAGCTTGACCGAGCCAGGCGGCATTTTGTCTAATAAGGGGGTCGACATTCGGGTCGTAGGGGTCAATATAGGGCGGCAACACCATGCGAGGACCGTCTGCGTTTTGTTGGTGCATATCCAGTACAATTTGCGGGTGCCAATGGTTGTGCAAGTGCAGGACCGCAAGGCGAGTCTCCTGTTGCGTAAACATAAACCAATCTCGATTATTGTCATGACCCGCATACTTGTGATAGAGAACAGGCGGGGCCGTCCCTTCGAAACGAGTGCCTAGGGTTTCTCTATACCAATTGACCACTAAGTCCAGCCCATCGGGATTTAGAGAGGGCACGAGGAGAAGAATAGTGTTAGCAAGAATTTCTCTGGTCTCTATATCTTCACCTGTCGCCAGCTCGTAAGCAAGCTGCATGCTCATCTGCGCGGCTCCCACTTCGGTAGCATGTATGCCACAGGTGATAAGCACCACTGTCTTGCCTGAATCCAAAAGCAAAGCTGCTTCGTCATTACTAAGTAGCCTTGGATCGGCGAGAAGCTTTTGCACTTGGCGAAACTCCTCTAAGCGCAGGTGATTCTCCGGCGAAGTAATGGTCGCCACACCTAGCGGCCGCCCTTCAGTAGACGAACCTATTACGGAAAAGGCAATTCTCGGGCTCGCTTCTGCAGCCAGGCGAAAATACCCCACTACTTGTTCCCAATCAGCAAGGCAGCGGTCAGCCCCAACTGCAAACCCTAGATACTCCTCGGGAGATATAATACGCGCGTCCACTTTGCTCACTCCTTACCACCGTTTTGACCAGCTCTTTGCCGCGGACCGAAAATTTCCTGCCATGTCTGCTGTAGAACTATTGAAGATTCCCCCCTATGCGTTTAATATAACGTTATACGCGTATAAGTCATCAAACTCACGCCAAGATGCGCGAGCGGCAGAAGGAGGCGGCACATTGAAAAATAGGAAAGACCAAGCCCGCATTGCACTTGAGCGCAGGCAAAGCCGAACTCCCGTATTTGACGCGCTCCGTAGCTATGTGAGAGCAGGCACACTTTCTTTTCATGTACCTGGGCACAAGCACGGCAAAGGTTTGCCTGAGTTCACCCGTTTTGTAGGGCGAAACATCATGAACCTCGATCTCACTATCATGCCAGATTTAGACAGTATTTACAAGCCACACGGCCCCATTGCCGAGGCCCAGGAACTAGCGGCAGAGGCCTTTGGCGCGGAGTTTGCTCATTTTCTCAGTAACGGCACCACCGCCGGCATTCACTGCATGATGATGACCACGCTACGCCCTGGGGACAAGATAGTTGTACCCCGCAATGTTCATAAATCTGTTGTCTCTGCCCTTGTTCTCACCGGAGCCGAGCCCGTCTACATTCAGCCCTATGTCGACAACTACCTTGGCATTGCCATGGCTATTACTGCGGATGAGGTTCGCCAGTCCTTGCGCCAGCATCCTGAGTCTAAAGCCATTTTGCTTACTAACACCACCTTCTATGGTATGGCCCCCGAGCTAGAACGCATCGTTGAAATCGCCGAGGATTACGAAATTCCTGTCTTGGTCGATGAGGCTCATGGGGCACATCTGTGTTTTCACCCCGGCCTGCCAATTTCGGCTATGGAGGCAGGTGCGGATATGGCGGCGTTGAGCACCCACAAACTGCTCGGCTCCATGACACAGAGCAGCTTACTCTTGACGCGGGGCGACTTGGTTGACCACGACTACACCAAGACCACCCTCAATCTGACCCAGACAACAAGTCCTTCCTATCCCCTCTTAGCTTCCATTGACGTCTCTCGCAAGCAAGCGTTTTTCCGCGGACACGAGATGTTGACACACGCGATCAACATTGCCAACTGGGCACGTTACGAGATTAACAACAACATCCCCGGTCTCTATGTTTATGGCAATGACCTAGTCGGGCAACTTGGCTGCCATGACTACGACCCCACTAAGCTCTGTATCAATGTGCGTGCCCTAGGTATCACCGGTTTTGAAATCGAGCGCATTCTGCGTCAGGGTTTCCACATCCAGGTGGATCTATCTGATCTCTACAACGTTTTGTGTGTGGTCACTATCGCTGACACCAAGGAAACTGTACGAGCCCTAGTGCACGCGCTCTCTGAAATTGCGCGCAAGTACACTGTACAAGACGTGCGCGAGCAGGTGATTGAATTGCCACCTATTCCCGCACTCGCCTACCTCCCCCGCGAAGCTTTTTATGCTGACAGTAAGCGCGTACCTCTAGAACAGGCCAAAGGGAAAATCGTCGCTGAAATGCTTATGTCTTACCCACCGGGCATACCCCTTATCTGCCCGGGCGAGATCTTGACGCAGGACATCATTGACTATGTACGCAGACTAAAGAAAGCCGATGTCCAGATTTACGGTACTGAGGACCCCACTGCCGAGCACATCAAGATTATCCGCTAGTCTAAGGAGCAAGTGAGTAATGGGCCAAGGCAGAGAGAAAGCCTTTCAGGCTTACTTTCCCGCCGTAGGTTTCCTCCCCTTCGAGACTACGCATCTCACGGCGCACTTCATTAAAATCAAAGAAGGTTGCGGCGTAGTTCTCAAAACGGGGGTTGCCGTAATCTTCTAACCCTAGCGCCGCCAAGTGCCGGAGCGCAGCCGAAATCGCACGCCGCATGCGTTGTTCGGCTGCTTTTTGTGATGTCTGACTCTCCCCCGCGACAAAGGACAGCAAGTCCTTCACCGCGAACATGTCGCCTACCTGACAGTTGGCAATGAACAGCGCGGCCTCTTCTAGATCGCGGGCGCCGCTGTCGCCACCTATCCCCATGTCGTGCAGTACGCCTCTCATTTTAGCGCGCGCTCGGTCGGTGCGCGACCTTGGCGCAGGCCTTTCCACGCTGGCAATCTCAGAAACTGAACGATAGATATTCCCTACCGCTCTTTTCAAGCGCAAAGTCTCGCTAACTTTGCCCAACACGGCCTGTACTTCTCGCGAGTTAAGTGGCTTGTGGATAAAAAACTCGATACCAGCCTCGTAGGCTTCGCCGACCATGTCTTTGGCCTGCACCTCGGAAATCATCACACAGGCAGTATCCCCTCTCGACTTGACTGACCGCACCAATGTTATGCCATCCATGTCCGGCAGCAGCAAGTCAACGAGTACAATGTCGACCGGTGTGCTGGCTAAGAACTGCAGGGCTGTATCGCCCCGTTCGGCCTCACCAACTACTTCGCCGAGCTGCCCCTCACGGACAAACTCCCTAAGCATGCGCCTAATAGCGATATCGTCATCAACTATGTAGAAGAGATACTTTATCATACAAAGCTTCCCCCTATAGGCAGTGTTACTGTAAACAGGGTGCCGCTCCCCACTTCGCTCCGAACAGTGATCTTGCCACCGAGACTCTCCGCAATGTTCTGCACCTGCGCTAAACCAAGACCGGTAGAGGCTTGTCCATTATGCGGGTTGAACTTCGTCGTAAAACCTGGGCGAAAGATAATTGGCAGGTCACTTAAGTTAATGCCTACCCCATTATCGGCGACCGTCACCGCTAAACTACTGGCATTAACCTCCAACTTGAGCCAAACCTCGCCCTGATGCACAATCGCATCGACAGCATTACTCATCAAGTTATTGATTATTGACAGAACGTGATGGTAATTGCTGATGTCCGCAGCACCCGTAATTTCAGAATGAATCTGTACTTTTTTCCCTAACTCAAGGGCCAGTGCTTGATTTGCTTTCACTGCTACTTCGACTAAGGTGTGCAGGGCCAAACTTTTGTCGGCGCGCTCTCGCAGCAATACTGCGTTTAGGCGTGCCCCTAGGCGGGCAAAGTCTTTTTTGGCATCATGGATTTCTCGCGTCACCGCGAGCGCAATTGCCGCTTCGTCGCGGTTGTCATCTCGCAGTTTGTGATACAGCTGGTAACTTTTGTGCATTACTCGCTCCACATCCTCCAGAGCATGCTCAAAATACAGCAATTCGCCGTTAACATCTGAGGTCAGGAGCAGCAGGCGCTCAAACTCCCTTTGTCTTTGTTCTCGCCTGAGAATATCTTCCTTTTGCAGGTAGGCGGTATAGGCTAAGCCAGTTAAGGTGGCTCGAATGGCAGCCACCGCTAGAAGCAGGTAGAACATAGTTGGCTCAAGGCGCAGAGCAAAATCACCACGCAAGATAAGTTCAGCGATGTTCGAGGAAAAGTCGAGCGCACCAAGTAGTGAAATAATGTACAGAGGTGTGCTACTTACGAGGTGACGCGCCAGGAGTAACCCACTGCCGAAACAGAGATAGTACACACCTGCGGGGTAGTGGCGCAAGAAGGCAGGCACCATGGGCAGGCCCGCCATGTAAGTGCTGAGCACGGTGCGAAAAAGAACAATGGCCACTCCCGTGACTATCCCCCCCACAGCGGGGTTGACATCAGAACGTAGGAGCAAGAACAAAGCAAAGGCGCTCACAGCGAGACTGAAGCGAAAAGCGGTACCAAAGGGAAAGTAACTAAAATTGCTAACAAAAACAGTGAGCGAGGCCAAGTAGAGCAGAGGCAGTAGCTTACTCTGGAAAGAAGGTGCTTCGGCTGCCGTTACCATCACTACCCCCCCTGTTTGTGGCGCGTATCCTGGCGCGAGACCCCCAGCATGGGCAGGCATTGCTCGACGCCCTAGAAGGACCTCGCACCTATGCCTTGCGAGTTAATACCCTGAAAACAAGTCCTGTAGATATTCTACGCTGGCTGCCTTTTCACCTTTCACCAGTCCCTTGGTGCAGTGCGGGTTACTACTATGCTGGTGACGAAAAGCCCGGACAGCATCCGCTGCACTGGGCTGGCCTCTACTATATCCAAGATGCGTCCGCCATGTACCCAGTAGAGTCCCTAGACGTAGAACCGCATCATAAAGTACTCGATCTCTCAGCGGCACCAGGAGGCAAGGCCACGCAAATACTGGCTCATTTACAGGGACAGGGCTTGCTTGTCGCCAATGAAGTAGACGCAGCGCGAGCCCAAACCCTAGTTTACAATCTCGAGTCTTTCGGTGCAGACAATTTCGCAGTGGTCAACTCACCCCCTGCCGTTCTAGCGCGGGCACTGCCTAACTATTTTGACCGCATCCTAGTCGATGCCCCTTGCTCTGGCGAAGGGCTCTTTCGCAAAGATTACGCCGCAAGACAAAGCTGGCGGAGCGAACACGTAGCGTCTTCGGCTGCCCGCCAAGAGGAGATCCTCACTTCTGCCCTGCACATGCTACGCAGTGGTGGCAAAATGGTCTACTCAACCTGCACCTTTGCCGAGGAAGAAAATGAATGGCTTTTGGCGAATATGGCGGCCAAAGAGAGCTCGCTGCAGTTACATCAGCCAACTGTTCGCCTGCTGCCGCATCTAGTGCCTGGCGAAGGTCAGTTTAGTGCCGTACTGACCAAGAACACAGCGACACCACTAACAGAGACTAAAGTGCGCTTGTTTCGCCCGGCTGCGCCACCCGGCAAAGCCGTGAAACTGATGCAAGAATTTGCGGGCCCGTCATACTCCCAAGACTCCGCGCGCCTCCATGCCCAGGGCGACACCCTCTACCGCATACCGCGAGGCATGCCTGACCTGGTGGGGGTACGCATCGTTCGCCTTGGTCTTAAGCTCGGCACAGCACACGAGAAGCGCTTTCACCCCGACCATGCCTTCGCACTATCTCTCACTCCGCCCCATCTTCCGCGCCTTGACTATAAAAGCGATGACCCTAGACTGCTCTCCTACCTGCACGGACATGTCATTCCCTGTGCTCTCGACGTAGAAGGCTGGGTTCTCATCTGCTGCGAGGGCTTCCCCCTTGGGCTTGGCAAGGCCTCACAAGGGCAGGTCAAGAATCATCTACCCAAGGGACTGCGTAAGCTTTAAGAGGCCGACTCGCATTACTCGAGTCAGCCTCTTTTCACTACCATAGCTCTCGCTGACTACCGCTACTACTTGCCAGAAACGGCTAAAGAGCCGATAAGCAAGGAGGGGGAGGCCACAGAACCGTACTTAAACAGCAAGTCGTTGCCAACACCTTGAATATTTGACAACATAGCAAAGAAGTTGCCCGCAATAGTGATTTGGTTGACGGGGCGAACTACTTTGCCATCCTCCACTAGGTAGCCGTAGGCAGACAGCGAAAAGTCGCCCGAAACAGGATTGGCACCGGAATGAGTACCCTGCACCGCGATGATTACTAGGCCGTTCTCTAACTCTGCTACGAGTTCGGCGTACACCTTGCCGCCCGCCTGAATATAGAGGTTGGTGGGGGCAACTGTTACTGGGGCATTGAACGCCGCCTTATGCGCATTGCCGGTAGAGGCGACGCCATCTTTCTTCGCCGTTTTTAGATTGTGCAGCAGAGTAACTAGCTTGCCCTCTCCCACCACTGTTTTTGTCTTGGTGGCAACGCCCTCGGCGTCAAAAGGCGCAGAATTGGGCCGTTCAGGGAGGAGGGGATCATCGATGATAGTGATAGACGAGCTCATGATGGCCTCACCTAGCTTGTCTTTAAGGAGAGAGAGCCCTTTCTGCACGGCCTCGGCAGAAAAGGATGAGGCAAAAGTAGCGAGAAGCTCGCTAGCGACATCGTGCCGCAAGAGAACCTTGTAAGTGCCAGAGGCAATTGACTCGGCACCAAGCAGAGAGGTGGCCTCTTGTACCGCTTCTTTGGCTAGCTCAGCATGCGCAAATTTGGCGAAATCACGCGAAGAGAAGAAGGCGTAGGCGCTCTTAGTGTCGTCACCTTCCTTGGCCACCACCGCGATGTAGCTATCGGCAAAGTTTCCTTTGTGGGCCAAATTTAACCCCCGGGTGTTCATAATGCGCGTCTCTCCAGAACTGTTGCCCATACTGACTTGTACGGTGGACACCCTACTATCCAAAGCATAGGCCTTTTGCTCCAAGTCTTTCGCCCAAGCTATTTTGTCTGCCGCCGGCACTTCTTCAAGCTCCGGTGAAAAAGAGTCTAGCTCGTGGTATGTATCCGATAAAACCCCGCTATAAATCTCCTCTATGTCTTCACTGTCAATAATCAAGGCATTGGCGGCGGCGTCTTCGACCAGCATTCTAACGGAGTCTTGGGCCAGATTCTCGGTAAAGCTATACCCCATGCGGCCGTTAATCAAGCCGCGAAAGGCCAGCCCGCGCGACTCAGCTAGGGTATAGCTATCTATTTCGGACTTAAATACCCCAACGCGAAAGAGATTGCGCATCGCCACATAGGCCTCCATATCGCTAAAGCCCTGGCGATGACCGAGAGCAAAGAGTTGGTCGACGAATGCTCTCACTTCCACTTACTTGTCCCCCTTTCTACCACCGACAATCATTTCTGAGACACGTAGTGTTGGCTGCCCTACATCAGCAGGCAAAGAGCCGCTTATAGAGCCACACATACCTTGCCCACAGGCCAAATTGTCTGCCACCATGTCGATTAACATCAGCACGTCCGACCCCTTGCCGATAAGAGTAGCGCCCCTGACCGGCTCGGCAATTTTGCCATTACGGACCAAGTAGCCCTCATTGACGGCAAAGTTAAATTCGCCTGTAGCTGGGTTAACCGAGCCGCCCCCCATGTAGCGGGCGAAGAGGCCGTATTCTGTCGCCGCGATTATCTCATCGCGCGTACTTTTGCCCGGTAAAATAAAGGTGTTCGTCATGCGGGAGGTAGGTGCGAACTTGTAGGACTGACGACGCGCATTGCCGGTAGCAGGCATATTCATGCGGCGACCGTTAAACTTGTCGATCATGTACCCTTTAAGCACACCATTCTCAATAAGTAGATTGCGCTGTGAGAGATGCCCCTCGTCATCGACATTGAGGCTGCCCCAAGCATTAGGTATGGTGCCGTCATCCACCGCGCTCACGACATCAGAGGCAATCTTTTCGCCTAACTTGTCCGCAAACACTGACGTCTTCTTGGCCACCGAAGTTGCTTCCAAGCTATGACCACAGGCCTCGTGGAAAATAACCCCGCCGAATTCGTTGTCGATAATAACCGGTATGCGCCCACTAGGAGCATAAGGCGCGTGTATCATGGTGGTGGCTATTCTGGCTGCCTCGCGGGCGTAATCGTCGATGTTAATAGTATCGTAGAACTCAAAACCCCTATGACTACCCGGGCCGTAAAACCCTGACTGCTTTTCTGCCCCTTTAGAGGCAATGGCGGTAATAGACGTGCGCGTGCGCACGCGGCGGTCTTCAACATAGAGACCGCTAGAGTTGGCAATTTGCACTTTCTGGTCTTCGTCAAAGTAACGCACCATAACTTGAGAAATTACTGGGTCGTAGCCTTTAGCTACATGGTAAGCCTGAGTCATAAGAGCAACCTTGCGCTCCTTGGCTACCTCGTGGGGATAGATGGTGATGCGGTTGATCTGCCGCGGCTCATCCTTCATAAAGCGCAAAGTGAGTCCGCTTGTCTCTAGCTGGCCAGGTATAGCTGCCGCAGCCTCTTTCGCGACCTTAACGAGATTGTCGCGAGCGTAGTCGTTCGTGTAGGCATAGACATAGTTTGTTCCCTTGAGAATACGAATGCCAATGCCATAGTCGCGGCCTGACACACCGCTGTCCACCTTGCCCCCGGCCATAGAGAGCGTTGTGCTGAAGCGATCTTCTACAAAGACTTCAGCAAAATCTCCTCCTGTGCTGAGTGCGGCCAGCAAGACATCTTCTAGCAACGGTTTAGATAGCACGCCTTAATCCCCCCTCCAAAATACTTCGCTTGTCCTAGCTTTTACTTCGCCCTGTGAACAATTATTCCTGCTGGTGGCAAGAAGATTTCGCCTGTGAATAGGCTACCCCCACGCCTAGAGTAGCGTGGGGGTAGCCTATAAATACCTATGGTTAGAGCCGCAGCCAATTAACTTTTGCTCTCTAAGAGGAAGTTGCGTAGGCGCTCGAGTCCTTCGTCGAGGCGATGATCGGGGGTGGTGAGCGATATGCGGAAGTAACCTTCACCATACTGCCCGAAACCAACGCCAGGAGAGACAATTACCCCTTGACTAGCGAGAAGAGCCATGGAAAAGGCCTGCGAAGAAGGAAACTGCTCTGGCACTCGTAGCCACACATAGAGCGAAGCCCTTGGCGAAGCACAGGGTAGCCCGAGTGACTTGAGCAGCGCGATAACACGGTCACGACGTGCCGTATAGATATCGCGCATGCCGGCTATCGTCGCGTCGGGGTTAGCTAACCCCTCTATAGCCGCGAACTGAATAGCCGTGAAGGGCCCGCTGTCAGTCGCCGTTTTAACCTTGCGGAGAGCCGCGATAAGTTTCTCTTGTCCATAGGCAAAAGCAATGCGCCACCCTGTCATGTTGAGCGGCTTAGACAGCGAGTAGAGCTCAATGCAGCAGTCTTCGGCGCCCGGTATTTCCAGTATGCTTGGGGCCACAAAACCGTCAAAAGTAATCTCGGCATAGGCGTTATCGTGGCAGATGACGATATTATGTTCCTTGGCGAAAGCGACCGCCTTAGCAAAAAAAGACAGGTCTGCCACTGCGGCGGTGGGATTATTGGGGTAGTTTAAGTACATTAGTCGGGCACGTCGCAGTATGTGTGCAGGTATGGCGGCAAAGTCCGGCAGGTAGTCATTCTCTTCTAGCAAAGGCATAAGGTATGGCTCGGCACCCGCGAGAACTGCCGACATGTAGTAGACTGGGTAGGCAGGGTCGGGCACTAGAACTACGTCACCCGGGTTTGCCACCGCCAAAGCAAAATGGGCTATACCTTCTTTGGAGCCAATCAGGGCTACTAACTCTTTGTCAGGGTGGACATCGAGTGAAAAGCGCTTTTTTAAGTAGGCTGCGGCACTGCGGCGAAAAGCTGGATCGCCATCGTACTCCGGATACTGATGTGTGGCAGGCTGATTTTTGACAATATCAACCATAGCATTGACAATAAAATCCGGCGTCGGTACATCTGGGTCACCCACCCCCAAGTTGATGAGGTCGACTCCCTTGGCCCGCGCCTCCCACTTCAGCCTGTCTATTTCTGCAAACAGGTACTTGGGCATGCTCGTAATGCGATCGGCAATTTGCATCTACTTCCTCCTTAGGCTAGAATTCTCTATCATTTACTTGGGATCTATAACTCCACTCATGCGTAAGACCTCAATGCCTCTCTCCGCGAGTGCTGCGAGAAAGATATTGATGCCCACCGAGTCGCTCGCCATGTGCCCTGCCACAATGCAGTTGCCAATGTTTTGCTCTTTAACCGCCTTGATAACGTCCTCGGGCATGTGCATAGAGATAGTGGTGCCAATACCGGCTTCAAAATATGCTTTAATGACGTCAACCCCGCCATTAGTGCCTCCTGCCATGATGACGAGTGGCTTGCCGACAAAGTCCTTGGGCGAACCCACCCTGATTACTGGTTTAGCCAGGGTTTTTTGGTACTCCGGCATCTCCCCTAGGGCATCTAAGACATCTTGCAAGGTGGCACGCGGATTGTCACCTAGTTTGTCGGCAATTTTCTTTTCGACGGCCCGTTCCGCCAGTATATCGGTTGGCGAATGAAGACTAATAAGGGGCATGTTGAGGAGCCTCGCCGCCGACCAAGCCTGATCATAATTCGCGGCATGCCCAGCGCGCTCAACTTCGCCCATCTTTTTGGCTAAGACCTTTTGCGCTTTATTAATTGGGATGCCAGCACTCACCATTTTGTCTACTTGGCGTTTCATGACCTCAGGAAATTCGGTGCGAGCCGTTCCGCCAACGGGGTGATGCCCGATGACCAAATCAACTTTAAGCTCTTTGGCCAGCATAATTTCGGCTGTGCCCATGTCGACGCCCACCAGTACGCGCTTAATGTTTTCACCTGCCACGAGAATGGCCGAGTCTGAGGGTACCTCTGTAAGACCGGCAAGCTCTAGTGCTAAAGCCATGATTTCTTTGGTATTCATCTTTCTCCTCCTGCTCACTAACTGTTTGCCACCCAAACTGACGATACAGCCACGCTACGCTGTGTGTCAAGACTATCTGTCACCGCTCTATGCAGATCTTGTAGTACCTCGGCTAACACCTCGGCTGCTTGCCCGTCTACCGTCGCTTGGCATAAGCAATGGTAGCCGTCTACCACTCCTACCTGGCATAATTTCTCTAAGAGACTACGCTCCTCACTCGGAGTTGGTACCATATTCTTATTCTCTAGAAGTGACAAAGCTGCCAAGAGGGCATAAACGCCCCAATTGCTTAGCCCAGCAGCGAGCACCACCTCTGCTTCAGTCACTGCCGCAATGGGGGTGCCACAGGGTGCTACCGCCACACTGCCTCTACCGCCACAACCTAGTTCATTGCCGCCATCCCCCACCGCTATGGTAAAGATACCGCACTGTTTAGCGTAGTTGAAGGCCGTATCAAGCAGCGGAACGTACGGGGTTATGTCCGCGCCTCGCATATTGCGACAGGTTTTGTCCCCCCCTTGACCAGGGTATTCGATGACGACCAGCGTGTCGCAACCTAGTTGCTCTATAAACTGCTCGCTCACGAGTCCTGGCGACAGGAGCACCGCTCGGCAATTGAGGCCGAGCGCTTGGCACAACACTTGGCACGCCGCTTCTGCCGTATCCGGAACTAGTAAAACTACCTCTTTACCTAAAGCGAGCAGTGCCCGAGCCAGAAAAACAGCCCCCAAGGGGCCATCGTTCTCTACTGCCTGCGCCGCTGGGATGAAAAACCCTGTAGCGACAGCAATGCTATTAGCACTTTGCAGCCGCCTCGTCCCACGTTCTAAGTCACCTGGTCGCAAATTACCCGCAAAGCCGCGTCGGCCCGGGTCAAAAGACAACCATCTCTCTATGCCTTGCCACATGGCGCCCTTCACCTCTAGCTTCCCTCTCGTTGTCTTTAAAGCGAGTGCAAACGCTCTAGCAATTTCTCGCGACTACTGGCCACGACAGGGTCGCCATCAACTAGAACGACATATGTTGAGGCACATTCCCCACAACATCCGATACATTTAGCTACTAACACAGTGTCGTCCGCGCAGTTTTGGGTGAGGTACTCTTTAAGATTGTTATCTAGGGCTTCGAGAGTCAGTTGGCATATCACGATCTCCACCGAAATCCCCCTCCTTTCCAGAGCGCCGTTTTAGAGATATCATATTGCTAGCATATGGCGAACAACAGACCGCCATGAGGAGGAAACAAATGATGGATATGCGACGTCTTGACCGCGCTGTGGACCGTGAAGAAGCACAGAGTTACTTGCGCGAGGCCACTGTTGGGTACTTAGCCCTTGCTGAGAATAACATACCCTACGCCATTCCGCTTCATTTCGTCTGGCATGAACAAAGCATTTACTTTCACTGCGCACCAGAGGGGCGCAAGATTACAATCCTCCGCCAGAACCCACAGTGCACTTTTGCCGTATCATTTCTAGACGGTATAAAAAGTGGCGGCAGCGCATGCGAGTATGGAACCTACTATCGCAGTGCTATCGTAGAGGGTGTGGCACGCTTTGTAAGTGATGCCGAGGAAAAATTGATGGCCTTAACGGCGCTGACTGAGAAACACGCACAAGTGCCGTTTTCGCCCGTTACCGCCGCAGGGATGGCTAAAACTACCGTTATCGCCATCGACATCGTCAACATCTCCGGCAAGGCTAGGCGGTCCTAGCTTCCTGGTCCCCCACGTAGACTACCCTGTCTTTGCCAGCCTCTTTGGCGCGGTACATGGCTACATCCGCAGCTCGAATCAACTCGTCGACAGTGGTGGCGTCGTGGGGGTAGGTCGCTACCCCGGCACTCGTGGTGACAGCCATGCTTATATTGCCTGCCTGATGCCGCGTCTGGCGCACAGCGGAGAGAATGCGATCGCCAATTAGGCAGGCTTCTTCAGTCGCAGTATTAGGCAGAACCACGACAAACTCGTCTCCGCCGTAGCGCGCAACCAAATCGCCAATTCTAACATTGGCCCTCAGCACCTCAGCCAGGTTGATGATGTGGTCATCACCCGCTAGGTGCCCAAACTTATCGTTTATTAACTTTAGACAGTCGGAGTCGAGCATGAGAAGCGAGACCTCACGGCCGTTAGTGTGCGCGTTTTGCAGTAAGTCCTCGAGAAATTGATGCAGTGAGCGCGCATTGGCTAGCCCAGTCATGCCATCACTCATCGCTATGTTTAGAGTCTGCTCATAGAGTTTAGCATTGTCTATAGCTATAGCGGCTTGGCTGGCAATAATGGATAAGACGCGCACATGCTCCTCGGAATAAGCGTGGGCATTGTAACTCTGTGCGGAAAGCGCACCCACGACCTTGTCCTCAAGAAATATAGGAACCACTAGCACAGATTGCACTACGCGCGTGTCTAGACCGATAACCGTCACGCCAGGAATGAGACGTGCATCAGCATGATAGAGCACCGGTTTTCGTGACTTGATGGCGCGCGATGTAGGCCCGTCGTTCAATAAGTACTTCATCGGAGCAATTCTAGTTCCTTGGTCAAAGATGTAGCGCAAGTCGATTTCTTGCTGCGGAGCACTGTACAGGGCCACAAAAAAGGCCTCCGCGTCCATAACTTTGCGCACTTCGCGGTACATGGTACTGAACAAGTCCTCTAAGCTCAAGTTCGACGCAAATCGCCGCCCTAGTTCGTTGAGCAGGGAGAGATAGTCTGCTGATACACGCAGCGACTCTAGAGTTCGGCCATTAGCCAAGGCGACGCCTAGGAGACGCGCTAAAGAAGTGAGCGATTGCAGGGCTGTTTTATACTTACGTCGGGGACCCTTGACCACAACTGCGATAATGCCAGCATGCTCACCATGGGGGAATGTGGCCTGCAGCACATTGTGCCCGCCTTCATAAAAATGCCTAGCCTCATACTTGGCTGGCTCTGTTCTGCGCTCGACAAAACTACTTGGCAGCACTTCATTCGGCCACTCTACCAAGCAGACCGGCGTATAGTTTTCGCCCTCCCATAGCCAGACACCCGCTCCATGGCCACCCAAAATATTACACGCACGCTTGACGGCTGTGTCGAAAATATCTGGGACGTCAGACCGCCTCATAATCTCCTCGGTGGCATGCAAAACACATCTGACGCGCCGTAACTCCCGCTGCAATTGGCGAGTTTTTAGGCGCCTGTGGCGAAGCTCCTGCACAATTTGTCCCGAGATGAGCATGGCAAGGTAACTTATGAGAACGGCTAAAAAAATCGTCGCCAAAAGCAAAGCCCACTCCGCCATGGACGCGCGATTTAGCAGGTGCATAACTGCTACAGGCACGGCATACACCGCCATGACGATGCCCGTGCCTACCCAGCCGTAGTAAATAGCTCCAACCACCGTGCCAAGCAAAAGAACTAGCAGAGCGTTAAGTGCTGGTAAAGGCCATAGATAAGTTACAATCACCGCAATGCAGAGCGACACCATGACTAAGAGACTCCGGTAGGTCCGCCATCTTGATGAACTCATAGTAACCACCATCCATGTCCAACAAATACCTAGACATATCTTCGCTACGCGACCAACAAATACCTTTCACGACAAATAGTTTTTTTATTACGCCCTTATTGCCGGGTGATGTCGGCCCCAAGCGCGCGCAGCTTTTGGTCTAGTTTCTCGTAGCCTCTGTCCATGTGCATAATGCCTTCTACCAGCGTCTCCCCCTCGGCCACCATGCCCGCCATGACCAGCGAGGCCGCCGCCCGTAAGTCGGTTCCACGCACGAGAGCGCCTGTAAGTTTCGGCACGCCCTCTATGTAAGCGCTACGCCCCTCAAAACGAACTTTAGCCCCCATGTTGATCAACTCTTCCAGATGCCTGAAGCGGTCTTCCCAAATGGTCTCTGTGACTAGGCTCGTTCCTTCTGCCACTGTTAGAAGAGTACTCATGGGTGCCTGAAAATCCGTAAAGAAACCTGGGTACGGCAGCGTCTTGACATTCACGGCCGAAGGGCGCTGTGGGCCGATGACACGAATACTGTCTTCCGTAGGTAAGACTACCGCCCCAGTCTCGCGTAGCTTAGCAGTAACTGACCCCAAGTGGAGGGGGATGACATTTTGGAGCGTTACATCTCCCCCCGTGAGGGTAGCGGCAATCATCAAGGTGGCCGCCTCGCTCTGATCAGGAATAATGGCATGCTGGCAGCCATGGAGCGCTTTCACACCCTGAATGCGAATTGTTTCTGTGCCTGCCCCATAGACTCTCGCCCCCATCGCATTAAGCATGTTGGCGAGATCAATAATCCACGGAGCCGGGTAGGCGTTGACGATGATGGTTTGTCCTTCGGCAAGAACCGCGCTGAGCATGATATTTATCGTCGCCCCCACGCTAGCCACATCAAGATAGACGGAGGCACCTTTAAGCCCCACCGATGTCGCCTTAATATGTCCGTGCAGGATCTTTGTCTCGGCGCCTAGTGCACACAGACCCTTGACATGCTGGTCGATGGGTCGGGGACCGATATCATCACCGCCAGGCAAGGCCACTTCCGCCTCACCAAAGCGGCCGAGCAGGGCACCTAGCAGGTAGTAAGAAGCACGCAACTGCCTCACTAAGGCCGGGTTAGGAACCGCGTGGCGTAGTCCCCGAGGGTCGATAGTGACAACTCCGCCCCCAAAGGAGGCCCTTGCCCCCATCCCCTCTAGAATCTCACAGAAAACGCGCACGTCACTTAGGTCCGGAATATTCTCCAGAACAACCTGGCTGTTCGCTAAAAGCGCTGCTGGTATAGCTGCGAGAGCCACATACTTAGACCCATTGACCGACACTTCGCCTTTAAGTTTATTACCACCCTTGACCAATATGGCGCTCATTTTCTCACCCTCACTTACATCTGTACCCCCCAATTATCCTTGAGCCATGTGGGCTTGTCAATGCGAGGAGAGCGCGGGGATACTACTAAAAGTGGGTTGTGAGTGCCAACCTAATCTGATACACTGTTAGTGCACATGAGGGGAGTAGCTAATAATGCATGGTCGCCATCTCGCGCTGACGCGCCGGCCCTGCACAAAGCGATGCTTTGCAGCGAGACCTCTGTCCTAACGGGCAGAGGTCTTTGTAATGTGTGTAGATTTTTGGAGGTGTTTAAATTGAACGACCAAGCCATTGCTGTCCTGGTATTCGGCCTCACCTATCTCTTGCTCATCCTAAAACGAGAACGTTCACTCTACTTTGTCTGGGGCGCGTCACTTCTCCTCGTGGTGATGGGCATTATCACCATAAACCAAGCCTGGCAAGCCTTAAATTGGAATGTTCTAGGACTGTTTTTCGGCACCATGATTTTAGCCGAGCTGTTTGTCGCCTCGGGAGCACCAGCCTACATGGCTACGCGCATGGTCAACGCCTCCGGCAGCGCGGCGCTCTCTCTTCTATCTATTGTCGTCTTCTCTGGCCTGCTCTCCGCAGTTGTAGAGAACGTGGCGACGGTATTTATTGTCGCGCCCCTAGCCTTAGAGACAGCGCGCAAAGTTAAAGCCTCACCTGTGCCCGTACTTATTTCGGTAGCGATAGCCGCCAACATGCAGGGGGTAGCCACCATGATCGGCGACTCACCAAGCATACTCTTGGCTACGGCCGCTAACCTGACTTTTATGGATTTCTTTTGGGTAAACAATAGGCCGGGCATCTTTTTCGCCGTACAAATCGGCTTTATCGCGGCCATGTTCATCGTTTTTAGGTTTCTCCGCAATGCAAAAGGCTTTGTCAGCAAGATGGAATTACCTAGCGTTTATTCTTGGACACCGACGCTCTTTATAGGCTTACTGGTGGTGCTGCTTGCCGGTTCCTCTTTTGTACCGGGCAGACCAGATTTCTTGCCGGGCCTCATTGCTGTTGCGGTCGGCCTAGTGGCGCTACTGTGGAACTACAGCAACGACCTCTTTGCTATGGAATTGACGAAGCTCGACTGGCAGACTTTCTTTTTACTGGCCGGACTCTTTGTCCTCATTAGTAGCCTCACTGTAACGGGGGTGATAACGGAAGTCGCCAATGTCATGACTGTTCTCGCGGGTGACTCCCTGCTTACTGCCTTCCTGCTGATTGTGGTCGTTTCCGTGGCGGTATCCGCCTTGGTAGACAACATCCCCTACACCATTGCCATGCTGCCGGTAGCACAGCTACTAGCAGAACGCATGGGCGTTAATCCCTTGCTCTTTATGTTTGCCTTTGTCCTCAGTACTAGCCTAGGGGGCAATATCACCCCTATCGGTGCCTCAGCTAACGTGGTCGCTGTCGGCATGTTGAGGCGGCAAGGGCATAGCGTTTCCTTTGGCGAGTTTATGCGCATTGGTGTGCCGACAACTCTGGTGGCCGTTTCTATCGGTGCGGCGTTTCTCTGGCTTATCTGGCTATAAACTTGGCGTCTGGTGTCAGAGGGACACTAGTGTCGATATGCCCCCAAATACTCTCTTTAACTTGACCCTCTAAGAGAAATTGCACTGACGCGATATCTGGCATTTCAGTGAGGGAGGCAATCACCGAGTACACGAGCATCA
>Ga0208101_10015_pt1 | contig 42852 bp, 50 predicted proteins | sample Subbioug_CSW11AC_FD_184823 | JGI IMG/M metagenome (GOLD analysis project Ga0208101, IMG submission 184823) | Serpentinite rock and fluid subsurface biosphere microbial communities from McLaughlin Reserve, California, USA - CR12Aug_CSW11AC (SPAdes) | ecosystem: Environmental > Terrestrial > Deep...
TCGGGTGCGTGCTCGAGCGCGATCCAGTTGAACTGCACGTTTTGGCGCGTGGTGAAGTGGCCGTAGCCGGTGGGCAGGCGGCTGGCGATGGCGCGGCCGTCGCGCAGCTGCACCGCGCCGAGCCGGTTTTGCGCCGCCACCGCGCCTTGGAACACGGCGGCGCCGGGCTGGTCGTAAACGCGCGCAATCTGTGCCAGCGCCCGCACCTGCGCGCTGGACAGCTCGCCGTAGGGCACGGCGACGCGCAGCATGGGGGCGTGGCGCTGGATGTACCAGCCGTTTTGCAGCCGCAACGGCCTAAAGTCTGCGTCGGACAAGCTGCCGTCGCGGTGGCGCTGCCACTGGTCGCGGAACTGGGCCGCGCGCTGGCGGATGAACTGGCGGTCAAAATCGGTGTAGGCGTACATGCAGGTGGCCAAAGGCGGTAGAGTCGGGGTAACCCCCAATGAGTCCGACTGTAGGCGCTTGCTTCATATTTGCAAACTACTGTTTGTTTATTGAAATATAGCTTTTAATCATAAAGAAAGAGCAGAGAGCCGCTCCCAGTGCGTCCGAGCTAAATCGGTCGGTCACGATGCAGTCATTTTTTTGCCTTAACTTCAAGCCCATGAACACCAGCCACGCCCACGAAGCCGCCTCCTTGAAACTAGCCAGCACCCTAGAGCGCCGCGAGGGCCGGTCGGTCTCGCCCGCCAGCCGCAGCGCCTACGACATCGACAGCCACATGATGGCGCAGATGGCGCGTTGGTCTTCGGGCATTTCGCCGATCTCGCTCACGCTTTCTTGGACCGACTGGGCGCTGCATTTGGCCTCTTCGCCCGGATCGCAGGCGCGGTTGGCACGCCGTGCGCTCGAATTGGGCGTGCGCTGGTCGCAGGACGCGGTGCAGGCGTTGGTGCCGCACTTGAACGCCGCCACCCCAGCGGCGGCTGCGCCCGAGGCCCAAGCGGCGGCTGCGCCCGAGGCCCAAGCGGCGGCTGCGCCTGACAGCCTGAGCGAACAGATCGAAGAAGACAGCCGCTATGCCGCCCCCGAGTGGCAAAGCTGGCCTTGGCGGCCCTTGGCCAGCGCCAACAAGCTGGGTGAGCAGTGGTGGCTCGATGCCTGCAACCTGCGTGGGATGCAGGATCACTCGCGCCACCAGATGCGCTTTTATGGCAGCCAATTGTTTGATCTGCTCTCGCCCAGCAACTTTTTGCCCAGCAACCCGCAGGCGCTGCAGGCGGCATGGGAGAGCCGTGGCCAGACCTTGCTGCAGGGCCTTAACTTCGCACTCGACGACCTGCGCCGCAGCCAAGGCATGCAACCCCGCCATGCCCCCCAAGTGGATCTGGCACCGGGCAAGGGCTTGGCCATGACCGAAGGCGAGGTGGTGCTGCGCAACGGCCTGATCGAGCTGATCCAGTACCGCCCCAGCACGACCGAGGTGCAGGCCGAGCCGGTGCTGATCATCCCCTCGTGCATCATGAAGTACTATATCTTGGACCTGTCGCCGCACAACTCGATGGTGCGCTGGCTGGTGGGCCAAGGGCACACGGTGTACATCGCTTCGTGGCGCAACCCGGATGCCAGCGATGCCTTGCTGGGCATGGACGACTACGTGAGCGAGGGCGTGCTGGCGGCGCTCGACCACGTGCATGGGCAGTGCCAGACACCGGTGCATCTGGTGGGTTACTGTCTGGGAGGCACCTTTGCCGCCATGGCCGCCAGCGCCCTCGGTGGCGGTGACGCGGTGTTGTCGAGCCAAAACCCCGAATCGGCTGCCTCGCCGCTGGCTACGCTGAGCTTGTTGGCGGCCGAAGTCGATTTCACCGACCCGGGCGAGATGGGCGTGCTGATCGACGAAGCCCAAGTGCGCCTGCTCGAAGACATGATGGCCAGCAAAGGCTTCCTGTCCGGTCAGCAGATGGCGGCTTCGTTTCAGTTTCTGCATGCGCGCGAAATGATCTGGTCCAGCAAAACCCGGCGCTGGCTGCTGGGCCATGAAGAGCTGCCCAATGACCTCATGGTCTGGAACGCCGACGTGACGCGCCTGCCGGCCCTGATGCACAGCCAATACCTGCGCTTCTGTTTCTTGAACAACGATCTGGCCGAGGGCCACTACCTCTACTTGGGGCGGCCGATTTCGCTGCGCGACATTCGGGTGCCGGTGTTTGCCGTGGGCACGATCAAAGACCACGTGGCGCCATGGCGCTCGGTCTATAAGATTCACCGCTTGGTGTCGGCCGAGGTCACCTTTGCCCTGACCAGCGGCGGGCACAACGCGGGCATCGTTTCGGAGCCGGGGCGGCCGCGACGCCATTACCAGTTGCTGAGCAGCCCCTTGCACCAGACCTGGCGCACCCCGGATGAGTGGCTAGAGCAAGCCCCGCGCCACGAAGGCAGCTGGTGGCCGGCTTGGGATCAATGGTTCAAGGCGCAAGGCAGCGGCCAGCGCGTGCCGGCGCGCGCGCCGGTGCACGACCCGGCGCTGGGCAGCGCGCCCGGGCAGTACGTGCAGGTGCGCTACGGCGATTGATGCGCTGCGAAGGGCAGCCTAGGCTGGCCGCCGCGCACGAAGCGTTGCGCCAGCAGCGCCTGCGCCAGGCGCTCGGGCAGCGGCCACGGTTCGCCGTGCAGCTGCGCGGCCAGCACCTCGCCCGCCAACACCGACAGCGTCAGGCCACGCGCGCCCAGGCCCGTGAGCGCAGACAGGCCGGGCCAGCGTGCGCCATCCAGCGCCCCCACGGCGGGCAGCCGGTCGGGCAGGGTGCAGCGCACCGCAGCCCAGCCTTGGGCTGCTGCAAAAGCGCTTGGCATCTGCGCGCCCAAGCGCGGCAGCAGGCGCTGCAGGCGCGCTTGGTTGGCAGCGTGGTCGGCCGCAGTCACGGCCGCCGTGGTGTTGCCACGCTCGAAAGTCGAGCCCACGATCCACATCGGCGCGTCACTGGGGCCGCGCATGCCATGCAAAAAGCTGCCGTAGCCATGCACTGGCCACGGGGGCAGGGCGGCGCGTGCGGCAGCCGGCAGATCGCTGAGCAGCCCCCAGCTGACTTGCCCGCGCAAGGCTTGCAGCGGCAGGGGGTGGCCAGTGGCCTCGGGGCTGATCTGCAACGAGCCATCCAGCAGCGAGCGCACCGCAAAACCCGCCGCCAGCACCACGTGCGGGGCCTGTGCCAGTGTGTGCCCATGGGCGTCGAGCAGCGCCCAGCCTGCGGCCGTGCGCTGCAGGCGCGCCACGGCCGCGCCGCCGCGCCACACGATGCGCTCGTGCGCCAACTGCGCGCGCACCAGTTGCGCCGGGCGCAGCCAAGCCGCACTCGGGTGCCAGAGCGCGCTGGCGGGTGCATCGAGGTCGGCCAGTCCAGCGTTTTCGATTTGCTCTGGGCTGGCCTCTAGGCTCCAGTCGTCGCCGCAGCGCGGTTGGTCGGGTGTGGCCGGGGGCAGGGCGCGTTTGTGCTTGACCCGGTGCTCGAGCGCGCCACTGGGGGCCCAGTCTAGCCCTTGGGGCAACAGCGCCGCCACGCGCTCCAAGGTCGCGCGCAGCCCGGCGCGGCTGATGCGCGACAGCGGCGCATCGTCGGGCGACACGTGGGGGGCGATCAGGCCCGCAGGCAGGGCCGAGGCACCGGCGGCGGGGGCGCTGGCGGCGTCGAGCACCTCGACACGCCAGCCGCGCTGCGCCAGGCTGTAGGCGGCGGCCGAACCCGCCAAGCCGGCACCCACCACCAGCGCGTGGCCGGCACGCTCAACCAAGGCGGCGTGGGCTTGCAAGGGGCGGGCTCCAGCGCTGCAGCGGCCGCTGGCGGCAGTCATTGGCCGCTGGGCGGCACGTAGCCGGCGGCTTGGTCGGCCCCGGCGCCAAAAAAGTGCTGCTCCATCTGCCGCGCCAGGTATTGGCGCGCCCGCAGGTCGGCCAAGTTGAGGCGGTTTTCGTTCACCAGCATGGTCTGGTGCCGGATCCAGTCGGCCCAAGCCTGTTTGCTGACCTGCTCGTAAATCCGTTTGCCCAGCTCGCCCGGGTAGGGTGGGAAGTCGAGGCCCTCGGCATCGGTGCCGAGTTTGATGCAGTGAACCGTGCGTGCCATGGCGGTATGTGTTCCTTGGGGTTAAGACCGGGCGCAGCAGCGCCCACGGCCCGACTGTACCCGAGCTTGAGCACGCCCAGCAGGGGCAGTGACTGCGGTCGGGCGGGATTGTAGGCTGCGGCAATACCCATGCGCGTTCAGCGGTGAGATTGTGATTCTCGGACTTGCGCACCCCAAAACAGCGATCAGTTTCGAGGAAAACAAAGCTCCAGATCGGTGCAATCCGCGCAACTGGGCGACTTGCAAATCAGGATCTCCGCCTTCAGGCACAACTGGCGGTAGAAGAACTTCTTCCAGCGCATATCACCCACGTTGAGCGCCACCAGGCCCGGGAACCAGCGCCGCATCAGCGCCGTCAATGCGGCCCGCGAAGGCAGACCCAAGTCTTGCCAGAGGTGCTGGTCGCCCAGACTGGCACAGGCCAGCAGCCAAGCCATGTGCTGCACATCGGCCCGGCTGCCGACCGATTCGTCGGCATGAGCCATCAGCAAGGCGATCAGATCCTCGACCTCGTCTTGGCGCGTCAGGGTGCGCGGCTCGATCAGCGCCCAATCCAGGCGGGGCATGACGGGCTGCAGCATGGCGTGCTCCTCAGGTGCTGGCCGCCGGGGCGTGCGTGTAGCACTTCTTGGGGCAGATGCGCGAGCAGGCGGTGCAGCCTATACACAGCTCCTGGTGCGCGATGGTCATGACCTTCTTTTCGTACTCCTCGTCGTCATCGCCGTCTGGGTCAACGCCGATGCGTACGCCGTCGTCGCTAAGGCCGACCAGTTCGAGCACGCCGCGCGGGCAGACCTTGAAACAGCGGCCGCAGCCGATGCACTTCTCTTCGTCCAGCGCGGTGACAAAGTTTGGCGTCCAGTGGGCACCGCTGGGGAGGGTGACAGAAAATGCGCTCATGATGGGGTGCTCTAGGTCAGGCGGCTGCCGCTGCGGCCTTGCGCGCTTGCATCAGCGCAGCGTGGGCATCGTGACAGCGTTGCGCCACCGGCAGGATGTGTTCCCAGTGGGTCGGCAGCTCTTCTGAAAGGTCGTGCAAGTCCATCTTGGCCTGAGTGGCTTGGGCATTGAGCTTCTTTAGGCGCAGCTTGATTTCGTCGGCGGTTTCGCTCATGTCAGGCTCCGTATTGGGCGACGTCGGGGTAGGTGCGGATCATGGTCACGGCCTCGTTCAGGCACTTGCCGCCCGCCTCGGCCAGCTTGGCCAGCGACGGAAAACCGAAGCGGTGCACGTCGCGCAGCTGCTTGTTGACCACCACCAGGCGGCCTGCAATCAGCACCATGCGGCCGAAGCCCTCGTGGCTCATTTTCATCATGGGCGAGACCATCTGTCCGGTCTCGCGCTCGATGGCCACGGCGATCGCGTTGTAGAAGATCTCAAGATGCCACAGCGTTTCGGGGTCTGGGTCGCCTATGATGGGAATGGCGCGCCGCTCCTCGGGCGTGTGGATGAAGGGCTTGAGGAGCTTTAGATCGCTCTTGCCTTCCCACTGGCCATGGGTGTCCTGCGCACGCATCTGCTTGACCAGTTGTGCCACAAACGGTGTGACCAGCCAAGCCTCGTCGTCGGGGGTCTGGGCGGCGGCAGCGGTTTCAGCCATGGCTCACCTCATCGTCTTCAAAGTCGTGGGCCGGGGCAGCGTCGCGCTGCAGCGCCTTGCGCAGCCAGGGCGGCGGTGTGCCCTTGAGCACATCCTGCAGCTTGTGCAGGATGTCGGCAATGGCCTCGGGCTGCGGCACCTTGATCGGGTGGATTTTGGACGCGACCACGCGCGCCGCAGCCGAACCGCCGATGGCTGCGACGTACAGGATCGCGCAGTCGTGGATGGCCTCGAGTTTGGGCGCCAACTTGTCCTCGTCGCCATCTTCCTGCAGCGTGTCACCGAAGTCGAAGCGCTGCACGAACTGGTAGCCCTTGGGCGAGATCTCATACACCACGATGTGCTTGGCCCAACCGAAGTGCGCATCGACGCTCTCCTGGTTCTGGGTGGCAAAGGCAATCTTCATGTTGGGCTCCTGGATTAGGTGCTGGCTTCGGCCAGCGGGTTGGGTGCAGTGGTCGAAACCGTGCGGCTGCGCGCTAGGGCGGCGCGGTGCGCCTCGGGCGTGAGCGGCCAGTCGCCCTCGTGGTGGTGCGGAATCTGTTCGATCATCAGGTTGGCAACTTCGAAGAGCAGGTTCATGGTGCCGCGGTAACCCACTTGCACGCGGTGCGCGTTGCCCACCCGGTCAAACACCGGCAGGCCCATGCGCAGCAGCGGTTTGCCCAAGCGCTGCGCCGCCTGGCGGCCGTGCGCGTGGGTCACGATCAGGTCGCAGTCCCGGGCGCCATGCTCTAGGTCTTCCAAATCACCCAGCAGCACGGTGTCTGCGGGCAGCAGCGCGTGCGCTGCGGACTGGGTGGTGCTGACGCAGCAGCGCAGTTCGGCGCCGAGCTCGTGCAGCAGCGCGCCGACGGCCAGCAGCAGGTCGGGCTCGGCGCCGAGCGCCACCTTGATGCCGCCGGTGTAGAAGTGGGCGTCGAGCATGGCATCCTGCAACTGGCTGCGCTGGCGCCGGTATTGCGCCGGCACCGGGCGGCCGCTGTGCTGCGACAGGCGCATCAGGAAGCGGTCGTTGGCCTCGATGCCGGTGAGGCGCTCGAAAACCTCGCAGGGTGCGCCGCTGATGGCTTGCAGCGCCTGAGCGCCTGCGCGGGTCTGCTCGCCCACGCCGATGATCCATGACGAGGCGCCGGCCGCGCGCACTTCAGCCAGCGTGGTGCCGCCCAGCGTGGTGCCGCGCCAGTCCGGCGGAATGTGGCCGTCGAGCGAGCCCGAGATGTCGGGCAAGACGATGGCTTTGAGGCCGAAGGCGGTGATGATCTGGCGCAACTCGTCGATGTCGCCGGGGCTGAGGTGGCTGCCCGGCAGCAGGGTGACCAGGTCGCGCTCCAGCGGCAGGGGTTGGACGAACGCCTGCACGATGGCGGTTAGCGCGTGCTTGAAACCGTCCTCAAAGGCGCCGACGTAGTCGGGTGTGGCGACGTAGAGGGTCTCGGTGTCGGCCAGCTCCGGGTGCTTCTGGCGCGCCAGCTTCAAGAACCCTTGCACATCGTCGCCCTTGGTCTCGGTCAGGCCGGTGGAGCAGATCGCGATCAGCTTGGGCGCCGCGCGCTTGCGGATGTTGAGCAGCGCCGCTTCGATGTTTTCGTAGCCGCCGAGGATGGTGGTGACCTCGTTCATCGCCGTGGTCTGCAACGGGATGGCTTCTTTGAAGTGGCGCACCAGCAGCACCAGCCCCAGTGAGGCGCAGCCCTGAGAGCCGTGCATCAACGGCATGCAGCTATCGAGCCCGAGGAACGCAAAACTTGCGCCCAGCGGCTGGCTCATCTTGAGCGGGTTGACCGTGCAGGCTTTTTTGGATTCGATGACGCGTGCCATGGTGTGCTCCGATCAGACTGGGGCTTCATGGGCCGCCGCAGCGGCGCGGGGTTCAGCGGTCGCCTTGGGCGCCAACGCCGGCGCGCTGGCAGCTGGGGTATGCCCGTCAGCGCCCCAAGGCGCGTTGATGCGCACGCGCTGCCAGACCGGGTTGGACAGGGAGCGGTCGATCTGGTGCACCAATTCGACCATGCCTTCGTAGCCGGCATAGGCGTAGAAACGCTCCTGATTGATGTCCAGCCAAGGCATGCGCGCTTTGAGCGCGACGAACTGCGAACGGCCGCCGCTGAGCATGATGTCAGCGCGGGCTTCTTTGAGCATCGCGTACATCTCGCGCGGCGTCATGTCGTCGATCATGTGGGCGTCGGCACCCTCGCCCATGATCTGCTTGATTTTTTCTTTGTCTTCCTTGGTGCTTTTTTTGACGCTGGTGCCGACGATTTCCATGCCGCCTTCTTGCAGCGCCGCCACCACCGACCAAGACTTGACCCCGCCGGTGATCAGCAGCACCCGCTTGCCGCTCAGGCGCGCCTTGTACGCGGCGATGCGCTTGAAGGCGCGCGCCTCTTCCACCTCGATCAGGCGCTCGCTGCGCTCGATCAGTTCGCCATCCGCGCCCTGCTGCACCAGCAGCCGCGCGATCTGGCGCAGCGTGTCGCTCATGTCGCTGATGCCGTAAAACGAGCCCTCAAAATACGGGATGCCGTAGCGCTGCTGCATCTTGGTCGCGATGTTGATCATCGACTTGCTGCAGACCATCATGTTGGCCCGAGCCCGGTGGGCCGAGGCGATTTCGTGGTACTTGCCGTCGCCGCTGATGCACGAAAGGATGCGAATGCCGAGCGCATCCAACAGCGGCTTGACCTGCCAGAGCTCGCCGACCAAGTTGTATTCGCCGATGATGTTGATGTCGTAGGGCGTCGTGTATTGCGGCTCGACCGTGCCGATGACGTAGTCGAGGAGGGCTTCGGCACCCAGCTTGTTGCCTAGGTTTTTGGGGCCGGCAAAGCCCGGCGCATTGACCGGGACCACCGGCTTGCCAAACTTCTCGCTCGCGCGCTTGCAAACCGCTTCGATGTCGTCGCCGGTGAGCGCGGTGACGCAGGTCTGATAGACGAAGACGGCCGGCGGGTTGTACTTGTCGATGATTTCGCGGATCGACTTGAACAGGCGCTTCTCGCCGCCATAAATCACGTCGAGCTCGTTGATATCGGTGGTAAAGCCGGTGCGGTATAGCTGCGCATGCGATGAGGCGCTGTGGCGGTTGTCCCAGCTGTTGCCTTCGCAGGCGATGGGGCCATGCACCAAGTGGGCCACGTCGGCCACCGGTTGCAGCGCGATCTTGGCGCCGTCGAAGGCGCAGCCGCCCGCCGCCGCGCCGGGCGCGAGCTGCTTGGTGCAGCCTTTCTTGCGCTCTTTCTCGCTCTTGCCCTGGTTGACATCGCAGCCGGGCTCATCAAACACCTCGGCAATCTTGGCTTTTAGCGATTGCGACATGGCAGACTCCAGTCAGCGCGGGTTTTGGGTGCGGATGGCGTGGAACTGAAAGTCACATTGGCCATGAGTACACCTTTAAACTGAAAAACATGAAAGTGCAGTCGCTCTGGAGCCAGCCCAAGCCAGAGCGCTGCCCAAAGGGCTTTGGCGCAGGGCCTGGGCCTTATCTGATGATGTCGAACGAGTAGTCTGTCTTGCCCGCAACGATGGTGTTCGCATCCAGGGTCTCGAAGAACTCGTCCAGCAGCTGCACCAGCACGCGCATGCCGCCCTCGTAGCCCCAGGTGGGGAAACGGTGGTAGTGGTGGCGGTCGAAGATCGGGAACACCATGCGCACCAGCGGCGTGCCGGTGTCGCGCTCCAAATACTTGCCGTAGGTGTTGCCGATCAGGAAGTCCACCGGCTCGGTGTACAGCAGCGAACGCAGGTGCCAGAGGTCGCGCTTGGGATAGACCTTGCAGCCGACGCCGTAGGGCGAGCTGTCGAACAGCTTCTGCACCTTGGCGGCCCAGGTTTCGGTGCCGTTGGTGGCCAGCACGTGGGCCGGCTCAGCGCCGAGCTCCAGCAAGAACTTCGTGTAGCCCAGCATCTGGTCTGGGTCGCCGTAGAGGGCATAGCGCTTGCCGTGCAGGTGGGCTTGGCTGTCGGCCATGGCGTCCACCAGCAGGCCGCGTTCGAGCTCCAGCTCGGCCGGGATCGGCTTGCCCGTCAGGCGGCTGATGGCCATCAGGAACGCATCGGTGCCGGCCACACCCACTGGGGCGTTGAGCACCACCACTTCCTGGCCCTTCTCGGCGAGGTACTTGCTGGTTTTTTCGCAGCAGTACTCTTGGAACACGATGGTCGCCTTGGCGTGCAGGCCAGCGACCACTTCTTCCTTGGTGGTGCCGCCTTCGTACATGCGGAACTCGCCGTCGGTCGGCGTGCTCCACGAACCCGAGGGGTCGCACAGCACGTTCACCTGGACACCGAACAGGCTGAAGATGCGGCGCATTTCCTTCATGTTGCCGACCACGAAACCGTCGAAGCCGGCGATGAAGTTGATGCTGTCGTCGGGCACCCGTGTCAGCTTGTCGGTGGTGCCGGCCTTGCCGTCCCAGAAGTGTTGCAGCACGCCCAGCAGCGCGTTGTCGTAGCCGGTGATGTGGCTGCCGACGAAGGCCGGGGTGTGGGCGAACGGCACGTCGAACTCGGCGGGGACCGAGCCCTTTTCCTTGGACGTCTTGATGAAAGCGTTCAGGTCGTCGCCGATCACCTCGGCCATGCAGGTGGTGGACACCGCGATCATGTCGGGCTGGTACAGGTTGTAAGCGTTGGCTAGGCCATCGACCATGTTGTTGAGGCCACCGAACACCGCCGCGTCTTCGGTCATCGAGGAACTGACGCAGCTGGTCGGCTCCTTGAAGTGGCGCGAGAAGTGCGAGCGGTAGTAAGCCACGCAGCCCTGCGAACCGTGCACGAAGCTCAGGGTCTTGTGGAAGCCGTTGGCGACATAGACCGCGCCCAGCGGCTGGCAGGCCTTGGCCGGGTTCACGGTCAGCGCATCGCGGGCAAAGTTCTTCTGCTTGTAGTCCTCGGTCTTGGTCCACTCGATGACTTGGCCGATTTTTTCATCGCTGTGGTTGTATTCGAACTGCTCCTTTTTGCTCTTGAACAGTTCTTGGTACTCGGGTTCACGGAACAGCAGTTCATGATCGAGGATTTTGGCGGCTGATTGGGGCATGACGCTCTCCTAGTCTATACGGGTGGGGTGCGGGGGGTCAGGCGGCTTGTTTCCAAGGCGCCTTGGTCAGGCCCCAGATCGGGCTGGAGATCGCCATGTCCATGTCACGGGCAAAGATGGCAAAGCCGTCGTAGCCGTGGTAGGGGCCGGAGTAGTCCCAGCTGTGCATTTGGCGAAAAGGCACGCCCATCTTCTGGAACACGTACTTTTCCTTGATGCCCGAGCCGATCAGGTCTGGCTTGATCTTGTCAACGAACTGCTCGAACTCGTAGCCGGTCACGTCGTCGTAGATCAGCGTGCTGTCCTTGATGTAGTGCGTGGTGCGCTGGTAGTCGTCGTTGTGGCCGAACTCGTAGCCGGTGCCGACGATTTCCATGCCCAGGTCTTCATAGGCGCCGATCACGTGACGCGGACGCAGACCGCCCACGTACAGCATCACCTTCTTGCCCTGCAGGCGCGGCTTGTACTTGTCGATCACGGCCTGCATCAGTGGCTTGTACTTGGCTATCACATCTTCGGTCTTGGCCTTGATCTTGTCGTCGAAGTGGCTGGCGATCTCGCGCAGGCTCTTCTCGATCTGGGTCGGGCCGAAGAAGTTGTACTCGCACCATGGGATGCCGTACTTCTCTTCCATGTGCCGGCTGATGTAGTTCATCGAGCGGTAGCAGTGCAGCACGTTGAGCTTGGCCTTGGGCGTGTTCTCCAGCTCGGCAATCGTGCCGTCGCCGGACCATTGCGCGATCACGCGCAGGCCCATCTCTTCGAGCAGGATGCGGCTGGACCAAGCGTCGCCACCGATGTTGTAGTCGCCGATGATGGCCACGTCGTACGGGGTGGAGACGAAGTCGGGGCGCTTGTTCGGGTCGGTCTTGTCGAACACCCAGTCGCGGATCGCGTCGTTGGCCAAGTGGTGGCCCAGCGACTGGCTGACGCCACGAAAGCCCTCGCAGCGCACGGGCACGATGGTTTTGCCTTCGTATTCCTTGCTCTTCTTTTTCGACACCGCTTCGATGTCGTCGCCGATCAGGCCGATCGGGCACTCCGACTGGATCGAGATGCCCTTGTTGAGCGGGAACAGCTCCTGGATCTCGTCGATGATCTTGTCGAGCTTCTTGTCGCCGCCGAAGACGATGTCCTTCTCTTGGAAGTCGGAGGTGAACTGCATCGTCACGAAGGTGTCCACACCGGTCATGCCAATGTAGTAATTGCGGCGCGCGGCCCAGCTGTACTGGCCGCAGCCCACGGGGCCGTGGGAAATGTGCACCATGTCCTTGATGGGACCCCACACCACGCCCTTGGAGCCGGCGTAGGCGCAGCCGCGGATGGTCATCACGCCCGGCAGCGACTTGATGTTGGACTTCACGCCGCAGTCGGGCTTGCCCTCTTCGTAGGTGTTCAGGTGCTTGGCGCGGCGCTTGGCCATCTTTTCGGGATAGGCCTTGAGCACTTCATCGATCAGGGCCTTGTTGGCGGCCTTGCGCTCTTCAACGGTGGCGGTCATGGGGAACTCCAGTGGATGGTGGGTGGCTCTAGGGTCGCGCCGGCCGGTGCGCCGTGAGGAAGCACCGGTGGCAGACCGGGTGGCGATCAGGCGACGGCCAGTTCGACGGCGGTCTTGCCGACCAGCGACTCGTCGATGGTCTTCATGATCCCGTGCTCCATCAGCAGGTCTTCGAGCTGGTCCATGGTGATGGGGGTGGGGATGGTGCCGTTGCCGGCGTTGCCATGGACCTTCTGGGCCAGGGTGCGGTACTCCTGCGCCTGCTTGGAATCCGGCGCGTACTCGAGCACGGTCATGCGCCGCAGTTCGGCGTGCTGCACGATGTTGTCGCGCGGCACGAAGTGGATCAGGCGCGAGCCCAGCATCTGGGCTAGGGAGTCGGCCAGTTCCAGTTCCTTGTCGGTCTGGCGCTCGTTGCAGACCAAGCCGCCTAGGCGCACACCGCCGCTGTTGGCGTACTTCAGAATGCCCTTGGAGATGTTGTTGGCGGCGTACATGGCCATCATCTCGCCCGACATCACGATGTAGATTTCCTGCGCCTTGTTCTCGCGGATGGGCATGGCGAAGCCGCCGCACACCACGTCACCCAGCACGTCGTAGGAGACGTAGTCCACGCCGTCGTAGGCGCCGTTTTCTTCGAGGAAGTTGATCGAGGTGATCACGCCGCGGCCGGCGCAGCCCACGCCTGGCTCGGGGCCACCGGATTCCACGCAACGGATGTCGCGGTAGCCGATCTTCATCACGTCTTCGAGCTCGAGGTCTTCCACCGAGCCGGCTTCTGCGGCCAGCGAGAGGATGGTGTCCTGGGCCTTGGCGTGCAGGATCAGGCGGGTCGAGTCGGCTTTGGGGTCGCAGCCGACGATGAGGATCTTTTGCCCCATCTCGGCCAGCGCCGCGAGGGTGTTTTGCGAAGTGGTGGATTTGCCAATGCCACCTTTGCCGTAGAAGGCGATTTGCCGAAGTTTAGCCATGTCAGTGCTCCAAACAAGAGGGGGTTGAAACCAAGGTTGCGATACACCGCGACCAGGTCAGCCTGACGTGCCCATAGGTCTTCTTATCGGATCACGCATCGGCCGGACTTGTGTCCGTGCCTCCACCCCACAGCAGCTTTCGTGCCAGGCCTTTGCAGCCCTCTGCAGCTACAGCGCAACCCATTGTTTTGCTGCGTGTAAAGCTGCGTTTGCAGGGGTCAGAAAGGGGTGCCATGGGCTTTGTTCTGAACCCGACAAAGGGGGCGGCCGTCGCGTCGCAAACGGCACGCCCGGCGGGGCCACTCTGGCCGCTTGTGTCGGGTTTGCTGCGCCTTGCTGCGCGTGCAGGCGTCGAACAGGGCTGGTACGTTCATTGCTGGTGTACGGGGTACGTTTGTCCCTACCCTCAACCTCAGGAACTGCCATGACCACGCTGACCGCACCCGCCGCCATCGGAGACACCGCCTTCGCCCGCCTCGAACAGGAAGGCCGCTTGCTCAATTCGGTGCTCAAGGCGCCGACCCATGTCGAAGGCCGCTTTGGCTTTCGTGGCGAACTGGCGCTGCGCTTTGCCGCCAAGATGGCCGACGAGGCCCGCCCGCCCGAACTCACCTGCGCCCAAGTCATGGCCGTGGCCCAAGCCGGTCAGAAGCATCTGCCCTTTCTGTGCGGCTGGCTGCTGTCCTTCGAAGCGCTCAAAGACGTGGCCGAGACGTTGGGTGACACGCTCAGTGCCAGCGGCAAGTACTTCCTGTATTGCGACAACATGGACTTGAGCAAGAAGTACCAAGTGCCCTATAAGGGCGCCCTGTTTTACGTGCTGCCCATCCTAGAAAACACCGTTTATAACGAGATGCTGGAACTGCTCTACTTGGAGAAGGGCGAGCTCAAGAAGAAAGACACCGCCGGCAAGCTCGACGCCGTGGCCGACGCCGCACTCAAGTTCGACCTCACCTTTGACACCATCACCTATGGCGAAGGCCTGCAGCTGATGGGCCCGGTGCGCAACGTCAACGAAAACCGGCCCGTCTAAAGGCGCGCTCGCTCGCAGTTGCACGGCGCACATGGACGCTGAAGCGCTCTTGCCCCGGCGCTGGTACAGCAGCAACCTCGTCGGCGTGCCGGCGTGGGTGCTGGCCAGCACCGAGTTCAATGCCCACCCGATTGCCTTGTCCATCGCCGGCACGCGAGCAGCGCACCCCGGCCTGTTCAGCCTATTGGATCGGTGCAGCGCCTTGAGCGATGCCTCGGTGGTGCTCGTGCACTACCTGGACATTGCCTTTGGCCTGCGCGCCCCGGCGGCCCATGAGGCCGCCGCCCTCGATTTGGCTGAACGCCGGCGCTGGCGCAGCAGCTGGCGCAAGCTGCTGCAGGCCTGGGGCATGGACAACGCCAGCCCCGCCGGCGCGGTGCTCAAGGGCTGGGTGGAAAGCCGCTTCGGCCTCGTGCCCACCCACCACCGCCAGCCGCTGCGGCGTTTTCCTGCGCCGGCATGGGTCACGTATATCGAAGAAAAGTCCTGCAGCCGCCTGCACAACAACCACATCCACCAGCAGCTCGATCTGCTGTACGAGTTCTGCCAGTGGGCCCTGATGCGCTTCGGTCTGCCCGGCCACGCGGCGGCGGGGGCGCAGCACGTGCGGCTATGGCGCGGCAGCACGCGCTGCGACGAGCAGCTCGTCGCCGGCCGTCTGTCAGTCCCCAGAAGCGAGCGCAACGCTTCGCTCCCAAAGGGCCGCGATCGAGTTTGGGGCGGCCCGGCGCTCGGCCACGGCCGCCATTGCACCGTGCGCCTGAACAACCTGGTCTCGTTCAGCCTGTCGGCCGATGACGCTGGCTGCTTTGGCGACTGGGTGTTCGAAACCCTGGTGCCGACTTGCAAGCTGCTGGTGTTTCCCGGCCTGCTGCAGGGCCAGCTGCTGCAAGGCGAGCAAGAGGTGCTGGCCCTAGGCGGCGACTACGAGGTGGTGGCGCGCTATGCCTGAGCCCTTGCACGCCCGCTTCGACAAGGCGCTGGGCGCCTACCTCGGCTTGGCCATCGGCGACGCGCTGGGCGCCACCGTCGAATTCATGCGCCCGCGCGAGATCCTGCTGCAGTACGGCACGCACCGCGACATCGTCGGCGGCGGCTGGCTCAAGCTCGCACGCGGCCAAGTCACCGACGACACCACCATGAACCTGGCCTTGGGCGAGGCGCTGCTGCGCGCTGGCGCCTGCGGCATCGCTGCCCTGCGCGACCAGCGCGACGACACGCTGCTGCGCGGCATCGGCGAGGCCTACTTGGCGTGGTGGCGCGCCGGCCCGGTGGACTGCGGCAACACCTGCCGCCGCGGCATCATGCGCTTTCTGCACCAAGGCAGCCTCAGCGGGCCACCCAACGATGGTGACGGCGGCAACGGCGCCGCCATGCGCAACCTGCCCGCTGCATTGGCCACGCTGGGTGACCGTGCGGCGTTTGAAAAACTGTCCATCGCTCAGGCCCACCTGACCCACCACCACCCGCTGTCTGACGCCGCCACACTGGGCCTGGGCCACCTGCTGCGCGGACTGATCGCCAGCGACGACCACGCCACCTTGTGCCAGCGCATCGAAAGCTGGGTGGCACTGGAGCCGGCGTTTCGCCACCGCCCCTACCGGGGGCGCGCCACGGCCTACGTGGTGGACACGGTGCAAACCGTGCTGCACTTTGTGCGCACGCACGAGGACTTCGAACACGCCGTGGTGGCCACCGTCAACCAAGGCGATGACGCCGACACCACCGGCGCGCTGGTAGGCATGCTGGCCGGTGCGCGCTGCGGCGCCAGCCGCCTGCCATGGCGCTGGGTCAGCCGCCTGCAGCCGGCCACCGTGCGCGCCATCACCGACCAGACCGGCGGCCTGCTGGCCCTAGCCGAGCAACTGCGAGCGCTCGGGCCCGAAGGCTGCCACTCAGCCCCGAACCTTTCGTCTCACCCCACCGGAGGCACCCATGCCACTGTTTGACTACCGCTGCAAGGCCTGCAAGGCCGAGTTCGAGCTGCTGCTGCGATCCAGCACCGTGCCCACCTGCCCGCACTGCGCCAGCACTGAGCTGGAAAAATCCGTCGCGCTCACTGCGCCACCGGGCAAGATCGAAGCCATCCGCATGGCCCACCGCCGCGCGGCCCATGCGCAAGGCCATTTCAGTCACTACAGCCCGTCCGACCAGGCCAAGCTGCTCAAGGGCAAGCGCGTTTGACCCTGGAGGCGCCATGAGCGACACCACGGACCACGGCGCCGACGCCCCCGCCCTTCAGCGCCACGGCATCGACCTCATTGCCGCCGTGCGCGAAGCCGACGCCGCCACCCGCGGCTTGGACGAAACCGCCCGTGTCGCCGCCCGCCACCGCTGCGCCTTCGCGGTCAAAGGTGTGTGCCTCATCCATCGCGCGCGGCCCCTGGCGTGCTGCGGCCACGTTTCACACGACCGGCACGCCTGCGCCGACGCCGCCGCCAGCCGCGTGGACGAAGTGCCCTTCTCCGGCCCGCACCGCCTAGTGCGCCTGCCGCTGTAGGCCGTGCTGCGCGACCAGGGCAAGGCCCGGGGCGCCTACGAACTCAACCACACCCTTGTATTGGACCGGCCCGATGCACAGGCGGCGTGGAAACAGGGCGAAGACCCGCTGGCGGATGCGGCAGCCGATCTGGAGCTGCGCGCGGCCATGGCGGCGGGGTTTGACGAGATGCGGCACTGAGGGTGTCACCTGTTAAATCGGCGAGCCTGCTACCACTGCCTGACGACGACTGCAATGCAGCGCAAGTTGCCACGAATGATTAGCATTGGTGAACGCCTGAAGCCCGCCAACCGTCTTGAATATATTCCCTGTTCCATGTGACGTGCCTCTTGAAACTGATTGCAACACGCCCCACAATGGCGTAAGTCATCACAAACCACAGGGAGCACATGTGGAGGAATCAAAGCCCTTTAGGGTACTGTGCCTAGACGGCGGCGGTATGCGCGGCGCGTACCAAACCGCCTACCTCGCCACCTTTGCCGAGCGCATCAGTGAAAAGCTGAAACTGAAAGGCCCCCTCGACGTTGGATCGGCCTTCGACCTTGTCGTCGGAACGAGCACGGGCGGAATCGTGGCGTGCGGTCTCGCGGCTGGCGTGAAGCTGACAGAGATGCAAGAGCTCTATGCCACGGCGGGGAAGAAGTTTTTCCCGCTGCAGTGGGTTCGATCGCTGCCCATCTTCGGCAAGCTCGTTCGCGCGTTTGGCATTGGCACCATCTGCGGAGACAGGGCGCTGCGCAAGACGCTGACCGACACGCTGGGCGACCGCACCATCGGATCGGTCTACGATGATCGCAGGATTGCATTGGCGGTGCCGACACTCGATCTGGCCCGCCATGCGGCGGTCGTGTTCAAGTCTCAGCATTTGAAGCGCCTGAATGGGCGAGACAACAAGCGCACCCTCGTCGATGTGTGCATGGCCACCAGTGCAGCGCCCATTCTCCGCTCAATGGCACGCCTGCAGGAGCTAGGTGGCTCCGGTGCGACCGCAACATATGTCGACGGCGGTCTCTGGGCGAACAACCCCGGTCTGATCGGCATGATGGAGGCGACCGAAATCCTGAAGGATCGCGAAGAGAACCGCCCCATCCACCTCTTCATGCTGGGCACCTTGCCTTCCCAGGGTGGCGAGGAGATCCACTGGTGGCGGCATCGTGCCGCCTGGGGCTGGGGCTTCGGGCTCAAGGCCATCTCGGCAAGCCTGAACGCGCAAGCGGTCGGATATGACTATCTAACCAGTAAGATGGCCGAGATGCGTGGCGATGGCAGCTTCGCCTATCGCCTTCCGGCTCAGTGCCCGTCCAACGAGCTGCGTGACTACCTGACCAACATGGACGACGCCCGGGAAAAGGTACTCAACGCACTCGCCCGCCAGGCGATCTCGGACGTCGATTTTGCGTTCGCCTCGATAGCGAATGAGATGCAGGAATTCCGTTCCACCCTGGCCACTGCCAGACCTCACCCACCGACAGTTAACTAGGAGCAGATCACCAATGGCTGACATCGACTGCCACAGCGAGATGACGAACTTCCATCGAGAAAGCGTCACGCTGTCGAACAAGCAACAAGGGGAGATGCGCACGCGTAGAGACGCGGGGCGCACGCGCTTGGAGAACGGCCTCAACGAGGCCAAGCATCCGCAACCCAAGGAGGTCCGGTCGCAGGGGTCGTACCAGATGCGCACTATGGTGCAAGACGATGCCAACGACTACGACATCGACGACGGCGCCTATTTTGAGTCCGACGATCTCAAGGATGACTCGGGCGTTGCGCTGACACCGAAGGCTGCGCGCCAGCGAGTCTGTGATGCGCTGTCATGGGATGGACGCCTCAAGCATGAGGCCACCGTCAAGCCAAACTGCGTTCGGCAGGTTTACGCTGCGGGCTATCACATCGACATCCCGGTGTACCGCATCGTCACCACCAAGGACAAGAACGACGATCCGGTGGAGCACTACGAGCTGGCCAGTGGTGATGAGTGGACTCGCTCCGACGCTCGGGCGGTGACCCGTTGGTTCAACGGCCTAGTGGGCGAACTGAACGCCGGCGAATCGGACGGCAGCCAGATGCGGCGCGTCACCAAATTGAGCAAGAAGTTCGCGCGCCGTGTGGGCTGGAAGGACGAGACGACCAGCGGGATCTGCATCACCAAACTCGTCGTCGACCATTTCCAATACAGCGCCGATCGCGATGACAAGGCGCTGCGCGAAACGTGGAGTGCCATCGACAAGAAGCTGCAGAGATCAACCGAAATCGACCACCCCGTGCTCGACACCAAATTGGCGCAAGCGGGTGACGCGGCCGTCAACTTTTTCCGTACCTGCTTGAGCGGCGTGCTCAAGACGCTGGAGGTGCTGGACACGTACGATTGCACCCGCAAGAAGGCACGAGAAGCGTGGGACGACGTGTTCGACACCGACTTCTTCAGCAAGCAGCCGGACAACAATGACGACGACGGCGGTGGTGGTGGCGACAACGGCGGGGGCGGCAAAGGCTCAGCCATGACAGTCACCTCGGTCGAGACCGCCCGGCGCAACGATGGTGGCGGGAGGTTCGGCTGAGGACCGAGGCAGAACGCGCCCTGACGGCGGCTGAGATCGAAGTTGGCCTCGAGCAGCAACGCCCGGGCCAGTGGCAGCGTTTAACGGCTGCCGAGCTGGACAAGCTCCCAAAGGGGTTCGTAGCTGGCTGGCGGGTGAATATCCCTGCGGACTCGCTCGAGCTGGAAACGGTCGACCACCTGGTGCTGGCCGTCGACGCCGCGTTCCCCAACTCGCAGCCCCGGATCTTCGCGCCAGCGGCGGGCAGCGATTACATCTGGCCGCATGTCGAACCGGCCGGGCTGCTGTGTTTGCGGTCCAGCAGGAACTCAGCGCCGATTGCGGGCCGGGTGGAGATGCATCTGAGTGAGGCGCAGGAGCTGCTCAACATTCCGGAGCCCAAGCGGCGCGAGGAGTTCGAGCGGGAGTTCTCGACCTACTGGTCGCATCGCGCCACGAACAGTGCTGACCGAGCACGGGTGTGGAGCCTCGTCACCCCGGGTCAGGAGACGCGCGAAGTGGCGTACTTCTTCGATGCTAGGTCGAATCGCCATGTGATCGCCGACGACAAGGACGCACTTAAGCGCTGGTTGCGCAACATCGGCGCAAATCCAGGTGACAAGCAAATCTACCCGACCTGGCTTTTCCGCCTTTCTCAGCCGTGGACGCCGCGCGAGTTCCCGGAAACCGGCGACGAAATCACCAAGTTGCTCCCGCAAGACATCGTCCGAAAGTGCCTGGAGCCTGGGCCGCTGTCACCGTTCCTTTTCGAGGTCGACACCAAGACCGGCACGGCCTTCGCAGCAGTGGTGCTGCGAGGCGCCGAGCGTCGCGACGTGATGCGCGGGTTCCGGCACATGTCGAAGGTGCCGCCGAAGCGAATCATCGACTCCTATGCGAAGCGGCCCGTCGAGCGCTGCAAAGTTGCGCGCGTCGATGGCGCATGGGTTCACGGTCGAGATCACCCTTCGAGCTATGCGCTGGTCAAGAACCGCAAGGTGGCCATCATCGGCTGCGGTGCCATCGGTGCAGCGGTGGCGCGACTTCTTGCGCAGGCCGGTGTGGGCGAGCAGATATTCATCGACGGCGACAGTTTGACGACGGCCAACATCTCTCGGCATCCGCTGGGCGCGTTCCATGTCGGTTTCAACAAGGCTTACGCCCTGCAGGAGCACCTACGACGCGACTTTCCGCACTTGACTTTCGAGCACGCCTTTCTACGCCGTTTCGAATCTCTCACCACGAAGGACCTCGAGAAGCTGGCGGGCACCGACCTGATCATCTCGGCGGGCATCGACTTCGACGGCGAGGCTGCGCTGGACCATTGGCGACGAAGCCTGGCACGCCCCCCGGCTCACCTCAGCACCTGGACCGAAGCCTATGCGGTCGCAGGGCATGCCGTCTTGCTCTACGGCCGGGCATCGATCCTGAAGGGGTTTGACGGCGAGGAGCGGCCGAGCTTCCGGTTGACGGATTGGCCGGATGAATCTGGGGCACTCATCGTGGAGGCCGGGTGCGGCAACAGCTTCCAGCCACATGGCGTGATCGATTTGCACCCGACGGTCGGTATGGCGGCCGGGCTGGCACTCGATACGCTGCTGGATAAGGTGCCTGCCTCGTGCCGCCGCGTGTGGATGGGCGACCCTGCTGTGGTCGAAGCCAACGGCGGCATACTGAGAGAGTTCTTTACCGACCGGCTGACGATGCATGAGGTTGTCTGGCCATGATCTGTTGGCTTTCAGAGCCGATGCCCAAGCACTCGATCGTCGGGCATCTCGCCGACACCTCACAAGCTCTTTCGATTGCCCGACCGGCCTTGCAACACGTCAGGCGACACCGACAGTCCACCCCTTGGGCGACCGAGGCTGGCGGCCAGCTTTTCGGTACGCTCAATGCCGCACAGGTCTGCGTGACCGAGGCCTCCGGCCCGTATGCAGGGGACGAGCGCTCTAGGTATCGCTACCGCTCCAACCCCGCTGCCGCCCAGCGCGCGATCGAAGACCGACACAAGCGGGGGCTGCTGTACCTAGGCGAGTGGCACACGCACGCCGAAGACTACCCAAGCGCTTCGGGGCTCGACGACGACGCCATGCGCCGCCTGATCGTCAGTTCGCAGCTGAACAGCAACGCGCTGTTGATGATGATCGTGGGTCGGGCGCGAAGCGCAGAAGGTCTCGCGGTATGGAGTGTCTCCAGTGAGGTCGCTCGCCGATGGATCCTCAGTGCGAACCTGGCGGAAACCTAACAAAAGCACCGGCGTCGCTCTTGTCATCGTCAAGCTTCGCTAACTCCTGACGGATGCACTGCTCAGATTAGGTTGCCCCAGTATAGTCTCAGGGCAATTTGCCTAACCGGGAGCGACTGCTTTCGCGCGCGACAGTCACTCACCGGTCAATTTCGAACGGCTGCGTCAGCACCCATCCGCCCACGAGATCGCGCGTTTCGAGCAGGCACACGCGCTGGCCGCGCGCCACCAGCCGGTGCGCCAGCGCCAGCGCCAGCCCGCACAGGCCGACGCCGACGATCACCACGTCCCACACCGGGGCGGGGCGAAGGACGTGCACCTCGGCCATGGATGGCTCAGACGAAGGTCAGGAGCTCGACGGTGACAGGCACTTCGCCCAGCACGGCCTGGCAGGCCAAGCGCGATTTGGAGCTGACGCCCACCAGCGTGTCGAGCTTTTCGTTTTCCAGTTTCTGAATGCGTGAAATCGTCTTGCGACCTTCCTGCACGAAGATGTGGCAGGAGCCGCACTTGGCTTCGCCTTCGCACTTGCGCGCGATGGCCTCGCCGGCGGCGAGCAGGGCGTTCAGGATGGTGGTGCCGGCGGCCACATCGTAGGTTTTGCCGGAAGGGAGAACGGTCAGCGTGCTCATGCGCTTGGGGCCTTTCGTGGGACGACAGCAAGAGGGGGAAAACGGAATGCGGATCAGCCAGCCAACGCGGGCTGCAGAGCGTCAACCAGTGCCGCAGCGAAAGTGGCCAGCGGCAGGGGAATGCGGGTGATGCCTTGTGCTTCGAGGAAGCGCGCTTCCATGCGCGTGGGCTCGTCGGGCAGCACGGCCCAATGCGTGTCGCCAGAACGTTTCATGATCTGGCGGGCGAAGCTGCGGCTGAGCTGGTCGTCGAAACGGCAGCCCAGGAACAGGAAGCCCTTGCCTTTGCGCCGCTCCTGCACCACGGCCGGAATGGGGGTCTGGATGTCGATCTCGGTCAGCACTTCGACGTAGTCGCTGTCAGAGACTAGGTAGTTGCTGGCCGGGCTGCGGCCGCCGATGGGGCGGTAGAGCAGCGGCGTGGCGTTGGTGGCCGGTGTGTCGGCCACATGGCCTTGGGCGTCGTAGGCGGCCGTCCAGCGCCCGAAATGCTCGGACTGCGACAGGCCCTGCAGCTGATACCAGCCGCCCTGCGGTCGCGCGGCCTTGAGCGCCGCCAGCAGGGTGTCGTCGTACCAAGTGTCCACCCACAGCGTGGTGCCGCTGGCGGCCAAGGCGCAGTGCAGCGGTGAGGGCGTGGGCACGGGCGCATAGGCCGCGTCCATGATCATCCGCACCGACTTGCGGTGCTTGAAGTTTTCGATGAACTGTGCCGCCTGCGTCAGCTTGTGGCGAATCTTGTGCGGCACACTGACCTTGGCGGTCATCACCGCCACCAGCGCAGCCGGTGTGGCTGGCACCTGCACACCGCCGCACAGCGACAACATGCCGGGACCTAGGTAGGGAATGACGTTGCCGGCGTCAAGCTGGCGGGCGATGTCGGCGATCAGGTCGGACATGGGGCTTCCTTTAGAGGTAGATCGCGGCACCAGCACCCACATTGGTGGCGGTGTCCTTGAGCGTCTTGACGATGTACTTGACCTGTTCGGCGTCTAGGCCGGTGTGCAGCGGCAGTGCGAGCGCGCGGTCGCCGATGCGGTCGGTGTCGGGCAACACGCCGCGCTGGCGGCCTACAGCGCCAGCCGCGTGCATGTAGTAAAACTGCTGGTGCAGCGGCTGGCTGTAGGCAGCAGACTCGATGCCGCAGGCCTTGAGGTCTTCGATCATCTGGGCGCGCGCGCTGGCGGTGAAGCGCTTTCCCAAGTGCACCACGTAGAGCATCCAGTGCACCTCGTCCACGTCTTCGGCCAGATACGGTGGCTTGACGCCCTCGAAACTTTGCATCTCCGCGTGGTACCAGGCTTCGATCCGTTTGCGCTGCAGCAGCCGTTCGTCTAGGTCCGACAGTTGCGCCAGCCCCAGTGCCGCGCTCAGTTCGCTCATGCCAGCCTGCAGCGGCACACGCGCACCGATGGACACCGAGGCGCGGTCGCTCAGGCGCCGCTGGCGCAGGTAGCGCAGCTCGATGGCCAGCGCCTCGTCGTCGGTCAGCAACATGCCACCCTCTCCTGTGCACAGGGCGGAGGGCATGGAGAAGTCAAACACCGACACATCGCCAAAGGTACCGACGTTGCGACCCAAGTAGCGCGAACCCAGCGCTTCGGTGCTGTCCTCGATCAGCTTCAGCCCGTGGGCATCGGCCAGCGAGCGCAGCGCGTTCCACGCCGCCGGGTGGCCGTTGCTGTTGCCCGCGAGGATGGCCCGAGTGGCCGGTGTGATCTTCAGCGCCGCCTTCTCCGGGCTCAGGCAGCCGCTCCAGTAGTTGATGTCGGCGAACACCGGCGTGGCGCCCGCCAGCGTGATGGCCTGCGCCACCTGGTGCCAAGTGTGCGCGGCACAGATCACCTCGTCGCCAAGCCCGATGCCCAGCGCGCGCAGCGTGATCCAAGTGCCCAGTGTGCCACTGCCCACCGCCACCGCGTACTTCCTGCCGACCCAGCGCGCAAAGCCCTGCTCGAAGGATTCGAGCATCGGCCCGTCGCCCCAGCGGCCCGATTCCAGCACCGCCTGGATCAACGATACGCCTTGGTCGCTGACCGACGATTCGCACAACGCGATGGTTTCGACGTCCATGGGGAGCCTTTCAGTCTTGGGTGAGGATGAAAACAGCGGCCTCGTCGGCGCGTTGCGTGATCCGCCAGCAGTGGCCGTTGCTGGCTGCCAGATAGACGTTGCGCTGGCCTAAGCGCAGGGCCGGTGTCTCGTCGCGCATGTCGATCTGGTCCACCACGATGGCGCGCACGCCGGGGTAACGGCCGCGCAGGATGGTGGCGGCGTCGCGCAGCGTGGGCGCATAACCCACCACTTCACTCGCGGTCTGCAGTTGTTCGCCGGACAGTCCCATGGTGCTTCTCCCTAGATGGATCACTCTTCTTCGGCGGATGCCAGCTTGCGGGCTTCAACGGTGATCGGCAGCGGCGTGTCGGCCGCCATCGCCGGCAGATCCAGCTGCCAGCCGTTGGCCAGCGTCACCAGACCGCCCCACATGCCGGGGTTGACCATAGCGACGATGGGCTCCTCCAGGTCTTTCTTGGGCACGTAGGCGCTGAACACGCCCTTGCTGTCTTTGCGGATCATCACTTTCATCGTCGGCTCCAGGACTGGGGGGTGTTCAGGCGGCCACGGCTTGCGCCGTGGGCAAGAGGGATCGGAGGGTGGGCAGCGCCGCGATCAGGGCGTCCACTTCGGCATCGGTGCTGGTGCGACCCAGCGAGAGGCGGATGGCGCCTTGGGCTTCGTGGTCGGGCACGCCCATGGCGCGCAGCACGTGCGAGGGTTCGCTGCCCGAGGACGAACAGGCCGCGCCCGACGAAGCCGCAAAGCCCAGACGTTCCAGCCGGCCCAGCAACACGTCGGCCTCCCAGCCGCCCACGCGCAGCAAGCTCACGCTGGGCAGGCGTGGCAGCCCGCGCGACCAGATGTGCACAGCAGGCAGCTGCACCAGCAGCGCGGCCTCGAGCCGATCGCGCAGTGCCGCCAGCCGCGAGGCTTCGACGCTCAGATCGCCCAGCGCATCCAGTGCGGTGGCCAGGCCCACGATGGCCGGCAGGTTCTCGGTGCCGCCACGGCGGCCACGCTCCTGCGCGCCCGGTACGGGGGGGCGCAGCGGCACACCTTGGCGCAGCAGCAGCGCGCCCACGCCTTTGGGGCCGTTGAACTTGTGCGCAGCAAAACTCACCGCGTCGGCGCCCCAGTCAGCAAAGGCGAATGGCAGCTTGCCGATCCACTGCGTGGCGTCCACATGCAGGCGCGCACCGACCGCCGCCGCCAGCGCTGCAACTTCGGCCACCGGCATCAGCACGCCGGTCTCGTTGTTGGCCGCCATCAGCGACACCACGGCCACATCCGGGCCGATCAAGCGTGCCGCGGCCTCCAGATCCAGCGTGCCGTCGGACCGCACCGGCAGGAACTCGACCGGCACACCGGCTCCGGTCAGATCGCGCGCCAGTTTTAGGTGGGCCGCGTGTTCGACCGCGCTGAACAGCACGCGCCGCCGCCCCTCGGGCGCGGCGCTCAGCAGCCCACGCACCGCCAGGTGGTTCGCTTCGGTCGCGCCGCTGGTAAAGACCACTTCCACGGGCTTACAGCCCAGCGCCCGCGCCACCGTGGCCCGCGCAGCGCCCAAGGCCCGGCTCACTGCCTGGCCGGGGCCGTGTTTGGAAGACGCGTTGGCCCAGTTGCCAGCCATCGCCGCGACCATGGCGTCGATGACCGCCGGCGCCGGCGCTGTGGTGGCGTGGTGGTCGAGGTAGATCATGGCCAGAACGTCCGTTCGGCGTCTGTACAGACCGCGTCTAGCGCCTCGCTCAGCGACAGCCCGTCGGCGTACGGCAGCCAGGCCTGCGCGGCGTGGTCGCGCATCTGCAGCGACCAGCTGCCATCGGGTGCTGGCTTGAGCAGGGCGATGTCGATCACGCCGCCTACAGGATCCACGTTGCGCGAGCAGCACGGCGCTTGGATGCGCAAGCCCTCCCCGTCCTGCAGCACCAGCGGTTGCACGTAGCGGTAACGCACCCGGTCCCTGAGTGCGCGCTTGATAAACGGCCGCACGAAGCCCAGAACCTGGGCTTGCACGCGCTCGGTCGGGACTAGGGCCGCGGCACCGGCGTTCATCGCCTGACCTCGTCCGCTTCTGGCACCCAGCCAGCGGGCACGGGCGCAAGTTCGAGTTCTAGGCAACCGACCACGCAGTGCCCGAAGTCCACCAAGTAGATCGGCTCGTTGAGTTCGGTCGCGTGTCCGATGTTGACCACCTCGCCCACAGCACCGCGCGCAGCCAGCAGAGCCTCGGGCTCGCGTTCGGGGTGGCTGCCGTCGTTGAGCAAGTCATCCAGCGCCACCACGCGCTGGCCCCAGGCGTAGACCGGCAGGCGCGGCTCGACGAAGGCAGCGAGATTCACCGGGGTGGCTGCGTTCATGGCTTCGCTCCTGATTCGAAGGCTTTGCCGGAACCGAGCTCAGCCAGCGCGCTGGCCTTGTCGCCCAACTGCGCCAACACCTCTACAGGCAGGTGGTCCAAGGTGCAGAGTTCCTTGGCACGCATGCCGACGCGGTGGCCGGTCTCGACGAAGTCCACTGCGTAAATGTAGAACTGCTGCAGGAAGGTGTTGATGCCCACGACATAGCCGATGTCGCCCTTGTGCACCAACACCTCGCCGATGTCCTTGCCGCAGTAAGTGCCGTCGTTGCGCACCACCGAACGGGCCACCACGCGCTCGCCATACGAGAAGCGCGGCGGGTCGGCGACCTCGATCACGTCGTCGTCGCGCGCGATGTCAACCATGATGTTCAACCTAGGGCAGGGAGTGTGGCCGCACGGCCAGCGCGACCGATGGCGCCGATTTCGATCTTGGCCACGGCTGCAGGCACGGCGCCTTCGGCGCTGCTGCAGCCGCAGGCCGCTTGATTCGGGTTGATGAAGCTCAGGCCCGACGAGGTGGCGGTTTCCTTGAAGTCTATGGTCACGCCGTCGAGCAGCAGGTGGCTTTGGGCTGCCAAAAAAATCTTCAGGCCACAGACCTCGAATGCCTGTTCCCCGTCCTTGGGCGCGGCGGCGGCGGCGAACTCGGCGCTGTAGCCCGAGCAGCCGCCCGGGCTAACCTTCAGGCTGAGCCCGGCGCCTGCCGGCAAACCGGAAAAACGCACGATGCGGCCAATGAACTTTTGTGCCGCCGGGGTCAGGGCGAAGTGGGCGGCCATGGTCAAGCTTTCACAATGCAACCGTCAACCGGGCACACGGCCACGCACTGCGGGTCGTCGTAGTGGCCTTCGCACTCGGTGCACTTCTTGGGGTCGATCACGTAGGTGCCGCCTTTTTCGCGAATGGCGACGTTGGGGCACTCGGGTTCGCAGGCCGAGCAGGCGGTGCAGGTGGAGGCGATGATCTTGAAGGCCATGGTGGTTCTCCTTTCGGTGGGGGCTTGGGGACGGTCGTGAAGAAACTCAGGGGGAGCTTGGGAGCTGCGCGATCAGGCCGCAGCCGCGACACCGGTGAAGGCGCCTTGGCGGATCTGCGCGTCACCGCGGCTTTGGTGCGTGATCTCGCCGGCCACGATGCGCTGGCGGTAGCCGCTGAACCAGTCGAGCGCGGCCTTCTCAATGAACTCGCCGCTGTACTGCTCCACCGGCTCGATGCCAGCACGGCTCAGTTCATCGCGCGGGCAGGCGCCGATCTTGGCCACCAGCACCGCGTGGCAGTCGTTGATGGCCTTGACCACGCTGGGCATCTGTTCCTCGTCGCCGTGGCCGCCCTGGCAATACAGATCCACCCGGCGATGGCCGACAAACAAGGCTGCGGTGGCGCTGAGCTCAAAGATCTGGAACTCGGTGACGTGGCCGAAGTGCTCGTTGACGCGGCCGCCGCCCTTGGTGGCCACCGCGACCAGCACCTTCATGTTCTGATCGACTTCGATAACGGCGCTGGCGGCCAGCGCTTCCTGCTTGGCGGCGTGCTGCGCCTGGCGCTCGACCTCCACCTTGTGCTGGTAAGCGCGGCGCTTGTCGAGGTCATACACGGGCGCCATGTCTGCGATCTTGTCGAGGGTGAACTCTTCCGAGCGGTCTTCGCCCAGCAGGCCCACCGCATCGGCGCGGCACTGGCGGCAATGGCGCATCAGGTTCGCACCGCCCGCGCAGGCGTCCTGCACGGCCTTGAGCTCTTGTGCCGACGGGCCACGCTGACCGCTCAGGCCGTACACCGTGCCGTGCTCTGCTGCGCTGATGAGCGGCATGATGTTGTGCAAGAAGGCGCCGCGCTTCTTGACCTCGCGGTTGACCTCCATCAGGTGGGCGTCGTTGATGCCGGGGATCAGCACCGAGTTGACCTTGGTGAGCACGCCGCGCGCAGTCAGCATTTCCAGCCCCAGCATCTGCCGCTGGTGCAGGATCTGGGCGGCCTCGTAGCCGGTCACGCGCTTGTGGTTCCAAAAGATCCATGGGTAAATCTGCGCGCCCACGGCCGGATCCACCATGTTGATGGTGATCGTCACGTGATCGACGTTGTATCTGCAGATCTCGTCCACGTAGTCTGGCAGCGCCAAGCCGTTGGTGGACAGGCAGTGCTTGATGTCGGGCGCCTGCTGCTGGAGCATGCGGAAGGTGTCAAAGGTCTTGGCCGGGTTGGCCAGCGAATCGCCCGGTCCGGCGACGCCCAGCACCGTCATCTGCGGAATCTCGCTGGCCACGGCGAGCACTTTCTTGACTGCCTGCTCGGGCGTGAGTTTCTGGCTCACGACACCGGGGCGGCTTTCATTGGAGCAGTCGTATTTGCGGTTGCAGTAGTTGCACTGAATGTTGCAGGCCGGCGCCACGGCCACGTGCATGCGCGCGTAGTGGTGGTGCGCCTCTTCCGAATAGCAGGGGTGGTTCTTGACTTTGTCCCAGATCGCCGCCGGCATGTCTGCGGGCCCGCCCGACGAGCCACAACTGGCCTTGCCCTCCCCACCGGTGGTGCCACAGCCGCCACCCGCGACCGGCTCACCGAGCTGGGCACCCAGTGGCTTGATCGAGCCTATAGACAGGTACGTCTTGGTGGGCAAAGTACCCGCAACGGCGCTTGTAAACATAAAGACCCTTCTTGCGGCCTACCATGGCCGCGCACAAAGGCCTATGCGAAAACCGTGCCACATAAAAACCCATTACGAATCAACGATTAGCTTGTTCGGTCGGTTGTAGTAAAAGAAACAGGCGGGGGTTAGATCTCGGGATTGCGTCGGGCTTGCGACAAAGCCGACCACGGTCAGAAAACACGTGAGCGTCCTGCTTTTCCTGGATGCGTGCGTGTCGTGCGGGCTTGGCCATGCTGTGCGTCCTCAACCAAACTTGAACAGGATGCCATAGCCGCCGCGCGGGTACTCCCAGTCCACGTTGGCGTGTTCCGAGCAGACGATCCGGCAGCTGCCACATTCCAAGCAGCCGTCGGTGATCAGGGTCACCGTGCCGTTGCCTTCGACCTTGTAGCAGCTGGCCGGGCACACATAGGTGCAAGACTTGCCCTCGCAGCTGTTGGTGCAGAGGTCCGCATCCTTGATGCGGATGTGCGGCCGGCCGGCATCGACCCGATAGCGGTTTTGGTACAGTTTCTCTTCGACATTGACAGCGATCATCGGAAGGCCCTCCAGAGTTTGACGGCGTCACCCACCAAGCCAGTGAGCGTGCGGGTGGAGCGAAAGCTGGAAAAGATCGCGCGCTCCTTGGTCTTTTTGTCCACACCGTCCACGGTCAGCATGGTCTGGGCGGCGCGGCTGACCAGCTCGGGATAGGTGGTGAAGAAGTGGTTGTTCTCGTGAAAGACCTGCGGCATGTCGCGGTACTTGTGCAAGTCCTTCATCACAAAGCTCTGGTCGAGCGCGGTCTTGTAGGGCTTGAGCGCGGCCGCGTTCATGGGTTGGCCGGCGGCCTTGGCGGCGATCACGGTCTCGGCCGCCAAGCGGCCGGTGGTCATGGCCAGGTTGCTGCCCTCGCGGTGCACCGCGTTGACGAAGCCACCCGAGTCGCCGACGATCAACCAGCCGTTGCCGTACACCTTGGGCACGGCGTAGAAGCCCCCTTCGGGGATCAGGTGCGCCGCATACTCCTTCATTTCGCCCCCGGCGATCAGCGGGGCGATCGAGGGGTGGCGTTTCATCCGCTCCAGCAGCGCGTAGGGTGAGGTCTGGTTCCGGTTGCCCTTGAAATCGCCCAGCATGCAGCCCACGCCGATGGTCAGCGACTCCTTGTTGGTGTACAGAAAGCCGGTGCCCATCATGCCCTCGGTGATTTTGCCGATCATCTCGATCACCACGCCTTCTTCTTCGCCGATGTTGAAGCGCTGGCGGATGGTGTCTTCGGGCAGAAACAGGATTTCCTTGACCGCCAAGGCCACGTTGCCGGCCTTGATCTCGGGGTGGAAGCCGGCCTTGCGCGCCAGTGTGCTGTTCACACCGTCGGCCAAGATCACCACGTCGGCATACACGTCGCCAGCCTCGCGGTCGCATTGCACCCCCACCACCTGCTCGCCGTCTAGGATCAGGTGGTTCACCGTGGTCTCGCAGATCACCAAGGCGCCGGCCTCGCGCACCTTGGAGCTGAACCATTTGTCGAACTGTGCGCGGATGATGGTGTAGCGGTTGTACGGCGGCTTGTTGTAGTCGTCGCTGCGGTAGTGCGTGCCGACAAAGCTGTTGTCGTCCAGCACCCACATGCGCTGCTCGATGATGTGGCGCTCCAGCGGCGCGTCGTCGCGGAAGTCCGGGATGATCTGCTCCAGCGCATCGCTGTACAGGATGGCGCCTTGCACATTCTTGCTACCCGGGTATTCGCCACGCTCGATCTGCAGCACCTTCAGACCGGCCTTGGCCAGCGTGTAGGCGCAGGCGTTGCCCGAGGGTCCGGCACCGACCACGATGGCATCGAATTGGGAGGGTTTCTTCATGGCGTTCCCCTTGGGCTGAACGGTTTCAGGCGACCTTGCGGCTGGCCTTGGCCAAGTGCTCGGCGAAGGCACTGGTCAGGGCCGGCAGCACCTGCATGGCGTTGCCGACGATGCCGTAGTGCGCAAAGTCGAAGATGGGCGCGTTCGGGTCGGTGTTGATGGCGACGATCACGTCGCTCGCCTCCATGCCCACGCGGTGCTGGATCGCGCCGCTGATGCCGGCGGCGATGTAGAGTTTGGGCCGCACCGTTTTGCCGGTCTGGCCCACTTGGCGCTCGGCCTCCACCCAGCCGGCCTGCACGCAGGGGCGCGTGGCCCCGACCTCGCCGCCCAGCACCCGCGCCAGCGCGAAGCACAGCTTGAAGTTCTCGGCGTTCTTCAGCCCCTTGCCGCCGCTGACGATCACGTCGGCATAGGGCAGGTTGATCCGGTTGCTGTGGGCGTCGGCGATGAAGTCCAGCAGCTTGGTCACGATCTGCGTCTCGACCATGCCCAGCGTGTCTTGGATGATCTCGCCGCTGCGGCCGGCTTCGGCGCGCGGCATGGCCAGCACGCGTGGGCGCACCGTGGCCATCTGCGGCCTATAGGCCAAGGTCATGATGGTGCACAACAGCGAGCCGCCAAAGGTCGGGCGCGTGGCGGCCAAGGCCTTGGACGCCGGGTCGATATTCAACTCGGTGCAGTCGGCGGTCAGGCCCGTGAGCAAGGTGGTGGCCACCGAGCCCGCTAGGTCGCGCCCCATGGAGGTGGCGCCCAGCAGCAAGATCTCGGGCTGGTACTTGTTGACCAAGTCCGTCAGGCCCTTGGTGAAAGGCTCGTTGCGGTAACCCTTGAGCACCGGGTCGTGGACGATGTAGGCCTTGTCGGCGCCGAAGCTGAAGGCCTCGGCGGCGTAGGTTTCCAGCGCTTCGTCGTTGCCACCCAGCAGCACCACGCCCACCTGGCTGCCCAAGATGTCGGCCAGCTTGCGGGCCTCGCCCAGCAGCTCCCACGACACGCTGTGCACGTGGCCGCGCTCGTGCTCGATGAATACCCACACGCCCTTGTAGGCCTTGAGGTGTTCGGGCAGTTCGGTGTTGCGCCCGGCGCGCCCGGCAGGGCGCTTGGCAGGAGCTGGCGCAGGTGCGGCAGGGGCAGTCATGTTTCCTCCTTCATGAGCAGATCAACTTCCAACGTGGGGTGCCGGGTGAAGATCTTCTGCAGCAGGTTGAGCGAGACATCGCGCAGGCTCGAGGTTTCCAACTCCAGCAGCTCGGCCTTTGCGCTGCGCGGCGTCGGGCCAAATACCTTGCTCACCACCGTCGGCGAACCCTTCAGGCCGATCTTCTCGACGTCCTCGATACCGGCCTCATCCTTGCTCCACTTGCGCACCGGATAGGCGGCGGCGTGGATCATGGCCGGCAGGGTGGCAAAGCGCAGTTCGTTGGTGTTCTCCAACATGGTGATCAGGCAGGGCAGGGCGGTTTCGAGCACCTGCACGCCGCCCTCGGCACGGCGTTCGATGGTGATGCGCTGCCCGTCTAGGTCGGTGCGCACGATGCGCGAGACATAGGTCAGCAGCTGCAGGCCCAGGCGCTTGGCGATGCCGGGGCCCACCTGCGCCGTGTCACCGTCGATGGTCTGCTTGCCGGTGAAGACCACGTCCACCGCCTGCTCCTTGCCGATCTGGCGGATCGCTGCCGCCAGCGCGTACGAGGTGGCCAGCGTGTCGGCGCCGGCAAAGGCGCGGTCGGTCACCAGCACCGCGTCGTCGGCGCCAAAGCTGATGCACTTGCGCAGCGCTTCCTCGGCCTGTGGCGGGCCCATGCTCAGCACGGTCACCCTGCCGCCGAACTGGTCCTTCAGGCGCAGCGCCTCTTCCAGCGAGTACAGGTCGTAGGGGTTGACGATGGCCGGCACCCCTTGGCGCATGATGGTGTTGGTCACCGGGTGGACACGGATCTGCGCCGAGTCCGGTACCTGCTTGATGCAGACGACGATGTGCATGGTGGCCTCCTTTCAGGCAGCGGCGCGTTGCGGCCGCGTGGCTTTGAGGTGGTCGATGGACACGTGCTGGCGCCCGCCCACGTCTTGGAACACCTTGAAGACTTTTTCTTGTGCGGGGGTGGACTTGACGAAATCGCCGTAGGCCTGCAGCAGCAGGCTGCGGTAGGCGCCAAACAGCGCCACTTCGTTGTCCAGCGGCAGCTGGGGCGACTGCTGGCGCAGGTACTGGTAGAAGCGTTTGAGGATGTGCAGCCGGCTGACGTTGAGCACCGCCGGGTCGAACGGGATGCCAAAGAACTGCAGAAAGTCCTCGGCCGAGGACAGGGCCTTGAGTCGGGTCAGAAAGTCTTCCATGGGGTCACTCCTGGTGGACGGGGACGCCGGTTTTGAGGTCGAACAAGAACAGGGCGGATGGTTTGGTCATGGGGATGTGGGGTCATGTGCCTATGTGCAAGGCGGTATTGGCCGGCAGCGCGTCGTTTAGGAAGCGCCGCAGGTCTTGGGCGGTAGGTTCGCGCTTGGTGCGCATGGCATGGACGCGGATGAGGCGCAGCAGATGACCAGTCAGGCCGTCATCGTCCAGCGCCACCCCCATGGCACCGTAGGCTAGGCGCACCGCTTGCGAGCCCGAGTGTTTGCCCAACACCGTGCGGCGCTGGCGGCCCAGCTCGGCCGGGTCGAAGCTTTCGTAGGTGCTGGGGTTCTTCAGCAGGCCGTCGATGTGGATGCCCGATTCGTGGGTGAACACCGCCTCGCCCACGATGCTCTTGTTGACGGCGACGCGGCGACCGGAGGCTTTTTCAACCAGGCGCGAGATGCCCACCAGCGATTGCGTGGCCACGCCGGAGTCGCCACCATGGAGGTGGCGCACACCCATCACGATCTCTTCCAGCGCCGCATTGCCGGCGCGTTCGCCCAGGCCGTTGACGGTGGTGTTGACGTGGCTGGCGCCAGCGCGCAGCGCCGCCAGCGTGTTGGCGCTGGCTAGGCCTAGGTCGTTGTGGGCGTGGATCTCGATGCCGATGTCCACGGCATCGCGCAGGCGCGCGATCGCTTCGTAGGTGGAGAACGGGTCAAGCACGCCCAAGGTGTCGGCAAAGCGCACGCGCTGCGCGCCACAGGCCGCGGCCAAGCGCGCCACTTCGGCCATGAAGAACGGGTCGGCGCGCGAAGCGTCTTCCATGCCAAAGGAAAGTTCGCGCCCGCTCTCGGCGGCGCGGCCGAGCACGCGCGCCATTTCGCTGATGACCCAGGCGCGTGACTGGCGCAGCTTGTGGTGCAGGTGGATGTCGGACACCGGCAGCGACAGGTGGACGATGTGGGCCCGGGTCTGCAAGGCTTGGTCTAGGTCGAGTTCGGTCATGCGGCCCCACACCATCAGGCGGGCCGGCAGGTTCAGGCTGGCTATGGCATCGATGCAGGCCATCTCTTCCGAACCCATGGCCGGAATGCCGATCTCCATCTCCGGCACACCCGCGTCCGACAAGGCTTGGGCGATGGCGCACTTCTCAGCCGTCGTAAAAGCCACGCCTGCGGTCTGCTCGCCGTCGCGCAGGGTGGTGTCGTTGATGATGGGGTGGAGTACCATGTCGCTAGAGCCTTTTCAAAATACTCTTTGCATAAAGCGTGCCACGGTTTCTGACTGGCTTTTGTGTGGGTTTTGAAGCCACTTCGGTGGGCCTGTGAGGCTTGGCTTGGCGTGCGGTGTCGGAAATGTGCCGTTTCGAACACCCGCTGCCCGGGGCCTCATGGCTCGCGGGCGTGGTTGCGGGTGTGTTTGGGCAGTTCAATGAGCAGGTCGGTCTCGCGCAGCTTCACGCAGCAGGCCAGCCGCGACTGCGCGTCTAGGCCCCAGGCGTGGTCGAGCTGATCGTTCTCTCCATCGTCCGGCTCCGCCAGCGACGATGCGCCTGCGCGCACATACACATGGCAGGTGGCGCAGGCAGCGACCATGTCACACGCATGCTCGATGGCCACACCGGCCTTCAGCAAGCACGCGCACAGCATGGCGCCGCGCTTGGCTTCAAAGCTCGCGCCTTCGGGGCACAGCTCGGGGTGTGGCAGCACGCGCACGACGGGCATCAGAGGCTCTCCACCGTGCGGCCAGCGAGCGCCTGCCGGATCGATGCGTTCATCCGCCGTGCCGCAAACTCGCCGGTGACCGACGACAGCTCTGCACTCGCCGCGCGCAGCGCCTGCACGTCTGCTTCAGTCTCCAGCGCCTCGGCCAGCCTGAACATCACCGCGCGCACGGCGGCGCTTTCGGCCTCGTGCAGCAGGTGTCCGTCTTGGGCCAGCGCGGCGTCGGTCGCGTCCAGCAGGCGGCGTGCATCCACCTGCGTCTCGCGCAGCGTACGCAATTGCATGTCCTGCGCGCTGGCCCCCACTGCGTCTTGCAGCATCGACGTGATCTGCTCGTCGGCCAGGCCATAGGTCGGCTTGACCTCCACATGGGCTTCGATACCCGTGGTCTGCTCGCGTGCCGTCACCGACAGCAGGCCGTCGGCGTCGATCTGGAAGCTCACGCGGATGCGCGCCGCCCCCGCTACCGCCGGCGGGATGCCGCGCAGCACAAAGCGCGCGAGCGAGCGGCAGTCGCTCACCAACTCGCGCTCGCCCTGCACCACGTGCAGGCTCATCGCGGTCTGGCCGTCTTTGAAGGTGGTGAAGTCTTGTGCGCGCGCCGTCGGCAGCGTGGTGTTGCGCGGGATGATCTTTTCGGCCAAGCCGCCCATTGTCTCTAGGCCCAGCGACAGCGGGCACACATCCAGCAACAGCCAACCGTCGCTGCCGGCGTTGCCGACCAGCACGTCGGCCTGCATGGCCGCGCCCAGTGCCACCACCTGGTCGGGGTCGATGTCGGCCAGCGGCTCGGCAGCGAAGTATGCACGCACGGCGTCGCGCACCACCGGCATGCGGGTCGATCCGCCCACCAGCACCACGCCGCTGATCTCGGCGCTAGACAGGCGCGCGTCGCGCAGCGCGCGCTTGGTCGCTTGCAGGGTCTGCTCGATCAAGGCGTTCGAGCTGTGGGCCAACTGCTCGCGGTCGAGGATGGCGTGCAGCGTGCGCCCATCGTCCAGCGCCAAGCGCAATGGGCTCGTTTCGTGCTCCGACAGCGCTTCCTTGGCCGCCCGTGCCGCCGTCAGCAGCGCACGCTGCGCACCGGGTGCCAGCGCCTCCACGCCGGCGATGCCGTGCTGCGTGCAAAACCATTGGGCGATCACACGGTCGAAGTCGTCACCGCCTAGAGCCGAGTCGCCACCCGTGGCCAGCACCTCGAACACACCACTGGTCAGGCGCAGCACCGAGACGTCGAAGGTGCCACCCCCAAGGTCATAGACCACGAAGGTGCCCTCGGCCGCTCGATCCAGTCCGTAGGCGATGGCCGCAGCCGTCGGCTCGTTGAGCAGGCGCAGCACATGCAGACCGGCCAACCGCGCTGCGTCTTTGGTGGCTTGGCGTTGGGCGTCGTCAAAATAGGCCGGCACGGTGAGCACCACGCCCGCCAAAGGGCCGCCCAAGGCCGCTTCAGCGCGCAAGCGCAGCGCGTTCAGGATGTCGGCCGATACCTGCACCGGCGAACGCTCGCCCGCTGCGGTGGCCATGCCCACCATGCCCGCACCATCGACGAAGCGGTAGGGCAGACCCTTGGCCTGACGCAGGTCGGCCAGCGTGCGGCCCATGAAGCGCTTGACCGAAACGATCGTGTTCTGCGGGTCCTCGGTCTGCTGGGCTTGCGCGGCGTGGCCCACCACCGGGTCACCTTGCGGCAGGTAGCGCACCACCGAGGGCAGCAGCAGCGCGCCGGCTGCGTCGGGCAGGGCCCGCGCTTGCGCGCTCTGCACCGTGGCGATCAGGGAATTGCTCGTGCCCAGATCGATGCCCGCCGCCAACCGGTGCTGGTGTGGGGCGGCCGCTCGGCCGGGTTCGGCAATCTGGAGCAGGGCCATGGTGGGTTTAGACGGCGAAGCTCTCGCCGCAGCCGCAGTTGTGCTTGGCGTTCGGGTTGTTGAACTTGAAGCCTTCGCTCCGGCCTTCGCGCACAAAGTCGAGCTCGGTGCCGTCCAGCATCGCCAAGCTGCGCGGGTCCACGATCACCTTGACACCGAAGTGTTCGAAGCACTGGTCGTCGGCGTTCATCTGGTCCACGAACTCGAGCGCATAGGCATAGCCCGAACAACCGCTGGTCTTGACCGCCAGCCGCAGGCCCAAGCCCGAGCCGCGCTTGAACAGCGACTTTTGCACATGCCGCGCCGCAGCGGGGGTGAGTGACACGCCCATACCGATCTCCTTCAGACGCTAAACGACGAACCGCAACCGCAGGTGGCCTGCGTGTTCGGGTTGTGGATCACGAAGCGCGAACCTTCTAGGCCATCCTCGAAGTCCACCCGCGCGCCCATCAGGTATTGCAGGCTCATCGCGTCCACCACCAGCGCCACGCCATCGGTTGAGACGACGGTGTCGTCCTCGGCCACTTGGTCGTCGAACACGAAACCGTAGGAAAAACCCGAACAGCCCCCGCCGGTGACGTACAGGCGCAGCTTGAGATCGGGGTTGCCTTCCTCCTCGATCAGCCCGGCCACCTTGGCGGCAGCCTGCGGCGTGAAGTCGAGCAGGTCGGGGATGTGGGTCGATGCGGCGAGCACGCGTTCAGACACAGCAGACATGGCGTTTGTCCTCAAAGCAAGCGGCTCAGTGGCCGCGGGGTTCGCAGGCGTCTTTTTCGACCACCATCGATGCCGACGCTGGTTGGCTGCGGCGCGAGCGGTAATCGGCCACGGCCGCCTTGATGGCGTCCTCGGCCAAGATGGAGCAATGGATCTTCACAGGTGGCAGCGCCAGTTCTTCGGCAATGGCCGAGTTCTTGATCGCCAGCGCCTCGTCTAGGGTGCGGCCACGCACCCATTCGGTCACCAGCGAGCTCGATGCGATCGCCGAGCCGCAGCCGTAGGTCTTGAACTTGGCGTCTTCGATCACACCCTGCGCGTTCACGCGGATCTGCAACTTCATCACGTCGCCGCAAGCCGGCGCACCCACCATCCCGGTGCCTACGCTGTCGTCGCCGGCGTCGAACGAGCCGACGTTGCGCGGGTTTTCGTAGTGGTCAACCACCTTGTTGCTGTAAGCCATGGTGCTGCTCCGTTCAATGAATCAATGTGCTGCCCAGCGGATCGTGGACAGGTCGATACCGGCTTGCACCATGTCCCACAGCGGGCTCATGCCGCGCAGCCGCGTCACCACCTCGGTGACTCGGGCAATGGTGGCGTCGATCTCTGCGGCGGTGGTGAAGCGGCCGATGGAAAAGCGCACCGAGCTGTGCGCGAGCTCGTCCGATCGGCCCATGGCGCGCAACACGTAGCTAGGCTCTAGGCTGGCCGAGGTGCAGGCCGAGCCCGAGGACAGCGCCACACCCTTGATGCCCATCAGCAGCGACTCGCCTTCCACGTAGTTGAAGCTGGCGTTGAGAAAGCCGCAGGCGCGCTGCACCGGGTCGCCATTGAGTTCGACGCAGTCCAGCTTCGAGATGCCGCTCCACAGGCGCTCGCGCAGCGTGGTGATGCGCGCGTTGTCGCTCGCCATCTGTTCATGCGCCAGCCAAAAGGCCTCGCCCATGCCCGCGATCTGGTGCGTGGCCAACGTGCCCGAGCGCAGGCCGCGCTCGTGACCACCGCCGTGCATCTGCGCCTCGAGGCGCACCCGGGGCTTGCGCCGCACATAAAGCGCGCCGATGCCCTTGGGTCCGTAGATCTTGTGCGCCGACAGCGACATCAGATCCACCGGCAGCACGCCCAGATCGATCGGCACCTTGCCAGCGGCCTGCGCCGCATCCACGTGCAGCAGCACGCCCTGCTGGCGGCAGATCGCGCCGATGGCGGCGATGTCTTGGATGACCCCGGTTTCGTTGTTCACGCACATGACCGAGGCCAGCACCGTATCGGGGCGCAGCGCTGCCTTGAACCGATCCAGATCGAGCAGGCCGCTGGGCAGCACCGGCAGCACCGTCACCTCGTAGCCTTCGCGCTCCAGTTCGCGCATACTGTCGAGCACCGCCTTGTGCTCGGTCGCCACCGTCACCAAGTGCTTGCCTTTGGCCTTGTAGAAGTGCGCCGCACCCTTGATGGCCAAGTTGTTGGACTCGGTCGCACCGCTGGTCCAGACGATTTCGCGCGGGTCGGCGTTGATCAGGGCGCACACCTGTTCGCGCGCCAATTCCACCGCCTCTTCGGCCAACCAGCCGTAGGCATGCGAACGGCTGGCAGGGTTGCCGTACTGCTCCGTCAGGTAGGGCCACATCTTTTTGGCCACCCGACTGTCCACCGGCGTGGTGGCGGCGTAGTCTAGGTAGATGGGCAAGTCGCAGGGGGGTGGAGCGTGGGTTTCCGTCATGGCGAACTCCTTGGGCAAACGGTCTGAGCTACCTTCAGCAACGTCTGTGCCAAGTGCCGCCAACACACCAAACGGCGTTTTTGGCGGGTTTTGTGTGGGCTTTGTGTCGCGCTGCTGCCGTTGGCCGGCGCGGGCGGTGTCGCGTTTGTTGGAAAGCTTGCGACGCCACCACCCGGCACATTTTTTGCTTTAGAAAGTTACAAGGTCGTCACCTCGCGGCTGATTCCCGACGCTGGTGCATTCTTCGCACGACCCGGAGATGGGAGTCCCATCAATGAACACATCATCTGTCATGGTCCGGCGCAAGCTGGATGCGGTTTACGAAGTCAGCAAGACGCTGACCACCTCGCTGGACGTCCACAAGACTTTCCGCGAAGCGCTCAATTACCTGGTCCACGCCTTCGGCTGGCGCCGCGCCTACGTGGTGGTGGCCGACGCCGAAAACCATCTGCACGGCTTATGCGCCATCGGCTTGACCCGGGTCGAACAGCAGCGCATGCGGTTCAAATCCGGTGAGGGCATCGTCGGCCGCGTGTACGCCAGCGGCGTGCCCGCTGCCGTACCCGATGTGCGCTCCGAACCCCTGTTCCTCAACCGCACCGGTGGCACCGATCAAAGCGCCGACACCCCCGTGGCCATGTTGGCCACCCCCATCCGCACCGACCACCGCACCCTCGGCGTGCTGGTCATCGACTGCATCAATGCCGACGAACACCGCGTCTTCGCGGACGATCTGCGCCTGCTGCGCATGGTCGCCACCCTGATGGGGCAGTCGCTGCTGCTGCACCGCAGCGTCACCGCCGCCGCCGAAAGCATCCAAGATCAAAACCGCCTCATGCACAAGGCCTTGGGCAGTCAGCGCAGCAAGATCGAACAGGTCGTCGGCTTCTCGCCGCCCATGCTCAAGGTCTTCGAGCAGATCCACCAAGTGGCGCCTGCACGCACCACCGTGTTGCTGCGCGGCGAAAGCGGCACCGGCAAAGAGGTGATGGCGCGCGCCATCCACAACCTGTCACCGCGCACCAAGGAACCCTTTGTGGCCGTCAACTGCGCGGCGCTGACTGAAACCCTGCTGGAAAGCGAACTGTTCGGCCACGAAAAAGGCGCCTTCACCGGCGCCCAAGGCTTGCGCAAAGGCCGGTTCGAAATGGCCCAAGGCGGTACGCTGTTTCTGGATGAAATCGGCGATATCTCCACCGCTTTCCAAGCCAAGCTGCTGCGCGTGCTGCAAGAGCGCAGCTTTGAACGCGTGGGCGGCGGCGCGCCGGTGAAGGTGGACGTGCGCCTCATCTTGGCCACCAACCGCAACCTCGAACGCATGGTGCAAGCCGGCGAATTTCGCGCCGACCTCTATTACCGCATCAACGTCGTCAGCATCCATCTGCCGCCGCTGCGCGAGCGGCGCGAAGACATCCCCGCCATGGCGCAGCACTTCTTAGAACGCTTCAACCGCGAGAACGGTAAGCGCACCCAATTCAGTCCCGAAGCCATGCGCGTGCTGGCCAGCTGTTACTGGCCCGGCAACGTGCGCGAGCTGGAAAACTGTGTCGAACGCACCGCCACCATGGCGGCCAACGAACTGATTACCGACCTGGCTTTCCCCTGCAGCGAGAACCGCTGCCTTACGCAGGTGCTGCACCACATCGAACGCGAAGACGCCGTGCGACCCAGCCGTCTGTCCGAAATCCCAATCACCGAAATCCCCGGCCCCCCGCCCCCCCGCCAGCCCACCCACGCGGGGTCTGGCCTTGGTCACGGAGGCACCGGCGGCATTGACCCCGACGACAGCCGTCCGACCGAATTAAGCGCGCTGGACAGCGACTTCGGTGTGCACCTAGAACACTCAGCTGGCAGCAGCGCCACCACGCCGAATGCCGGCGACAAACCCGAAGGCGAACGTGAACGCCTGATCTGGGCCATGGAGCGCTGCGGTTGGGTCCAAGCCAAAGCCGCCCGCCTGCTCAAGATCACGCCGCGGCAGATGGGGTATGCGCTGCAGAAACACGGGATCGAAGTGAGGAAGTTCTGAGGTTTGCAGGCTGTATGTGGGCGCAGTGCCTGATCCTAGAAGGAGCTGTGCGCCCCACGTTTGATTTTGCTGCAGATGCCGTGCCCGGCAGGGGCAGCTTGCTGGCCTCACTTGCCCCCTGTGTAACCCGATTTACAATCGGAGCTTGTCAAGCAGGCCCGGATCTCCGTGTCTGTTAGTGGCATTCATTTTGTGAGCCATACCATGAGCACAAGCTCTCCGCCTTTCGAGATCCACGTCCACGGCGACGTTCCCCTGCGCGAGGAGGTGGACTACCCACAGATTCAGGACGCGCTCAAGCCGCTGTGGAAGTATGTGGGCGCGCGCTCGCTGGTCGATGCCGCGGCCAGCCAGTACGAAGAAGAGCCCGGCATCCGCTTCGAGGCCAAAGAGCGCTTGCTGCAGATTTGCTGGACGGTCGAGGGCGACGAGGATTTTCGCCTCGCCATCGACGAAGCCTGCATGGGCCTGAATGAAATCGCCGCCGCCGGAGCCGCGCTCGAGGTCTCGTTCTACGACATCGAGTTCGACGAAGAAGAAGCCCCGGAAGACGAAGAGGCGCGCGACGATTTCGTGCTCTGTTTCGTCGGCCCCACGCCCGCGGCCATCATGCAGGTGCAGCGCGACTTGCTGGTGCAAGACGTGGTCAACCTGATGGAGCGCCACTTCGACGCGTCTGAGCTCGGTGACGTGGTGGCCTCGATCGACCGCCTATTCAGCAGCCGCTTCGACTCGCTGGTGAGCTCGATGCAGCTGGGCCGCCCGCCGCGCGGTTCGGGCCCAGCCGGCGGGCATGGCGGGCCGCGCAAGCCGCGCCATTTGCACTAAACCGATACAGCGCCTCAGCCCACCGCCAGCGCAATGCCCTTGAACTCGCCGCTGGCGATGCGCTGACGCCATTCGGCTGGGCCGCTTTCGTGCACGTTGTCGCCGCTGCTGTCCACCGCCACCGTCACCGGCATGTCCTGCACCTCGAACTCGTAGATCGCCTCCATCCCAAGGTCGGCAAAACCCACCACCTTGGCCGATTTGATCGCCTTGGCCACCAAGTAGGCGGCGCCGCCCACGGCCATCAGGTAGGCGCTGCGGTTGTCTTTGATCGCCTGCACCGCCACCGGGCCGCGCTCCGATTTGCCGATCATGGCGATCAGGCCGGTCTGCTCCAGCATCGTGCGCGTGAATGGGTCCATGCGCGAGGCGGTGGTCGGGCCGGCCGGGCCCACCACTTCGTCGCGCACCGGGTCCACCGGCCCCACGTAGTAGATCACGCGGTTGCGAAAATCCACCGGCAGCGGCTCGCCCTTGGCCAGCAGGTCGGCAATGCGCTTGTGCGCGGCGTCGCGCCCGGTGAGCATCTTGCCGTTGAGCAGCAGCTTGTCGCCCGCCTTCCAGCTCGCGACCTCGG
>Ga0208101_10016_pt1 | contig 42674 bp, 45 predicted proteins | sample Subbioug_CSW11AC_FD_184823 | JGI IMG/M metagenome (GOLD analysis project Ga0208101, IMG submission 184823) | Serpentinite rock and fluid subsurface biosphere microbial communities from McLaughlin Reserve, California, USA - CR12Aug_CSW11AC (SPAdes) | ecosystem: Environmental > Terrestrial > Deep...
GATCATCATGCGAAAAGGCTCTCCTTTGTATTGTTTTGTTTGGCGATTAAACAATACCACAAAAGGGGTTGCCTTTTCGTTATATTCTTTTAAGTTAAGCTATCGCGACAGCGATTTCGTTCTTCTTCCCGCTTCAGGCGGCATCCTGAGGCCTAGCAAGTAACGGCTAGGCCTTTTAGTGTGCTAAAATGTAAGGGAATAAACAAGTAAACGACGGCAAAGGCGTTGAGGAAGAAGTAATGAAAGAAGTAGTAATTTACACGGACGGCGCCTGCTCTGGCAATCCTGGTCCAGGCGGATGGGGCACAGTGCTCCTATATGGCGAGACACGCAAAGAACTTAACGGGGCAGAAGTGCTCACGACTAATCAGCGCATGGAGCTAAAAGCTGCCGTTATGGCTCTGGCCGCTCTAAAGATGCCCTGTGCAGTCACCTTGTACAGCGACAGCGCGTACCTAATTAATGCCTTTGTGCAAAACTGGTTTGCCAAGTGGGAAGTGAACGGTTGGCTTAACAGCAAGAAACAGCCAGTAGAAAACGCGGACTTGTGGCGTGAACTGCGAAGTCTCGCCAAGGAACACCGCGTGACTTGGGTTAAAGTTAAAGGTCATGCGGGAGTGCCGGAGAACGAGCGTTGCGACCAGCTCGCCCGTGCTGCCATAGCAGGTCTGCGTGCCTCTAGCGCCACATAGAGAGAGGAGGACTTCACGTGCTGACCAAGATCGCGCAGAACCTCTATCGGTTGCCAAGGAGCGGCGCTATGCTGGTAGAAGGCCGCGTCTATTTAAGCGATGCCTTGCGTGAGCAACTAGGTGAGGATGATTCTCTGCAGCAATTACGAGACGTAGCCTGTCTGCCTGGGGCTTTTAAGCATGTTGTGGGTCTGCCCGATATGCACAGTGGGTTTGGCATGCCCATTGGCGGCGTATTAGCAACCGATGCCGAGTCTGGGGTGGTGTCAGCCGGAGCTGTCGGCATGGACATTAACTGCGGTGTTAGATTGCTGGCTACTGATATCGAGGCAGCGGAGCTCAGTGCTAAAACTCTGCGGCAGTTGATGCTATCGCTAGAAACACGCATCCCCACTGGCATTGGCAAAAAAAGTCCCCAGGGCGAGCTCCGCGGCAATTTAGCCCGCGAAGTCCTAACCCTAGGTGCGAAGGCAGTAGTTATGCAGGGTTACGGAAACGCTAACGACCTGGCCTTGACAGAGGAAAACGGAACGTTACCTGGGGCCGACCCAAGTTCCCTTACCAAAGCCGCCCAAGAGCGCGTCGGGCAGTTATCAACCCTAGGTGGGGGAAATCATTTTCTCGAGTTCTGTGTCGTGCAAAAAGTGCTAGACAGTGAGGTGGCCAGCAGTTTTTCGCTGCGGCAAGGCACCCTCGCTGTACTAATTCATAGCGGTAGCAGAGGGCTAGGGCACCAAACTTGCACAGATTTTTCTAAGCTTATGCTGCTTGCCGCCCCGCGCTATGGTATTAACTTGCCGAGCAAGGGGCTTGCTGCCGTTCCCATTCAGTCTAGCGAGGGGCAACGCTACCTCAGTGCGATGGCCTGTGCCGTTAATTACGCCTTTGCCAACCGCCAGCTTATGGCTCATGCGGTGCGCGAGGTGCTGCGCGAGGTGCTTAATGTGCCCCCACACGAGGTCCGGCAGGTGTATGACGTCGCCCACAATATCGCCAAATTTGAAGAGCATTTTGGGCAAAAAGTACTCGTTCATCGCAAAGGCGCCACGCGGGCGCTTCCTCCTCAGCATGCGCAGAATCCAGAGCCATACAAACAAAGTGGCCATCCCGCCCTCTTGCCGGGGAGCATGGCCACTGGCTCCTATGTCGTAGTTGGTACACCCCTATTAAGCGAAACATTCTTCTCGGTCAATCATGGGGCGGGTCGGAGTATGTCGCGTAGTCTCGCCCGCAAAAGTATCAGCGAAAGCGAACTATATGGAAGCTTGGGCTCCACACTCGTCAGTGCACGAAACATGCGTAGTATTATCGATGAGGCGCCTGCGGCGTACAAGGACATCGATGCTGTCAGTGCAGTGCTCGCAGATATCGGCATGACCCGGCTAGTAGCACGCCTCAAACCGTTGGCCGTAATTAAAGGTGAAGACGAGGCCTAGCGTGGCTTTCTATCGAGAAAAGAGGCCGCACTAAGACCGGCGACTGCCCCCTCACCTACTGCTTTAGCGAGCTGAAAGGGGCGTCCGGTACAGTCACCGGCGGCGAAAACGCCAGGAATATTCGTGGCCATCTGTCGGTCGACGTCAATAGCTCCTTGCGAGAGGGCTAAGTCAGTGAGTAGTTGCTCCACCGGTGTTACCTCGCGGAAAATAAACACGCCATCTACTTGTAGTTCTCTGTCGCGTAGCGCCAGCTTGGTTAGGTGGTCTTCGCCTAGTATGCCGATAGGCTTGCCGGGCACCACTTCTATGTCGTCATGAATATCCGCAAAAGGTATGTTCTGCGGAATGAAGTAGACCTTGGCCGCAATCGTAGCGAGAAAATTGGCTTCCTCTACTGCCTCACTGGTGTAGCCCACCACCGCAACTACCTTGCCTTTGTAGAGAGGACCATCGCATGTTCCGCAGTAACTTACGCCAAGACCCACAAAGTCGCGTTCTCCAGGTAGGTAGCTTGTTTGTGAGATGCCCGTGGCGAGAATTAAGCTGCGGGCCTCATAGATTTCGCCCTTGGCTGCCAACATAAAACCGGTCCCTGTTGAGACAATGGTATCTACTCTATGGCGGTGGATAGTCAGCCCCATGTCGGTAAAATGTTTTAAGTAGCGTTGCCCTAATTCAGACCCCGAGAGGGGGAGGCCAAGGTAGTTTTCTACCCAAGGCGCGCTCTCAAGTTTTGGGCTACAGACCTCTGCCCCGAAAACTTGCACTTTCTTGCCGCGTATCTTGGCATTTATCGCTGCCGACAGCCCCGCTGGTCCACACCCAATAATGGCAATATCAAAACTCTCCATCTCGAAAAAACCTCGGCTTTCGCAATTTATTACAAAGTGATATCATGAACGCAAGGCTTAACCACATCTAAGATAGAGGATATATTATACCCACAGGGGTAGTCAACAACAAATTTACTGCTACAAAGCATTTTTGGAGGTGTTCATCATGGTGTCCACGACCAACGCCGAAATTCTGGAGAAAGCCATGCCCGACTTGCAAATGCGCTTGCGGCGCATTGAAGGCCAAGCGAGGGGCCTCCAGCGCATGCTAGAGGAACGCAGAAGCTGTGAGGATGTCGTCACCCAAGTGGCCGCTCTTAAGGCCGCTGTAGAACAGGTAGGGCTGACAATGGTGGCCTGTCTCTTGGAAAGTGCCGTGAGACAAGCGGTAGAGCAGGGCGTCAGCACCGATGAGGCAGTGAGCTACGCCAAAAAATACTTAAACCAGTTGTAGTTAGGAACGCGAAGCGGTCTCTATAGCGACATAGTCTTAATAGGGCGCGAGTTTAGGGGCAAGCAAGGATGTTTAAAAGGAGACGGGACCTGTCCGAAAGGACTTAGTCCGTCTCCTTTTTGTTCAATGGGTAAGGGTAAAGTCGTTATGGCAGCAAGCGACCAAAGAGAGCGCGATACTTAATACGGTAGATATCGGTGTTGTCGATAGTTCCACTCACCATGTCAGAGTGTAGGCCAAAGGCGCGCGTTACTATGCTGCCAGAGTGGTCCCAGCGCGATGACCATGCTATGGCAAAAGGAAAGCGGCGGCCATTGCGATCGGGTGCGGACATAAAGGGCGGTGTACCAGTGCCGTCTCTGCCATCAAGCAGTTCGGTGAAGTATATTTCACCGGCGCGGTTACGTAACACTTGTGTAGGTACCACATTGCCTGCGGCGTCAAGAACGGGGTTCCCCAAAATGGAGAGGCCGCTCGCCTCGCTATCAGCTGCAGTGATGACGAGTGTGTTGAGATGACTCTTGGCGAACTCTAAAGCCACGCCAATACCGTCGTCAGCACGCTTGGTCGCTTCTATGGTGCCACGGGCATTAAGAGCGCCATTAGCCAAGTTATCGGTGCCTTCTTCTTCGGCAACCAGGTAGAAGCCCTTGTCTTGATTGCGTGACAGGATTTGAATCGCTGCCGTCATCATCTGGGCAAAGGTAGGAGCATTGGGGTCGAAGTCTGGTAGGCCCTCAGCGCGAAGCTGCTCCTCGGTATATATGTAACGTGGTGAGGCCTCTTCGTTATTGTCGTTGTAAGTATCATGGGCGGCAAAAAGTCCAAGCACGCGCGTGGTATTGACAGGTAGATTTAGCAATTCTTCGCGCGTGTAGATGACGCGGTAGCCTCTGGCGATAGCTTCATTGATGAGGTTCACGCCGTCTGTCCTCCGTCCGCGCACACCATGCCGGCCAGTAACAGTGTTAGGCAGGAACCATACTTCGCCACCACCAAAGATAACATCAATTTGTTGGCCGTCAGGGCGAATGATAAGCTCGCGAGCGATGCCAAGATGGTCGCCGCGGTTGACAACGCTGGCACCCCACACGCCTGAACCAGGTTCAGTTATCGTGCCGGTGTTAATCATGCCCACCGAGAAGCCAGCAATCTTTGCTTCTTCCAAAATGGTGTGGGGTTGACCGGAGCGCGAAATAATCTGCACGTTCTGCTGATCCATACCGAAGGAGCCATCCCACACTTTGACGCCATAAGCATGTGTTACAGCACCGCCATTTGAGGTGCCTACTAACTCGTTCAGCATGTGCCCTTTGTACACCGCCGTAGCCGGAAGCCGGTCCCAGTTTAGCTCGCCATCGGGCCCGGAGTGTAGCATTCTGGCCGCGGCAAAGAAGGACGGCGAGGCGCCATCGGGATGGATGAAAATAACATTGCGGGGGCCATGGTCGGTAAAGATGGAAACAGTGCGAGAGGCGCTGTCCCACCTAGTGCGTAAGCCTAAGCTGCTGAGAAAGCTAAGCGGCACGACTGTGCGGCCGTTCTCTATCCGCGGTGGTGCATCTAGTGCTACAGCGCGATCGTTCACCTGCGCAGTACGATCGTTAATGCGCAGCATGACGTGCACATTGTGGCCGTGGGCCAGAATGGTACTTGTGGCCGACATCCACTCAAGCTTTAATCCCATAGCATCACTGACTGGGCGCCAAGGCACCATGATAATGTCGTTGACAGTAACAAGAGGTGTAGCAGTGACAATGGCTCGTCCATCAAGGACGATGCTCATGGTCGCACCGGGAGTGAGTGCTGCTGTTAGGGGTGAGGTGAGTAAGAGAATGAGCGCGACGACGGTAGCAGTGAGTCCCATTAGAGTTTTACTGATTTTCAATGTGGAATCCCTCCTTGTATAATACTGGGCGGTCGAGAACTGCAAAATAATGATATCACAATTTGCTTAATTATGGCTAATCGAAGTTTTGTGGGCATTAAGCAGACGTTAGGGTTGCGTAATACTAGGCTCGGGCCTTGCTGTCTAGTTTGCCTTTGATGCCTAGCATGACGCGGTAAGGGCCGGGTGTTCCCGGGGGGATAAGCGCTACTCTATCGCCTGCGCAGATAAATTTTTCAGAATTCTCCACCTTGCCATTAACCATTACCGCCTCAACCTCTTGCGCATCTATGCCAAGGTGATGCAGTAGTTCTCTGACGGTTAAGCCTTGGCCTACCTCCAGATACGTAGGAAAAGCGAAGCCCTTTTCATGCATAATATCTTGTAGCGTTGAAAAAAACCTTAGTTCGATGGTTCCCACTTGCAAAACCTCCCCTGCCACAGTGTAGCAAGTATTCTACAAAGAATTGGTAATACCTCCTTAGCCACGCAAATAGACTGACAGTGGGCCAGAGAGCAAAATAATTTGTGCGAAATTTGCGCTATCTGAAGGAAAATATTGCCCGATGTAGAATGTATTTTGGTGACAGAAGCGAGAAATATGGAGGAGGTTAGGTTTAATGCCAAGATTGCTGCGTATTAACATGTCGACGTGTGAGGCTAAATTTGAGGAAGTACCTGAGAAGTATTTGCCGCTAGGAGGGCGTGCGCTGACATCGCAAATGGTCTGCGACGAAGTGCCCCCAGAATGTCATCCCCTGCGCGAGTTTAACAAGCTTGTCATCGCCCCGGGGCTGCTGTCAGGCACCACGGCTCCCTCATCTGGCCGTCTCTCCTTCGGCGGAAAAAGCCCCTTGACAGGGGGCATCAAGGAGGCGAATGCGGGTGGCATCTGTTCGCAGAAAATAGCCAGCCTGGACATTAAGGCTATCGTTGTCGAGGGCATGCCTAAAGGACAGGGCACTTGGCTTGCCAAGGTGTCTCCTGCGGGAGCCGAAATTATCTCGGCCGATGAGTTGGCGGGCAAAGGAACATACGAGCTGACGGCCATACTGCGCGAACGCTACGGCAGCAAGGTCGGCGTCATCTGCAACGGCCCAGCGGGAGAAATGATGCTCTCTGGAGCGGGTGTCGCCAGCAACGATGGCGATGGCAACTCCAGCCGTTATGCCGGGCGGGGAGGCCTGGGTGCTGTGCTCGGTTCTAAGCGCCTCAAAGCGATTGTCATCGATTCGCCAACCACCTATGGCGTACCAGTGCACGATAAAGAGAAGTTCTCATCTGCCGCCAAGAAATTTGCCAAGATACTCCTTGACCACCCGGTTAGCGGTACAGGGCTGCCTAGCTATGGCACCAATGTACTAATGAATGTTATTAGCGAAGCCGGAACTTTACCAGTACGAAATTTTAGCAACAATGGACGCTTTGAGCATGCCAATGAGATTGGCGGGGAGTCGCTCGCTCGCATTGCCAAGGAGAGAAAGGGAGGGCGCGTAGCGCATGCTTGCCACCCTGGCTGTGTTATCCGCTGTTCTAACGCCTACCCGATGCCAGACGGCAGGATTTGTTCGCCGATAGAATATGAGACGGCCTGGGGCTTTGGCGCCAATCTCGAAATCAAAGACCTCGATACCATAGCTGAGCTCAACTACATTTGCAATGATGCCGGGCTCGATACCATCGAAGCTGGCGTGGCCCTAGGTGTGATGATGGAGGCGGGTGTCATACCTTTTGGTGATGGTAAAGCTGCTATTGCCGCCCTCAGTGAGGTAGCGAAGGGTACAGCTGCCGGCCGCATTCTCGGAAACGGTGCCGACTTTACTGGCAAGGCCTACAGCGTGACCCGCGTAGCCACAGTAAAGGGTCAGGGCATTCCAGCTTACGACCCGCGCGCCTGCAAGGGCATGGGCGTCACCTATGCTACTAGTCCCATGGGTGCGGACCATACCGCAGGATACGCTGTGACTGCCAATATCCTCAAGGTGGGTGGCTTTGTCGACCCTCTAAAGGCAGAAGGACAGATAGAGCTCTCGCGCAATTTGCAGGTGGCGACAGCTGCGATCGATGCTTCAGGTCTCTGTCTCTTCGTGGCCTTCCCCGTCTTAGACAATCCCGATGGACTACCTACCATAGTAGAAATGCTAAACGCCCAGTATAATTTGACTCTGACCACAGATGATGTACTCGCCTTAGGTAAGAATATTCTCAAGGGCGAACTAGCCTTTAACGAGGCTGCCGGCTTTACTAAGGCCGCCGATCGTCTGCCAGAATTTTTCTGCAACGAGAAACTCGCGCCACATAACACCGTTTTTGACATCAGTGACGCAGAGCTCGACAGCGTATTTAGGACCTAGAGACTAGGCAGCAGATGTCAGTATGCCTATAGATAAAGTTCGCAGAGAGTAGAGGTGCGAGAGATGCTTATTGAACTGCGAGTCTACACGGGTCTAGAGAGATATCTCGGCACCCGCTACGGAGAGAAAATACCGGTTACAATCGACAGGTCCACGACAATTCGTGATCTTTTGGCTCGCTACAGTATCCCTGCGAGCGAAGTGTCTGCCGCCTTGGTTAATGGCCTCCATAAATCGCTTGATTACTGCCTGCAAGACGGTGACCGGGTATCGCTATTCCCCCCTGTAGGCGGCGGCTAAGGCGAGGAGTGGTAGAGTAATGGTAGACTTATCTCCCCTGCAGGAGAAGCGTTACCACCGGAACATTCAAGTGCCCTGTGTTGGCGTAGAAGGGCAGAAAAAGTTGCTCCGGTCATCAGCGTTGGTGGTGGGTGCGGGAGGGCTTGGCTCTCCCGCTGCCTACTATCTTGTCGCGGCAGGCATCGGGCGGCTGGGGCTTGCCGATGGTGATGTCGTAGATCTGACAAACTTACAGCGTCAGATACTGCACTTTACGCCTGACCTCGGCAGGCCTAAAGTAGAGTCTGCCACGGACAAACTGCGGGCACTGAACCCCGACTGTGAGGTAGTCCCGCATAACTTTGTCGTAACGGCTGAAAACGCCACACAGTTAGTGGCGCAGTATGACCTTGTTATCGATGCCACCGATAATTTTGCCGCGCGGTTCGTCCTTAACAAGGCCTGTCTCGAAACGAGGAGGCCCTTTATCCATGCTGCGGTGCTCTCCATGGCAGGCCGTGTCATGACCATGCTGCCCTATGAGGGGCCTTGCTTGCGCTGTGTATTTCGCGAACCGCCTTCTCTAAGTGCCAAGACTACCTTTGAGCTAGGCGTGTTGGGCGCTATTCCGGGTTTGGCGGCCTGCCTGCAAGCGACCGAGGCCATCAAGTACTTGCTCGGGCAGGGCGAGCTCTTGGTTAACCGTATGCTGATTTTTGACGGTCTGTCTATGACCTTTGAAACGGCCGAGGTCAGGCGCGACCCCGAGTGCCCCGATTGCGGCACGCCGTAAGGTCGCTTACGCTTGCCGACCTAGTTCAACTAGAGTGCCTCTATCTTGTGCGCTGCAAGGTGGAGGCACTCTAGTTTTTGACGGGCGATTAGTAACGGCGGCGGAGAATTTTTTACCTAAACACCTCGTAGAAATAGACAATGCTTTAGCTATAGACGTATGGCCCCTTGCAGCATATAATGATGTTGATTGTCGATATCAAAAGTGTGACATTGTATTAAGAAAGTGTGTCATTTGGGGAGGCAGCGGTGTGAAGATGAGTGAGTTGCGCAAAGGTGATGTAGTTATTGTCAAGAGCATCCAGAACGACTTAGTGCGGGCGCAGGCCATACGCTTTGGCATCGCCGAGGGGGCTCTGGTAAGTGTGGAAGAAGTTTTGCATTCCGGTCCTATCGTGCTGCGGCGCGGTTTAATGCGCTATGCTCTAGGGCGAAACTTGGCCAGGCAGATACAAGTAGAGAAAGTAAAGGGCCAGAAGCATGCCTAAGCACCATCAGCACAGCAAGGGAGCAGCGCGGCGCATTGTTCTAGTGGGCAATCCTAATTCCGGCAAGTCGGTATTTTTTAACGCCCTTACTGGCGTCTATGTCGACGTATCTAACTACCCAGGCACGACTGTCGAGATAACCGAGGCCCGCGTGGGCAACCAAATCTTCATAGACGCCCCGGGTGTCTATGGTATCTCTGCATTTAATGATGAAGAGCGGGTGACGCGCGATGTCGCTATCACTGCCGACGTCATTCTTAATGTCGTCAATGCAGTCTATTTAGAGCGCGACTTGTTTCTCACTCAGCAGTGTATTGACACCGGGATACCGACTGTCGTGGCTGTCAACATGCTAGATGAGGCGGCGGCGCAGGGGCTTAAAGTGGACCTACAGATGCTGTCTCAAATGCTAGGCGTACCGGTGGTGGGTACGGTAGCTGTGGAGAAGAAGGGGTTTCCGCAGTTAATGCAGGCCCTTCTTAAGCCAGAGGTGGGTATAGCTGGCGACTACCTGTCTCAAGAAAAAGTGCACTGGCTCGATAGACTTGGTAGTCAGGCCGAAGTCATGCTGTACTTAGAAGATGATGCGGATATCGCGCTGCGGCATGGGCTCAAGCCGCCTGGCAGCCGTGAAAAGATCTACCTAGCGCGACGGGAAAGAGTTAATGAGTTAGTCACTAAGGTGCTGCGGGAGTCAAACAGCGGGTTAGGTTTCGCGGCCCTGCTCGGGCGACTTATGCTTAAGCCTTGGACGGGGGTGCCTTTACTGCTGGCAACTCTCTATGGGATGTACCATGTGCTAGGAGTCTTTATTGCCGGTACTGTAGTCGGGGTGACCGAGGAAACCATTATGATTGGACTCTACGAGCCTTTTATGCGGGCTGCGGTAGAAAGGCTGTTCCAGGTAGGGACCTGGCCATGGGTGGTCCTCGTCGGAGAATTTGGCATTCTAACCATGACCATTACCTACGTCTTCGGGCTCTTGCTGCCGCTCGTTATTGGTTTCTACTTGCTGCTCGCACTACTTGAAGACACAGGATACTTGCCGCGCATCGCTGTTTTGCTCGACCGCTCGCTAACGGCGATTGGTCTTAACGGTCGCGCCGTCATACCGCTGGTGCTCGGCTTTGGCTGTGTAACCATGGCCAAAATCACGACGCGTCTACTTGGCACGTCGCGAGAGCGCCTTATCGCCATCACACTGCTGGCCATAACAATTCCTTGTTCGGCGCAGCTAGGTGTAGTTGTCGGGCTTATTGCTCCCCTCGGCTGGCCCTATGTAGCCATCTATATGGCGACCATCGTTACAGTATTTGTCTTTATAGGTACACTATTGCATAGATTATTGCCCGGGAAATCATCTGACTTACTTATAGATATACCGCCCTTGCGCTGGCCACGCCTAAGTAACATTTTAAAGAAGACTATGAACAAATCTTACATGTTTATTGTCGAAGCTGCACCGCTGTTCGCGCTCGGGGCACTCCTGATAACAGTCTTAGAGCAGACCGGCGCGCTGCTCGCCCTAGAGCAAGTGTTCACGCCGCTAACCGTAGGCTGGCTGCGTCTGCCTAGCGAAGCCGCCACCGCCTTTATTATGGGAGTAGTGCGGCGTGACTTCGGTGCTGCGGGCCTAGCTGATATGTCTTTGACCGCTGCGCAAACTGTGGTCTCCATGATTACGATTACTCTCTTTGTGCCCTGCATCGCTTCTGTTATAGTTATGTTTAAGGAACGTAGCTGGCAAGAGGCTCTCGTGCTTTGGCTCAGCGCTTTTGCGGTCGCCTTTCTTGTTGGTGGCCTGGTAGCTCGGGTGGTGGTCTAAGTGACTCCGCACTGCCCTCGCTGTGGAGCCCCCTGTGTCGAGGGCGCTCTACGATGTGTGCGTTGCTTGTGCTTAGTCGTTACACTTCTGCCCTGCCAGGGTGCTTGTTCTAGTTGCCGGTCTGTACCATCAGAAAAGAAATGCCAAGAAGGGCAGAAGTCTTAGCTGGGGAGGAAAGAGTATGCCGCAATTACGTTTTCACGCGATATCACTTGACTATGTGCAAGCCGTTTCTCAGCCTTTGACGGAGGAGTTATCGGCAATCATAAAGTGCGCGCGGGAGCACTTTGTGCTGGAGTGTGTGGCTTCAACTTATGTGTGGGATGGACAAGAGGTAGAAGGCCATCCCTTTGTCGAGGTGTATTGCTTTGACAGGGGCGAAGAAGCGTATGATCGCATGGCGGAAACCATCACGCGTCACTTGAAAGGTGTAGGCTGCCCGAGTGTTGACGTGACCTTTTTGCTGCTTGAGAGGCGGCGCTACTACGAGGACGGCCTGCATTTTTAGGCCGTCAGCCAGGGTTAACACGGCAATCCGAGAGTAGGAGAGGTGGAGAGTATGGACATTCTCAAAGAAGTTGCTGGTATCGAGGAAGAGATCATTCTGTGGCGCAGGCACCTTCATGCGCATCCGGAACTCGGCTACGAGGAGCATGAAACGGCCGCTTTTGTGTCCGAGAAACTGCGTTCCTTTGGCCTAGAAGTACAAGAAGGCGTCGGGGGCGTTAGTGTAGTCGGGGTGCTGCGCGGCGCAAAGCCCGGGCGTTGTGTGGCTCTGCGAGCCGATATGGACGCCCTGCCCATTCAAGAAGAGACAGAGTTGCCTTTTGCTTCACAGAGCCCTGGCTGCATGCATGCCTGCGGCCATGACGGTCATACTGCGATGCTGCTCGGGGCCGCTCGAGTGCTAGCCGCTAAGCGCAGTGAGCTTTCTGGAGTGGTAAAGTTTTTTTTCCAATCGGCCGAAGAATGTTCACCACGGGGTGGCGCCATCCCGCTCATCGAGGCCGGTGTCATGGAGAACCCGAAGGTGGATTTTGTGTTCGCCTTGCACCTGTGGCCCGAAGTACCGTTTGGCAAAGTCGGCATTAAGGCCGGTCCCCTGATGTCGGCCTCGGACCGAATTCAGGTTAATGTGACCGGGCGAGGTGGGCATGGTGCTGCGCCTCACGCTGCCATAGACTCCGTCGTAGTGGCCAGCCATATTGTGACGGCACTGCAATCCATTGTCAGCCGGCAGATGAATCCCCTTGAGCCGGTAGTGGTGACTATTGGTCGCTTTATAGCGGGGCAGAGGCACAATGTCATAGCACCGACTGCGTATTTAGACGGCACTGTACGCACTCAAAACGAGGCAGTGCGCCATGGCCTACCGCAAAAAATATCGCAATTGGTTGAGAGTATAGCCGCTGGCTTTGGCGCTAGTGCTAGTGTGGAGTATGAATTCGGCTATCCCACTTTGCATAACCATCCTGACGGGGTGAGGATGGTGGTGGAGGCCACTTCGACAGCACTAGGAGAAGAGAGTGTCTTTATGCTCGATCAACCCTCCATGGGTGGCGAGGACTTTGCCTACTTTCTCGACCATGCCGTTGGCGCCATGTTTTGGGTGGGGTGTAAAGGTGAAGACACCACATCTTTTCCAGTACACAACTCGCGGTACGATTTTGATGAAAGAGCCTTAGTCCGCGGCACGGCCGTTATGGTGCAACTGGCAGTAAACGCACTGCAGGAGGCGTAGCGAAGAGAGCGCGATATCTCGCTATTTGTTCCCTCTCACGTAATTTGGCGGGGAATTTATCACCGCCAATGACAGGCAAAGTGGAACGCTTTAACAGGGTGGTGGACTCGTTCCTGAGCGAAGCAGCCCTAGAGAAGCCGAAGACGCTTGAAAGACTCAACGAACTTTTTTGGGTCTGGCTTAGCGAATGCTACCAGAACAAATCCCATTCGGCATTAGATAGCAATGGAATTTCATTAAATACTGAAATTCCCCAAGAGCCTGAGTTCACCTACAAGAGCGACAGGAAAGAGATAAGGTTTGTCGACGCAGAATTGCTCGCTAACGCTTTCCTGCACTGTGAGGTCCGCAAGGTGGACAAGGTAGGATGCATCAGCTTTATGGGGCGAAAGTACGAGGGGCACGCTCCCTTTAAGATAAAAGAGCTCGTCATTGGCGAGAAGGCCGGGAAGCGCCCGCCGCTTCCACCACATATGCAAAAGCAACCGGCCGAAGAATCCCCTCTCCTTGGGGAATTTCAGTTTTTTGTGGGCAGAGCCCCTGAGGACACTCACTCTCAATACCATTGCCCGATCACTGCATCTCCGGACAAGTTTTACGGCAGTTCCCGGTCAACATACACCGTCGTCTGTTGGACATTATGGGCTAGCAGTAACACTTTACCTTAGTATGGGCCGACGGGGGACCACGTGTCCGTGCCATGTGGCTATAAACATGAGAGATGTATTATCGTAGGGTTTGAAACACACGCTCTTACGCAGTGCTGCGTAAGAGCGTGTGAGATCGAAGTCTAACGGATACTATGAAACAATAGTCAATATAAATGTGGTAAAACTCATTTCTACCACATTTATATTGAGTGACGGGCACAACAGATCTGAAGAGCAGCTTCCAACTGGTCAAGATTGTTACGGTTAACTATAGACCAAAGAATCCGTCGATGGTGTTTACCCTTTAACATCTTGGTAGGGATTGTGGAGCTATCCCCGAAGTCACGGATTAGCCCCGCCTTAAAACTTGCGACAGCTTTGCCTTTCTCAACCCCGGAGAGGTAATCGAACTCAAGACTCTGATCAAGCGTCAAAGCTCGTTCTAGAGTCCTCTTGTCTACCGCACCGGTTTCATTTGCGAAGAGGCTGCAGAACAACATGTTTAGCTGTTCTCCGACCGTTGCCCAATGGGCAGGTATCCGTGGAGCCGCTGCGCCTGCATATAAGCCAAGAAAATTGGCGATGTCATCCCAAACCAGCGTGTTTCCCTTAGTGTCTATGTCTAGTCTACGGAGCTGATCTAGCTGCTCATGGACATCTCCCATTATTACGCTCCTGTCAAAAGTAATACCCCTGGTTAGAGCTTCAGCTTCCGCTCGTTCCCAATATGCCTGTCTTATAACACCGAAGTCAAGTAACCCTAGGTTGTGTAGAAGCAAGGAGTGGATGTCGTAGATTTGCTTCACTTGCTCGTCTTTCCTGTGATTTCCTATACCAATCGTTCTCGGGCCCAAAGTAGTCAACTTATCCGCAAACAGCTGGTTAAGCGGTAATACGTTATATACCTCGTCGGTATCCAGAGCGAATATCTGTCTGCCGCCCATCTTGTTAATGTCGGTGGCTTTGGTTGTAATGATGATCTCGACTTTAATTCTTTGCTCCCCTCTTCCCCAAAGTTCTCGGTTGGTACAGACTGTAGGAACTGATACATAGTACGTATACAAGGGGAGAGTCGTTGTAGGGGCTCTTGGAATATGCGGCCTAAAGGTAAAGTAGGTCTCATCCGCCTTAAACAATCTTTCGATTTTAGCAATTGCCAACTCCACTTCTCGAATATCCCCATGGAAGACTATGTCTATATCTACGCTGGTGCGTTGGTATTGAGTTGGCAAGTAGAACTGAACGGCTGCACCCCCTTTTAGAACCAGCCTGTCTCCCAAGATGGCCTGCAACTGCAGGAACATCTCCAGATCCCAAACGAACATCTCCATACGGGTGATATTTCTTACACCGCATAGTTCCATGCGCTCTTCGTATGTCTCTCGCAAGAAGCAGTGTGGGTTGTGAATCAAGTGCGCCTTATAATCACTCAATATTGTTCCTCCTTGACCATGTTGGCCAGTGAAATGGCGCCCCGATGGATTCGATTTGCTTGAAGAAGGAGCTGCATATCCGGTCTTATACTCCGCTCATGGGCTATGCGCAATAGCTTTTCGGGGTCGATAACGCCATCCCTTTTCATGTCCACAAAAACCCTTGCCAGTTCCTGCAGCGGCAAAGGGTAACTACGGCGTGTCACCTCGAAGAACAAGTCAACAAACGCCTTTTCAGGTAGGGCAAAACCGTTGGCGGCAAACTGGAATGACTTGGTCTCATAAAGTAGCACCACGCTTGCCAAGCGGGATAAATTGCTGACTATGCTCCTGCTAGGGGCTTCTTTAATGCTTAGGACGTGAATATCCTTACGCAGAAGAATGTCCTCAACCTCAGAGCTAGTGTAGTTCTCAAGATACAGCATCACCGGGTAGGCATCCGGAACATGATGCATATACTTGAGAAGTACATCGATGCCGGTAAAGTAATATGAGACTCCGGTCTCCAGCATAATTGAGTTTATCTTGTCAGTAAACCCCGTAATAAGCGGAGAGTTATGCGCTTCCTTAAAAGAGAAAACCCCTTTACCGATACGCCTGAGGTAACCATCCTCGACCATGTTGAAGAGGTCCCAATAGAGGGTAGACTTGGGTATGATAAGCACTTCTGCGGCATCCTTCACTTTAAACGATTCCCTGTCACCTAAAGCTGCCTTCAGAGTCTGCAGTTTGCGCTCTAGTGCCCTTACCATGTGCTCCACCTCCGTTTCTAGAATATCATAGCCACTTTCAAAAGAAAAGTTGTATAAATAGTATTAACCACAATTTTATTGAATAACCAACAACAGAACCACCCCATTCACCTCAATGAGAGGCCAGCTAACCCATTATATAGGTTTAGGACTCATAGAGGCCTACGGAACCGGAATTGCCAAATCGGAACTTTGGGGTGTTTCTTGCATAATTAAATAGGACAGAGTTGCAAGTGGAAGTCCCCACTTCTGCAACTGTGAATTCCCCACAAATGCAAAGGGCCCTTGCAGGCACCAGCCAAATCACTTACCCTACCCAAATTAGCCAAGTGGCCCGAGACTATAAGGTGGATAGAAAAACGGTCAGAAAGTACATCAGTCAGGATGACTGGAACGAAGCGTGGAGGGCAAGGTAGGCTACCAGAGGCGTAATTTCCTGGTGCCTGTTCCCCAAGTAAGGTGCCTACAGGAGTTCAATCTGGCTCTCCTCAAACGGTGTGTATATGGCAGATTCACTGAAGAGCGGGGTGATGAAGCCGGCGCCTTTCATTAATATGGGGTCAAGGGAGCGCACGAGATGTCGAGTTAAAGTAGACTTCCCGGCACCAACTTCGCCGGTTAGCACCCCAAGGGACCCACTTTGCAACATGAGATAAATTCTCCTCTCATGGTGAAAAGACCACGAAAACATCTGCCGTGCCTATGTAGTCTGCCCTGCGAGTTGCAGTGTGGACATGCCCTAGGCCGGGAGAAAGAGCGAACGAGGCTGGCTGGACAAGGGTACGTACGGTGGTGTGAGAGGACGGGGGTTAGTCACCCCCTCCTACTCGATTGGCATGCTGGGCATGAGGTGATATGGAGAAACGAGACGAGTTACCTGCATGTTAAGCTTCTAATGCTTGTGCGTGGACGCTATGTGTTGCAAGATACATAACGAGGAAGTGCGGGCAGGGTGGCAATCATGCGGCAGAGGGAGATTTTTCTAACCACAGAGTACCTCACGTCTCTGTGTACTCTGTGGTTGAAATCGTCTCCTGTTGAGAAGCAGGAAGACCTCTATGTTGCCCCGGGCGTAGAGCCCCTTACCTCGTTATGCGTTTGTGGGAATGCAGGGAGTTAGGGCTAGTTACCAAAGTACCCTACGACAATGGCAGGAATTTGTTCATTTTGCCTTAGGTTCACACTTTAGCCTTCGCCAAGGCCATGCTTAACCTCAGAATGCCCGCTACTTACTGCCCGCATCGGACAGAGCGGACTGTTCGTTTTGTAGGGGTATTGTGTCAAAACCAATCGTCTCCTTATCTCGGAAAAAAATAAGCAATTGATTATATGACAAAATACTTCAAATATGACGAAAATGCCATATGGATTGCCTTGATCTTTCCTTTTGGGGGGGATAAAATAGAAAAAGTGGGGCAACGCAATGCGGGAGTATTTTTCACTTTCAGGGCATGCTGGCTAGTTGCCAAAAAATGCGCAGACTTTATAAGTGGATGGTGATAATGGGAGAGGCCTAACGATTTCGTGTATATTCCCTACTGCGGATATTAATCAGGTCTAGCTTTTACATCTATTTAAAGGAGTGTGTGTAATGTACAGAGTGATCATTAGTACTATGGCTATATTGACATTGCTCGCTACTGTTTTCGCAACTTCTGTCACCGCAACCCCTTGGCAGATGGCTGAGGAGGAAGTTGAGGTCTTGCATGATCTTGACCCTGGTAGCGGTGGTGGCCTGGCGGCGAGGGGGAACGTTGTTTTTCGGATTGGGCATTCCTGTGCTCCGGCACTTCTCGGTATGCGGTCTTGGCTCACCGGAGAGGCGCGTAACTGGGACATGTTTGGCACTTTATCTACAGACGGATTTTTGCACCAACACGGTTACGAGTTTGCTCATTTTGCTGGCGTAGTCGCAGGCCCATCTCGCGGTGACGCTAGAATAACCAGAGGTTGGGGCACTTGTCAGGCCTGCTCCACAGGAATGCAGCACTACTATGTCCCTAGGTCTGGCACTATTGAGGTGCGTATGGTGATGGCTCCGTGACTAATCTCGGTGCTATTTCGGAGCTATTTCGTGCAAGGAGTTGAGGCCGTGAAAAGGGTATTCGCGATCATGACGGGCGGGCTTTTGCTCGTTACTGTTACTCTGGCCACTTTGTACATCAGTGTGCAAGCGGCTGTCCAACTCTCTATTTTGGCGAGGGGCACCGCGGGCGCCAGTACGCATTTACTAATGATGGAACTAAGGCCAGTTGATCCTAACGGAGTAGCGAGCATCAGTCTCACCTACGAGGACTTGAAGCCACTGCCCAGTCTAGTGCCGGCAGTTACGGACTTCACAGTGTGGAGCACTAGAAGCATCTCGCAAATATATCTCCGTGGGCAAGCCTACTATGACCGCCAACTTAGGCGAGAGCCAGGCATTGTTCACCACCTTCCTACACGACCGTTGCTAGGTGTGGTGCCCCCCCAAATGAAAAGTGTGTTCGGGCTTAGTTTGCAGCAGGGCCGTTTTATTTCGGCAGATGATGTGCGAAAGGGGGCACGAGTTGCGGTGATTGGCCCCGAAATCCATACCCAGTTAGGGGGTGGCGACGTCGTCGGTGAGGGCATTACTCTAACACTTAAACATGGGAGCGGCCCGGAAACCGCTGAATACTATACAGTCGTTGGTGTGTTGTGCCATAGAATGCCCCTCCTTGCGACTCTTTTTAGAAGTAGGAATGAAACAGTACGTCTACTGTTAAACCGTATGTTTCGCGTACCCATGGACGATCCAACCAGCATAGCGACCGCTCAAGCGGTGCAAAGAGAGCAATTAGCTTTTGGCAATAGGGTTCTTAACATATCCGTGTTAGTCCCATTGAGCAGCGCAACACAGGAATTGTTTCTGCCATTACCCCCGATCATTTACTTCGTAGTTAATGTGCCAGAAGAAAACCGCGGTGATTTAATGCGCGACCCAGTCTCACACAGCTACTTCCCGCGGGGCATCGCCGAAATAAACGACAAAATTCGCGCGGCCCTTTTACCAAAAATAGGGTTAGACTACAATCTGCTCTTTCTGCATCAGGGCACTTTTGCCGACTACTTGAGAGTGAGCGTTAGGCCAGCTCTATGGATTCTGGGGCGGATTGTTGCGGCTGGTCTTTCCTTGATGTTACTTTTAGCGGTGCGTGGGTTGCTCCTGCCAGTCTTGCTCGGGCGACCATCACTGTGGCATGTGAGGGATCTGTACAAGGCCAATGCCCGCTCCCTAGCCATGGCTATTGCTCTCGGCGCAGTGCTAGGTTTGGCACTGAATGTCGTCGGGTTGAGGTTAGAGTTCGCTCCGTCCCTAGTCGTATCCATTGCGGGCCTGCTCATAGCTTTCGCGGTGGTCAGACAAGGGCAAAGTCTTAAAGCTATGACGGTGTGAATATGAGGCAAGGGAGGATTACGTGGGTGACGAAGAAAATATCGTTTGGGGACGGTAACCTGTGCAAGAACGCGGGTTTTAGTAGCCCTCACTAACCAACAACTGCACTCGAAAGAAGAGCAGCCAGTCCCTTCATCAGTTCCTTCTGACCGCCAAAATTTCTTTGCGATGCCGCCCCCAGTGCCGCAGAGGCACGACTTCAACCACTTGACTAGTTCCTTGTTTCTCTCTTTCCTTTCTCTGTGTACTCTGTGGTTAATAAACGTTCCTTTGTGGCGATGATTGGGGAACGACTTCGCGAAAGAGGGGACTTTTCACATAGTCTGACGTCCCTGTGCGACATAGTATGGCTCCTCCCCCTGTTTTCCGAAATTCCTTCTGACCCAGGATGTTTTGCGCGCAGTTAAAGCCAACCGGTTGCAACCGAAGGCATGTCGTGACTCACTCGCCGCGGGAGCGGAGGTGACGGTCGAAGAACTTACGCACGAGAGCGTCCACGACCGGGTCAAGGAAACCGTGGCCACCCTCTTTCACGACATGCAACGTGGACTCCACTCCTGCCGTGTTGAGCGCTCGGTGGAGGCGCTGCGACTGATCGAGAGGGACGACGAGATCCCTGTCCCCGTGCACGATGAGAAATGGCGGATCGTCCGCGCCGATGTGGGTCACCGGGCTTGCCAGCCGGGCTAGGGCCACCCGCTTCGCGACCGAACCGCCGAGGAGGGCCTCCACCGACGGGCGGGGAGCCCACGCCCCTGGTTCGAGTATAGCGAGGAGGTCGGCCGGGCCGAAGAAGTTAGACACAGCTTGGACCCGGCTCGATTGATCGAGGTGCTCTCCCACGGTTCCCTCGAGCTCGGTCACATCGCCCGAGGTTCCAAGGAGGGCCGCGAGGTGGCCTCCAGCAGACGAGCCCCACGCGCCGATCCGTTCGGGGTCGAGACCATACATGTCGGCGTGGGCGCGTAACCAACGGACCGCCGCCTTGACGTCGTGGATCTGGGCCGGGAACACGGCCTCATGGCTCAGCCGGTAGCTGATGCTCGCCACGGCGTACTCCTTGCCCAACACCTCGGGAGCGCGGGTTTGGGTTCTGTCCCCGCCCGACCATCCTCCCCCGTGGATCCACAGCACCAGCGGCAGGCGCGTTCCGGCCTCACGCGGGGGAAGGTACAGATCGAGACGCAAAGATGTTGCCCCAATGCGGGCGTACTCGCGATCGCGCAGCACTTCTGCCGGGAGCAGTTGCCCCGCCGACCTCGGCGTCGCAATCGCCCTTCTGGCCAGCATTTCCGCGCCGAATTTGAGCGCCCTCTCATACTGGACGTCGTACCCGCGCTGACCCGGCATGCCCTTTAGTACATCCGATGAATATACGGCGACAAAATGGCAGCCAACCCGTTCCGCGGCCAGCATGACCTCCATCAAGTTGCCCGTGGTTCCGCGGCTAGTGGCGTCGAGCATCTCGAAATAAACCCTCGTCCGCTTCGCCCAATCGACAAAAGGGTTGCTTCCGCTCTTAGCGGTTTGGCTGGTCAATCCGTTCTGTCCCACCATCAGGCCTCTCTCCACGCAATAGTCGCCTATCACTCGCATCTGTGATGGGCCGTCAAGCGACGCTCGATTGAGGGTAACCAGCAATGGGGTTTTCTTGAAGATACGCTCGGCCTCGTCGATTTGCGCTTTAACTGTCTCTAACCACAGCTGGTCAGAGTACTTACGGCCATCGCTGGCGGGGGTGTTGCGGAACTCCCTCTCGAAACCAGGTTCGTTCCCGCCAATTGTGCGCATGCGGTATGGATTGGTTTCGGCCCCGGGCGTCACGTCGATGAACAGCACGTTCGGATTACCATCGAACTTGCGGGCTACTTCCTCTAGAAATCTGAATGCGTACTTCCGGTAGATGGGGTCCCACACCAACGGCACTTCGGTCTTGGATTGCGGAGCTAATACCATCACCGCACCCTGAGCAAGGACCCACGCGGGTGTAGGGTGCTTGGCCGCTGGGTCCGGCCAAAAACCGCTCGACGACCACATTATCCGCAACGCAACATGCTTGTTTTCTTTGGTCCAAATTGCAATGCGTCGGTCAATGTTAGACCAGTCGTAGACGCCGTTGGCAATCTCAATATCGCTCCAGTAAATCGTGATGACACTGCCGATGAGGTGAGGGTTAGTAGCAAGTAGCGCGTTGTCGCGGTGCTGAAAAGTGGGAAAAAGCAGCAACCCAGCAGATCTAGATGCAAGCATGGTAGAACCCTTCCTGATTTGCGGCCATGCCAGGCTGCCATCATTAGTGTCAGCTGATAGAGGTCGAACTCCACTAAGCGGTAACACAAAACTTAAGATCAGTACGACGATAAGAAACACTGTATTCCTACTGCTTTTCATGTATACTCCCCTTTCGTCATCCAAATATTAACTAAACATCTCTAAAATAGGGAATGTTCTGCCAAGAAAAGGCGCGCTAGCCGCTCATCCCTGAGAAGATTGCCGAAGAACGAAATCACTTGAGCGGTTTTTATTAGAGGGTAAAACGAAAAGGTTCACCTCTTTTGTGGTATTGCTTAATCGCCAAACGAAACAATCCAAAGGGGAGCCTTTTTTCATGATGATCATACCACAGAGGCTTCCGCTCTGCCTCGTCATTAGTATCATTTGGCAGGGAGACACAAGAAGCGCTCATGCCAATGCCCGCGCCCTGCCATGGCTATTTCTCCCGGGGCAGTACAGTGTCCTATGTACACACATAAGTGCAAGAGGGTGTAGGCCCTAGTTAATGGAGCTGCTCCTTTTTTGGCATGCTAGGCAGGAGGTGATAGTAATGGAGAAAACCAGGTCGCGGGTGGGTGGGGTATATCGCGAAGTAGGCAGCTTGCTGGGGGCATTGCTCCTAGGTGGAGTAGGGGCGGTGTGGCTCACGCGAGCTGTAGTCAGGCAAGCAGCAAAGTGGACTTTGACACGTATCATGACTGATGACTATGCCGAGAATATGGCCGAATTCTATTCAGCGAGCAGGCGGATGGGTGTACAGAACATTATGGAGACAAATTTGCGAGCTGAAACCGGTACGGCACTAGCTCGCCCCATGGGCTCACCGCGGGCCATGCCAGATTTTACGGCGCTTATGTTTAACGTAGCACAACTGACAACTCTGCCCACCCCGCGTGAAGTATTCATTGACCTGTCCACGGTTATTGGGCCTCAAGCCGCTCGCCCCCTTAAGCTTAAAAGCCCCATCTTGGTGTCCGCCATGGCCTATGGCGAGGCACTCAGTGCCAAAGTAAAGGTAGCTCTGGCAAAAGGGGTCACTCTGGCTGGGGGGGCTATTAATAGCGGCGAAGGGCCCTTCTTGCCTGGCGAGCGCAGAGCTGCGAAACACTACATCATGCAGTATAATCGCGCCTCCTGGGGCAAAGAGCGCGAAGCTCTCAGGCTGGCTGATGCCATTGAGATTCAGATTGGGCAGGGGGCGATGGGTGGTGTGGGGCACTGTATTTTGCCAGGCGAAATTGATGCCCCCCTCTACAAGGCGCTTAAAATTCCACGCGGACAAACAGCAGTCATCGCGGCACGCCAAAAACACACCGCCTCTCCTGAGGAGTTTGGCGATTTTGTCGATCGCCTGCGGGCCTTGACTGCTGGCGTGCCCATTGGAGCTAAGATTGCTGCGGGCATGGATATTGAGAGCGACATTACCTTCTTGGTCAAAAGCGGAGTTGACTTTATAACGATCGACGGCGCACAAGCTGCCACCAAGGGGTCGGCCCCCATTTTGCAGGACGATTTTGGCCTGCCTACAGTTGTGGCTTTGTGTAGGGCGGTGGGGCAATTAGAGAGGTTGCGAGCGCGTGAGCGGGTTAGTCTCATTGTCGGCGGCGGCCTGTTCACCCCGGGGGATTTTCTCAAAGCCCTAGCCCTTGGTGCTGACGCCGTGTACATAGGCACCGCGGCATTATTCGCGGTCACCCACACGCAGACGCTCAAAGCGCTGCCCTATGAACCACCTACAGAAGTGGTGTGGTACACAGGTCGCTACGCTGCGCAGTTTAACGTAGAAAAGGGCGCTCAACACTTGGCAAACTTTCTTCTGGCCTGTCAAGACGAAATGGCCCAGGGTGTGCAAGCGCTGGGGAAAGTTTCGCTTTCGCAAGTCTGTGGGGATGACCTTGCGGGATTGACGCCCCATATCTGTGAAATCACCAACGTGCGACCGGCATGGCTAAGAGAGACGCGCCATCGTTAGTCTCCAAATTACGCCACGGAAGTAGCAGGACTTCGTGGGGTTAAGAGGGAATACTCACTCAAAGGGGGCGTGTGGAGTGAGAAAAAAGGCGAGTCGCGTGCAGCAGATTGCCGACCTAATCATGGAGAGGGGCAGTGTACGAGCGCAGGAATTAGCAGAAGTATTTATGACCAGCAGGCGCACAATTTACAGGGACATCGAGCGCTTAAAAAAACAAGGCTTCCATGTAGAAGCCTTTCCAGGAAGTCAGGGGGGTTTTCGCCGTACAGTAAGGCCGCTATCCGCGGCCCAAGAGTTCACCGTGGAGGAAGCATGCGCCATATTGGTAGCGGCAAGTCTAGCGCGAGACAACCAAACCCTGCCCTCAGCACAGGCACTCGATGATGCCATAGATAAAATTTGGAATAGCCTGTCGCCTACTGCCCGGGAGGAGATGGAGGAGACCCTGCCTAATGTCAGTTGTGCTCAGGAGCGAATTGTCGACCCAGATTATTGCAGCGAATACTTGGATGTCCTGGCTAAAGCAATAGCGCACCAACGAGTCGTCAGCATGACCTACTACTCGCTCTACCGGGACAGCGAAGAACTTCGCGAAATTGACCCTTACCATTTGTATGGTCACAAGGGTGTGTGGTATGTAATCGCCCTGTGCCATCATCGTCAACAAATGCGTGTGTTCCGCTTGGACCGCATTAAGGAATTGACGATGCTAGAAAGACTCTTTGAGCGTCCTACTAGCTTCAATTTGAATAACTACCTGGGACATGCCTGGAGCATGATTAAAGGAGAAAAACACCGCGTCGCAGTGCGTTTTATGCCCCCCCACTCTCGGTTCATTGCCGAGAGCAAGTGGCATCCTAGCCAAAAAATCGAACAGTGCGCAGATGGCAGCATTACTTTTACGGCCGAAGTAGAGGGCCTCGAGGAGTTTGCGCGCTGGGTTTTGGCCTACGGCGAACATGCCGAGGTCTTACATCCTAGCGCTCTGCGGGATAGCATGCGCGAAAGCGCAACGAAGATGCTAAGTTACTACCAGCAATAACCGCTGGTCATACTGCTATGAACTAGTAGAGGTCGCTGCGCTTGTCTCCCTGTACCGGGATTCTACTGCGTGCTGCCATGATGCTTTCCGTCTCAAGGTCAACAACATAGACACCTTCAGTGGTATCCGCCTCTAGCAAGATTTCGCCCCAAGGGTCTACTACTAGAGAATGGCCTCCGAAAGTGTTGTTCTGGTCGCGACCTACACGATTGCAGGCTAAGAGGTAGCACTGGTTTTCTATGGCGCGCGCCCGTACCAGGGTGCGCCAATGTTCGAGGCGGGGCAGCGGCCATTCTGCTACTAGCAAATTAAAGTCGGTCCCCGCATTCCGATAGTGACGAAAGACCTCGGGAAAACGCAGGTCGTAGCATATGGCTAAGCCGACCTGGCCATGGGTGGTTTGCGCGGTGACCAGCCTGTCACCAGGGCTTAAGAAAATGTCCTCCTGCATAAGTCTAAACAAGTGAGTCTTGTCATAGGTGGCCACAACTTGCCCTGTGGGTGAAATGAGGACAAAGGTGTTGTAGATGCCGCCCTCTCTTTGCATGAGAACTGAACCGCCTACATAGGCATTTTTCGCACAGGCAATTTCGCGCATCACAGTGGTGCAGAGACCCGTGCCGTCTTCTGCCAACTCATGGGCTCGGTCTAAGGCATAGCCGGTGCTCCAGAGCTCGGGCAGTAAAATGAAGCTGCATTCTGCTAGACCTGCCGCCAGTTGTCTAGCTTTTTGGGCATTAGCTTGCAGGTCGCCGAGAGCGATATCCATTTGTATGAGGGCTACTTTTAGTTGCATAGCGATGACCTCCTCCAGGTTTTGTTTGTGGTCTGGTTGCCCTACATGCCCTGCCCGATAGACTGTTGCCGCGGGGCGCGGCGTTTTTTATGGGCAGAGATAACAACCAGCAGGCCAAGCGCCAAAACAAAGGCGAAGGGTAGCCCAAGTATCATAGCTAGGGCTAAATCGAAGCGAGTTGACGCGAAGGCGCTAACTCGCGCATTCTCTAGCCCGATTCCCAGGCGGGTGGGCAGGGAGATGGTATACGACAAAAACTGGTCAAAAAGCCCGAGTAGCGAGCGGTCGGGCATGAGAAAACCTACCAAATGATAGGCCATACCGAGCACCCACCACACGGCTGCCACGCGTACTACCTGCAAAAGACGCCCTTTGCTCTTTTTCTTTTTGCGAACTGGTAGCAAAAAAACTATAGACCACATGACTGCCAAGAGAATCAGTAATAGATAGTTAAAAATAGGGGTACACCATCCCTCGCATAAACTAGAATAAAACAAATGCTTATGCCAATATCTTAGCACAACTACGCATGGCACTGCTACCAACGCCCGGGTAAGCCCCGTATTGTATTTTTTAGGAGGTATACCGATGGATGTTAAAGAGATAGCCGACCGACTGCGCGAAAACATTGCCAAAGTAATTATAGGCAAAGAGAAGATTGTAGACTTGATACTGATCGCCTTAGCCTGCCAGGGACATGTGCTCATTGAGGATGTGCCAGGCACTGGCAAGACCATGCTCGCCAAGACCTTAAGCCGTTCTCTAGAGCTTGAGTTTAAGCGAGTACAGTTCACCCCCGACCTTTTGCCGTCTGATGTAACAGGTGTAAGCGTATTTAATGAGGCCACATCGCACTTTGAGTTTCGTCCCGGCCCCGCTTTTACTAATGTGCTCCTCGCCGACGAAATCAATAGAGCCACACCGCGTACGCAGGCAGCCTTACTGGAGTGCATGGAGGAGCGCCAAATCACCGTCGATGGCGAAACTCGCATGCTAGGGCTGCCCTTCTTGGTAGTGGCAACGCAAAACCATATTGAGCAGGAGGGCACTTTCCCCTTGCCCGAGGCACAACTAGATCGCTTTCTGATGCGGTTGTCGCTTGGTTACCCCACGCTAGAGGAAGAGATGCGTCTCATTAGTCGTTTCGCTGAGACAAATCCTCTCACAACTTTGACACCAGTGGCAAAGGCCTGTGACTTGTATGTTCTCTGCGCGGGCGCAGAGGCTGTTCATGTCAGCGAGGCGGTGGCGGAATACATCGCCAACATTGTGAGGGCGACCCGTGTACACGAAGACTTACGACTAGGGGCTAGCCCACGTGCCACACTGGCATTGATGCGTAGTGCACGGGCGCGCGCTGCCCTTTTGGGGAGGGCCTTTGCCTTGCCTGACGACGTCAAGGAGTTAGCAAAGCCCGTTCTCTGCCACCGACTTATAGTCAAAAGTCAGGCTCGTCTCCGCGGGCAAACGGCTGAAAGCGTACTCGATGCAATATTGTCGGTTGTTCCTGTTCCAGTTTTGCCTAGCAATGAAGCATGAACGGCAGAAAGATGAAGCTGCCCAAGCTAAGTACCATACTTATCGCCATAAGTTTAATTCTTGGGCTAATCTTACGCACACCCGCGCTCATCATTACTGGCTGTGGTGGCTTTGTTTTGGAGTCTTTCCCTCGTCTCTATGCCAAGTGGGGACGACAGGCTTTGCACCATCGCGCCTATTTTTCACAGTCCTATGCTTGGCCGGGGGACAGCGTTAAGCTTACGGTGGAGCTTGAAAACCGCAGTTTCCTGCCCATATCTTTGCTGCAGCTGTGGCATGATGTTTCGCACCACACGCAGGTTGTTGGCGTTCCTCCCGCGGTTGGTGGCGCCCTGCGTCAGCTAGAACACGCTTTTCGCTTGGGCATGTGGCAAAGAGTGCGCCGTCGCTATACCGTCGTGTGCGAACGGCGTGGTGTAGCGAAACTTGGTCCCACCGAAATTAAAGTGACAGGGCCTCTTGGTTATGGAAGTGCATATAGTAAGCGTACTGACGAAACAGAAATTACCATCTATCCACGAGTGCATGCTCTTGACGCCCTGCGCGTCGTTCCATCTACCCTGCTAGGGCCCACTACCTTGCAGAGTTTTATACATGAGGACCCGTTGCGCATTCGAGGAGTGCGCGAATACCGACCGGGAGACCCTCTAAACCGCATTAATTGGAAGGCGACAGCAAGAGCAGCGCGTCACATGGTGCATGTGCATGAACCATCTGCAAGTAGAGAAGTGCTGTTCTTGCTTAATCTTTCGAGTAGCGACGTCGTATGGTTTCGGCAAGACGCCAGAGAAACCGAGTGGGCAATTGAAGTAGTTGCCAGTTTGGGCATGTCTTTACTGGACGGCGCCTGTAGTGTGGGCGTACTAGCCAATGACTACATCACCGATGTACCCAGCAGCGCCGGGCCAGAGCAGATGCATAGCTTTTTAGCAGCACTAGCCGGTACAACACAATTTGCCATGGTCAGGCCAAGTACCTTTCTGGTCAATGCCCTCGAGAGGCGACATTTTGGGACGACTCTCGTACTGGTCACACCTATGCTGACAGAGGAACTGCTGTCCGCCGTGCAACTTTTCACGCTACGCCGTGTGCCACTACGTGTAGTCTACACCGGAAGCACCCCTTCGGCTCTTTTTGACGATACCTCGATGGTGTGGGTGCAGAAGGAGGAGAGCGAAATTGTACCCTAGAGTGCGCCTTCTACTGGCCCAAGTGCTTGCCGTGGTAGCTCTGTCGATTGTAACGCAGGTGTGGGCAGAGACTCTTTATCGCTTTATGCATAGAGGGGTGCTTCCAGGGCTGCCCTTGTGGCATATTTTAACATCTGCCCTGCTGGCGCTGTTTGTGGGTCGGTTTTCTTTCAAGTGGCCCCTTTGGTGGCGCAGGATCACGCTTGTAGTGCTGGCTCTAAGCGTGGCCTTGCTGTTGCCCGCGGTAGGACGAGGGCTCCCTGTGAGCGTTTCTCTCTTTTCATTGTTGGTTTTTGCGGCAGCCTACGCAGCCATAGACATCGGTCGCCATGATTGGGGTTACAGCGAAGCGAGGGCTTACTTCGCCCAACTTGTTGTAATATTTGCCGTGGCCATACCCTTCGCCCATGCAGCTGGCATGATGGATATATCTAACGCACTGCTAGGCTTAGCCCTTGCTAGCCTGTTAGCGCTCGGACTAGCCTGGGACCAATATGTCGAGCAAGTGACCAAGCAAAGGCCCATGAGCGGCCGGACGAAGTTTCTGCTTTTAAGCACCGCTCTATTCTTAGCGGCTACTCTCTTGGCCGGGGCAGGAGCTTTTAGCGTTAGGCCCATGCTAGACTACATCGCCTATATCGCCCGCGAGATTTTTTTGGTTTTTCTTGTGCCTTTTAGCTACATGATCTACTTGATACTCATTGTGACACGTGCCCTTGCCGCCTTACTAGCTGGTGACCCGACCGCTAGGGGCGAGGAAAGAATGCCAGAGGGGTTGTTCGAGGCGGTGCGCGACTTAGACACAGGCGTACCGTGGCTCTTACAGGTATTCAGCATTGTCTTCTTGGTAGCATTAGTCTGGCTGCTACTAAGTCGTATTAGTAGGCCTGCTTCGCCTGTAGTATCTCATCCGCTCGATGAGCATGAGTCTCTGCTGGGGCAGATTTTCTCTCCTAGGGGCACCAGGAAAGCTCGCGCCAAACAAAAACGTAGACTTCCTCTCGAGCCAGAGAATATTTGGCAAGTTTTTGCCTACCTTGAATTGTACGGCAAGGCTAAGTCGCGGCCACGTGGCGAGACGGAAACCGTAGCCGAATACGAGGAGGCATTACGCGACATCTTGCCCTCTGCTGAAGTGCGGACGATCACAAGTTCATTTGAGGATGTACGCTATGGTGAGCGCAAGTTGACCTCGGTGCAGTGGCAACATACTTTAGCCGCCTGGAGGAAGCTCAAGGAAAGCACCAAGGCGTAGTCAAGGGCTACTTTGTTAACTCATCCAAGACTTGGTGTGTGGTATAATTATGGCGTCCCCTTTTTCCCAGAGAGGGGGATTAGAAGAGGGTGTTGCAAAACATATGGAGAAGCGCGACAAAGCAAGTATCTCAGAACGCAGGACAAGTGAAGAGGATATGTCTGTGTATAGAGCCGCTGCTAAGCTGCAGCAAGAGCAAGAGGCGAAGCTATTACTATGCCGAAAAGAGAAGGCTTGGGAGATTGCGCGGCAGGCCGCAGCACTCCTCAAGACAAACTTTGGCGCAGAGCGAGTGGCAGTGTTTGGCTCACTCCTTCGTCCAGATTGTTTTACTAGATGGTCCGATGTGGATATTGCGGCTTGGGGTCTCGCCTTGGGGGATACCTTCCGGGCAATAGGTGCGGTGATGGATTTAGGTGAGGACATTGAGGTCAACCTAGTGGACATGAATACCTGTCGTGATGCGCTGAGATTAATCATCGAACAGGAGGGACAGGAGTTATGAGCGAACGTTATATAGTCGTCGCTAGTCGTATTCGTCAAGAGATAGCCGAATTAGAGAGAGTCGTATCCCGTGCTGAACAAGCCATGCTGCTAGCGGAGAAGTGCCAAGAGCACGACTTGTATCTCGATTCGGCAGCACTGAATTTACATGATTTCTATAGTGGACTCGAGCGTATTTTTCGGCACATTGCTACCGATGTAGACCGGAGTCTCTCCCTCGGCTTGGATTGGCACAGGGACTTGCTACGCCAGATGAGTATGGCCCTGCCGCAGATCCGTCCAGAGGTGCTTTCCACCCACACCAGCAATGCGCTGGACGAATATTTGCGGTTTAGGCATGTGGTACGCAATATTTACGCCTTCACGTTTGACGGCGAGAGAATAGCCCGTCTCATTGCGCAAGTGCGCCCGCTTTTTACCGCAGTGCGCATAGAGTTGTTGGCGTTCTCTGAGTTCCTGGAACAGGTACATGCCTCTTATAGCAAGTAGTTGCGTTCTATGAAATGCCTAGCCAACTTTGTCGGAGGAAAGGGAGTGTAAAGGTGAAACTCAACCTGACTTCGCTAACAAACGCTATAGCTTCATTGCAGGCAGGCACTCGTATCGTGAGCGAGGGGGCCTGGTTTTCTGAGCAGTCTGAGGATGTGCAGAACACCATCATAGCTGGAGTTATCCAAAATTTTGAGTTTGCCTACGAACAGAGCATCAAAATGATGCGGCGCAGGCTAGAAATGGATGCCGCTTCGCCAACTGAGGTTGATTTTGCTGACTATCGAGGGTTGCTGCGCACTGCAGCAGAAAAAGGTCTTGTTGCTGATGTTCTGGCTTGGTTTGAGTATCGCAGCATGCGCAACATCACTTCGCACACCTACGACCACGCCAAGGCTATGCTCGTCTACCAAGGCGCACATAAATTCCTTGACGACGCTAAGGCTTTGCTGCAGGAGCTGGTGGCTCGCAATGTCTAGCCCACCCCTTGCTATATCCCCTGACCATTGGGAAATCGTGCGGGCCATAATGGAACTGCACCTGCAGCAGTTTGAGGTTTGGGCCTTTGGCTCACGCGCGAGAGGCCCTGCCAAGCCATACTCCGACCTCGACTTGGCAGTTCTAACTGACAATCCCTTAAGTTTTAGACAGTACGCGCACCTGTGCGACGCTTTTGCCGAGTCAAATCTCCCCTTCAAGGTTGACGTTGTGGACTGGGCGACCACCAGTGAGGCTTTTCGGGCCACAATCGCAGCAGAAAGAGTAGTGGTCAAAGAAAAACCTGTAGCGTAGACTTCGTCAAGAGCATGCTTAATCCCAGACTACTAGCTACTTAATGGCCGCAGCGGACAAAGCGGACTTTTCGTTGTGTCGGATTATCGCCACAAAACCAATCGTGTCCCCTGTAGCGGGAAAAGATAAGCAGTTGATGATATGGCAAAACAATTCAAATATGACGAAAATGTAATATGGATTACCTTGACCTTTGGGGAGGGGGGGGTAAAATAATGGCAACTAGGAAACTATTGCCGAATTTGCGGAGGGGTGGGGACTGTAGGGAGTGGCGCCAGCGGCAGTTGCCTAGATTGAAAGGCGGGTAGATGAATGAAAGGAAAGATTACTCAGTTGTTTTCAGTCGTTGTTGTGACCACTCTTCTGGCGTCTCTTTTGGTGACACCGGTGTTTTAGTGCAGTGGGACCCTCCAAAGCCCTAAGCGCAACACACGATTATGCGTGAATAAAGTAGGCGCTAGCGATGGGTGTCTGTTAGCACAACACGGTTGAAGTCGTTGTCCGCCGTGTCTGAAGTGGGGGGTCATAGGCGGGAGATGCGGGGCGTACTATGGCTTTATGCAATCTGACAGCTGTTGCCGAATGGGCGTCGATTACGTTCTCCGCCACAATTTTCACAATATTTGCTATCCGCGCGATTAATTCAGACCTGAGGAGGAGCCAACACATGAAAAAGATCATCGCATTTGTTCTTGCGCTGGTGTGCACCATTTCTGTAGCTGGGGTTCTCATGGCGCTAGTCCCGCAATCCGCACACATACTACAACCGTTACGCATGCATTCTGGGTAACTTACGACCTTGTGCCTTTCGTTAAGTCAATATCACAGAATTTGCGGTTTGATTTCTTCACAGATTACGCGCATGAAATGTCTATAATCTCACATTATAATGACGGACTTCGGCATAATTTTCGGGGATACCCCTACGCATGGGATATTATGCCCAGCAATTTCCGTTGGTGGAGAAATTCGACACAGATGATCCATGAGTTGTTCGGGTTTATTCATGATTACAGCGTCTTTCATTCGTCATATCACAGTTTTTGGGGTGGGCGCAACACGACACGGATTACGCTTCCTTTAGCAGGCAATGCTTATGATGCCTCAGTCACTTCAACCTACTGGAGCAACTCAACCTTGCCGCGCATGCGTAACTTTACACTTCGCGCAAATGTATGGGATGCATCCATTCCAGTGCATGCTGTCGTAATGGATAACTCAGGAATAGAAGTAGACTTTACTGCTGTTCTGGAAATTGATGTACCGAAGAATTTAGTGGCCGCGCGCATCGGTGACAGAAGCATATCTGCACGTAAGGTCGAAGTGATGTACCGCTTGCTCGCTATCCACGGAGTTGAAACCACGAAACAAGAGATATTAAGCCGGTTGATTGAGACCGAGCTTGATTATCAGGAGGCACTGAGACATGGGCTTGGCGTAAGCAAGGAGGAGGCAACTGGAAAGGCTGCTTTCGCCCGAGCTAACGTTCGCTATGATCACACCACTGCACGAATCATTAACACGATTATCTTCGCCCTCGGGATGACCGAAGATGAATACTGGGCTTTTGTCGCACAGGAATACCAGCGACTTATGAGTGTGACCAATCTCAGGCGTGCTAATCCAAAGACCCCCTGAGACATGTTCAGAAATGACGCATAATTTTAAAGTCCATATGTAGCAAGGGTTAAGGCGGAAAGGGAAAGCAATTTTTCGCACAGAGGGGCTGAACAAACACAAGTCTTCGTGAGACAATAGCGTGGGGGAGCCTAATAGATGGGAGGCCACGCCATTGCTGACGATTGTAGTCAGCGACCACATGTGCTCATGCGACAATAGCCCGCAAGAAATCCCCCCAACGGAGGTAAACAAAATGCGCGACATACAGGTTCCAGTTGCTCTTGTGACAGCACTAATTATGGCGCTAGGAACGTATTTTAGCTACAACATCATTAGCAAGAGTGCTGCAATCATCTCGAGGTACACATTCTTGTTTTTCCTTACCATGCTTCTCACACAGCTAGTGGGGCTAGTGCAACTACTCGTCGTAGATCCGTCGACGATCATAAACGTTAGCGGTTGGCTCATAGTGAGTCAAACCAGCTTTGCCCTAACTCGGTTTGCATATGCCGTCTTGGCTTTCGGCTGTTATGTATCCTTCAGAGACAGCGCTAAGCATTGAGACATTGCTTACAACCCGAGTTCCCGAAATGCATAACGATGAGCAACGCGTAAGACCAAGGAATATCAACGCTCGCCGCAGGTTTTAGCGACACTTTGCCTCGTATGAACCAGAAGGGACGTTGCGCCACGAAAGCTGTAGTCAACGCGACTGCAGCCTTGCTGCACAAAAGATGAAGGAAGGCCCTTCGGAGTCACCATGCAGGTGGAGACTTCAAACCACCCTAAGCTGCTGTGGGCAAAAGCCATGGTGGTGAGCGTTAGGGGGAAAGTCGGGGCAGAGACCCCGGCAGGTGAGTACTACGGAGACGAATGGAATTTCAATCAACACTGAAATTTCCCAAGGAAACTGAACCGCTGGAGAAGTATCGAAATGGTGAGATGTCATCAAAACCGGGGCCTCGTCCCTGCCCCGGGATTAGTCTGGAAGACAACCTGTTAACTGTCCAGAACGGGAATTTCAGTGTTTAATGAAATTCCATAGGTGACCGGTATGCAGGCGGCGTCCAAAAGGGACGGCAGACTGTGCGAGAATGCGTGTTTTAATAGCCTTTACTACTCTTAGAATGCGTGTTTTAGTATCCCTCACTGGCCAACAAGTGCAATCTGGCGACCATTTTTGCATTGCCGGAATAGAGCCGAAAAAGAAGAGCAGCAAGTCTCTTCATTAATTCCTTCTGACCGAGGATATTTTGTACACGTTTTAGGTTGTAGGCGAAGAACAGCAACGCAACTTCGCTCCGCACCTTCTTTATGGTGCGGAGCAGGAAGTAGTAGCCATTCATAGAGCGCTTAATGGTCCCTAAAGGGTGCTCCACGATCATTTGTCGCCGCCTGTAGAGTTCTAAGTTCTCCGCCAAGCGCTTGTCAGTTGCAGTGAAGATCCTCTGGTAATGGCTAATGCTAAGTCGCTTAAAGTCACCGGTAGTGCACTTGGCCCTTTCGGGGCATTGTTCGCAAGCCTTTTTGTTCTGGTATACTCGGCTCTCCTTTGTGCCAGTGCGCTTTAGTACTTGGCCAAGCGGGCAAATGTAGCAATCCTTGCCCTCGACGTAGGTAAACTTATCGGCGTTGTATTCCTTATCTGGGGCTTCCCGGCCTGCTGTGGCCGTGATAAACAGCGTCATTCAGCTAATTTCATTTGTCACGGTAGAGAAGGACGAGGTGCGCCGAGATTGGCAAAGGGTTGTGCGCATCGAGCAAGATCCTCAAAACAGGATTTGGTATTGGGCGGGTCGAACTGCTTATTTTGCGTTTCTGAGTGGTCCAGGGGGTATGGGGGTTGAAACAGTGGCAGACAATCGGCACTGGGACTTTGATGATGTTCAGGGCCTTATGCAGACTGCTATGAACAACTACAAGCGACATCTCGGGCTACCACACTAATGGGCAAGACGAAGATGTAGTGCACAAGGACATAGGGGGTATGTAATTATGGCGGTCCAAGTAGCTAAACCAACCTTGGTACTCCCTGTGAAGCTTATTAAGAGAGAGAATCCACAAGATTATTCGGCGGTGATACAGCAGCTAATCGTGCTAAGTGCTTTGTTGGCGGTGCCTGTAGCCTTTGGCTTGTGGAGAGAAGGACGCCTAATCCAGATGGTAGGGTTCCCCCTGTTCATTCTGGTCAAGGTAACCATAGATCTGTACCTGCCGGGGTATCTGTCTTACGAGCTTAGAGGAGATGGCGTGTATCTATGTTCCGCTTTCCGAAGACGTACTATTGCCTACGCTGACATTGAGCTAGCGACTGTTTATGCTGACATGCCTTCGCTGGGATGGTGGGCATGGTGGGCATATGGTACTTCGGATTATAAGGTGGGCATTTTTCCATTCGGCGAGTTTGGCCTAGTGGATGCGGTAGCAAGTCATGTCGATGAGGCAGTGGTAGTGTTAAAACTTAAAAAAGGGCGTCCGGTTCTCTTCACACCTGAAGATCCAGACCGGGTAGTCAAGATAATTGAGACGCTCCGAAAAGCGTGAGCAAAGAATTATTGCAGGCGTCAGACAGCCCCACCTTGCTCATTAAGAAAAGTTGGGGCAGTGCTAAGTTTGACACTGAATGTCTTCGGGCTGGGGTTAGACTTCGCTCCGCCCCTAGTCGTGTCCATTGCCGGCCTGCTCATAGCTTTCGTGGTGGCGTAATTTTTATCCCTGCGCCCTAGTGCTGCATATGATGATGTGAATATGTGGCAAGGGGGGATACGCGGGTGACTAAGAAAAAAGGGGCTCAGCAAGGACATAAGGAGGTGCCGGTGCAAGACTCACAGGCACCTCCTGTGACTAGCCCGGAGAGCGCTGTGGCGTGGCGAGAGCGGCTCGACAACGAACGCCTCAAGTTTGAGAGGCACTTAGTGGAGGCGCTTGAAAACGAGCGTCAGCGCAGTGAGCGAGAGTGGCGACAGGCGGAGCGCTCACGCATTGATGAACAAGAGCGCAAGTTTCTCGAAGCTATCGCCTTTAGGCAGGCCAAGCTAGAGTCAGAGTGGGTACTACAACGCAAGACCGACAGCGAGGGCAAGGCGCTAGATTGGTTGCGCGAGAATCAAAGGTTGGTAAGCCAAGAATTGCAGGAAAACATGCAGAAACTGCGGCAAGATATGGAGGCACGCGAAGCGGCATGGCAGGAGCAATCGACCCAGCGCCTTATACAGTTAGAGGGTGAGTGGCGAGATAGGTTTGGGCGAGAGCTGCAAAGACTAGAAGTTGATTGGCGCGAGCAAGAGGTAATACACAGAGAGAGCGCGCGTTTTGCCGAACTAGAGAGAGAGCTCCGCGAGAAGGACAGACTAGCTTCAGGGCAGCAGATGCAGCAGCAGCGCGATGAGTTGCTGGCTCTGCAAAAGGAAGCCCTTAATAGCCACTTGCTGGCCGTAGCTGAGGCGTGGTCGCTAGTGCAAGAGAAGTGGCATCAAGAGTGGCAGCTGATATGTCAGCGAGAGCAGGAGAGATCAGCGCAAGGAGTCTTGCAGTGGCAGAAGCAGGTGGAGCAAGACCTAGGGGCGGATTTGACGGAGTGGAAAAAACAGCTAGTTGAGCAAGTAGCTAAGCAGGGACGCGACTGGCAGCAGGCACAGGACAGAGTGATACACCAGTGGTTGAATGCCAATTTGACGGGCTGGAATGAGCATGTGGCCGATATTTTTAAGCAATGGCTAACCAAGGAAGAGGAACATATCGCGCGGCAAATTGCCCCGCTCGTAGAAAAGGCCCTCCGTTCGTGGCAGGGGCGGTGGCATGAGCTTGAAGAGCAGATGAAAGGGCAGAATGAGGGGCGACTAAACGAGCTCGCTCGCCAGATCAGAGAAGACCATAAATCTTCACGCACAGAGCTCTTAGCCGAGCTGAGTGGGCAAGTTATGACTCTAGGCAACGAATACAATCAGAAGACGAGAGCGGACCTACTGGCGTGGGAGGAGACCTCCCTAAACAAGCTTAAGTCTGCCTGCGCGGAATATGTCACCGATCAGAGAGCAGACTTATTGAGACAACACCAAGCAGAGATTGAGCTCCTCGGGCAGGATTTTCGGCTTGACTTGGGCAGACTATTTGAGAGCGCCTCGCTTGCCCTGAGTGCAAAATTTGAGGCCGAGGCCGAAAATCTGAGTGATGTCTATCGTGAGATGTTTCGTGCCGAACAAGAGGGCCTGCGTCTAGAGAGCGTCGAACAGCTGGCTGCGCGCCTCACTCTCACCTCGTCCTCGTGGCAGGAAGATACGGCTAGGCTGCTCCAAAATCTCGAAGGCAAATTTTCACAGACCATTGCCGGTGCCTTACATCAGCTTGAAGCCGAAGTCGTGACCAAGCAAGAGCATGCTTACCAGGCGCTAGTAGAGCGGCAGAGCAAAGCACAAGAAGCGCTAGCGGCGAATCTCTACCATGAGTTTAGAGCGCGCTTTGAGTCTTCAGTTGTGGGATGGAACTCCCAGATGGAAACTCACTTCTCTACTTGGCGCGCGGTCTGGGACGAAGAGCGGGCAGAGATGAATCGGCAGGCGGCACTATTCCGCGAGGAACTAAAGAGCACAACGACAGAAACCATGCGCGGGCACGAAACGCAGATAGTCTCAGAAATCAATATCAAAGTGCAGGATGTGTACGCGCGATGGCTGGGGGCGATAGAGGCCAAACTAGGAGAGGTAGAGCAACTGCTGCAGAGTGCCATTAGTCGCCATGCGGCTGAAATGGTGGCAGAGATAGAGCGTGCATACCTAGTTAGATTAGATGCGCTCAAGGCCGAGGCACATCTTGATTATCGCGGACGGCTAGGGAAGCTTGCCGATGAGCTAACCGCGAGGCATAAGCAGGAGCTCGCCGCCTTGCTAGAAGGCCGCAATGAGGCGCTAAAGGAACATGTTGCGGCGGAAATAAGTAGAGCGCTCCGGCAAGACGAGCAAAAGAGTCCGGCGCCAGACAAGGTATTTGTCAATAATCGCCAAAATAGTAGGCGCGGCAGGTAGTAGGGCGGGGCGATGGTTGTTCTGGGGACGGCAGTTTGCTACAATCAGGATGAATACTAGAAGGAGGCGGAATGAGTAACGTGATAGGCGACAAATACACCAGTCTACGCTTTGACGTAGAAAAAGAAACAGCAGTGCGAGCCGATTTGCTAGAGGTCATGGACTACCAGTATCCCGGCCAAGAGGTTGATGTGGAGTACTATACTGAGGAATTCACATCGGTATGTCCGTGGACTGGTCTGCCTGACTTTGGCGGTATCTACATCAGCTACGTGCCTGACAAGAAGCTCATCGAGTTAAAAAGCCTCAAGTACTACCTGTTAACCTACCGCAACGTCGGTGTCTTACAAGAGCATGTTGTGGTGCAGATCCTAAATGATTTGGTAGCGGCCTGTCAACCGCTCTCGATGGAAGTAGAAGGGGATTTCGCCCTGCGTGGTGGTATGGGCACGCGGGTTAAGGCCGCCTACGTCAGGGAGTAGGGGATGAGGCGCAAACTGCCTTTTGTACTGGGTGCCTTTCTCGCCGTTGCCGTCTTTTTGGCCTTTTTGTCTATGGCCATAATCGAGGTAAGTTTTGACAGGCAGTTCTACGCCGCACAATACACCGCCCTAGGTGTTCCAGAAGATCTTAGGGTTGATTTGCCGACGCTCATGAGTTACACCGAGGTCTTACTCGACTACTTACGGGGCGAGGTGCCTAGCCCAAACGTAGTGGCAACAGTGCGGGGACGTAATGGGTTGCTTTACGGCGAGCGAGAAGTAAAACATTTGCGAGACGTGCGCTATCTTTTCGCTCTGACTTTTTTAGTGCGCAATATCAGCATCGTCGCCCTGTTGCTCCTGTTAACGGCCTTACTTTGGACGCGCAACTTTAATAGAGGAGTCAGGGGCTACTTCTGTGGGTCAGCCGTAATTTCTTGCCTGCTCCTCATTTTGGGCCTTTTGGCGGCGGTAGATTTCACGCATTACTTCACTCTATTCCACTTACTCACCTTCGACAACGATTTGTGGTTACTCAACCCCGCCACAGAGTACTTGATTCGCATGGTGCCGGAGCCATTCTTTATGGCCGCGGCCCTTAGGATTGTGCTCCTGACGGTAGGTAAATTTGCCTTAGCGGGTGTAGCCGCGTTAGTGGGGGTTTCTCTTTACGCACATGCTGTTAAAAGAAACGGTTGCCAGGTCTGTTAAGCGCTTTTGTAGTTGATTGCGGGTCTCGCTATCACATTCCATTACCAAGGTGATGAGCCCATTTTCTCCACATGGGTCTGGAATGCCGAAGCGACCTAGGATGCACTGCCCAAAGTCTGAGATTACGCGCTGCACAAGGGGAGCATGATCGGGCCTGTTGTCTACCAGTATGCCGACAATGCTTAGTTCTTTTTCCATAATCAAAGCCTCGCTTTCACCAAATGTCTCTTCATTTTGCCCACCCTAGGTGTAGATATGCAGCATCAACAAATGACCCCCTCACCGCTCGGCACGGTGGGGGGATCATGCTTGATTGGTCTTAGTATGAGTCTACAGTAGAAGCAGAGATATTGCCGTCATGGTGACAACTACGGCAATTAGCGGCCAAATGTATTCACGGTAGAGAGGCATTATTTTGCACTTAAAGTGCGATAGCGTAACGACTTGGCAGAGATGTAGCGGAGAAGCAAAGTAGCCAACTAATGAGGAGGAATAGGCGGCAATGGCGCCAAAAAGCACTAAATCGGTCTTCTGCATAATCGGGAGCAAGAGAGGCATCGTTAGGGCGATGGCGGAAGTATTAGACGAGGACAAAAAGCCAACCAAGAAGGGCACCACGATAAAGAGGGCCTGTGGCGGCAACCCGGCTTGGAGGAGTTGCTCGATGAGAGGTGGTAGAGCGGTCACCTGCCCTGTAACCGCCTTAAAAATAATAATACTGGCGCCCGAGGCGATAATCGGAAAGTTTAGGCTGCGGTAAAGTAGCCTTGGCAGCATCGCGAGGGTAACATCGCCTATAGCGAGGGCTAGCCCTAGGCCCAGCAGGAGAGCCAGCGGAAAGGAGAGATTAAAGGCCACAGTCAAAGTAAGGCTCGCCCAGAGGGGGGAGGTATACTTTATAAGATCAATGAAATCCTGTCGGGTGGGCAAACGCTTCGTTGTATTGCGATCCTTTACTTTGTGGAGGTAGCTAAAGTAACCTGCGACTAAAACGGCGACTGTGAGTGGTAGTTGCCACAGGACTAGGGTCGACAGAGCAACATCCGTGATGCTGGTGATGAGGATGAAAGCTGGCATAAGGGGATAGACAAAGTACCAGCCATGGCGAAACAATAAATTGATGGCAGAAAGTCTTTCTGGTGGAAGATCGAGCTGTGCCCCCAATTCTCCTACTGTGGGTGCTGACAAGATCGCGCCGCCGGTCACTAGGAGCGAGCCAATTATGGAGGGAACGAAAATAATAGTCAGTTTGGTGCTCTGCAGAACAACCTGTAGTAGTTCCACCATCTTGGCGAGTAGGCCTAGTTCCTGCATCACACTACCTAGCATGCTGATTAGTGCTAGCGCCATCATTAAATCTATGGCCATAGGCATAAGTAAGGCCTCAGCCGAGACCTGCAGCAAGGAGAGGGGAGCCTGCCCGGTGGTAAGTCCTACGAGAAGTGCGCCGACAAGTAAGGCTAGGTACAAGTGCACCTTGCGTTGCACGAGGTAGATGATGACGACAAATGAGAAGGCTACACCGGCTATGGCCATAGGGCTCTCCTTTCAACCTCGTAAAGTCCATGCGTTTAAGTAGTTACGGTTAATTATACCCGTAACCTGTGCCTGTCAAGTATAACATTTTTTAAATTCCCATACATTCTCAATACCAAAACAAAATAAAATCGCATCCGCAATTTCTGGATACGATTTTCACATCTACCTTAATATTACAACAAGTTAATATTGGCTTTGGTACATTCATCAATCATTTCATCCGGCCATATGGATGCTTGAACCTCACCAATATGGGCTTTCTGCAGAAAAAACATACATAATCTGGATTGCCCAATACCGCCTCCCATCGTATATGGAAGACTACCTTGCAGCAATTCTTTATGGAATGGCATATCTTTTCTATCTTCAGACTGAGTAGCTTTCAGTTGTCTTATCAAAGCCTCTTCATCTACACGAATACCCATGGATGAAAGCTCCATCCCTCGATCCAGTGTCGGATACCAAAATAGGATGTCTCCATTTAAGGACCAATCATCATAATCCGGGGCGCGTCCATCATGTTTTTGACCAGATTTCATCAGGTCACCGATTTGCATAACAAAGACTGCTTTCTTTTCTAAGGCTATTGCATCCTCCCGTTCCTTGGGTGAGAGGGCGGGATACCTATCCTCCAGCTCTTGTGATGTAATAAAGAATATCTCACCTGGAAGCGTCCTTTTAAGCATTGGGTAATGGGTGCAGACAAAATCCTCCGTGTTTTTAAAGGATAAGAAAATGCTGTGAACCACACTTTTTAGTGTCTCTATTGTACGTCTTTCTTTTGCAATAATTTTTTCCCAATCCCATTGATCAACATAGATTGAGTGCAGATTGTCCGTATCCTCATCTCTGCGGATAGCATTCATGTCTGTATACAATCCTTCGTTTTCACCAAATTGATACCTTTTAAGCGCTACCCTTTTCCATTTAGCCAAGGAATGTACAACCTCTACCGGACACCCGCCAATGGCTTTCACATCAAAGGAAACTGGTCTCTCCACACCGTTCAGATTGTCGTTCATCCCCGTTTCAGGTCGGACGAATAGAGGCGCTGAAACCCTGGTTAGGTTCAATTGCCTGGCAAGCTCTCTCTCAAAAGAATCTTTAATTAGTTTTATTGCATTTTGAGTTTCCCGAATATTGAGAGATGACTGATAGTTATCTGGAATGATTAAGCCTTTTGCCATAAGTTGCATATGTTCTCCACCTTATTTTTAATCTATCCCTTAAGTATCTCCTTGTAATCGACAAAAAGGACGTAAATCTCACATGTTTATCATACAATTTCAGCAGACTTTTGGCAAAGAATATTTTTCACTTTATAAAACAAACCATACCTGGTGCAAACGTCCAACGGCTTGCATTATTTCTGTTTCGGTCATCGTCGCATAACCAATTAAGACGGTAGGAGTCTTGTTCATCCAGCTGTTGTCCATGTAATACTTGGACAATCCATATACCTGTACCCCAGCTTTTAAGGCTGCTGAAATTAACTGGCTCTCAGTCATACCGTTTTGTACGCTCAATAACAAGTGAAGTCCTGCATCTGCACCGATAATTTCCGTGCCTTGTCCGAATTTTAGGAGATGATGTACCAACGTTTCTCTTTTGTGTTTGTAAACATTTCGCATTTTATTCAGATGTCTTTCAAAATATCCATCCTGCATAAACCTGTGAAGTACCTTTTGTTCAATGGTAGGAACAGGGCATATAATAAAGGAAAGTTTTTTCTTATACCGATAGAGCAGTTGCTCGGGCAATACCATATAACTTACGCGCAGGGCCGGTGAAAGGGATTCTGAGAAGGCACCCATATAGATGACTTTACACTGGTATCAAGGCCTTGAAGCGCTGGAATAGGCCTGCCGCTGTATTTAAATTCGCTGTCATAATCATCCTCTACTATATCCTAAATTCCACGTGTAATTTTCATTCGCATGAATTAATATGATTTTACGAAGAATCTAGACCGTTACATGAATATTTTGCTATTTCTGCCATCACCTTTCAATCATTTTTGACAATTTATATTTTTCAAATTTCTACTCGCGAATATTTATTAAACTCTGTGAGTTATCCACAGAGCACCGCTCGTTTTTTTGATTAAGCTACTTTTTATGACAAATATTTTTTATACACTTCCTTGTAAGGATAATTTTCTGACAGTTTCATAATCACATACCTAGCAGTTTTAATGATTTTGGGGGCAAGAAAAACATACTTTAAGCGAAAGGTCTTGATCTGTTGCCTGTATCCTGAAATGCTTAAGGAATCAAATTTGATTCCACTGCAAATTCTAACTCTCAGCGTTCAATTAGACCCTGTTGATTTCCTGTTCTACCCATTAGCAGAGAAGAACGTAGAGTATGGGGCGTTCACGAAGCGATTTCTAGCGTAAAATGACCAGAGA
>Ga0208101_10017_pt1 | contig 41940 bp, 43 predicted proteins | sample Subbioug_CSW11AC_FD_184823 | JGI IMG/M metagenome (GOLD analysis project Ga0208101, IMG submission 184823) | Serpentinite rock and fluid subsurface biosphere microbial communities from McLaughlin Reserve, California, USA - CR12Aug_CSW11AC (SPAdes) | ecosystem: Environmental > Terrestrial > Deep...
GCTATTGCGGCAAACTGGCTCAGGCGACGCGTTTTCTGTGCCTTAACGTGTTTCCTTGCCGCAGAAAATGTACACACGAAATACCGCAAAAAACAGAGCTAAAACGAGTTCTAAGGTGTCTAGTTTTTGGGGTTCACCGCACCGCACCAGAACAAAAAACGTCACAAGCACTAGAACCGTGCCGGTGACGGAACAACTCCTAAAAGTGCTCCGAGAACATAGGGAAACCTTGCGCCGTATCCCCAAGGAAGACGGACGAAAATTTACCGAAAACGGACTTGTGTTCCCGGATTTAGATGGTCATAGCCCTCAGAACCGCAAGAACCTCTCCCACCGTTATTCTCACCTAGCTGCCAAACACGGACATGACGGGATGCGTTTTCACGACCTGCGGCATACCCATGCCACCATATTGCTAGCCAGCGGAGTCATGGTCAATGTGGTCAGTAAGAGGCTTGGGCATTCAGATCCGCAGACTACGCTCCGCATATACGGCCATGTCATGCCTGAGCATGAGAGCGACGCAGCCGAGCGATTCGACGCTCTTTTGTCGTCAGGGAATACGCGAATTGTCCGCGAATAGCATGCGAATTTCGCGGTTCAAAGGGTTAAAGCGGATATGTTGTGAGACCTAAGACACTGATGCTGCAAGCGTCAAGCCCGCCCTCCCTGAACATATGTTCGCCCGCTTGACAAACTCAAAATCAAGCGTCCTCTGGACATGCGGGTTCAAGTCCCGCTCTCGGCACCACCCTTATCCACAGCAAAGGACCCTTGAGGGTCCTTTTTTAGCTATCATCCTCTAAGTGCAACCGCAAGAAGTACGTTTTCAGTATACACGAACATTTGTTTGTGATAACATCATCTCAACGAAGCAGAACGGAGTACGACTGATGATCGAGCTGTTTGTGGGTGATTGCAGAGAGATAATGCAACGCTTACCCGCTGAAAGCGTTGACGTAGTGTTTGCGGACCCGCCTTACAACCTTAGTAACGGCGGTGGGACCTGCCAAGGAGGGCAGTGGGCTAGTGTTGACAAGGGCGAGTGGGATAAATCCCGGGGGTTCGCTGAGGACCACGCCTTCAACCTGAATTAGTTAGCGGAGTGCAAACGCGTGCTTAAACCAAATGGGACTATATGGGTGTCAGGGACTTACCATGTCATCATTTGTTGGTTCAAGCCAAATGCGTCGCCGAATCTAAGCGGGCGTTACTTTACCGCTAGCCACGAAACACTCATTTGGGCTGCTCGTGCTAGGTCATCGCGCCATACTTTTAACTATGAGGCCATGAAGGCTGAGAATGGCGGCCTGCAAATGCGAAGCGTGTGGCCGATAGTTAGCACTCCGTAAAGGGAGAAAACACATGGCAAACACCCAACACAAAAACCTCTAGGGCTTCTTAGACGCATCCTCCGTGCCAGCTCCAAGCCGGGAGACCTTATCTTGGACCCATTTTGTGGTTCCGGCACCACGGGGGTAGCAGCACTAGAACTCGGACGCCGCTTTATCGGCATTGACTTGAGTCCTGAGTACTTACAGCTTGCTGAGAGACGGATGGGCGAAGTTCAATTGAGCATGATTAAGGAAGAGACAGCCAGCTATGATATTCGGCCGTTCTGTTTATCTCCTAGGAGATACGCTAGAAGACTTACGTACCCCAGCGCCATCATATCTGCTACCATAAATGATGATTCGGAGGGATCTATATGACTAAAAACAAACTTGTCGCCCCTGTCGTCAAGTGGGTAGGGGGTAAAAGGCAAATTTTGGGCGAAATAGAGAAGTACGTGCCTAAGAAGTTTGGTACATATTATGAGCCCTTTATTGGAGGTGGGGCAGTATTGTTTGAGCTGCAGCCAATTCGGGCTGTGGTTAGCGACATTAACGCTGAACTCATCAATCTCTATGAAGTGATCAGGGATGAGCCAGATGCCTTGGTTGAGGACCTAAAACAGCACAAGAACTCTGCAGAATACTTTTATGAAGTGAGAGAGAAGGACCGGGACAAGGCCTTGTATGCGAAGCTTACGCCAGTTCAGCGTGCCTCGAGGCTACTGTTCCTGAATAAAACGTGCTTTAATGGCTTGTTTCGCGTGAACAGAGCAGGTGAGTTTAACACCCCCTTCGGCAATTACAAGAACCCCAATATCATCAACGAAGTTACGCTGCGTGCCGTTAGTAGTTATCTCAGGAGTGCACAGGTTTCGTTCTTATGTCTGGATTTTGCCACCACTCTATTATCGGCTAGCAAGGACGATTTTGTGTATCTTGATCCACCCTATGACCCTGTCTCTGATACTTCTAGCTTTACTGGTTATGACAAGGGAGGGTTTAATCAAGAGGAGCAAAAGCGGCTAAAGTTACTTTGCAACGACCTACATGCTAGAGGAGTGAAGTTTCTACTGTCTAACTCTTCCACTTCCTTCATCAGGGAGTTGTACGCTGAATTTCGTGTAGAAGTCGTGCAAGCTAAGCGGGCCATCAACTCTAAAGCGGATAGGCGTGGCGAAGTAGACGAGGTGTTGGTGAGGAACTATGGCGTTGGGTACTGAGCTTACCAAGAATGATGTGGCTTGGGCAAAGTTGTTCGACCATTATCGCATTCTACAGCAGGTGAAGGACAGAGGATTGTGTGAAATTACCGCCACGCAAATCAATGAGTATCGAGAAGCCAGGCTAATGACAAAATTTGATCATCGCATCAACCTACCTAGGTTGTTTAAGGAAAACGAACTCGCTATTCTACCCATATCCCGAGGCAGTTACGCAATCTCCCACTTCGATGCGTACATGAACTTCGAAGTCTCCAGCAATTCCGACATTGTCTCCGCTTCTCTACCTACGCACATTAGCAGCATTACCGTCGACGACATAACTAGCGAGGCGCTAGCCCTCAATTGTGCCTACACTGCAGGAATTATGGCAGACTTCCTCGAGGACGAGGGGCTTCTGCCCACCGTTAGCGGCAGGATGAGCTCCGATATATTCTCTTACCGCATCAGGCACACAAAAAGTGGCCAGCTAGTTGCTCTCTCCGTAACCAACTCACAAATTGAGATAGATGGAGGATACGAGGGGTTTCGTCAGCTAGCCATAGTTGAGGCCAAGAGCTTTCTGTCAGAAGACTTCTTGGTTAGGCAATTGTACTACCCGTACCGACTCTGGACTGGCAAGGTCACTAAGCAGGTCACACCTGTGTTTATGGTTTACTCCAACAGGATCTACCATTTGTACGAATACAGCTTTGCCTCACCGAACGATTACAACTCACTTGTGCTAATGCGGCATAAGAATTATAGCCTTGACCCAACCAACATCACCTTGGATGATATTATGCGTGTCTCGCGGGCTGTGACGCCAGTACCAGAGCCGGAGCTGCCTTTTCCGCAGGCGGATAGCCTTGAGAGGGTAGTAAATCTCTGTGAGCTACTGGGACAAGGGGACCTTACGAAAGAGGAGGTTAGCCTTAACTATGCTTTTGACCCACGGCAAGCCGACTACTACGCCAATGCGGGAAGGTATCTTGGCCTAGTAACCAAGCCTGAGAGGCATAACGATGGAGTGTATTCGCTGACCTCCGCAGGCAAGCAATTGCTACGGCTGAAATACAAGGAGAGGCAATTACTCTTGGTTCACTACATATTAAGTCATAGAGTGTTCAACGCAGTTCTGAATCTTCATTTGTCCAACGGGGTAATGCCGCAGAGGGACGAAGTAGTGGCGATTATGAAAACATGTCACCTTTATCACATGGAGGCAGAAAGCACTTTTGATCGAAGGGCCTCTACCATTGTTAGTTGGGTGAACTGGATCTTGGCTTTGCCGAGGTAGAACTTCGTTGTTACTACTAACCCATAATGTCCAGCAAAAGACGGTGTATGTTGGCCCTAGACTGCCGTACAGTTTGTCCGGGGATGCAGTGATCGGGCAGCTGTGATAGAAGTTAGTGTCCTCAGCAACTAGCTCGCAAGGGCGAACATCCTTTTGTGCGCCAAAAAGGATTACTGCTCGTTATCTCCACTAGTTTAGCGAAGTTTTTTGCCGCCCATGGCAGGAAAAATAAGGTGGCTAGGATAATTAAAGCAGGTAGTTGGATGCAGTTGTAGATTACCATTTGCACTCGGCAACACTGCAAACGAATACTTTCCGCCATGACAGAATACACGTACACCACCCGTCCTCTGCCACGCCAGAACAACCCCCTTCAGGCGTTACCCCAATATAGGCCTACTAAAGATAAATAAAGGAGTGAACTTTATGAAAACGCTACCAGCTATTTTACTGACAGTGCTGCTGCTCTGTGCGCTAGGCTACGGCCTTTATGTATTTTCTCCTTGGTGGAGCCAAGTGACATCCGAGACCTGCCATATTTTTGACGCTACCACGGCGAGTGCGGAGATGTGATTGCTGGTATGAAGATTGTCACTAACTATACCCAGCTTGCGGGACCATTCGGTTCGGCTGGAATTGTTCAGTTTTCGGGGCGGGCAACCGTGAGCGGCGTCTACACTGTCAGTACGGATGCTGATAACCCGCGCTGGGTGTCGTTTTACGTTGACGATTCCTCACTTACCAAACTCCCAAGAATGAAAAACAATACCCGTGCCCTATGGTTTGCGTTTAACAACCACGAGCAAGCCCTAAATGCCTTTGGCACAAAGGCAAAGTCAGGCCCGGGCGACAATTGTCATCGACAATTATCGGATTCATCGTGCGGAAACAGATGCCTTTAACACCGCTGACCTCGTAAGAGTTGTTCGCCTAGATTAATTGCCCTGACAAAGCAGGAGGCTACAACTGTTTTGATTGTCTTGCTGACCAAGCAATGCTACCATTGAGGCAGATGTCGTAGAAAGGATTAGATATGATGTCCGCAACTGGTTTCCCCAAACCGAACCCAGAATACTTGAATCTATATCACGTTAACCCTAGCACCGAGGCCTATGTGGTGGAGTTATCCATCGATGACTACTCCGAGATCTTTAATGGTTGGGATGCCTCCCCCTTGCGACGTAAAGAAATTGAGCCGGAATTAATGAACTACTTGGAGCAGGCAGGGGGCGAGATTCCTTTACGGGCAAAAATCGAGCTGTGCTTTGACGTCAGAGCAGCTGGCCGCGACCATGAAAAGGAGCTCACCACGAGGGCGGCTATCCAAAACAACTTTCGCGTGCAGTTATTGTTTGCTAACCAGGCGCTGCGCAATATTTACCGGCGCTTCGTGACCTATGTGACCGTATCGGCTATTCTGCTGACATTAGCCTACACTCTGCCAAACTTGATGGATCTAGCCCTCATGCACAAGATTCTTGTCGAGGGGATGTTTATCGGGGGCTGGTGGATACTTTGGGAGGGATGTTCACTCTTTTTCTTCAAGGGGCATGAGTTGCGCACTAAGAAAAAGATGTTTGAGCGCTACATTAGGTCGGACATTTTCTTCCGCGATGCCGGAGCCTTGAGAGACTAACTCTTGCCTAACTAACAATATTTCCGGAGGTGCATTTAATGGAATTACGCTGGGACCTTACCCCCCTATACCCAAGCTTCACCTCAGATGCTTTCCAAAACGATTTGCAGACGGTGACCGCGGAACTAGCCGCCCTAAAAGAACGCTACACCTGGAGCCATGTGCCTGACCCCGCTGCGGAGATGACATCCTACCTACTAGATTTAAGCGCGCTGACGTCGCGCATGGTGCTGCTACAAGGTTATGCTGGCTTAACCTTTCAGGCCGACACCACCAATGAAACCGCCATACGCTATGTCGATCAGCTCGACATGCTTATGACGGAACTTACAGAGCCCACGGTAAAATTTCGCCGTTACTTGACGACGCTTAGAGATTTAGAGGGACTATTGAACACCTCCCCCTTTCTGATGGAGCATAGCTTTTTAATCAAGGACCAACTTGAAAAAGCTAGCTACATGCTCAGTGACCGTGAGGAGGTTTTACTGGCCCTGCTGCAGACCACTGGTTCTAGCGCTTGGAGTATATTGCAGAGCAAACTAACCGCAGGCCTGATGATAACCTTAGATGTCGAGGGGGAGCAAAAGACCCTGCCTCTCTCCATGCTGCGTAACCTCGCTAAGCATGAGTCCGCTGAAGTGCGTAAATCTGCCTACATAGCTGAGCTAAAGGCCTATGAGAGCATCGATGAGGCCATTGCCTCTGCCCTAAACAGCATCAAGGGAGAAGTGCTAACAGTCGCTAAACTACGGGGTTACCCCTCCCCCCTTGCCCAGAGCGCCGCTACAGCGCGCCTAGACATGGATTCTTTAAACGCCATGATAAGTGCGATGCGTGACAAGTTGCCCGCTTTTAGAAAATACCTGCGGCGCAAGGGCGAGATCCTCGGCCATCAAAACGGGCTGCCCTTCTACGACTTGTTCGCCCCTGTCACCACCAGCTCTCTCAAATTTACCTGGGAGGAGGGCGCGGCCTTCATCACTAGGCATTTTGGTAGCTACTCGCAGGAGCTAGCCGATTATGCCATGCAAGTATTCGCAGGCAGTTGGGTCGACGTTCTCCCCCGTAAGGGCAAGGTAGGCGGCGCTTTCTGCGCTAGCGTACACCCGATTAAAGAAAGCCGTATTCTCATGAACTACACAGGCAGTTTCTCCGACGTGTCGACCCTAGCTCATGAACTTGGGCATGGCTACCACAATGCCCAAGTGTTCTGCGAGTCCGTACTGAACAGCGACTACCCCATGCCGGTAGCAGAGACAGCCTCTATATTCTGCGAGACCATCGTGATTGATGCTGCTCTCAAAGAAGTTACAGACCAAGACAAAGTAGACATCCTCGAAAAGTCTCTCGCCGGGCACACGCAACTTATTGTCGACATTCTCTCCCGCTTTATCTTTGAGACCAATGTATTCGAGGCTCGCCGGGAAGCCCCGCTTTCGGTAAGCCAAGTAAAAACCCTTATGCTCGCCGCTCAGCAAGAAGCCTATGGCGACGGCCTAGACGAAAACGCACTGCACCCCTATATGTGGCTATGCAAGTCGCACTACTACTCCGCCGGCTTCAACTTCTACAACTACCCCTATGCTTTCGGACTACTTTTTGGCAAGGGGCTTTACGCGCAGTATCTTGACGGCCACACAAACTTCCACGCTGCGTACAACCAGCTGCTAAACAACACCACGCGCATGCCGGCCAAAGAAGTCGCCGCCACAATGAACATCGACACAACCGCAAAGGATTTTTGGCTGAAGTCCCTCGGGATTATTGAACGAGATATCGAAGAATTTCTGCGCCTGACTGAACACCTAGTGCCTGGCAAAGCGTAAGGCTCTGCTGGCAGCTAGCAACACGACATGCTTGTAGTCGCCAGAGAGGATGGGCGGCGCAAAGATGTACATGGAGCAAGAGACCAGGCCATAGCCTGGTCTCTTGCTCCATGCTTCGTTACTTAACTCCGAAGGCCCTACAAGCCGCTGGTGCGCAGTCCACTCATTAAACGCTCAATCAAGTAAGTAGCACCGTTAATGCCCATAAAGGGGGTGCCGTCGTAGATAAGGGTGCTACTAAGGTTAGGATTGGCCACCTGTACTTTGACAGGCACAGATGAGGCCATGTCAAGCAACACACCATCTCCCGAGACGACAGATGGGCGGATGGACGCCAAGAGGGCTAATTTCTCAGCTTCGCTAGGGTTAAAAGAGAGCTTCTCGGCCAAAACGGGGTCAATTTCTGGCAGGCGAGTCGGGCGGTTGTGATTTACGATTATGTGCTTGACGTCAATACCAAGTTCACCGTGGAGGAAAGCGTACATCCCTTGTACCTGCATCAGTGAACCAGCCAGTAAGGTGGGCAGGCTCTTGTAGTGAAAAAGTGCTCGCCGCACAGTGCCGCTGTGCTTGGTCGCATGCCCACGCAGATGCTTGGCGAAGTTGCTGTCAAGCTCTTTGCCTAGCACTTGACCTACTTTTTGCAGCCACTCTAGTGTGCCCCTGTAGCCATAGGGTGCGCCATACACATAGGGTTGGCCATGGCGACTTTGCAGCAGCTCGGCACATTCGAGCCCTTCACTGCGCAGGACGATGTTAAACTTGGCGTTTGCTGCCTGCTTAATCTCGCTCACCGAGGAGTCGGCCGTAAACACTGTATGCACTGCGAGTCCGAACGCTTCTTTGAGCAAGTAGCGCAATTCTCTGATGTCAGACTGGAAGTTGTAGCAATCTATATTGACTCCGATGATATTGCAGGTGTTAGGTAGCTCTATAGTGCGCTCTGCGACGACCTTGTTCGCCAAGGCAGTCAGCACTTCGCGGATACCTAGGGTGTAGTCACCCCGCCAGCCTCCCCCCGTGATGGGAATGAGGGTGGCCTGCGTCTCTGGCTGCCTGGCCGCACAAATGGTCTCGAGGTCTGTACCAATGATCGAGGAGATGGACGAGGCCACGACAAAGATGACGGATGGAGCATAGACAGTGTCTACTTCCCTTAGAGTGTCCTCTAAGCGCGTGCTGTCGCCCATGACAATATCGGTTTCGTCCATATGGGTGGTGAAGAGACGGGCCTGCATATCAGCATTAAGTTGCATAAAGCCTTCAATGGCATAGTGGGTCGTGCCTGCCGGCCCATACTCGAGGACAGCGGCTTCGCGCAGGCTGCTTAGCGCCCACAAGGCTCCCATGCGGTCAGAGGCGGGGGGCAGGTACTTATACAGTTGCATATCTTACACTCCGTGTTTCTCCAGAATTAGCCGTATCTAGGGCGCGCAGTAGGGTTTTCAGCACGGTTAGGGGCACAGCAAAGCCTAGTTTGGCAGCTGCGGCATCAAAGGCCACCTGCGCGACGCCATACTCGCGCAGTCGCTCCGGATTCTCGTGCCCGATGTAGAGACTAGGCCTAAGCTCCTTGTACACTGCCTGTAGGGGGGCGATGTTAGCCACACGAGCCACATAGGGGTCGTGCCCTTGGCTAAGTATCTCCTGGATATATGCGGCATCGTTGCCGTAGAGATCGCGCGCTTGTATAAGGAGTGGCTCCATGCCTAGGCTCGCCAAGAAAGACGAAAGCTCAAAGGCCAGCATGGGTGTGTTTCCGTATACGAAATTTTTGCCTGCGACAACCTTCTTGCTCGCGGCAATGAGAGCCTCTAGTTCCGTGCAGAGCTCGGCTACCTCTGCCTCAAGATCGAGGTTAAGATGGCGCGCTATATCGCGGTAACCCTGCCTAATGCGCTCGGGACAGAGATACTTTTCAAAGTAGACAAAGGGGGTACCGAAGCGCTCTTCCATGGAGGCGGCTAGCGCTAAGGCAGTGAAGTCCGTAACGATGTTAAGAGCGGCACTTGGCGCGTGCCGCAGCTCAGATACACTACAGGCCGATGGTATAGCTAGATTAATTTCTACACCCTTCTTGGTGAGCAGGCGCATGAGCTCGGCATCGTTAATGCCTGGGTAGCGATGCCCCAGAATATTGACTGTCTGTGGCTTTACCGTGCTTTGGCCCATCAGCTCCCCAAAGGCGGTGAGGCAGCGCTCTATGCCGGGAATATGGCTATTGCACTTAAAGTGCTCCGTGCGGACAATCAATAACTTAGCCTGAACTTCATCCTGCAGCTCGCTGGCGAGAGCGGTAAAATCCTCACCTATGACTTCAATTACGCAGGTGGTAACCAAGAGAATGGCTTGCGGCGCGTAAGTTTTGTCAATATCGCGCACTACAGCGCGGAGCTTTTCGGCGCAGCCGAAAACTACGTCATCCTGATTCATGGCAAAGGAGAGAAAGTTATCTTGCATCGCAGCATCGCCCGCGCGGCGATTAATATTAAAGTTCTTGGTATAGTAGGTGCATTCGTCAGTACCCACTATGAGCACTATCATGTCTTTAATGTACCCCGCCGTTAACGCAACACCAAACAAGGGGCAGTGCGTACCGGGGAATTGTGCCAGGGATAGCGGGCGAATGTCTTTCGCCGTCTCAATTTGCGATATGCGCTTCAGTCCGCTTAGGTTGGCATGTAGTACCACAATGAGTCTCCTCTCTGTGCGCGCGACAAAGTCCGAGCGCATGACAATATAGTTTGCCGCTGTGCGGGTGTAGAGCGATTTCTGCCTCTACACGGTAGACACTGCGTAGTAGTTCCGGCGTTAAAACCTTGAGAGGAGGGCCTTCGGCGACTAGGCGTCCCTCTTTTATGACGACGATTCTGTCGCTAAAGGCGGCGGCCTGATTTATGTCATGCAGGACCATGACGACCGTCAGCCCGAGCTCGGCATTGAGATCTTGTATTAGAGCCATTACTTCAAGTTGGTGACAAATGTCGAGAAAGGTCGTGGGCTCGTCTAGCAGGAGCACTTTGGGCTGCTGGGCAAGTGCGAGAGCCAGCCAGGCGCGCTGCCTCTCGCCACCAGACAGAGTATTGACCGAGCGCTCCGCCAGATTTTGCATATGGGTCTTGCTAATGGCCCACTCCACCACAGCGCTATCCTCATTGTTTATGGTCTCATACCATTTTTGATGCGGAATTCGCCCGTAAGTAACCAACTCGCGCACTGTAAAATCAGGCGGAGTGACATGATTTTGCGACAAAATGGATAATTTGCGCGCCACCTCAGCGGTCGGCAGTTTGTGAATGTCTCGGCCGTCAAGGTATACCGTGCCGCCGCGGCTTTTCATCATGCGCGACAGAACTTTAAGCACGGTAGACTTGCCTGAGCCATTCGGACCAATAAGTGAGACGACCTCGCCCTCGCCTACCACCATATCGAAGTCCTCGACGGCAACTTTGCGCTCGTAATCAATTGTTAGCTTCTTAGCCGCAATCATTATCGCATCGCACCTCCCTTTCTGAGCAAGTACAAGAAGAAGGGTCCTCCCACCACAGCCATGATGATCCCTACCGGTAGCTCCACTGGTCTAAAGACAGTGCGGGCCGCGGTATCGGCAATGATGAGCAATATAGAGCCAAGCAAAGCACTCAGTGGCAACATGAACTTGTAATCGCTACCGATGAGTAGGCGACTGACATGGGGGATGATTAACCCAACAAAGCCAATGAGGCCCACCACAGACACAGAAATCCCCGCTAGAAAGGCGGCCACAAAGGACAAGACTACACGGGCAACATTGACCTTGAGTCCCAAATTCTTGGCCACGTCATCGCCAAGTTGCAGCAAATTGGCGGCCTTGATGCACAGGACGGCAGCCAGCAATCCAAGGATAGAGTACGGCGCCAACATCCGCACATGATACCAACTGCGCCCAGCGATACTACCGTTCAGCCACATCAATACACCCTGGATGCGATCGCTGTACAAGATGGAGAGCAGAGAAGTGCCACCGCCCAAAAGGGCATTAACGGCAACACCAGCAAGAATAATGCGTATGGGGTCGATGCCCCTCTTCCAGGCCAGCAGGTAGACCAAGAAGACAGCCAGGGTGCCGCCCACAAAGGCTGCCACCGGAACAAGGCCGCTTAGAGACGGAAAGACCAGCATAATGGTCACTGCTACCAAGGCTGCGCCTGTGGAGACCCCGGTTAAGCCGGGGTCTGCCAAAGGATTTCTCATTACGGACTGCAGTAGTGCCCCCGAGATGGCGAGGTTAGCTCCCACCATGCCGGCAAGCAAGAGGCGCGGCAGTCGAATATTCATAACGATATTGCGGGCGAGACTGTCGGCCTCCGAGAAAAGGGCGGAGATGATCTCGCCGGAAGTAAAACTTAGGCTGCCAAAGCGCAGAGAGAGAATGCTGACGGCAAAAAACGCAAGCAGTACGAGGGCGAGAATACCCATCCTTTTAGCCAGACGAGAATACCCCGGAGTGCGGACAACTTGTTGTGCAGTTCTAGCTGCCATTTCCACCATTTTGTCTAGGGGTAGAGCACACGGGCGAGCTGCTCGAGGGCATCAACCATGGCTAGGCCGGGGTTAGAAAAGAACAAATCCACAGGCAAGTCGATCACGCGTCCGTTTTGCACGGCAGACATGGTGCCCCATAACGGATTTTGCGTGAACTCACGCTCAAACATGCTCTGCATTTCGGCAGGGTTGCCGTGCGAAATGCGTAGTATCACTTGCGGATTCGCAGCGAGCACATTCTCCATGCTGAGCGGTATGGTTTGCACATTGAGCGGCACATTCATTCCGGAAGTGATATTGCGGGCACCTAGCATTCTTGCCATTTCTCCGGCGTAGGAAAACTCCGTCGATAAGGAGAAGGAATCTGCGGTGCCAAAGATTATCATCACGATGGGGGACGGACGTCCCTGCACACGTTGCCGAATGGCGGCCTCGCGCCTACGAATATCGTTAAGTACTTGGTTAGACCTCTCGGTGCGACCAAAAGCGCGGCCAAACATCTCTACATTGGCGATCACATCGCTATAGCGTTGGTTATCGATAAAGTAAGCGGTGAAGCCGTGCTGCCGCAAGATAGGCTGCAGAGCTGGCTTAAACAAAATGTTCGCGATTACTAAATCGGGATTAAGGGCGCGTAGTTGCTCAATGTTAGGAGAACGAGGTGCGCCTACCTGCGGCACGTCACGAATAATCTCCGGGGCGCGCGCAGTCGTGGCCATGCCTACGGGCATGATGCCAAGCTCTGCTAGCACGCTGGCAGTGTTGACAGAGAGGGCCACTACGCGCGTGGGTACTCTGTCGAGCACTACCCGTGTGCCATCGGCCTCAACTAGGACAAAGGGCAATGGTGCAGGCGTTTGCGTTTGTGTTGGTGTCTGTGTTGGCGTTTGTGTTGGTGTTTGCGTTGGCGTTTGTGTTGGTGTTTGCGTTGGCGTTTGTGTTGGTGTTTGCGTTGGCGTTTGTGTTGGTGTTTGCGTTGGCGTTTGTGTGGCTACTCGTGTGGGTGTCGGTGCAGGGGTCACCGTTTGAGTTTGTGTCGGGCGCGGAGCTGCGGCTGCCGTGGCCTGGGGTGCCGGAGTAGTAGCCGGCGCAGTTGTTGGTGCCGGAGTTTGGGCTGGAGTGGTCGCAGGAGTTGTCACTGGTACCGGGGCCGGCGTCACGGGGGCCGGAGTAACTACGGGGGCAGGGTTGGCAGTGACGGTTGGCGCGTTGGTTGCGGGAGCATTGCGTGTCGCAGTGTCAGTGCACGCCACAAGTAGAACTAGCAGGGCCACAACAGTAATGAGCGAGAGCAACTTAGCAATCTTCAAGTAGATACCTCCTCGATTATATGGCTTGAGACAAGATTTTGGGCTGCGCCACTTTAGCGGCTAGCTCTAGGTAGACTTGACTCATGTCAGACTCCGGAAAAGACTCGATAACTGTGGTACCTTGGTTTTCGGCGCGTTGCACAAGATGGTGCCGCGGCACATACTGCACAATGCTGCTGCCAATTTCTTGCGCCGCCTTGCTAACTAACTCCACCTCATCCTCGACCCCTTTAGCATTGAGAATAAGGCCGCTCAAACGGGCATACCCGCGCGTACTAAATTGACTAACGGCATGGGCAATGTTGCTGGCCGCGAAGAGCGACATCATCTCACCTGAGGTCACTATGTAGACGTCTTCTGCATATCCTCCGCGTAGCGGCATAGCGAATCCACCACAGACAACATCACCAAGCACGTCATAAATGACGATATCCGGCCGATATACCTCGAAGGCCTTAAGTTCTTCGAGCTTCTCAAAGGCAGTGATAATCCCCCGGCCGGCGCAACCTACACCTGGTGTTGGTCCGCCCGCCTCCACGCAAAGCACACCCCTATACCCTTTAAACACGATATCATCCAGAGTTAAGTCCGCCCGCTTGGCCTTGATGCTATCTAGTACGGTAGGAATCACCCGCCCTGACATCAAGTTCTTAGTCGAATCAGCCTTAGGGTCACAACCAATTTGCATTACCGTGAACCCCTTAACCGCTAAGGCAGCCGACATATTAGATGTTGTAGTCGACTTACCAATGCCACCCTTGCCATAGACGGCAATTTTCTTCACCTGCATCCACCCCTTTACTGATGAAAATGATTCTCACTTTGGTGGCAAAAAAATTTGTCTCTCGCCTCGCCACTCTCAAGGCGTTTGATATTGATAATCTATATCAACTACACTGAGATAATACCACCCACCAGAACCCCCGTCAAGCAATTTTCTTCATGCTCACCCCATGTTTCTGTCTGCCTCAGAACCCGCTTGCTGCGCGAGCTTAGGCATGACAAAACGACGAGGCTGGTAACACCACCTCGTCACCCACTAAACGATAGTACAGATACACTGCGGGGCGGTACTACGTGCTAATTAGTCCTCCCCTTACCCTTTCAGCCAGATTCATCAGCTTACTTTCTATCTCGCGTATGACGACGACGAATTCCTCATCGCTCTTGCCTGTCGGGTCACTAAGCCCCCAGTCTTCCCGATGTTGGCAAGGCAGGTAGGGGCAGACTACATTGCACCCCATGGTGACAACGATATCGCTCGGCGGAATGTCTGACAGAAGCTTTGGGCGCTGCGTTTCTTCCATATCGATGCCGTATAGTTGCTTGAGCAGGCGCACGGCATCTCGATTGATGTGCGGCCTCATTTCTGTGCCCGCGGAAAAACTTGCGAAGGCGTCACCGGCCAATGCTTTACCTAAGGCTTCGGCAATTTGTGAGCGACAAGAATTATGAACGCAGATGAAGGCAACTTTCGGTAGATACATTGTAATGTAGAGCCTCCTTTTCAGATTGATAGTGACTACTAATACGTGAAGAACGCGTTAAGCTGTGAGAGCCAAAGGACAATGAGCAAACGGCCGAGGCAGGAGCGCGCTGCGGCAAATTGATAGCCTCCTAGCTACTAGACTGTGTAGCGTTCTCTCCACGTAACAGGGAAACCAGTTTTATTAGCGTAGGAGTAGCGTATAAGCTGCCCATGGTGCTGCACTTCATGCTCTAACAAGTCGATAACGAAACTTAACGTAGCCGGTGTCAAGGTAGCAGACTGCAAAAACTCCATGATGCGATTACTCGTCGCCTCGAGCGCGGCGAGTACTATGTCCTTCGCCAGATGATTAGTTAGGCTACAAGAAAAACCAGCCCACACCCCGAGCTGCATCGCCTTGAGGTAGCTTTCACGGGCCCCTACTATGCACCACACCTGTTCTCCAATGCTGTTGGATGGCACATTGGGCAAGCGCAGGGCGAGAGCATCCTCGGTAAGAAATCTCACATAGTCATGACTTAAGTCCATAGCTCTTTTCATCTTGGCGCTGATTACTTGGTTGTCCGTTTGATGCAGTAGACTCATCTAGGTCTCCTCCTCTTGCTTGGCTACCACGCCATAGTAGCCCCATAATACATAGTAAGCCCATACCACCACAGGCCAAAAAGCCGCCCGAGGCGCCGAAGGCATCCGTCACGCTACCGGCAAACAGGTTGCCAATGGGCGATGTGCCGCCGTTGAGCAAGGAGTGTAGGCTCATCACCCTGCCGCGTAAATAGTCTGGCGCTGCGACTTGTAGACTCGAGTTCGCCGTCGCGCTGTAGGTGATTAGAGCCCAACCCATAATAAATAGCAGTATGAGGGAGGCCGTATAATCGCTAGCCTGAGACATGGCAAGCTGTGTCACGGTGAGTGCGGCCGCACCACCGAAAAGCACCTTCCTGCTAGGGCCACGATGGGCAAATGAGGCGAGCGTAGTTGCGCCAAGCACAGCCCCCACGCCCATAGCCGACATCAGTAAACCATAGCCAGCGGCGCTCTGGCCCAAGACATCGCGGGCCAGCACAGGGATTAAAATGCTCATGTTAAGCGCGAAAATACCTAAGAGCCCTACTAAGGCCAGGGTCTCAAAAACAGCGGGGTTACGCAGGGCATAATCTAGGCCTTCGCGTATCTCTGTCCCCATGTTTCTAACGCGCTTTACGGCGCTTGTCGTGGCAACTTTGATTTTAAGAAGGGCGTAAATTACGAATACGTAGCTTAACCCATTGAGTAAGAAGGCCAGTCCCGCGCCAAACTGGTCCATAATCAGGCCTCCTATGGCGGGGCCGATGATGCGGGCGGCATTAAAAACAGCCGAGTTCAGCGAAATGGCATTCATGAGGTCCTCTTTCCCCACCATCTCCACCATAAAGGACTGCCGCGTGGGGGTGTCAAAGGCGGAGCAAACTCCTTGCAGCAGTGCTAGAACAAGAATATGCCAGTATTCTATCCTAGCGGTGTACACAAGGGCTGACAAAGTAAGCGCCTGCAGCAACAAGCCGGCCTGTGTGGCTATTATTAGGCTGCGTTTAGGAACGCGGTCCGCCACAACACCTGCTACTAGCGACAACAACAAGACTGGTAAAAACTGCATAACGCCGATTAACCCGAGCAGAAAGGGCGAATCCGTCATCTCGAGCACCAACCACGCTTGACTAGCGCGTTGCATCCATGTGCCTACCAGCGAAACGCATTGGCCAGACCAAAACAACCTAAAATTAGGATGACGCAACGCTGCCAATGGCCTCACATTTGTTCTCATATATTGCTCCCCCATTTACGCCGCCCCCGCACACATTCGCTTGCCAAAATTATACCTTACAGAAGTATTATTTGCATACCAGTCTGACCCATGGTACAATAAGAGTAATTATATGAGTGGAGGTGGCGTGTATGGTGACAGGTGTTGTTAATGTGTTTTTTTGCCTTGTCGACAATGAAACCGACCGCGATACCTCTTTGATGCCGCTACTTAAGTAGGCCAGAGGTTAATGCGCCGTGGGTTTCAGACCCACGGCTTTTTGTTATGCCCTGAAACAATTTAAGGAGTGATCACCATTATTCTAGGTAAAGTTCTTCGTGCATCCCAAGTTCAGTACCATGTCCTTGCCGACAACATTCATTACATCTGTACATTGCGAGGCCGGCTCCTAAAGGGCAAAGCGGTTACTACCAATTTGCTGGCGGTAGGAGATGATGTCTGGATAACACCAACCTCAGAAACACAGGCTGTTATCGAGCGCATAGAAAACCGGCGCAGCAAGCTATCGCGCCGCTCCCCGGGTCGAGAGCCACGCGAGCAACTGCTCGCCGTCAATGTTGACTATGGCGTAATCGTTATGGCGGCCATCGCCCCAGACTTTAACACTAACCGCTTGGACCGCTACATCGCCAGTTGCCACAGCGGCGGGGTATGCCCAGTGATATGTATTAACAAAATCGACCTCACCAATGAAGATGAGATTCGGCGCGCCATGGTCACCTATGAAAGCCTCGGCTACAAAGTACTCTACACCAGTGCCTGCACGGGACAAGGCCTCGATGAGCTGCGCGGGCTCCTCAGGGACCATGTTTCCACCCTAGTTGGCTCGAGCGGCGTGGGCAAATCAAGCTTAATTAACGCCATACAACCTGACTTAGCACTTAAGACGCGGGCTTTGCGCGAAAAGTTTCTTAAGGGTCAGCACACTACCACCAGTGCCGAGCTGCTACCTCTAGACATGGGCGGCATGGTGGTCGACACCCCCGGGATGCGGGAATTTGCCCTGTGGCAAGACAACACCGAAAACAGCGATGTCGAGGCCTCGTTCCCAGACATTGAACAGGCCTCGCATCGCTGCCGCTTCAGAAATTGCACGCACATACATGAGCCGGCATGCGAAGTTAGACGCATGGTAGAAAGCGGTGAAATTGACCCCGCTAGATACAAGAGCTTTGTCAAGCTCTCGCGCTAGATACAAGAGCTTTGTCAAGCTCTCGCGCTAGGCCCCCTACAACGGCAGACGTTTGCGGTTGAAGATGATTGTACCAGCCGTGAACAGTGCGACGATTAAAGCGATATAGATCGAATTTACGCCCCAAGTAGAAGCACCAGCGACGATCTTGCGCGGGTCATAGAAGCCAAAGATTGACATGGAGGAAAGGAGTTCTAGACCAGGTCCTGAGCCGCCGAGCATGTTCATGAGCAAGAACGAAATCGGTATACCTGCTCCTAAGCTAAGCGAAAGCCTCGTTTCGTTAAAGACACAAGAGAAGAAAAAGGAGATCATCATCACGGTCATGTTTACCAACATGGTCGTGATGTTTAGTCTTAAGAAGGCGTTGATGTCTAGTTCACCTGGAAACATCGTCTCTGCAGAAAACACCCCCACGCCAAAGAGGAGGGCAAACAGGACGAGCAGTGAGGTGAGCGCGTAAACCCCTTGCGTGACAATGATGCGCACCCTGGTGTTAGGAGTAGAAAGCAGGAAGGCGAAGGAGCCATTGTCGACCATCTTGGCCACCAGCCCATTAGCGAGAATTATAGAATACACCATCGGGAAGCCAATCATGAGCAACCCATACAACCAGCTCGCGAGGTAGCCCGTCAAATCCGTCGCCAAGGCCTCAAATCCGAAGGCCGCCCTGAGACCTGCTGGGATGGCCTCCATCATAGCTAGGAGTCCTGCCATGTCCGCGGGGTCGTACATGGAGAGCATCACCGTCATGTACATCGTCAGCACGCCGAAAAAGATCACCAGCAACATCCAGTTGCGTTTTAGGGTATGGCGAAACAGAGCAAGGTTCATACTACTTGACCTCCTTGCCATAAAAATCAATGAAGATGTCTTCGAGCGTCTGGTGCTTCACGCTTAAGTTTTGCACGGTCAGCTCTGCAGCTGCCTTAATGAAGCGGTCCACATTGCCGCCGGCGACTTCAATGAGCACTACACCGCTCGCGTCGCTTTGTGCCTTGAAACCCGCCGCAACAAGCGTTTTGGCCGCCAAAGAGTTATCGGCAGTTGTAAGCGCGAATACTTTCCTCTGCGAGTCCTTAAGCGCTTGCACCTCCGCTTGCTTGACTATGCGCCCGTTCTTAATAATGAGCACCGTGTCGCAAACTTTCTCGACCTCCTCAAAGATGTGGCTCGACATAAGTATAGTTCTGCCAAGTGCTTTCTCAGATAGAATTAGCTCCGTGAAGCGGTTTTGCATCAGAGGGTCGAGCCCGCTTGAGGGCTCATCTAGAACTAGCACCTCGGGGCTATGCATAAAGGCCGCCACGATGCCGAGCTTCTGTTTCATGCCCTTAGAAAAGCGCCTAATCTTGCCGCGGGGGTCTAGCTCGAACATATCGAGGAGTTGTTTTAGGCGTGTAGTGTTCTTTGTACCCCGCATCGCCGCCATAAAGGAGAGAAACTCATCGCCGTACATACCGTCAGGAAACACGATTTCGCCCGGTATGTACCCCAAGTGTTTCTGCACTTCTGGGGCCTCTTCTATGCAGTCAAGCCCTGCAATGTGGCACTTGCCCTTGTCTGGACGCATAAACCCTAGAAGCGCTCTCAGGGTAGTGGTTTTGCCAGCGCCGTTTGGCCCAAGGTAGCCCATAACCGCGCCCTTGGGCACCGTAAAATCTAGCTCGAAGACGCCCTTACCGCTGGGGTAAGTAAGGGTTAGCAGAGAGACATTGATCATGGCCATCCTCCTTGCGATTTGGACCCTAGGTTTCTTTTTGGCCCTTCTTTCTACGCTGCACACATTCATGCAACAGGTACTCGATCTGAGCATTAATGGAGCGAAAGTCGTCTTCCGCCCATGCTGCTAACTCCCGCCAGAGCGCAGGCGACAGACGAAGCAGCAGCTGCTTTTTGCTGGATTCTTTTTCACTCATCGGTGTTTTTCCGCGCTCCTAATACAATGATCCACTGTTAACTACTGGCTGAACATCTCTGTTGCCGCACAGTACCACTAGCAAGTTGCTGACCATGGCGGCTTTACGCTCCTCGTCTAGTTTGACGATATCATTCTCGTTGAGCTTGATTAGCGCCATCTCTACCATGCCCACCGCCCCCTCGACAATAAGCTGACGCGCGTCCACCATTGCCGAAGCTTGTTGCCTTTGCAGCATGGCGGCGGCGATTTCAGGCGCATAAGAAAGATGCGTGATGCGGGATTCGATAATCTCAAGCCCCGCCACTGATACTTTCTCTTGCAACTCGTGGCACAGTTTTTCGGCTACTTCTTGACTGCTACCACGTAGCGACATCTCGCTTTCTTCACTAGGTAGGTCGTAGGGGTAGTTACGCACTATGTTGCGCAGCGCCGAGTCGCACTGTATCGAGAGATACTCCTTGTAGTTGTCGACACTAAAAACTGCTTTCGCTGTGTTAATGACCCTCCAAACGACCACCACGCCGATGATGATGGGGTTGCCGAGTTTGTCGTTAATCTTCTGCTTATCGTTGTTAAGTGTAATAGCCTTAAGCGAGATGATTTTGCTCTGGGACAGGGTCAACACATTCTTCTCCAACTTACCGGCCACCGCGCCGGTTGTTAGTTGCACCCCCGCCGTAGGGTTAACAGCCGAAACAAAAGGGTTGACGAAGTAAAATCCAGCCTCTCTTAATGTGCCGTAGTACTTGCCAAAGAGGGTCAGCACTAGAGCTTCATTAGGGCGTATGACCTTGAGCCCCACAAAAATGATAGGTCCTTTGACCAAGAGATAAAAGAGCCCGAACACCGTGAATACGAGGCTGATGAGGCGTGGCTCGCCGGTCAGTCTGAGGTCGCTTTCTAACCACACCACCCCATATACGGACATCACCGCGGTGGCAACCATCAACACAATGTTTAGCACTAACACATACAGCCCGGGTATAGACGGCGGGGCGACTTCCTCGTGTGGCGACTGCCTGATATTTTCGTTAATACTTGCCATAGCTACCAGACCTCCCTGCAGGTATTGATATCATCATGATATCAATACCATATTACACCCGCTTTTCGCCGCCGTCAACACGGTAGCATGGCCAAAAAATATTGACAGCTCGCATATTTTCGTTATCATCTAATTAGATATTAACGAAAGAAAGGACGAAGAAGATGGTAGATGTTTCACGCATGGAGGCACTTGTGGAGTTCTATGGCGCGTTAGCAGATGCGACACGGTTAAAACTCATTGGTCTACTCGCAGTAAAGCCGATGTGTGGTTCCGAACTTGCTCGTGAACTTGAAGTTAGCGCACCTACGGTCAGTCACCACATTGGGCGGCTCAAACGATTAGAGCTAGTTAAATCGGTACGCGAAGACACTACAATCTATTACGCTTTGGACACCGACAGACTGCACGCCTTAAACCGCTCTGTGTTTGGTGAGGCAGAAAACAAAGATACTCCCCGCCCTAAAAGAGACGAGCGCCAAAAGGTCTTAGACGCCTTTTTTGTCGGCGGACGACTGAAAGACCTCCCTGTGCAGCGCAAGAAGAAACTTTATGCGCTAGAAGAAATTCTAAAATTATTCGAACCGGAGCGCATCTACACCGAAGACGAGGTGAACGAGCACATTAAGACCGTCTTTCAGGACTACTGCACTATCCGGCGCGAGTTCATTATTAACGGCTACATGCGCCGCGATAAGGGTATGTATCAGGTCAACCTAGGTTAAACATTTTGCACAGCGCTGCCTACACTACCGGCCCACTCTTATTACAATAATTAGGCAACATCCCGACATGTTTCATTCCTTTTGAATAATAGCCTGCTCTATGTTAGAATTAATTAATGACATCATGGGAGGCTACAAGATGAAACGAATTTTCGCGTGTCTGTTGGTCATCGTCCTTTTGCTGCCCGCCGTTGCACATTCCGTACTGAGTCCATCATATAGTAGTGTTTTTCGACTTGGCAATGAGGTGCTTCTGGACCGCTACCGTCACCTCTTAACCGGCCAGCGAGTCGGTCTGATTACCAACCAGAGTGGGGTAAACAGCCGAGGAGAGTCGCTCATAGACATCTTTTCGCGTGACCCAAGTATTAACTTGACCGCCTTGTATGGTCCTGAACATGGTATAGACGGGAAATCCCCGGCGGGAGCATGGGTTGAGTCTTACACCCATCCTACCTTAAATATCCCAGTATACAGTCTGTACGGTTCGACCCGCAAACCAACAGCGGCCATGTTAGCGAATATAGATGTTCTAATTTTTGATATGCAGGACATTGGGGCGCGAACCTATACCTATATCTCCACCCTGAACTACGCGATGATTGCGGCCAAAGAAAACGGAAAACGCATCATCGTTCTCGATCGCCCAAATCCCCTAGGCGGAATGATAGTTGAAGGCCCAGTACTCGAGGAGGGCTACAAAACCTTTGTTGGGGTGGACAACCTCCCCCTAGCGCATGGTATGACCATTGGCGAGCTTGCCCTGTACTTTAATCGTCTTATTGGCGCCGATGTTGTTGTGGTACGCATGGAAGGCTATAATCGAGAAATGATCTACCAGGACACAGGCATGGCATGGGTGCAAACCTCGCCAAACATCCCCGACGTAGAGAGCGCCTTTGGCTACATGGCCACCGGGCTCGCAGAGGGCACGGGTGTGGGCATGGGAGATAAGTTTAAGTGGGTGGGTGGCAAGGGGCTCGACTCACATCAATTTAGCGCACTGCTCAATAAAGCTAATCTGCCTGGGGTAACCTTTACTCCTGAGGCCAGAGGCTCATGGGGAGGGGCACGACTCACCATCACCGATTTTCGCGCCTTTAACCCAGCAAGGACCGGTCTTTACACGCTGTTTCTAGCTCGTCAACTCTGGAAATTCACCATTCCCAAGAGCGGCCCGACCTTAGCTTCCATGGTGATGTTCGACAAAGTAATGGGCACCAACAAGCTAGGTTTGTGGCTAGAGAAGAACCTCACCCCAACAGAGATGGAGAAAGAATACCAGCAGGGGCTTGCGGCGTTTAAAAAAGAAAGGCAGAAATACCTGCTCTACGGATTTAGAGGTACCTCCATGCACCCCTCCCTTATTGTGAATGGACACAATATCTACAGTGATGTCCTCCCTATAATAAGCAATGCCCGCACGCTCGTGCCGATAAGAGCACTAGCCGAGCAACTAGGGGCGCAGGTTACCTGGGTAGAGAAGGAAAATGCCGTTATCATCGTCAAGCAGCAACAAACGATCCGGTTAGTACTCAACAGCCGCAGCGCCCAAGTCAATGGTAGCGCGCTCACCCTTGATGTCGCGCCCATTGCCCGTACAGGTAGAACCATGCTACCCGTGCGCTTTGTGAGCGAGTTTCTCGGTCATAGCGTAGGGTGGTGCGAAAAAACCTTCGCTGTCTTTGTAGGTCAGTAGACTGCGAGCAGTAGGGACGGAGCCTGTTGCTTTAAGCAACAGGCTCCGTCCCTACTGCTCGTACTGCTCGTGCTCTTCCGGAAATACCTACGGCCGGGTATACCAAACTCCCCCATGCACTCGTAACCGATAGCCTCAAATTCCAGGTTGCGCTGATCCACGGAGGTGATATTTGTCACTACAGGCATGATATCAATTACCGGCTTGGCACAAAGGCCATCTACAGCGGTGCTCCCGATATGATGAACTTCCACCAGCAATTCTCGTAGGATATGTCTGATTTGCTCTGCCTCTGTGGCATATGCTACCCTCCACAGGGGGTCATAGGGGACTACAGTTAAACGGTGAACTAGCATTTATACACCATCAGTTCCTCGTCATAATACCGGCCTTCATGTAAGAGGGCGTTAGGCTCTACGCCATAGGTCTTAAAGCCTAACGACAGGTACAGCGCTTTGGCGGGGGCGTTGTCCGCTACAACTGCTAGGTGCAATTGTTCTAGACCTGGAAGTTGCCCAACATTTTCTAATAGTTCCCTTACCAGAGCCTTCCCTACACCTTGTCCTCGACTCTCTGGTACTACATACATCCCGAAAACATTGCCCTTGTGCCTGTCTTTGCTGCCTTCATTACGAACGAAAGTCACGATGCCAATTAAACTACCGACATTGTTAAAAGCACCGAGAACGAATTTGTTGTCTGTAGCCCTAATCCGTGATGCTTTTTCGTCAGGCGTGAATTGCACTTCTCGCTCATAAGTCGAGCCATACGCCTCAGGGTTGGTCTTAAGCCCGCGTAGCCTTACCGCAAAATACAGGTCGATATCACTTTCGCCTAATACTCTAATCCTCATCAACAACCTCCTCTACGTTTTGTTCTAGACTAAGCCTAGTATACAACAATGCAGTTCATAGGTAGCACCCTATCAGACGACGAAAAGTGACACCGGTGCTAATCAAGCGCGCCCAAATATGCTATGATGGACAAAGATTGCGAGAGGGGGAGAAAGATGACGCCTAAGCTTGGCTACGCGGCTATAGCGGTCTCTTCTCTCTGCTTTGGTTTCTTGGGCTCCCTGGGCAAGTTTGGCTTTGCCTTGGGCTACACCCCCCTCACTCTCCTTACCGTGCGCTTTACATTGGCTGCGCTCATGATGTGGGCTGTCGCCCTGGTCGTGGGCCTAGGCAAGTATGCTGTGACACCTCAGCTTCAGCCGTACCTCATAGCTCAGGGTGTGGCCTACGCCGGAACCTCATTAGGATTCTTCTTGGCTTTACGGCACTTGCCGGCTGGCCTGGTGAGCATAGTTTTTTACGTCCATCCACTTGTAACTATCATCTTTGCGAGCCTGCTCTGGAAAGAACGCCTGGGGCGCTCGGTCTTGATCGCTGCCCTGCTCGCGGTGCTAGGAACTGCCCTCGTGTCCCAAGATGGCAGCACAAACTTTAGCACCGGAATGGTCGGCTTTGCTTGGGTGGCGTTCGCAGCGTTCGCTTACAGTGCCTTTACTCTGCTCGGGCAAAAATCTACACGTCAGCTAAACGCCTTGGTGGTTACTACATATTCTATCACTTACTGCGCTCTCTTCTTAATCGTTCTCAATCCACCGTTGTACATGTTTGATGGTAGCTTAACTGCTGCTATGTGGCTGATCGGGCTGTTCATTGGTCTCGTTTCCTCAGTCCTCGCCATCCTTCTCTACATTGTAGGTGTCAAGGCTATTGGCGCAGCCAAGGCCTCAATCGCCAGCGCTCTAGAACCTTTAAGCGGGGTATTTATCGCGGCGCTGTTGCTCGGTGAAGAACTCCGTCCCCTACAATGGCTCGGGGTTCTTACCGTCATTGTGGCGGTCTTTTACCTGCAGAGAGGGGCTCTCAACGACCCCCGCCATAGAGAAGTGGCACCTACCAATCGAGCATAGACAGATCGCCCCATTTTGTGGGTAGACTAGTCCAGGAGAAATCTATACTGGGTAAAGTGCTAAGGAGGATGCTTTAATGTGTGGCATAGTTGGTTTCATAGACAAGGCAGTTAGCCGAGAAGAAAAGGTTGCTCTCCTAAACGCTATGACGTCGTGTATTACACATCGCGGCCCAAATGATAGCGGTTGTTTTGTTGATGACGATGTAGCCCTCGGCTTTCGCAGATTGAGCATCATAGACCTCGCTGCAGGACACCAGCCCATGGCCAATGAAGACGAGACCGTGTGGATGACTTTTAACGGCGAAATCTACAACTATCTTGAACTACGCACTTGGCTAATTGAACGCGGCCACCGCTTTGCTACGCTGACTGATAGCGAGGTAATTATTCACCTCTATGAAGAGCTTGGCATGGAATGTACTGCTAAGTTGCGTGGCATGTTTGCCTTTGTGCTGTGGGACACCAAGACCAACACCCTGCACGGAGCGAGAGACCGCTTTGGCATCAAGCCGTTTTACTATGCGCTACAGGGGCAACGCTTGATCTACGGTTCCGAAGCCAAGGCGATTCTTACCCACCCCAGCATAACGGCCAAGGTCAATGAACAGAGCTTGCAGCACTACTTTACTTTTCAGTTTGTACCCGACCCTGCTACCCTGTTTGAGGGCATTTACCGCTTGCCGCCGTCACACTACTTTAGCTTTACGGATGGCCACCTCGAGCTTAAACGCTACTGGCATTTAGAATTTAAGCCCGCAGATAAACCCTTAGACTACTTTGTCGAGGGCACGCAACACATCCTAAGTGAGGCGGTGCGGATGCACATGATGAGCGACGTACCGCGAGGGGCCTTCCTCTCGGGCGGAGTTGATTCTAGCGTGATCGTGGCCCTGCTCAAGCGTCAAGAGAACCTATCTACATATTCTGTGGGCTACAATGAGTCTAAGTACGATGAGCTTTCCGAGGCGCGCCGCACGGCCGAAGTGCTGGGAACTTCGCACCACGAAGTCAAGGTAGACGCCAAAGAATTTTGGCAGGCACTACCTAGCATTATCTGGCACATGGACGAGCCTGTTGCCGATCCTGCTGCCTGCGCCCTCTACTTTGTGGCCGAAAGGGCCAGCCGCGATATCACGGTGGTACTAAGTGGTGAGGGCGCGGATGAGGTCTTTGGAGGCTATGGCATTTACCGCGAGCCGGCGGAAGTGCGCAAGTTTGGTTTTGTTCCCAAAACACTACAAGCCCTGCTGGCCAAAGGGGCCCATTTCCTGCCGGAGGGCACTAAGGGCAAAGATTATGTCCGCCGCGCCACGACGCCCCTAGCAGAGCGTTACTTTGGCAATGCCTTGATTTTCACGGAAGAACAAAAGGATAAGCTCCTGCCCTTTCGTTCCCACCGCTTCCTACCTACGGCGGTGACTGCACCCTATTTTGCCGAGAGCGCTCATCTGGACGAAATTTCGCAGATGCAGTATCTTGATTTTAACACTTGGCTTTCGGGCGATATCTTGGTCAAGGCCGATCGCATGACCATGGCGCATTCACTTGAGCTGCGCGTGCCATTTCTCGATCACCATGTAGTAGAATTTGCGGCCACCATTCCCCCCCACTACAAGATTGCCGAAAACATGACTAAGTACGTCTTGCGACGCGCTGCCACCGACTGGCTGCCGCAGGAGGTTGCTTACCGACCCAAACGAGGCTTTCCTGTTCCAACTCGCGAATGGATGAAGAACGAGTGGTTAGAGGATGTGCGCCAACTGCTTAGCAACAGCACTGCGGCACAGTACATAAACAAGGAGTACGCTCTCGCACTGCTGGCGGAGCACGTTAGCGGAAAAAAAGACAACAGCAGAAGATTGTGGGCCATAATTGTCTTTCAGTTATGGTTTAGCACCTATATCGAGAGGCCTACACTCTAACTTTTATCTGCCACTACACAGATGACGCGCTTTACAGAGATAGAACAGAGAGGCAGTTGATTACGCTTGCATATCTTGGTGACCAATGACGATGGCATTCATGCCCCTGGCATTAGAGCTCTGGCCTCCGCCCTCCGCCAACTTGGCACAGTTTCTGTGGTGGCGCCAGATAGGGAGCGCAGCGCGACTGGGCATGCCATAACCGTGCATCGCCCTCTACGGGCGCGTCATCTCGCGCTAGACTTTGCCGACCAAGCTTTTGCCGTCGACGGCACCCCGGCCGATTGCGTCAAGTTAGCCCTTGAAGCAGAGCTTGTCTTACGACCTGACATCGTTGTTTCCGGCATCAACAGGGGGGCCAATTTAGGCACAGATGTACTTTACTCGGGCACAGTGTCGGCCGCTATAGAAGCGGCGATGCTCGGGTTGCCCGCCATCGCCATATCTCTAGATGACCTGCGCAATACCCACTACGAACCGGCTGCGGAATTTGCCTGTTACTTGGCCAAAACCTGGCACAATCGCGACCTACCCCCAGATACATTGCTCAACGTCAACTGGCCCAAAAACACTCCCTCCCAAGTATTTGTCACCAACCTTGGTCGGCGCAGGTACAGTAACACCTTTGACAAGAGGCAAGACCCCTTGGGCCGCGACTATTTTTGGATGTGCAATAATGTGGTAGACGACCTCACCCCCCATACCGATGTTTGGGCTGTAGCCGCAGGCCATGTCTCGGTGTCGCCCATTCACTTTGACCTGACCAACTACCGGCTAGTGGCTGAAGTCGGCAATTGGCAACTCGCCCTCTCATGAAACTTCGTGTGCTTGGCTGCTACTCTCCCTATCCTCCCGCAGACGGGGCGGGGCCCGGCTACTTGCTAGAGACTACAACTACTAAGGTGCTGCTTGACTGTGGTAGCGGTGTCGTCAGCCAGCTAGGTCGCGTATGCGACTTAACGAATGGCGAGCTGTCGGCGGTTATTCTTAGCCACCTACATGCCGATCACTTTTGCGACCTACTAGTGTTACGCTATGCCCGCTTTCTAAGTATGCGCGCGGGCAAGGCAACCCCCCTAGCCGTCTATGCGCCTAGCAAACCTGATTTGGAACGCGCTTCACTACCGTTCTTAGATACATTGAGCATCTCCACGATTCAACAAGGCTCGTCTCTTAGCATCAGTGAGATGAAATTTGACTTTGCCGGCACACTGCACCCCTACCCTGCCCTGGCAATTAAGGCTACGGTAGACGACCGCTCCATGGTCTACACCGGCGACACGGCTTGGCATGATGACTTGATAGACTTCTGTCGGGGAGCAGACACCTTGCTGGCCGAGGCGAGTTTTCTGGAGCAGAACAAGGGGACCAATGTGGCCTTGCATCTTAGTGCCCGTGATGCCGGTCGTTTAGCACAGATGGCAGGCGTAAAACGACTTGTTCTAACACATTTTCACCCCGCAGCAAGATTAGATCTGCTCCTAGCGGAGGCAGAGGCGCAGTTTGCCGGAGAGATTATTCTGGCGAGCACAGGCCTTGTCCTCGACATATAAAAGTGGCTGCCCCTTTTCTTAAGGGACAGCCACTTTTCACTTTTACTTAGGGCCTGTGGTGGGCCGTAGGACGCATCAACCACGCTGCGGCCAGCGCCGTGACGGGAATGGCGGCAACCAGGCCGACGCTGCCTGCTAGGGCACGCAAAACTTCACTGGCTATAGAGTCCATGTTGATAAGCCTCACGAAGGGCACTTCGTAGGCCGTAACGAGCAAGAGCAGTGCTAGCGACCCACCAGTATAGGCGAGTATCAGGGTGTTGGCCATGGTGCCCATTACATCGCGCCCTACATTCATGCCCGACCAAAACAACGCACGCCGCGACAGGGTAGGGTCGGCACGGCGAATTTCTGTCATCGCTGAAGAAATAGACATGCCAATATCCATGACCGCGCCTAAGGCACCGATAATGATGCTAGCCATTAACAAGGCGCGAAAATCAAAGCTAATGCCTTGCGGTATAAACATTAGCATCTGCGCTTCTTGACCAGACAAGCCAGAGGCATGCGTGGCCCCACCAACAACGATGGCTAAGGCACCGGCGACGGACACACCTCCCAAAGTACCCAAGATGGCGGCAGCGCTCTTACGGTTTACTCCCCCCACAAGGAGAATAGTAAATATAGTTGCCATGGCCGAAACAGCGACGGAAAGTACGATGGGGCTCGCGCCCCGCAGGAGAAAAGGCACAAATACGTAGAGGATTAATATCCCGATCACGATTAGAGACAAGAGACTTTTAAGACCCTTTTTGCCACCTAAACCTACCAGCATACCTGCAAAGAGCAGAGTTAAGGCGTAGAGCGAACGATCTCTTTCGTAGTCTGCGATGACGACTTCCTGCAGCTCGCCCTCCACAGTTTCCACGCCGACCAGCACCCTATCGCCCTCTTCGATCACGATGTCATAGGCAGGCGTGCCAGTCAAAACATGGGTGATCTCCACAACTTGACCGCGAAACCGCCCACTAACGAGCTCTAATTCAGCCCTAAAGCTACGCAGGGGAAAGCCGAATTCATCGACGCCACCTTCTTCGGGGAGCTCTTCTAATAGTAAGACCCTCGCCCGAGCAAACTCTACTACAGGCTCTTCCATGGCCGGATCGAGCGGGGGCTCTACAGGCGTCTGTGCCTGCGTCGGGGTAGTCATGAACAGCAAGAGAAGTATCCCTATTAGAGACAGTATCTTCAAGTCATCACCTCATTGGTTTTTTTGCAGCTTAAGAACTACCATTAGCTTATTACGACTGGCAAGGACTATGCGTTGTGACGCAAAGCCTGAGCGAAATCAGCACAAATGTCTGCTGAGTCCTCTAGCCCAACCGAAACGCGAAGCATTCCCTCGTCGATGCCGAGCCTAGCCCTAGCCAAGGAAGTGAGCCCACGATGGCTTGTCTTGGCAGGGTGAGAAATAGTCGTGGCCACGCCGGCTAAACTCGGCACAAAATCTACCATGGAGAGGGCCTTGACCAACTGCTCCGCACCATAGCTGCCGCCTTCCACCACGAAGCTGAGCATCCCCCCAAAACCAGAGAGCTGCTTTTCGGCCAGGGCATGCTGGGGGTGACCGAGCAGGCCCGGGTAGTGCACGCGCAGCACACGCGGTAGGCCCGTCAAAAGATCGGCCAAAATGTGGGCATTTTGCGTATGTTGCCGCATGCGCAGGGGCAAAGTCCCCATGCTCCGCATGACAAGCCAGGCATCAAAGGGACTTGCCGTGGCCCCAAACTGAATATGTAGCGGTTTAACTCTCTCTATGTCATCCGCACTGCCCACTACCGCCCCCAGAGTGACATCCGAGTGTCCATTGATATACTTGGTCAAACTTTCCACCACTAAGTCAGCCCCCTGTTCAAGCGGCCGGCACAGCATCGGCGAGGCAAAGGTGTTGTCTACGACAAGTTTCAGTTTGTAGGCCCGCTTAAGCATGGCCAACTGCGAGAAATCTACCAGTCGCATGAGGGGGTTAGAAATAGTTTCGACAAAAATGGCTTTCGTGTTAGGGCGAATGCCTGCTTCAACCTTAGCGGGCAAAGTTGCATCGATAAAGGTGGTCGAAATCCCGAACCGAGACAGCTCTCGTTCTAGTAGGGATTGTGTGCCCCCGTAGAGATCCTCGGCAGCTATGATATGATCGCCCGCACTGCAAAGTGACAGCAACGTGGCGGTAGTAGCTGCCATCCCTGAGGAAGTGACAATACAGTCGCTACCACTTTCTAAAGCAGCTAGGGCCTGCTCTAGGGCCTGCACAGTAGGATTACCATAGCGCGAATAGATATAAGTACCCTCTGCGCCACTAAAGGCTTGGTCGACCTCTTCTAAAGAGCTAAAGCTAAAAACAGAAGTCTGGTAAATAGGTTGCACAGTAGGAAGGGTACGCGGCATCTTAATACCCTTACCTGCCTGTATGGCTTGGCTCCACTTACTTTTTGACAAAGATATCACCCCCGAGTTAGTATTCGGGGGTGAAGACTCAAGTCCTTTAATCAACTAGGGCTACTGCCTCGTCCATAACGCTGTCGGGCATGGCAGAGGCTAAGTCAAAGGCAAACACCCCATTGCTTTCGTCCCAATGCCCTTTGACCCTTTTCTTAATTAAGAGGTTTTTAACCGCCCACTCGCCAATCGATGCCGCGCACACTTGAGCGCTACTTTTGTTGGTGATAAGCTTGAAGCCCGTACCACCCGTGGCTAGGGGCTTTACGACAAAGGACTCTTGACGCACGCCCATGAAAACGTAGTCTGCACCTAACTCAGCCAGCTTACGAGTGAGCGCGACATTGCACCGTACGCCTTTAGGTTTGTCTGTAAAAGTAATCTTGTAGGCCTTATCAATAGCAGCATTTCCTCTACCTTTTGGGGTCTTTTCGAACCAAACTATGTTCATCTTACTTCCCTCCTTGAGAGTTATTGCTACTAGTATGACCACGCTTCGCACGCCATATACCTAGTCAATTTTCATTTGAGAATCTCGGCAATTTGTACAGCATTTGATGCCGCACCTTTCCTAAGTTGATTGCCCACTGCCCACAAATTGAAGGCATTCGGCAGACTAAAATCTTGTCGCAAACGACCCACAAAAACGTCATCCCTATCCGGAAAATCGATTGGCATGGGGTAGACTTGATTATCGACATCGTCGAGGAGTACCACACCGGGAGACCTGCCTAGTAACTCCCTCGCCTGCGGCACAGACAGGGGACGATGTGTCTCTACATTGATCGAAAGAGAGTGACACCACATGACAGGCACGCGGACTGTGGTCACCGTAATGGCGATCGTCTCGTTACCAAAAATCTTCTGCGTTTCATGGACCATTTTCCACTCTTCCTTGGTGTAGCCGTGATCCGCAAACAAATCAACTTGGGGTATGACATTAAAGGCTACTTGGTAATGCTTCTTGGCGGCAGCCGTAGGTAAAATCTTGGCCGCCACACTTCTGCCCTCTGTAAAAGCTAGTACCTGTTCTTTAAGTTCTTCCACCGCTTCAATGCCTGCCCCAGACACCGCTTGGTATGTCGATACTACGACGCGCTTCAAGCCTACCGCATCGTAGAGTGGTTTTAGGGCGACGGCCATAATAATGGTCGAACAATTCGGGTTAGCTATAATACCGCGATGACCACTAATTGCTGCGGCATTTATCTCGGGCACGATGAGCGGCACATCGTCATCAAGGCGAAACGCCGAACTATTGTCAATGACAACGGCCCCATGGGCTACCGCAGCTGGCGCGAGCGCCCTTGCCACCTCGCCCGAAGCACAGAAAAAGGCGATATCCACCCCAGCGAAGGCCTCCGCCCGGGCCTCTCTTACGGTCAGCTGCTCCCCCTGAAACTGATACTGTTTGCCAGCCGAGCGACCTGAGGCCAAAAGACTTACCTCACGTAGCGGAAAATTGCGTTCTGCCAAGACTTTAAGCAGAGTTTGGCCCACTACACCCGTGGCACCGACGATAGCAATACTTTTGGACAAAGCCATACCTCCCTTAAGTCTGTCGAAAAACCTCTGCCGTCGTTTTGAGCTTGCGTCGTATGCTGAGCCCATACGGACAGCGCTGCTCGCAGAGGCCGCATTCGGTGCAATCATCGGCATGGACAGGCATCCCTGCGTACCGCTCGCGTGCCCATTCCTGCAACCCATAGCGACTGGTGTAACCTTCGAGAATGAATAGTGTAGGAATACGAATGCCCTGTGGACAGGGCAGGCAGTATTCACACCGCCGGCAAAAGTCTTCTCCGAGAGACTTGGCATCGGCTTCTAGCTCAGTCAACTCCTGTGGCGATAAAGCGCCCAACTCTAGAGCCCTGTAGTTCGCGTGTAGCTGTTCCACCGTATCCATGCCGGGTATAAGCGTGTCGATGTCACTTGGCAGAAGGTAGCGCAAAGCCAGATCGGCTCGTTGCAGAGCACCACCCGCGAGCGGTTTCATAGCTATAGTGCCCATCTTTAGCTCTCGAGACAAGGTCAATGAGCCTACAAACTGCGACTCGACCACATTTAAGGGAAACTGCGCTGTATCGAAGAGATTACTCTTAATTATTACTTCGAGAACGTCATTATTATGACTGGTAACACCAATGAATCGCACTAAGCCTTGTTCCCGGGCGGCGAGAAGTGCGGATAGCGCTCCGTCCTTAGCCTGCACTTGCTCCCAGACATCAAACGCACTGACCATATGTAATTGATAGATATCAATATAGTCTGTTTGCAGCAGTTTAAGGCTAAGCTCTAAGTCCTGCCTAAAACCTTCGGCATCGCGTCGTGCAGATTTTGAGGCCAAGTAGAAAGAACTTCTTCTCGACTGCAAAGCCTTGCCTAATTTTTCTTCACTATCGCGATAACCTCTAGCTGTGTCTATAAAATTAATCCCTAGGTCGTGACAAACGGCAATCATCTCAGCGGCAACTTCTTGTGTGGCACGCTGAATTGGTATGCCCCCTAAACCTAGTCTTGACACTGTGAGGCCTGTCAACCCAAGTGTACGATACTCCATATAGTCCTCCTACTGAGCGAGAATCGCGGCGAGTTTGTACAAGTCGTGCTTAAAATTAGGGCCGCTTTGGAGGGCTTCCGTTATGGACATGGGCACAACTGCACCCGCTCTTACACCCACCATCAGACCGCCGCGTTTGTCCTTAATTAATTCCACAGCCAAGGCACCCATGCGACTGGCCAACATGCGATCGCGGGCACTAGGGGTGCCGCCGCGTTGCACATGGCCCAAAACGGTGACCCTCGTATCTAGGCCCGAACAATTCGCCACATATTCACCAATGGCCACGCCCGACCCCACGCCTTCAGCGACCACGATAATACTGTAGAGTTTGCCCCTCTCTTGACCACGCTTAAGCCTCGCGCAAATCTCTTCTAGGGGCAGAGGCACTTCCGGCACCAGTATTGATTCCGCGCCAGCGGCGATACCTGCCGCTACTGCCAGCTGCCCGGAGTTACGGCCCATTACCTCCACGACGAAGGTCCTTTCATGAGAGGTCGCGGTATCGCGAATGCGATCCATGGCCTCTACAGCCGTATTTACCGCCGTGTCGAAGCCCAGACACTCCTCTGTCCCCGGAATGTCATTATCTATCGTCCCTGGTATGCCTACCGTTAGGACGCCGTGCTCATACAGTTTCTGCGCTCCTTGTAGTGAGCCATCGCCCCCAATGACAACAAGCCCCTCAATTTGTTTGTCGCGCAGTACAGCTAGTGCGCTCTGAAAACCCGCGCTCGTCATAAACTCGGGCGAACGCGCGGTGCGCAAAATTGTACCCCCGCGATGAATAGTATCGGCCACCGACCCAGCATCTAGCCGAGCTATGTCACCCGCTACTAGGCCTGCATAACCACGACGTATACCAAACACTGTCAACCCTTCACTGAGGCCCTTCCGTACTACGGCCCTAATGGCGGCATTCATGCCTGGCGCATCGCCGCCACTCGTGAGCACCCCAATTTTCATCACTTAAATCCCTCTCCTATCACTAAGAACATGCCTACTTAAATATATTGTGTGCTATGCGCGCCGACGCTGCGGCAGCGACCCCTGCTACCAGGTCATCCAAAAATGTGTGCACCTGTGTCGGGTGATTGTTGAGTAGACGCAAAATACCTGGCTTGACTTTGTCTAGATACCCGAAGTTCGTCAGCCCAATGGTGCCATAGACATTCGTGATACCAAGGGCGAGAATCTCATCTACGCCAAAGAGCGGCTCGTCTTCACTTACTATGGCGCAAAGCGGATCCTCTAAAAAGCCCTGTTCGGCCATGGTATCCAGAGCTATACCGACAAGAATAGTATGCTGAACTTCACGCTTGTCTAGCACCGCCAGTACGGTGCTTAAAGAGACTTCAGGCGTAAGGCCAGGATGGTAGGGCTTCTGCAACTCGCTCACGATGGCCGCAATGTCTACTAACTCCACACCTCGCTCAGACAACTTGCGAATAACAATGTCTTTCATGTGCACCTCCATAATATCTCTACATTTGACGCTCCAAGCTTACTTTCTAACTCTGCCTTAAGGTAGGGACCAAAGGCTACATACAGACTTTGATCCACTCTAATCGAGGCTTCAGGCATAAGCAAGTAGACAGGGACAGGACCAGGCGTGCGCTGTAATAGGTTTCGCAATTCTTCTAGGTGCGACTTATCCTGCTTATCTAGGCGCAGTGATATTCTCTCTGGTTGCCGATCGGTGTCATTTTCGCATTCCCCCAGCCCGAGCAGGGTAACTTCGTTCACCGCCAGAGAAACGCGCTCCTCGCGCCGAGTAATGGCTCCACGCAGCATCGCGGCGCGCCCGGCGATCAGCTGCTCTCCTTGTTTTTCGAAAATCTGAGGAAAGAATACTACTTCTATGGTGCCGCCAAAGTCTTCCACTTGCGCAAAGGCCATGCGCCGACCCGCCTTGGTAACAATAACCCTGACTTCAGCAATCATACCGGCGATAGTAACCTCGGCCTTGTCTTCGCATTCGCCGAGTAGACCGATGGAATGCTTGCCGTGTTTGCGCAGGACGGCTGTGTACTGATCGAGAGGGTGACCAGAGACATAGAAACCCAGCAAATCCTTTTCCATTTCGAGAATTTCACTCACACTAAAATCAGTGAGATCAGGAATTTTGATGGCAGCTTTACTGGCTTCGGCCTCTCCAAAGACATCAAAGAGAGAGATTTGCCCTGTTTCACGCTGTCGCTTTTCTTGAGCCACCTTGTCAAAGCATTCTTCCATAATGTCAAGAAGCTGACGGCGGTTAAGTCCTAGCGAAGCCATAGCTCCAGCGCGAATTAAGTGCTCGACCGTACGCCGATTCATTACTCCGTCGTTAACCCGCAGCAAGAAGTCATAAAGACTGCCGTACTTCCCCTCCTGTCGCTTTCTGACAATAGGTTCGATGACTTTCCCCCCCACGTTCTTGATGGCGGCCAAGCCAAAACGAATGGCCTCCCCTTTAACGACAAAATTAGACTCACTCTCATTAATGTCTGGTGGTAAGACAGGAATACTCCGTCGCCTGCATTCTTCAAGGTACAGCTGCAATTTATCGGTGTTGCCAGCCACCGAGGTAAGCAAGGCAGCCAAGAACTCGCGCGGGTAGTGACACTTAAGGTAGGCTGTCTGGTAGGCCAGTACCGCATAACCTGCGCCATGAGATTTATTGAAGGCGTATTTTGCAAATTCAGCCATCAAATCAAAAATGCTGTTGGCTACCTGCTTCGATAACCCGAGAGCCAATGCTCCGGGGACCATTTTTGTGCCGCTAGCCTCGTCGACTATTCCGTGCAAAAAGTACTCGCGCTCTAGCGCCATAACTTCGGGTTTTTTCTTCGCCATAGCCCGACGCACTAGATCTGCTCGTCCTAGAGAGTAGCCCGCAAGCTCACGAAAAATACGTTGCACCTGCTCTTGGTAGACAAGGCAGCCATAGGTCACCTTGAGGATCGGCTCTAAGCGAGAATCCGCGTACTCAATGTCCTCCGGGGACTCTCTCCCTGCTAGGTAACGGGGGATTTGTTCCATGGGGCCTGGGCGAAATAGTGAGATGCCCGCCACAATGTCCTCAAAGCAGGTGGGGCGCAGTTTGGCGAAGAAGTTGCGCATTCCTCCGCCTTCAAGCTGAAACACCCCTAGGGTATCACCGCGGGCGATCATGGCATAGGTGTCGGCATCTTCATACCCGAGCTCTGCAAAATCTATAGCCAGCCCCGTATTATCTTTGACATTGGCTAGGCAGTAGCGGATAACAGTGAGAGTACGCAGACCGAGAAAGTCCATCTTAAGCAACCCTAAATCTTGCACTGTGTCCATATCAAACTGCGTTATAACTGCCTGCCCAGATTTAGCAAGAGGAATCAAAGTATTGAGCCTAGCAGGAGCAATAACCACCCCTGCGGCATGGACCGAAAGGTGCCGCGGCACGCCTTCAAGAGCTTGCGCGAGGTCTAAGAGTTCTTTAATGCGGTGGTCTGTATTGTAGAGTGCCAGTAAGTCCGCAGACTTATCGAGAGCGTCTTTCAGGGTAATGTTTAGCTCCTCAGGCACTAACTTGGCGATGCGATCGACCTCGGGCAGCGGTATGGACAGCGCCCGCGCCACATCTCGCACGGCCGCACGCGCCCCGAGGGTACCAAAGGTCACAATTTGGCAGACGTTATCGTGCCCATACTTGTCCGTGACGTACTTAATTACTTCGTCGCGACGCTCGTAGCAAAAATCAATATCAATATCAGGCATGCTGATGCGCTCAAGATGCAAAAACCGCTCGAACAAGAGATCATAAGGCAGGGGGTCGAGGTCGGTGATACCGAGAATGTAGGCTACTATAGAACCAACGGCCGAGCCACGACCGGGTCCTACAGGGATTCCTTGCTGCCGCGCAAAGCTTGTAAAGTCCTGCACGATGAGCATGTAGCCGGCATAGCCCGCTTTACCGAGGATCTCAAGCTCGTAGACTAGGCGCTGCTGCACTTCTTGGCTAGGGTTAGGGTAACGCCAGTGTACCTTGTCATGACACAATTTCTCGAGGTATGACAACTCGGTGTAGCCCTCGGGAATCTCGTACTGAGGCAAGTGTACTTGATCGAAACGAAAATCTACATTACAGCTGTCAGCAATGCGTACCGTACTGGCTACAGCCTCCTCTACAACCGCGGACGGCAAGTAGGACAGGCGCGCCATGAGTTCTTCTGCCGAAGTAGCATGAAATTGTGGCACAAAACGCATCCGGTTAGGGTCATTAATCGCCTTGGCCATTTGTACGCAAAGAAGCACATCATGTGCTGCGTGATCGCTAGGGGAAACATAATGCACATCATTAGTGAGCACGAGAGGCAGCGACAACTCTTGTGCTAGGGTGACAAGGGCCATATTTATTGGCCGCTGCTCCGGCAAGCCATGGTCTTGCATCTCCAAGTAGAACCGCTCCGGAAAAATGCGCGCCAGGCGGCACGCCACTTCACGCGCCCCGCTGTGATCATTACGCATCATGCGCTGCGGTATTTCGCCGCCTAGGCAGGCACTTAGGGCGATGAGCCCGTCAGAGTGCGCTTCTAGGAGCTCCCAGTCCACGCGGGGACGATAGTAGAACCCATCTAAGTAGCTTGCACTGACCATGCTTATAAGGTTCTTATACCCTAGGTCATTCATGGCCAAAAGCACCAAGTGATAATTATCAGCATCGATTTTCGATTCGCGGTCTAAACGTGTGCGCGTAGCGACATAGACCTCGCATCCAATAATCGGCTTGATACCCTCTTTTTTTGCCGCGCGATAAAAATCGATTACTCCATGCATGTTGCCATGGTCTGTGATAGCTACGGACTTCTGCCCGAGGGACTTAACATGTTTGATTAAGTTATCAATCTTAGCGAATCCGTCCAGCAGGCTGTATTCAGTATGTAAATGCAAGTGCACAAAATCCATGTCGGGAACCTCCTAGTGAAAACGCTGTGTTCTAGTAATTTAAGTTCGCCACTAGAGAGCTGTTTCCCTTGTAGCCTCGCCATACCCCAAGTTGACAATAATACTCCCCCTGTGTATACTAACCATAGCCGAATCTGGTATGTACTTACCAGTACGGGGGATATACTTTTGGGGTGAATCTAGCTAACGCTAGTAGGGTCTGCCTTTCTTCCCGAACCCGACAACTAACCTCGGAGGCTAATGACAACGAGAGAGGATGAACATCATGATTAAGCGCCAGTTAGTTTCTATCTTGGGTGTACTAGTGACGACCGCCTTCTTGCTAAGCGGAACTGTCAGCGCGGCCACCCTCGGCTCCCGATCGCTTAGCCTCGGCTCACGCGGTCAGGATGTGCGTGAGGTGCAGCGCATCCTTGCCCAGAACGGCTTCTCACCAGGTCAGCAAGATGGCATCTTTGGGCCACGCACAGAACAAGCGGTAGTTGCGTTTCAGCGCACCGTGGGCTTACCCACCATCGGCATTGTTGGCCCACGCACAACCGCTAGTCTCTTGGCCCACAGAGCAATTTACACTGTGGTGCGGGGTGACACCCTCACTAGCATTGCGCGGCGCAAGGGCACAACCGTAGCGGAACTCAAGGCGGCCAATAAGCTAGAGAGCGATTTCCTTGTAGCTGGTCGCCGTATAATTATCCCTGGAGCTTCTACTAGCGCGGTAACTACACCTTCTAGGAGTCGCCTCGCGATCACCAGAGAGGAGCGCAGCACCCTGGCTAGACTTGTACATGCCGAGGCTCAAGGCGAATCATTTCTCGGCAAAGTGGCAGTGGCTGCGGTTGTACTAAACCGTGTAGACGACGCGCGATTTCCTGACACGATTCAACAAGTGCTCTATCAACCTTTCCAGTTTGAGCCAGTGTTGAATCGCTGGATTTACAAGCCAGCTGGAGAAGCGGCATACCGAGCCGTAGATGCTGCCCTCGCGGGGCAGGACCCCTCCCAAGGCGCAGTGTTCTTCTACAATCCACAAAAAGCCCCTCACACTTGGATGGCAACTCGTCCCGTCATCTTGCGCATCGGCAACCATGTCTTTATGCGTTAGAGCGAGTTCGCTGCTGTCTTTCGTTTTGCTGTACTTGACCTATGGTTTTGGGTGGCCGCAAGGAAACAGTGGCCACCCTTTTTTTGTGCCCACGCCGCTTACGCAATTCTAGACCGTGCGAAATGAGGACGCCCCCAGCGAGCACTAGCCAAGCCAAAGAAAAAAGACCCTCACCGGTGTAAAGACTAGCAGGCGAAAGACGTGGCAAAGCGATAGTAAACATCCCTATAACAGAAAGCAGCGCGACTATCGACCATAGTTTCTGCACCCCACTCACCCCTTGTATAGGTATGCTCATGAGGGTCCGGTTAGACACATCTTATTTGTCTTGTACCGCCCGTTCCCATGTTGCCAGAAGCTCTTCTAGACGAGAGCAAAGCCGCATGTAACGGTCTACCATTCCCTTCTTGCCATCCTTGAGCTTTAAAAAATCCATGCTGGCCATGTACTCTTCCTGGGCTTGTTTTTCAAGTTCGAGGCGAGTTATCTCCCGCTCTATAACGGAAACATCGAGAGAGGTCTTCTTTACCTCTAGCATCTTCTTAGACGGTCCCTTAGCCATGGGCATAGGCGGGGAGAAAAACTGTGTCTGACGCCAATTGCTGTAGTTTTGCCGGTGGTCAATTATATTCTTGTCGCTCCCAAACCGCCACAGGCGGGTGGCAACCTTGTCAAGAAAGTAACGGTCGTGCGAGACAAAGAAAATTGTACCTGTGTAACTAAGCAGGGCCTTTTCAAGCACCTCGCGACTCTCTATATCGAGATGGTTGGTAGGTTCGTCAAGGAGCAGCACATTTCGCCCGAGAAGCAGCAACTTAGCGAGACTAAGACGAGTGCGCTCCCCACCTGAAAGCGTCGACAGGCAGGCAAACACCTGCTCCCCGCGAAACAAGAATTGCGCGAGGTAGGAGCGGGCCTCCCATTCTGACATGGTGCCACCGACGTTCATAACCTCGGCTAGCACCATTCCCCGCGGGCTAAGGAGCGCTAGACGCTGATCAAAGTAGCCAATTTCGACACCAACACCCCACCGCACCAAGCCATGATGGGGCAAGTCGCCGAGCAAAGCACAGAGGAGAGAGGTCTTGCCACAACCGTTCGGGCCAAGCAGGGCAATGCGCTCGCCACGCTTGATAGTCGCCGAGAACGGAGCAAAGAGCATGTTGCCCGCGAAACCTACCTGCAGGTCGCAGACTGTGAGCACGTCCCGCCCGCTGCGACGACGTTCAGCGACAGTGAGAGTAAGGTGCTCTTTGCTCTGCGGCTTGGCAGTAGCACTTTTCTCCCGGCGCTCGAGCCTTTTGGCCCAGCTCTTCGACAAGGTGGCGCGCGAGCCAGCACGGTAGCGATTAACAAAGTCTTTCATGCGTAACATTTCTGCCTGCTCGCGCTCGTAGGCCGTGCCCTGCAGAGCCAAGCGTTCTGCCTTCAAGGCCCGATACTTGCTGAAGTTACCAGGATACTCGGTCAGCTTGTGGTTCTCAAGCTCTAAACAACGCGTCACCACTTTATCGAGAAAATGTCGGTCATGCGAGACGATTAGCACGGCGCCCTTGTAGGTGGGCAAGAACCCCTCTAGCCATTCTACCGCCGCCAAATCAAGGTGATTAGTGGGTTCGTCTAAGAGTAAAAGCACCGGTTCCTCAAGCAAGGCCTTAGCTAAAGCTGCTCTTACTCGTTGTCCGCCGCTCAAATGTTCGATGGGGGCGGCAAGATCTCCCTCCGAGAAGCCAAGTCCCATAAGCACCTTCTTGATGGCACTCTCTAGGCCATAGCCACCTAAGGCCTCGAACCTTTCGGTTAGCAAGCTGTAACGTTGCAAGAGCTTTGCTACATCTTCGGCCCCCGCCATTTGCTCTTCTAGGCTGCGTAGCTCTTTTTCTAAGTCGATTACAGGCGCAAAGACCTGGCTTACGGCGTGGTACAGCGACAAACGAGGCGTGAACTCAGGCTCTTGCTCCAAGTAATGCGCCTTGCCTCCAGAAACTACGCTAACCTGGCCATCATCAGGCGTCAAGCGCCCGGCGACAACTTTGAGCAGTGTAGTTTTACCACAACCATTCGCGCCTAAGAGTGCTACTTTTTCCTTAGCGTGCAGCGCAAAGCCCACACCGTCTAAGACAATATTGTCGCCATAGTATTTCGTGATATTACTTACTTGTAAAACGGGCATTTCGTACCACTCCATCAAGCATCTTGACTCAGTGTAGAATGCCAAGCCACAGCGTGTCAACTTTGTACCCCTTTCGTAAGATTACTGACAAAAATCTTATGGTACGCTTAATATTTTCGCTGTCTTGTGCCAATCGCTGGTGTATAACCTAGATTCTACGTCAACAATTTTAAAATGGCCCTAAAATCAGAAAACATCAGGGTTTTAGCTAAATTTGATTCCACTGCAATAACTCTTACCTAGGCCTTGTTTTTTGAGAGCGTCAGCAAAATTCGCTTAAGACCATTGATGCTGCTAGGTTTTTCTGCTTTTTTATGCTATAATTGTTATAGAACAATTAA
>Ga0208101_10018_pt1 | contig 41012 bp, 37 predicted proteins | sample Subbioug_CSW11AC_FD_184823 | JGI IMG/M metagenome (GOLD analysis project Ga0208101, IMG submission 184823) | Serpentinite rock and fluid subsurface biosphere microbial communities from McLaughlin Reserve, California, USA - CR12Aug_CSW11AC (SPAdes) | ecosystem: Environmental > Terrestrial > Deep...
TTCTTTGTCTCTATTTTGGCAAGGCGAAAACTGTTGCTAGATTGCACTTGTTGGCCAGTGAGGGGTCCCAAAACACGCATTCTAAGAGTAGTGAAGGCTACTAAAATACGCATTCTCGCACAGTCTGACGTCCCTTTTGTTCTTATGATCTGCGTTGGTTGTATTCGCCCGCATCAGCTCCCTTCGTGATTCACCCTGCCCAATCAAGGGGCCACCGACTGCATTGGTTAGTGCTAACCTCTGGCGTAGCCTGTAGGAGCTCCCGTTCGTGTCTATTATGTAAGACTTGTGCGTCATGCGGTCGACAGTGGCCGCCGTAAGCATCGGATGGAAGCTCTGAATTACGTCATCCTTATGGCTATGTTGGTCTATATTGTCCTGCAAAGACGTGCACGCAAATCCCTCGAACATGCGGTCAAACCCTTGGCGATTGCCGGCGGGAAGACTACCTTTTCCCCTGCAGGCAGCAAAATCCTTGAGTTGCTCCGTCCCGTGAAAATCCTCTGCGTAAAAGAAGGTCGCACCGTCGTAAAACGGTTTCTGCCTGAAAATTATCATCGCCTTGCCAGGGTCTTAAACCAATCGGGCTTGGACTGGACGTGTATGTCCAAAGACGAGGCCCATAATGTAACCCTCCGCGGCAATTTATGACATACGTAAATGTTGCACTTTGCTGTTCAATGGTGCGGAATATGAGATACAACGACTAACACGCCTGAAAACCACGGCATTGCCGCAGTTCAAAGCAAGGAGTGTGTTATGTGTTGAGAACCAAGAGGATTTTTGTGTTGTTCGTCTGCGCATTTTTAATTAGTGGCATATTTGGTGAATTATCTCATGGAAGCGCTTCATTAACAAAGCCACTGTTAACTTTCTCAGCGAATTATGACTCTAGTGTTAGCGGGATGGTGCACAATGATGATACGCCCATGATAGAGAATGCGAGAAGATACTCGAAGATATCAGGGGTTGTAAGTGCACGGTCTCGCAACAGACAAATTATTGAGGGAAGAATAATATCAGGTACTGGCTCTCAGGCATTTACGGCTGACGGAGAAATTGAGGTAGTACCACTCTCAAATAGATCGGAAGGATATATTGGAAACTTTACAGGTCTAATTAGTGATTCTCGGGAACACATCAATCTCACAGTGCATGCGTCACCGCGTTCAGGCGATATTCTTGTCTTTGTTACAGTTGGAGTTGTTTCGTCAGAGACTAGTGTTGACACCTTTGTGTTTGGCAAGCCCTTTGACGATATGAATGTCTTAGCAACCGCATATCGTGATAGGCACAGAAGATACGCTGAAGAACTTGGGAAATCATCAACACTTGCTCTGGCCACAAATTCATCGCCCTACAATGAAACATTGCGAGGAACCGGATACGGAGCGGGACGGCTATGGACGGGGGAATTAGTGAATATGGCTGCAGTGACATTCTATGCCCCTCTTAGGGTTGTTCCGCGCTCAAAATACAAGACATGGGTCAAAATAAACTCCAGCGAGTCGAACGCTCAGTATTTTATAAGAACTCACTATAATTTTGTAGGAATGCTAAGCACATGGGTTAGTGGCGCTACTTGCGAGATTGGCTCGAACCATCAATTTATGGAAGTTAGTGAGCCCGACCCTAGTAGCAGCATCGCTTGGACAGTACAATTGCCGGTTCCTTGGTTTGTAAACGGGTCTTTTTCGTGGTCCCCCTGGAACATTAGCATCCCACTATTTTCAATAAGGGCTACTCTGGAAAGACTGGCTGGCAGTCAATATAACGACATTGTCAAGTGGACGCATAACTATGGACGAAATGTCGATTGGAGCAACAATGGGCCAGCAGCAACTGCCGTGGGTTATGCAGGAATGAACTCGATCCATTTTCTGCACAATCCCGCATCGGAGCTTGCTGTAAATATGCACGCTCGGGGAACCGTTTCTTACAGTTTTCAACATCAAATTGGAGCCACGCTCTATGCTGGGGGCTTTACGGTTGCCACCCCAACAGTGGTGGCAACGATAACGGTTGATAGGTAGTGGCTATGACTCAGGCGGGGGAATTGCTAGAGGTAGCAAAACGGCCTAAAATATTTTCGGTAGCCCTATTCGCGGTGATTTTGTTGTCTAACTATGTCGTGACCTTGTTTGATACAGCCATTTCGGTGTTGAGCCGGGACGGAGCGCAGGTGCCGGCATTACAGTTTGTCAACATGGTGCTAGGTCCAGCTTTTCTCATTGTGTTCGTGCGGTTGTTCATACTGATTCTACAAAACTCATTATTTCTTGCGCCCTCCGAGTCATTTGTGGTCTCTTATCGGTACTTGGCACGCACAATGTTGCTCGTGGGTATGAGCCTGGCTCTCTCTACTTTAATGCAAACATATGGTCACCCCGCTATGTTTGTATTACCCCCATGTATGCAGCTATGTCGCTAAGCGTCTGGTACGGTTCGCGTAGGGGCCGTGATATGCTGCAAAGTGTACTATACTATCTAGCGCTGCTGTTAATGGTGATGTCGTCAGCATACATTACGCCGATTCTTCATTATAGAAATGTGTTTTTTCAGGGAAGCCAGCTTATGACGTGGGTGGCATACGCATATTGCAGTAGGCATGCATCAACTATCATTGCTTGCCACACTAAATAGGTAGAACTTGCCTTAGCGTGCGCCACATCTCGTCGATTAGGAGGCCGAGCCGCCAAAAGGAAACTCCCTGCAGGCGGTGCTGCTCGGCGACGACGAGTTTGTCGACGATACTCACGGCTGTTTCTGTGTAAACAGAGACACCCAAGATTAACTTTTCTCGCGGCACGTCGATGAGGGCCATTTCTACTGCCTGTACTACGCGATGTAGCGGTTCGGGGCTGTCGCCGTAATCATGGGCCATGATGATAATGCGGTCGGCAAGGGCGCCTAGGGCGGCGTAATCATAACCGCGGTAGACGCTATTTGGCGGGTGCAAGGTTAGCCCAACTTTCGGCTAGAAAGGCTAAGGAGCCTGCAAACACAGGGTTTTCGCTTTCGCGTTGGTCACTACAATCTAGTAGCCACGTAGGAGATCTGCTTGCGCGGCAGCTGCTTAATGTTCAGTTTGTGGTAAATATCCTGGTGAGCGGCTTCCGGCGTGCCGGAGAGTCTGATGTGATGAATCTTGCCTAGACTATCTGTGAGTGTAACTGTCGAGCGTTGATGTGTAGACAATACGGTTATAATCGTCGACCAGCGGCGAGTGTCGCCTTCTTGGCGCAATTGTAGCTCTATGGCATTTAACAGGTGATAGGCCAAAACCGAGATGAATAAATGCCCTTCGGTACGAGACTCTTTTTGGTGATGAATCGGACGTAGGCCAAGATCCCTATGCCCTATTTCTTCGATATTGTTGATTATGGGACGATAAGCAATGTGGAGCTTAAGAGGCATATTGACCGTGTAGGGGTAACGATTTTCCGACGCGTCTGAAAGCCTTCTGCAGTCAATCGTGAGGTCGATATTCCTCTCTTGCGCGCCTTTTGCTCTAAGGGTAGACTATGGTTAGAATATGAGGGAGGTTTATCATGGAAGAGACTCTGATAACCATGCAAGAATGGCATAAGAAGCAGGCGGTGCAATGCTTTAACGAAACTTGGAATCTTATCGATAAGACGGACAGGACTCGTGAAGAGGATTTTAGAATGATTCACATGGCACATGCTTCACGCTATCACTGGAGAGAGGTGGGCACGCCTTTGCATTTCCTGCGGGGCGAGTGGCAGATAGCGAGAGTTTATGCCCTGCTCAATCTGGGGGAAAGTGCGCGTCACCACGCTGAGTACTGCCTAGCACTTTGCCTTAGCAACAACATAGGGGATTTTGATTTGGCCTTCGCGTACGAAGCATTGGCACGAGCACATGATATCGTAGGCGATCACGCGCAAAAAATACATTACTTAGGTTTAGCAAAAGAGGCAGCCGAGCAGATTGCCAAGCCAGAAGATAAATCCTACCTGCTTTCAGAACTGCAGTCCATCAGTTAACGCGAGGGCTGGTAGCCATAGTTGCCACAGCACCCGTCCCACGGACGGGTGCTTAATGTCTAGTTCTAGGCAGGATTTTACGCGTAACTAAAGAATGTCTTAGTAAAAGGCTGTAAGGGGGGCTCGCTTTGACCGAACGCGTAGCTATTAGCTTCGCCAAGTTTCATTTATATGACGAAATGACGGAGCATCTACACCAGTATGCTAAGCTTTATCCTGGTTTCTTTGCGCTGCAGTCGATCGGCAAAAGTCACGAGGGGCGCGAAGTGTGGGCGGCAACAATTACTTGCTTGGCCACCGGGCCGGCCGCTGACAAGCCGGCGCTCTATGTCGATGCCAATATCCACGCCGGGGAAGTTACGGGGGGAACGGCAGCGCTCTACCTCATTGACTACCTTCTCACCCAGTATGGGGTTAATGCACAGGTAACGAATCTTCTTAATACCCGCACTTTCTACATCTTGCCACGCATCAACCCTGACGGTGTCGAGCTTTACTTGACGACGCCCAAGCTTTTGCGCAGCAGTGTACGACCATACCCCGACTTCAGGCAGCACGAAGACCCGCCGGGCCTCCACGAGGAGGACATCGACAATGACGGGCAACTTCTGCGGATGCGCATACGTGATGATTTGCGTGGGGCATGGCGGGCAGATTATGTGGACCCACGCTTGATGGTGGAGCGTTCACTGCAAGATGCTGGTGTGCCTTTCTACCATCTGTTTTCGGAGGGCGTGGTGCGTGACCACTGCGGCAATCTCGTAGAGAGCGTGGAGTTACCGTTCCCACTGGTGCCGACCAAGTATGGACTCGATCTTAACCGCAACTTCCCCTCTGGGTACAGCCCGCTTACCGCGGGGTCAGGGCCGTTCCCCCTTTCGGAGCCAGAGACTCGCAATCAGGTCGAATTTGTTAACAAGCATAAGAATATCGCGGGTGTAATTCTGTACCACACCTGGGGTGGAGTGCTTTTTAGGCCCCATAGCACCATACCTGACAAAGACTTTGCCCAAGGTGATGTCGCACTATATGAAGCCATTGGACAACTTGGTACCGAGACCACGGGGTACCCGGTGGTGTGCTGCTACGGTGACATCTTCTCTGGGGTATTTGATGATTGGTGTTTCGAACAACTTGGTCTCTTGTCCTTTACGCCGGAATTATGGGACCCTGTAGGACGGGCCGCTCCCGAAGAAAAAGTCGACCCCTTGAAGAAAAAGACTAGCGCGGACTGGCGCAAGTTAGAGCTTAAACTACTGCAATGGAACGACCGAGAGCTTGCCGGTGAAGGCTTTGTGCCTTGGCATGAATTTTCGCATCCTCAATTTGGCAAGGTGGAGCTAGGTGGCTGGAAGATCAAGGCTTGTCGGCAAAACGCACCCTTGCACCTTCTCAAGGGCGAGTGTCACCGCATGACCCTCTTTGCATTGGCATATGCACAGGCTCTGCCAGAGGTGCAAATTGATGAAATCAAGGTAGAAAAAGTAGCAGATAGTATGTACAGTGTGCATGCTGTGGTTTCGAATCGAGGGTATCTTTCGACCAATATTACTGAGCAGGCCAAAAAGCAGCAGGCGGTGCGCACGGATATAGTTCGTCTTGAATATCCACCTGAGGCCCTACTTATTAATTGCGAACATCAGTATGAAATTGGCCACTTGCAGGGTTATCATGCGGGGCAACAGATGTGGTTCTACCATGTCGCGCCCCCGCAAAAGGGCATGGTGCGCGTGAAGTGGAACGTGCGTACTAGTCTGCCTAGCACCTCGGTCACAGTGCAGTTAATCTCGCAAAGGGGAGGCACCCGTAGTCAGACTGTGACTCTCTGCTAGGGTTAACCGGTACTAGTTGTACGCTTGGTTTGCTTTTTATTGGCATTGTCCTTTCGTATAGCGCTTTTTGCCGTCACATATACTACTTCTGAATAAGAAGGGAGTGTGACCTTTTGGAAGTGCTGTCGATTGGCGTCACCGCTCCCACAACCTCCTTGCGCCACAGGCTGATTCGCGAACTTAAATTCCTCCTTGATGAAGGTGTAGCTGTAGATATACAAGAATCACGCGGTAGTTCATATCATAAGATGACCCTCTCCTTAGCGGCCGCTCCGCGCAGTGGTTTTTCTGTGGGAGATTTACTTGGGCTAGGTAGGCAGTACGCGGCACATGTTTTGGCGGAGTACTTGCTTGAGGAGAGGGAGCAGCATCTTCTTCGGCAGCTAGTGGACAAGGACTGTAAGGGCTATGCAAGTGAGGAGCAAGCGAGGATACTCGCTTTGGCGCACAAGATTTTGCGCGGCGAGGGCAGAGTGCAACTGGGCAGGCACGCCAAGTTGCGCGAGAGACTCCGCGAGTTTTTGGAGAATCATCGCCATATCAACCCCGAAGGTTTTCTCCGTTTTCGCTGGCCACACTATTTTGAGGATCTGCGCCAAGTTGTGGCCCGGGCAGTTGACGAATATGCCGCAGAGAGGGAGTACCTGGAGTTTGTACGTCTTCTGCGTTACTTTGTCGAGATTCAAGAGCCGAAACTACCTTTAGTGCATGTTTCGGCCGACGCCAATGGCTTTTGCCAAGTGTATGACGCTACTTTTCGGCAGCTGTACCATGAATACCTGGGCAGCTTTGACGAGGAAGATGACCACGACGTCAGCTACGAAGACCTTGTCATTAGCGCGCTCATTACCATGGCACCCCGCCACATCATACTGCACCGCCACGGTTCGAGCAGAGCTGGGATGTATAACACCATTCGTCATATTTTTGACGCCCGAGCCACAGATTGTCACAGCTGCGAACTGTGCTTATCAAGTACGTCCTCTCCGCGGGAGAGTTCACCTTAAGTTCTTATCGTACAGCAGATATACGTAGTCGCTAGACAGATATGGAGGCCCAGCATGCCAAAGTTGCCCAGGGATTTATGGATAATTTTTATTTCCCTGCTATTTTTTTCTTCGGGACTCGGTCTCTACAGTGTTATTATGCCCGCCTACATCCGTGACCTCGGCGCCTCGTCGCTCGAGCTCGGACTGCTTGGTTCGCTAGCCATGGCTGTTAGCACCGCAGTCGCCTTGCCCGGGGGCATGTGGGCGGATCGTTTTGAACGCAGAAAGCTTATGATCATAAGCTGGGCCATGTGTATTCCAGTGCCACTGATTTTCGCCTTGGCAGAGCACTGGCTTTGGTTGATTCCTGGTTTTGTGCTATTTAATCTCTCGATGTTCAGCAATGCAGCCATGCAATCATACATTGCGTCAAAGTGCCCCCCTGAGACCCGTAGTTTTACCTTTACACTAGTGCACACGGCCTTTCCAATTGGCATGATTATGGCGCCTACCATGGGGGGTTTTTTAGCCGAGCAGTGGGGCATACGGTCTGTTTTCTGGGTAAGCCTGGCCTTTTACAGTATTTCTACCTTGGTTTTGACGCAGTTGTCGCCTAGCTACCCCGTAGGATCTAGAGCTAGGGTGGCAGTAGTGCTCGACCCCCGTTCATATCCCCGCCCGTTTTGGCAACTTGTGTTGACGTTTTCTTTAGTGTGGTTCATCATTTCCATACCGATGTCCTTCAATACCCCCTTTTTGCAGGATGTGGCGCGCTTTGACCTGTTGACCATCGGATTTCTAGGCTCTGTGGCCGCTATTGGCGGAGCTACTCTGACCCCTTTTATTGGTCGGGCTGCAGATAGCAGGGGTACTTGGCGCATACTAGCGCTCTGTTTATTTGTGCTCGCGTTGACCTTCATAGTGCAGCTCTATACTTCCGTTGTCAGTATTCTAGTTGTAGCTTTTTTCGTCCGTGGGGGCACAAACGTTGTTATGTCGCTCATGACGGCCTTAGTTACGGGGGCCGCGGATCCTAAGTCTATGGGGATGAGCTTTGCCCTTTACAACATGACGGGTGGGCTGGCCGCCACCTTGTCTCCCTACGTAGCTGGTTGGTTGTATGCCCGCCACCCGGCGTTTCCTTTTGTAGCGACCATCGTATTGGCAGTTTGTTTGGGGCTCTACTTTATGGGGAAGGCGCAACCATCTAAGCACGAAAGCGGTGCCGCGAGCTAGATTTCGCACGGACAGCCATGCGGAACTAAGACATATGTATAGGTGTGGACTTGACTTTCCTAGAGAGCAATGCGTACAATAAATAAGAGTGAATATCATTCTCAAAATACGCAAACTTGAAAGGAGAGTTGCTCATGGGAATTAGACTGCGGGCTGCCCTAGCATGGGGCTTGATTACGGTCTTATTAGTGAGTTTTAGCATTGGTGTGGTGGATTCTGCCGCGCGAGCAATTGTAGTGACTGTCGACAATCGGCCGGTCGTTTTTGACGTTTCGCCAGAGATTGTGCGAGGACGAGTGATGGTGCCTATTAGGTCTATCGCGGAGATGCTTGGTGCAACGGTAAGCTGGGACGAAGTAAGCCGGACGGTACATATTCGTAAGAGCGCCACTAGTATCTCGCTGGAGTTAGGTGCGGCTGTGGCGCGTGTTGATGGGCAAGTAGTAGAACTTGATGTTCCGGCATTCGCTACTAGGGGACGCACTCTAGTTCCCTTGCGCTTCATTAGTGAAGTGCTAGGGTACGGCGTAACTTGGCATGAGCGCACCGCTCGCGTAGCTGTCATGACTAAGCTCAGCAGGCTCAACATGCTTGGTCCGATTGCTCCCCTCACTTTTCCCTTTTATCGTTTGGGCGAGGGGCAAATCGCTGCCTCTATGGCGCAGCAAACGCAAGTCCATATCGCGCGTACGGTCGATATGTTGAGGGCCCAGGCTATTGACCCGGGCATGCACTTTGCTGCTTTGCCTACCTACGTTGCCGCTAATCTTTACAACCGGGGCGTCAACCTTAGGCTGGTCAATGTTGCCATTTGGGGAAACCTCTACATAGTCGGCCTCGAGGGGCTTCCCGTACGCTCGTTAGCCGATCTTAGAGGGCGACGCCTCGTTATCCCCTCGCGGGGAGATACCCCCGATCTCGTTTTCCGTTTCTTAGCGGCAGGGAAAGGGCTTGACATTGCTAGGGACCTGCAGATCGATTATGTTCCCTCACCGATGGAGGCAGCAGCTTTGTTAGCGACAGGGCGGGCTGACCTAGCAGTTCTGTCGGAGCCTGCTGCAACTACAGCGCTGATGCGAGCCCAACAGGAAGGCAGGCGCTTAACGCGGCTGATTGAATTGCGCACAGTGTGGGGAGAAGTTACAGGTTCGCCTACACGTATCCCGCAAGCGGGCATTGTGGCCTTGCCTGCAGTCGTCGACCGCAACGACTTGATTCAAGCCTTCAGTGACGCTTACGATCAAGCAGCGCTGTGGGCTACTGCTAACCCAAATGAAATGGGCGCCTTAGCCGCGCGCGGAATAGAAGGCTTGCAGGGGCCGGCTGCAGCTAGTTCTTTGCAGTTTTCTGCGTTTCGAGTTATACCGGCGCGCGATGTTAGGGAAGAGATAGAGCTGTATTTCACCACCTTGCAGCAGATGTCTCCAGACATTATCGGCGGGAGATTACCAGATGCGCGCTTTTACTGGCAGCCGGATTAAACCGTATTACTTGCTTGGAGTAGTTGGCATGATGCTTGCATGGGAATTCTCTGCAGTAAGTTTGCCAGGCATTGTGCCACGACTTGCAGCAGTAGGCAGTAGCCTACTGCTGCTCGCACAGACTGGTGAGCTTTGGCGGCAGCTGGGTGTGTCGCTGCAAAGATCCTTGACAGGCCTGAGTTTTGGGGCAGCACTGGGCCTTCTGCTTGGCACGGCCGCTGGTCTGTGGAAGCCGGCCTACTACTTCTTTAAACCTCTAATGGGAACTTTACTTAGCTCCCCCGCCGTAGTAGTAGTGATGCTGGCCATGGTGTGGTTTGGTGTCGGATCTTTCATGCCCGTTTTTGTCACCGCCCTTTTTACAGTGCCTGTTATGTATGTCAGTGTGGTTGAAGGGATGGAGCTCGTAGACGCGGAAGTTCTCGAGATGGCTGCAGTTTTCCGCATCTCTAGATGGGCCCTGTGGTGGAACATTTACCTGCCCGCACTAGCAACTGCTGTTCTCACAGGTCTGGCCTTTGCTGCTGGCACGGCCTTTCGTAAAACAATTATGGCGGAGCTCCTAGGTAGCAACGATGGCATCGGCTACGCGATGGCGATGACGCGCTTTAACCTTGACGTAGCACGCCTCTTCGCGTGGGTAGCGATATGCCTATGTGTAGGTGTAGTAGTTCAGCGCCTTTTCGTTAAGCCCGTAGCGAGTTACCTGCGAAAATGGCGAGATGTGAATAGTGAATCAGGTGTGGTGCATGAGTAATTTTTGGAACGCGCGAAAGGTATTGCCCTTTCTTTGGATGGCCACCGGTGTAGTGGCATTTACAGTGGTTTGGCAGCTTATGTCTAACTCTTACGGCCCACTACTGGTGGCTACGCCCTCCGAGACCATGGTAGCAGTAACGCGCTTGTTGACTTCGCCGGCTACCCTTGCTGCCTTTGCGAGGACGCTCGGGCGAGTGTTGCTGGCCCTCGGGCTACAAATTGTCAGTGGCGTGGCGAGTGGGGTCCTAGCAGGCTTGTATCCTTGGGTTGAGGACCTGCTCAGACCAGTAATCGACGCCTTGGTTGCGGTGCCCCCTGTGGCGCTTACTTTGCTAGTCATCCTCATGTTCGGTAGCGGAGATTACCAAGTCGCAGCGACAGCGTTAGCTTTGGGCTTCCCGCTGCTCTATACAGGTACAGTTAGGGCGGTTAGGTCTGTAGATCGCAGTATGTTAGAAATGTTTAGGGCTTTTCGGCTACCTAGGACTACGCAATTGCTGGTTGGGTACTTGCCAGCCACCCTCTATGCGCTAATACCGAGTATTCTCCTCGCCACTGGGCTAACTCTGCGGTTAGTGGTCATGGCAGAGGTTATGGTGGGAGGCGGCAGCGGGATTGGGCAGTCCTTAAGTGAGGCCCGGGTGCATATGGCCACCGCAGAGATCTTTGCCTGGCTACTAGTGATGGCTGCGACGGTTTTAATGATTGAAGGAACACTTCTCTACTTAGTCAAAAGCCACCTTTTAAAGTGGCAGGCCCGGAGGTAAAGTGGTGATAGAGTTTGACAACGTATCTAAGTTCTTTGGCAAGCGCAAAATTCTTGATTCAGTGTCATTCCGCCTAGAGGAAGGGCAGATTTTGGCCATCTTGGGGCCTTCTGGCATCGGTAAGACTACCTTGCTGAGGTTGGCTGCTGGCACAGTGAAGCCCGACAGTGGGCAGGTGCGCACCGATAAACAGCGCTTCGGCTTTATATTTCAGGAGCCCCGACTACTACCATGGCGAACAGCCTTAGCGAACATTACGCTGGTGCTACAAAACCTAGGGCTAAGTCGCGATGAACAGAAGGAAATTGCCTCTACCATGCTGAAGCGACTCGGACTGCAGGGTTTCGAGCAATACTACCCTGCCGAGCTAAGTGGCGGTATGCGGCAGAGGGTTTCAATAGCGCGGGCCTTTGTCATTGACCCACAACTAGCGCTACTGGATGAGCCTTTTACCGGACTAGACATCGGGTTAAAAATCTCATTACGACAGATGTTGCTCGATCTCTTAACATGGCATCCCTGCGCCATGATGTATGTCACGCATGAGCCGCAAGACGCAGTGCTACTGGCTGATCGAGCTATAGTACTAGAGGGCAAACCGGGTAAAATAGTGGCCAGCATGGACTTTGAGTGCCCGCGAGGAGAGAGAGACCAGGCCTACATACAAGAGCAAGCCGCAATACTAACGTCAGTGCTCACCGCCAAGGAGTCGCCAGTCAAGTGCTAGTGTTACGTTAAATCAATGTTCCCGCATGTCGGGTGGCGTAGAGGTGAATAATGCTGTCTCTGAAAAAAGTTTTGCTGCTTGCCGTTGGCATGCTTTCCGTTGGCCTTGGCGTAGCAGGTATATTTCTGCCCTTGCTGCCAACGACGCCATTTCTCTTATTAAGTGCTTGGTGTTTTGCTAGGAGTTCTGATCGGTTCTATGATTGGTTGATGAACCACAGAGTATTCCGCATCTACATTAGAGATTATCTCGAAGAGCGCGGCGTGCCTCTAAAAACTAAGGCTCTCGCTCTTGCACTTCTTTGGAGCAGCATCGCCTTTTCCGTCATCTCCGTCGTTAGTCTGCTTTATGTCAGATTAATGTTAGTATTGGTTGCGAGTGTTGTCACTTTGCACATATTAAAACTCAAGACTCTTACTCGAGAAAATGCGGGACACGTATCGGGGCAGCGGGCACGTGACCGGAAGGCCATCGAGTTGATGCTTAGGCTCTACTGCAAAAACAAGCATCAGCCTAGCAATTCTCTGTGCTCTGCTTGTAGGGATTTGTTAGAATATGCCCATGGTCGCCTAGATCACTGCAAGTACTACCCGCGCAAAAAAGCCTGTAGCAAGTGCGCTAGCCCGTGCTACAAGCCTAGCGTGCGACAAGAGATGCGAGAAGTTATGCGCTACGCAGGGCCACGCTTGCTGTACACCCATCCCATTGTCGCGTTACGTCACCTCGTGGCGTCAAAATGTAACTTGACAACCGGGCAGTCTCTAGGTACGATATGTGAAAGCACTGACGGAGACCGCTTGACATGACCTTTTAGAGAGAAGGATCTTTGGCTGTAAGTCCTTCAGGACATGGCATTACGCGTACCACTCCTGAGCTGCAACCGAAAAGGTTAGCCGTCTGGCGCACGTTACGCACCGAGAGTTGGGCCTTCGGGTCAAACAGGGTGGAACCGCGGGAATTAACCCTCTCGTCCCTGCTATGGCAGTGACGGGAGGGTTTTGTCTTTACAAAAAATAAGGAGGGAATTTTTATGGCAAGTATTATGGTTACACTTAAGGATGGGTCAGCGCGCGAGCTTCCCGCCGGGAGTAGCGCCTTAGCCCTGGCCGAGGGGATCAGCCGCCGCTTAGCCAAGGAGGCTGTGGCAGCGAAGGTGAATGGCGAAGTAGTCGATTTACTACGCCCACTGCCTAACAGCGCTACCGTAGAGCTGGTAACTCCCGATGATGGGGCCGAAGCCCTCGAAGTGCTGCGACACACCGCTGCCCATGTCATGGCAGAGGCAGTAATGGAGCTTTTTCCTGGCACAAAGTTTGGTATTGGCCCTGCCATTAAAGACGGTTTCTACTATGACTTTGCGGTCAAAGAGCCCTTTAAGCCGGAAGACCTGCCGCGTATAGAAGAAAAAATGCGTGAGCTCGCGGCGAGAAAAGTTCCACTCGTGCGCCATAGCGTGAGTAGGGCAGAATCTCTTAGCTTCTTTGCGGCTCGTGGTGAAGACTTTAAGGTAGAGCTAATTAATGATTTGCCCACAGACGTAGAAATTACCTACTATGAAAGTGGCTCCTTTGTTGACCTTTGTGCTGGCCCACACCTTATGGATACAGGGCTTATCAAGCACTTTAAGCTGCTCTCCTTGGCCGGTGCTTACTGGCGGGGAGATGAAAAGCGCCCCATGCTGCAACGCATCTACGGCACTGTTTTCTTCAAGCAGACCGACCTTGAAGCCCACCTCTTCCGTCTTGAAGAAGCTAAGAAGCGTGATCACCGCAAGCTCGGTAAAGAGCTAGACCTCTTTAGCGTGCAAGATGAAGGCCCTGGTTTTCCCTTCTACCACCCCAAGGGGATGGTGGTGCGTAATATACTCGAAGATTTTTGGCGCAAAGAGCATCGCAAGGCGGGCTATCAGGAGATAAAGACGCCGCTAATCCTCAACCGCTCACTCTGGGAGCGCTCTGGTCATTGGCACCATTACCGTGAAAATATGTATTTTACCAAGATCGACGAGTTTGACTACGCTGTGAAGCCGATGAACTGCCCCGGGGCCATGCTGGTGTATCGCAATACTCTGCATAGTTACAAAGAGCTGCCTATCAGGCTATGCGAACTTGGTCTGGTGCATCGCCACGAGTTGTCAGGTGCTCTGCACGGCATGGCCCGCGTGCGTGCCTTTACCCAAGATGATTCGCACATCTTTATGACTCCCGAACAGATTGAGACCGAGGTAGCACGAGTCATTGCCTTAGTAGACAAGTTCTACACCATTTTTGGGCTCAAGTATCGCGTGGAACTATCTACTCGCCCCGCTAAAGCCATGGGGGATATTGTCGTTTGGCAAGTGGCCGAACAAGCGCTTGAGAATGTGCTTAAGAGTCGTGAGATCAACTACAAACTCAATCCCGGCGATGGCGCGTTTTATGGGCCCAAAATCGATTTCCACATTGAAGACAGTATCGGTCGCAGTTGGCAGTGCGCGACGATACAGCTCGATTTCCAAATGCCAGAGAAGTTTGACCTAACCTACATTGGCGAAGATGGCGCTCGCCACCGCCCTGTCGTCGTCCACCGCGTTCTCTACGGTGCAATAGAGCGTTTCATGGCTATGTTGATCGAACATTATGCGGGGGCATTCCCCCTTTGGCTGGCTCCCGTGCAGGCCGTTATCCTGCCCATCACTGACCGCGCCAAAGAGTATGCCGAGAGCTTGCGCGAGAAATTCGAAGACGCCGATATTCGCACGGAGCTAGATGCCCGCAATGAAAAAATAGGCTTCAAAATTCGTGAAGCGCAGGTGCAGAAAATCCCCTACATGTTGGTTGTGGGTGACAAAGAAGTAGAGACCGGCACTGTTTCGTTGCGTACGCGCGAGGGCGGCGACCAAGGCAGTATGGAAGTTAGCGAGGTAGTAGCCAAGCTCAAGGCACAGGTAGCTGCCTACAAGTAACCATTGGCACATAAATAGATGAAGGGGGTACAGCGATGGCCATAGTCAACGTTTCGATTGCTCCGCTAGGTACCAGCAGCCCTAGCATTAGCCACTATGTTGCCGCGTGTCACCAGGTACTACGTCGTTACCCGGAGTTAAAGTGGCAGCTCACCCCCATGGGCACCATAATCGAAGGCGACCTGCCGCGCATTCTCGAGGTTATCGTCCTAATGCACGAAGTGCCGTTTGCTAAGGGTGCATTGCGCGTCTCTACCCTCATCAAGATTGACGATCGCCGCGACAAAGAAGCAACTATGGAGGGCAAAGTGCAGGCGGTAGAAGAAAAACTCTGAAACTCTAGGAGTAATGGTTAAGGTTCGAAGTAGCCGTCATGATGTCTTCGTAAGGTGGGTCGCTCGTAGGTCATGTCTACCGCGTTTAGCCTGCATGTTAAGCTTCTAATGCTTGTGCGTGGACTCGTTATGCGCTACAATACACAAGCATCGTTCTATCTTCCTCTCTTTTCCACGCCTCTGTGACCTCTGTGGTTGAAATCGTCTCCTAGACAAAGGCCGTCCGCAGGCGCGGGCGGTCTTATTGTCTTGCATTATATAAGTGGTACAATGGGTATGGTCCTCTGTTGCGAGAGACAGGGGCATCCCACTGCGTGTTACTGTGGGATGGGTACTTAGATAGTTCGATAAAGTGATTGTGAGGGACTGCAGTTGTTATCCGATGTGAACATACTACAAGAAGTTTCTAGCAGGGCGACCTACACCAAGGGATGCAACTACTTTTACGGTGGGCGCGTCGTAGAGTTTACCTATGATGAGGCGAGCAATGATTTTCATGCTCTCGTGAGGGGCGAGTACGATTACGCAGTAGATGTTGCATTTGACGATGCTAATGTCCTATCGGGGTACTACTGTGAGTGCCCTGCCTCGAGAAGTTATGACGGGGCCTGTAAGCATGTGGTCGCTGTGCTCAAGACCATACAGAAATACTGGGGCAAGTACTATGGCAACGATGAGGCGCGGCTTCCGCAAGGGGTACGTAATTTGATGGCTTTCTTTGCGCAGGAAGTAGATACCAGAGAGCCCGCCTCCCGCCAACATCTCGAGGTCATCCTCAGGCCTACGCTCCGCATCGCTTCTAGTTATGGCACTCTACCGCAACTTGAGTTCACCATTGGCACTCGGGAGCGCATGTACGTTCTTAAAGATATTAAGAAGTTAATCGATGCGCAGGTATCTGGGCGCGAGATTCACTATGGCAAGAACTTTATCTACAAACCATACGAGATGTCTTTTGACGCTGTCTCGAAATCTTTGATGGACATGTTGTGCGCGACCTATAGGGATGAAATGTCGTTTGTAGAGTGGGGCAGGGCAGAGTCGCTAAACTCATTCAATGAGCGCTACTTTGCGCTAAGCAATACGAATCTGTGGCGCTTCTTTAAACGGATGAGCAATGACGATTTTGCCCTGCATCTGAATAGCGAGCGGATCATGACCAAGGTTCTAGAAAGAAGACCTGAGCTCATCCTAAGTGTAGAAACTACCAAGAATGGCATTAAGGCTAAGCTGTTGCCTGAGGGAGCAGTGCTTCTGGGTATAGATAAGGAGCTGCGCTTTATCTATTTTCAAGGCAATATCTACAAGGTGGATGCAGACTTCTCTCGCTATCTCGTGCCCCTCATGCAATGCTTTAGGGATCTCAAACACAAAGAGTTGAACATCCCCACCAAGCATGCTGGACAGTTTCTCGATACTGTAGTGCCGGCTCTCGAGACTATTGCAGAGGTAAAGCTCGATGGCGCTTTGCCAGAGCGGTTTTATAGGGAATCCTTAGAAACAAATGTCTATTTCGACCGACATGGTGATGGCGTAGGGTGCTGGATACGTTTTAAATACGGGGAGGTCGAAATTGACCCCACCGATCCTAAATCGAATGGGAGCCCTGAGGTCGATGGTCGGTTGCTGATTCGTGATTCTGCCAAGGAACAACAGCCTATCGCTGTGTTAAACAGTTTTGGATTTGAGCGCATACAAAATGGCTGGCTTCTGGCTGACGAGGAGGCCACGTATGAATTTTTTCGCGCTGGAGTTCCTGAGCTAACTGATATTTGCAATATGTACTACACAGATCAACTCAAGCGTCTAGGGCTCAGGAACCCCGGCAGAGTATCGGCCGGGGTGAAGCTAAACACGGAGAAAGGCCTGCTAGAGATGTCCTTTGCGTATGAGGGCATGGAACCCACGGAGCTTATTGCTCTTCTCGCCGCCTACAAGCTAAAAAAGCGCTACCACAGGCTAAAGGATGGCAGTTTTATCTCACTTGAAAGCCCCGAGTTCACCAGTACCGCCAATCTTGTTGAACAACTAGGGCTTACTTCTGCTGACTTAATCAACAAGGCGGTCGAGTTACCTAAATATCGTGCTATGTATCTCGATAGCATGACCAGGGAGACGACTGGTTTTAGCATAGAACGGAACAGCTCCTTTAAGCGCATGGTGCAGGATATTAAAGAACCGCAAGACATGGACTATCGTGTGCCGCAAGGAATTAAGGGCAGGCTGCGCGATTACCAGAAAACAGGCTTTAGATGGCTTAAAACGTTGGCTCACTATGGTTTGGGTGGAATTTTAGCCGATGACATGGGTCTAGGCAAGACCTTGCAGGTAATAGCGTTTATTTTGTCGGAGAAAGGTAACGATAACAAACCCTCGCTAGTCATTGCTCCGACATCTCTCATCTACAATTGGGAGGAAGAAGTGCGCAAGTTTGCCCCTGAACTTAAAGTTGTGGTCTTCTCAGGGCAGCCTAATGAGCGTCAGCAAAGATTTTCAGAGCTCGGCGAAGTCGATATCGTGGTCACTTCCTACGGCCTTGTCAAGCGTGACGTGGAAATGTACAGTTCTACCGAGTTCAAATATTGTTTCGTGGATGAGGCGCAACATATTAAGAACTCGCATACCCTGAGTGCAAAATCTGTGAAGAGGATTAAGGCCCAAGGGTACTTCGCACTGACAGGCACACCTGTGGAAAATTCGCTCAGTGAGTTGTGGTCAATTTTTGACTTTCTCATGCCGGGGTATCTGCTTAGCCAAGCTAAGTTCACGAGCACTTTTGACACACCAATCGTCAAGTATGGGGACAAACATGCCTTACAGGAACTTGGCAGGCATATTCGCCCGTTTATCCTGCGCAGGATGAAAAAGGATGTGCTTAAGGAACTGCCCGAGAAGATTGAAAGCAAGCTAATCTGCGAGATGACTAAGGAGCAGACTAAGCTATACGGTGCGTACATGTTCCGCGCGAGGCAAGAGTTTGAAAGCGAGGTCAACACGCACGGCTTTGAGCAGAGCAGAATTAAGATATTGGCGCTGCTGATGCGCCTGCGCCAGATTTGCTGCCACCCCTCCATGTTTCTCGAAGACTATAGCGGGGGGAGCGGCAAGCTCGAGGCCTTACTCGAGATTCTGACAGAAGGGCTATCGAGCGGACGCAGGGCCCTCGTGTTTTCACAGTTCACCACGATGCTAGGACTAATCGGTGAGGAACTGCGGAAAGAGAAGATCGACTTTTTCTATCTAGATGGGGCTACTCCTGCCGAAGAGAGGATGCGCATGGTCAACGCTTTTAATGCCGGTGAAAAGGCGGTATTTTTACTGTCACTCAGGGCGGGCGGCACAGGACTCAATCTGACGGGAGCCGATATGGTTGTTCACGTCGATCCCTGGTGGAACCCCGCGGTTGAAGATCAGGCCACCGATCGGGCCTATCGCATTGGTCAGCAGAATTCAGTGCAGGTCTATAAGTTGTTGTCGCGCAACACTATCGAGGAGCGAATTTATGAGTTGCAGGAGGCCAAAAGAGCTCTGATTGACTCTGTGATTACACCGGGGGAGAGCTTGCTTACGAAGATGAGCGAGGCAGAGATTCGGCAATTGTTTGTCATGCAGTCGTAGTCCCCGGGCATATATCGATGATCTAAACGTGGGAAGCGTAAAAAGAATCAGTGTTAAGAAAGGTGGTGGCTTAGTGTCTACCAGTAGAGTTTCTCTGCGCGAGATAACTAGTGAAACAGTCCGGGAAATCTGTGCGCTCGCAGTTGGTGAACAACAAAAAAACTTTGTCGCTGCGAATGCAGAATCCATTGCCGAGGCGTATTTTGACGAGTTGGCCTGGTTTAGGGCTATTTACTACGGCGAAACGCCGGTAGGATTTGTTATGTTGTCTATAAACCCCGAGGCGAACGAGTACTATCTCTGGCGCTTCATGATCGATAAAAAATATCAAGGGCATGGATACGGCAAACAGGCGATAGATGCGATCATAGAACATGTCAAGTCAAGGCCGCAGGCGCGCGAGTTGACGCTTAGCTGTGTGCCGGGGGACGGTGGGCCGGAAGAGTTCTATCAGAGGTTAGGCTTTCAGTTCACAGGCGAAGTCGACGACGGCGAAAAAGTTTATCGCCTGCTACTTTAGAGCCCCGTAAGCGAAGATAAAGTAGCAGTGTGATTGTGCAGATAGGCAGAACACTTATTTGGTGGTAGAATCGTTGGGGACATGATGCGAAAGGTGGTCATTACATACATGGGAGAGATAATTGGGGGACTTCTAGCGGGTATAATTGCTTTGACATGGCAGCAGGTGGTGATGTGGACACTCGGGCTTAGTCTCATCTATCTTGCCGTCAAAAAGAACTATGAGCCTTTGCTGCTCGTCCCCATCGGCTTCGGAGCGGTTATGGCTAACATCCCGCTATCTGGAGCAGTGGGGGAGGGTGGCCCTTTGACTTTGCTACTTCAGGTCGGAGTACTTACGGAGCTGTTTCCCATCTTGATATTTATCGGGGTCGGGGCGATGTGCGATTTTGGTCCCTTGCTTAAGAACCCTGAGGTCATGTTACTAGGCGCGGCCGCACAAGTGGGTATTTTCGCCACGATTATCGTGGCCACGCTGCTCGGGTTTCCCATCGCGCAGGCAACAGCCATCGGAATCCTCGGCACTGCGGACGGCCCGACGACACTTTATGTCGCCTCGCTGTACGCGCCAGAAATTTTAGCGCCGTTAGCTTTGGCGGCGTATTCCTACATGGCGCTCACCCCGCTGATTATGCCACCTATCATCAAAGCGCTGACAACTGTTAGTGAGCGGAAATTGCGCATGCACTACCACAGCGGGCCAGAAGTCTCACGCACAGCAAAGTTGGTGTTCCCTTTATGTGTTGTCATCGTGGCGGGCGTCATTGCACCAGTAGCCGTCCCCTTGGTGGGTTTCCTTATGTTGGGTAACTTCCTCCGCGAAAGCGGCGTCACTGACAGGCTCAGTCAGTCAGCGCAAAACGAACTTATCAATGTAGTGACTTTGCTGCTAGGCCTTACTATTGGCGGTACTATGACGGCCAACAACTTTCTTAACGTCACATCCTTAGGTGTTATGATGCTAGGCTTAGGGGCCATGACCTTTGCGACTGCGGGAGGCATCATCATTGCCAAAATTCTTAATTTGTTTAGGCAGGAAAAAATTAACCCCATGGTTGGTGCTGCTGGCATCTCGGCCTTTCCTATGGCCGGGCGCGTGGTGGCAAAAATGGCGCTCGCGGAGGACAAGCAGAACTACCTACTGATGCACGCGATGTCGGTAAACATTTCTGGACAACTCTGCTCCATCGTAGCGGGCGTAGTGGTTATCGCCATTATAAAGGCCTTGCTGGGAGCATAGACATTTTTGCCTGCACTATACCGGACTCATTTCAGGATAAAGGGAGGTCATTTTCATGCCAGAAGAAGTCCGCACCGCGCTCATGATCGCCGCCATTGGTTTACCGGTAATGATTGGTGTAATAGGCATATTCATACTATTGGCCCGTGTCCTTACTGCGGTTTTTCCCCACCAGCGGGACGAAGCCTAGAACAGGGGCCATTTGTCGAGAAATAGTTCGCTTTACACTAAAATTAACATGAGATATGCTTGTGTCAGCGTAATATTATGGGCAGTTTGCTAGAACAAAAGGAGGGGATTGCCGTTGATTTCTGATTTTCAAAAGCAAGTTATCGTGGAGATGTTGCGAGAAAATGTGGCACCCTCCTTCGTCTATCTATTCGGCTCACAAAGCTCAGGCACCGCTCGACAAGATAGCGATATTGATATCGCCTATGTCGCAGATAAGCATCTAAGCCCTTACGAACGATTCACCTTGGCCGGTCAGCTTGCTTCCTTGCTCCATGTTGATGTGGATCTAGTAGACCTTAACGTTGCTTCGACCGTGTTGCAGATGCAAATTGTGAGTCAAGGTTCTATTATCTACTGCACAGAAGAGCTGTTCCGCCAGTTGTTTGCCATGCGTGTCTACAAAATGTATGCGCGTCTCAATGAGGAAAGGGCGGCCATAATGCAAAATTACGCACGAGGGAGTTTAGAGGCGTGAACAGAGATGTGATCATCAACAAGTGCGCGGTTATCGAGCGCTGCGTGAAACGCGTGGTTGAGGAGTACGGCGGTAGCGCCGCTTCACTGGAAAACCTTACTAAACAAGATTCGGTCATGCTCAATCTGCTGCGCGCCTGTGAAGCTGTTATTGATCTAGCTATGCACCTAGTTGCGGAGCAGTCCCTCGGTGTGCCTCAATCAAGCCGTGATTCGATCGAAATACTTAGAAAGCACGGTACTCTCTCCCCCAACACGGCACAGAACATGAAGAACATGATCGGCTTTCGCAACATCGCCGTCCACGATTACCAAGCCCTAAACTTAGAGATCGTGCAGGCGATTATTGAAAGGCATCTCCTAGACTTTCGTCACTACGTCGAAGAGATTTTAGGTGCGACTGTACGGAAGTAGGGGTGGTGCCACTAGCTGCCATGGGCAGGCAGAGGTCAGCTCGTCAGAGGACGCAAACGCTTGACTCCCGTTTCCTGCCGGGCTATAATGAGTTGTAATGAAGTAGGGGCCATCCGCCTCTCACCTTGCTAATTATGTTGGCGGGTTAATAGTGCGCGACAGTTGTCGCAGTGCTTATTCGGCGGGTGGAAGACACTCGCCTTATTGTTATGAATTTTAGGAGGTGGATTAGTCATTAATAAAGAAACCAAAGTAGCCGAGCCCCAAGTGAATGACGAGATTAGAGCCCGCGAAGTCCGTCTGATTGATGAAAACGGAGAACAGCTGGGGGTAAGACCTTTCCGCGATGCGCTGCGCATTGCCCAGGAGAAAGGCCTCGACCTTGTCAATGTGGCGCCAACGGCCAAGCCCATAGTTTGCCGTATTATGGACTACGGCAGATTTAAGTATGAGCAAAGCAAGAAAGACCGCGAAGCTCGCAAGAAACAACACATCATCAATGTCAAGGAACTCACCTTTAGTCCTAACATCGAGCCACATGACTTGGAGACTAAGTCTCGCTCGGCCATTCAGTTCTTGAAGGAGGGCGATAGAGTCAAAGTCACTGTTCGCTTCCGTGGTCGTGAAGTCGCCCATTCTGACCGTGGAAAGCACGTTTTGACGCAATTTTACGCCTTAGTGCAAGACTTAGCCACGATTGACCGCGAGCCGAAGCTCGAAGGGCGCAACATGATTATGTTTTTGAATGCCAAAAAACAGCAACAATAAGGAGGCAGCAACATGCCAAAAGTGAAAACCGTTCGCGGCGCAGCCAAGAGGTTTAAAATTACAGGCACCGGCAAGGCTTTGCGGCGCAGCAATATGAAGAATCACCTTAATGAGGCCAAGTCGTCTAAGCGGATGCGCAACCTCGGCAAGGCTAGTCTTGTTCACCCAACAGATATGGGCCGTCTAAAGCAGCTCATTCCATACAAATTTTAAGCAGACAACTATTAGGAGGTTAGATTATGCCACGTGTAAAGAAAGGCGTCACTGCACGCGCTCGCCATAAGAAGATTCTGAAGCTTGCTAAGGGTTACTGGGGTGCCAAGAGCAAGAGATTCAAAGTAGCTAATGAACAGGTGATGAAGGCGCTCTACTACGCCTTCCGTGACCGCAGAAGAAAAAAGCGTGATTTCCGCAAGCTATGGATTACACGCATTAACGCCGCCGCTCGCATTAATGGAATGTCTTACAGCCGCTTGATGAATGGGCTTAAGATGGCTGGCGTGGTTATGAATCGTAAAATGTTGGCCGATCTGGCAGTGCGCGAACCAGCTTCGTTCACTAGCTTAGTCAGCGTGGCCAAGCAGCAATTCGTTCAATAGAAAGAAACAACCGGCAGGCGTTCTTTGACTTGCCGGTTCTTTACATTGGGGGAAAGCGATGTACGCTCGGCTACAAAAATTGAGCCCGGTGCAGGTGTTGGCACTTACCTTCTTGGCGCTCATACTACTAGGGACATTTTTGCTCATGTTGCCGTGGGCTACCACGGGGGAAACGGTTGGTTTTGTCGACGCTCTCTTCACCGCTACCTCGGCGGTCTGTGTTACAGGGCTAGTCGTGGTAGACACAGGTACGCACTTCACATTTTTTGGGCAAGCGGTGATTCTTGTTCTCATTCAGTTGGGTGGCTTGGGTCTAATGACGGTAGCCACCATGGTCGCCGTGCTTCTGGGTAAACGCATCACTTTTCAAGATCGCCTCATTATCCAAGAAGCGTTTAACCAGTTCACCCTAGAGGGCATGGTCCGCCTCATTAAGTACATTGTCATGACCACCTTTATTATTCAGGGTGTCGGGGCTTTCTTGTTGTTTTGGCGGTTTCAACCCCTTTATGGCACACTGCGCGGTCTCTGGTTCGCGGTGTTTCACGCCGTCTCGGCCTTCAGTAACGCGGGTTTTGATTTGTTTGGCAACTTTCGTAGTTTGGAGGGCTTTACCTCCGATCCGCTCGTAAATGGCGTAATTATCGCCTTGATAGTTCTCGGTGGTATCGGTTTTAGTGTTATCGCTGATATATATACGCACCGTGGATTTAAGGGGATATCGCTCCATACCAGTCTGACCATAAAGGTGACGCTAATTCTTATAATCCTCCCAAGCATCCTGATTGGGATACTAGAGTGGAACAATGCCCTTGCTCCCTATGATCTCACAGGCAAGGTGCTTGGTGCGGTCTTTACCGCGGTGACACCCCGCACAGCGGGGTATAACACCGTTCCGACGGCCGCTCTGGGTAGTGCTACTACGTTGCTGATAGTGGGCTTGATGTTCATTGGGGCCTCGCCAGCGTCGACCGGCGGCGGCATAAAGACCACCACCTTCGCTATGATTGTCTTAAGTGTGGTGTCGGTCCTGCGTATGCAGCCGGAAGTAGTTATTAATGGTCGACGTCTCCCTGTGGCCATGACCTTTAAGTCTCTGGCGGTGGCTACCTTGGCCTTGGGTCTGGTTTTGTCGGTGACTTTCTTGCTGCTCATTACAGAAGAACACGCCTTCCTAGATATATTGTTTGAGACAACTTCGGCCTTTGGCACGGTAGGGCTTAGTCGAGGCATTACTACATCCCTCTCTACGGTCGGACGCTTAGCACTGGTATTTACAATGTTTGCTGGGCGTGTCGGTCCGCTCACCTTAGCTTTCGCGTTAGCGAGCAAGAGTGATCCTTGTGCTAATGTTGTAAGATATCCAGAAGGGAAGATCATCGTTGGCTAAAGATACGCAAAAACAGTTTGCCGTTATTGGACTTGGGCGTTTTGGCTCTAGCGTCGCTCGTACCCTCCATGCGCATGGGCATCAGGTGCTCTGCATTGACGATGAAGAAGAAAGGGTGCGCGCTAATCTAGATAATTGCACCCGTGCGGTGGAGGCCGATGCTACTGATGAACAGGCCTTGCGGGCACTCGGCATCCGCAACTTTGACACGGTCATCGTCGGCATTGGTGGCGATATTCAGGCTAGTATTCTCGTTACTCTGATGCTTAAAGAGCTTGGGGTCAAGCAGGTGGTGGTCAAGGCTCAAAGTGACGTACACGGCAAAGTGCTATACAAAGTTGGGGCGGATAGGGTTGTCTTTCCCGAGCGCGACATGGGTACCCGAGTCGCACGTAACCTCGTGGCTAGCAATATTTTAGAATATATCGAGTTAGCTCCTGAGCTCAGTATCTTGGAGTTTTTGGTGAGTGACAACATGGTCGGGCAGACCTTGCGCACCTTAGACTTGCGCAGCCGTTACTCCTCTAACATTATCGCCATAAAGCGCGGCGAGGAGTTTGAACTAGCACTGCAAGCAGATTACAGAATCCAGGCTGGCGATGTACTAGTCGTAGTCGGCCGCAATGAGGACTTAAAGAAACTGGAGCGGGTTTAAAGTGCTGGACAAGCGCATTACCTCCTCTGAGAATCGCTGGGTTAAGATGGCGCGCGCCCTACACAGTGCGCGCGGGCGTGCTAAGCACAGGGCCTTCTTGGTGGAGGGAACGAGGGCAGCGTGTGAGGCAGTGTCCTCCGGGCGTGCCCTCGCTTGTCTTATAGACGAGGCGGAAGCTAATCGCGCTAGCGTTGCGGGCGTGATGGCCCTAGTAGGGCAAGCGTCGGTAGAGACTCTACTGGTAGAACCTATGCTTTTTGCTTCGCTGTGCGAAACAGCTTCCCCCCAAGGCGCCCTCCTCATTGTTTCAGATATTGCCCTGCCGCTAGTAACTTTGCTAAATGCCAAGCCGCAGTTAGTTGTTGTTGCGGATGGACTACAAGACCCCGGCAACATGGGTACTCTTATTCGCCTAGCTGATGGAGTGGGGGCTGCGGCCCTTGTGGCAACGGAAGGCAGCGTTGACCTTTACAATGCCAAGGTAGTTCGCTCTAGTATGGGGTCAATATTTCACTTGCCGATCGCCCAAAATGTCCCGGTCGCGTCGTTACTGTCATTGCTTTCGGCAAGCGGTTACAGCGTAGTAGCCGCTGACCCTCGTGGTACGAGTGTGCACTACGATTTTCGCTATCAAGTACCTTTGGCAGTTGTTTTTGGCAATGAAGGGGCGGGGCTTAGCCCGCTTTGGCGTGAGTCAGCGCAGTTAGTGCGCATACCTCTGTGGGGGCGAGCAGAGTCACTCAATGTCAGTATTTCTGCCGGTGTTCTCCTGTACGAAATAGTCAGGCAATGGCAGGGGCAACTCCTTGTACCTGAGAGCGCACCCATGCTATAATCTCACTAGTAGCTAGCGAGAGGGTGTGTCTACGTGAAAATGTTGACCGCCGGTTTCTTCTGGAAACTTTTTGAGGATACAGGCTCGGTGTTCGCTTATCTCATGTATCGCAGGCTCCATTTCAATTAAAAAATATATAGGCAGTGAAAGAGAAGAGTAGCATCGAGCAAGCCTGCTGCAGGGAGGTTGCGCTGAAACTGCGAGCGCGACTGCAGGCACGAGTGCGAAGTTTCGCTCTGGAGCTGAGAGAAGAAAGGGCTGTGTCCTGAGTAGAACTCTCCGTGTGGCGACGTTACCTGCACACAAAGATAAGCCTTTGCTGGCTTAGTCAGGGTGGTACCGCGAGCATACCTCGCCCCTACATGGGGCGAGGTTATTTTTTATGGGGAGTGGTGAAAGTGAAATTACTCGATGACGTAAGGATGCTACAGAATCACGCCTTGGAGCGCATTGGCAGCCTCAAGAATACCGAGGAGTTGCAAGCTTACCGTGTAGAACTGCTTGGCAAGAAAGGGCAACTTACGACCATTTTGCGCAGTATGGCTTCTTTGTCCGCCGAGGAGAGGCCAGTAGTGGGTCAGTGCGCGAATGAGGTTCGCGACAACTTGACTGCCGCGCTCGATGAACATGAGCGTGCACTGAGAGAAGAAGAGCTTACCCTGCGCTTACAGCAAGAACGCCTCGATGTTACCCTGCCGGGGAGACTTTGCTATGTCGGTCATGCCCACCCACTTAGCAGCATCATCAACCAGGTTACGGATATATTTTTGCGGCTCGGTTTTTCGGTAGTGGATGGGCCCGAAGTAGAAACAGAGTACTACAATTTTGAGGCTCTCAATGTGCCTCAAGATCATCCGGCGCGAGATATGCAGGATTCTTTTTACTTGACGAGTGGCTTGGTGCTGCGCACGCAGACTTCACCCGTGCAGGTACGTACTATGGAGAAGTTAAGCCCGACGATTCCGGTACGTATTATTAGCCCGGGCAAGGTCTATCGGCGTGACGATGATGCCACGCATTCCCCTATGTTTCAACAAGTAGAGGGGTTAGTCATCGACAAGGGCATTAATCTAGGGCATCTCAAGGCGACCCTGCTTTCTTTCGCGCAAGAAATGTTTGGGGAGAAACGACAAATCAGGCTGCGGCCAAGTTACTTTCCCTTCACTGAGCCTAGCGTCGAGGTGGACGTGAGTTGTGGGTCGTGTAGCGGGGTTGGTTGCCAGGTATGCAAGAGCACAGGCTGGATTGAAATACTGGGGGCAGGCATGGTACACCCTAATGTCTTGCGGCAATCTGGGTACGACCCAGAAGAGGTGAGCGGGTTTGCCTTCGGCATGGGCGTCGAACGTATCGCCATGCTCAAGTATCGCGTTGAAGACTTGCGCCATTTCTTTGTCAATGACTATCGCTTTCTCAGACAATTTTAGGGGGGCAAGGCAGTGAAAGTTTCTTATAAATGGTTGCAAGAGTATGTTGTCCCGGTCCCACCACCAGTAGAGTTGGGCGCGCTCATGACAGCGGCTGGGGTGGCGGTTGATGCCGTCAAATCGCGAGACACAATGTTACGGGGCGCTAAAACTGGCCGCGTGATCGAGGTGGTGCCCCATAGTAAGGCCAGCAAATTGTGGGTATGTACAGTGGACGTGGGCGGTGAAACACTGACCATTGTTACCGGGGCAGAGAACGTGAAGTGTGGGCATGTCGTTCCTGTGGCCGTTCCTGGCACTGTGCTGCCAAATGGAAAAATAATTGAGCCGGCCGATTTTCGCGGGGTCATGAGCTATGGCATGCTCTTGTCTAGCGAAGAAATGGGTCTTGATCGCAAAGTTGTGCCAAGCTCGAATAAGGACGGCATTTACCTCTTGCCCCCTGAAACACAGCTTGGGCGCGATGTCGCCGAGACAATGGGGTTGCTAGATACCACTCTTGAACTAGACCTCACTCCTAACCGCTCTGACTGCCTGAGCCTTCTTGGCGTGGCGCAGGAAGTCGCTGCTCTTACCAATGGCAAGTTGCTGCCCATGCGCACCATGGAACTGGCGCCTCCCGTGATCAATTGGTCGTCGCTCAAAGTCCACATTGACAATAAAGAATTGTGCCCCGCCTACTTGGGCCTCGTAGTAGATAATATTGTCGTCACTGATTCACCCTTGTGGATGCAAAATTTTTTACAGGGCGTGGGCATCAAGCCGATCAATGGCATTGTCGATATCACTAACTTCGTCTTGTGGGAAACAGGGCAGCCGCTACACGCCTTCGACTATAGCAAGGTAGCTGGGCAGGCACTCACTGTACGCCTTGCTCGTAGCGGAGAGAGCATAGTAACTCTAGACGGTGAGGAACGAGCATTGCCCGAGAGCGCATTAGTCATTGCCGACCAGCGGGGTGCGGTTGCAGTGGCTGGGGTAATGGGTTCTTTAGAGAGCGAAATTACCCCAGCTACCAAGAGCATCATCCTCGAGTCAGCGCTCTTTGATCGTACCAGCGTTCGTCGCACGTCGCGTGCGCTAGGGCTACTGACCGCGGCTTCTACCCGCTTTGACAAGGGTGTTGACCCACAGGGTTTGTGGCTGGCGCTTTCACGTGCCGCCTACCTGATCGAGCAGTTAGGCTTAGGCCTTGTGTCTGGCGCGCCTGTAGGTTGCTTGCCGCCCGAGACCCCAGAGCGCACAGTTGCTTTAAGGGTAGCGCGGGCTAGCAGTTTGCTGGCCACTGACTTAACACCTGCGGAGATGTCATGCCTACTCACACGCCTTGGTTTTGGGGTGACCATGCTTGGTGATGCCTTGCAGGTGAAAGTCCCCTCGCGGCGGCGTGACGTGATGGAAGAGATTGATTTGATCGAAGAAGTGGGTCGTTTGCATGGCTTTGGGCATGTGCCGGCATTACCATTGTCTGGCACTATTACGCAGGGCCAGCGCACCGCAAGCGGAAAACTGAACAACATACTAAGGGGTAAGCTTAGGGGTCTGGGAATGGATGAGATCATGACCTTAAGCTTTGCTGACCCTTCTTTTGCAGAGCGCTTAGGGTTAAGTCCCGACCACCCCTTTAGTCAAACTCTACCCATCCAGAACCCCCTTAGCCGTGAGCGCGGTGTACTGCGCAGCACTTTGACTTCGGGTATATTAGAAGTGTTGGAATACAATCAGGCTAGACAGCGTCCTGGCATGTCAATCTATGAAATTGGACGCGTCTTTTTGCCGCCGGACGGCGACCATAATGAACAAAGAAGTGAGCCAGAGAGGCTTTGTCTAGGCGCATTTGGCGAACGCCGAGGTCACTGGAACGCGCCCTCAGAACGGCTTGACTACTACTTTGTTAAAGGCGTCGTGGAAAGTCTCTTGCCACAAGCTAAGTTTGTGGTCAGTCAGCATCCCTTCTTACACCCAGGGAGACAGGCCGACATTGTGCTGCACGAGAAAAACATAGGGTTTTTGGGAGAGCTTCATCCTCGCTTGGGACTACGCGAACGTTTTGTTCTCTGTGAGATAGAGCTCGAGAAGGCTTTCGCGCTCACGGATTTCGAACCACAGTATAAAGCCCTGGGGAAGCACCTGCCACTTGAGCGTGACCTAGCTTTTGTTTTGCCTGCCACCGTATCGGCTGCAGAAGTGTGCCAAGTCGTCAAACATTGTAGTCTAGGGCAGGTCGCGAGCGTCACCGTGTTTGATGTCTACAAGGGCGCCGGAGTTCCTAGTGGTATGCAGAGCATGGCCTTGCGACTGGAGCTTTACCGCGACCAGGGTAGTTTTACTGATCTAGATCTCGCGGAGTTATTGCAAGATATCAAGAGCGGGGTAGAGACTACTTTGGGTGCAACTTTACGTGGTCTTGCAGGAAGTTAGCCAGAAGTGGAGTATTGTACAGTCAAGGAAGATAGACTAACCATACCGCAAGATAAGGGCGTGCGTAGCCTAATTACTAGGGGGTAGATAAGTGCCCACTCTGAACGGTCTAGACTATGTGCTGTTGTTTGTAGTTGCGTTCTTCACTCTCTCAGGCTTGAGTCGCGGTTTAGTCAGACAGATTGTCGATCTTGTGGCTTGGGTGGGCTCTATCTACCTAGCTTTCTCGTTCGGAGACCAACTGGCAGCGGAACTTAACCGCCTCTTTAACCTCGATGTTCACTTAAGCCAAGCTCTTGGTCCTCTGTGGGGTGATTTTGAGATTGGTGCGATGGCGGTTAATATTCTCGGGTTCGTGGTGGTGGTGTGCGTGACGCGCATGGCTGCCGAATTGTTGGCCAATGCGCTAGATATGGTAGCTAAACTGCCCGTAATCAGCTCCTTTAACAGATTAGGCGGTGCCGCACTAGGCTTCGGCAAGGGTGTGGTCATCGTTTTTCTCGTGGCCTCTGTGGCTAGGGCCATGCCCGCCGGGGCGTTTTCTGCCCATATTGAGAGTTCACAGGTGGTGAACGCTGTGTTGCGCATAAGCCCACGCTTCTATGAACAACTAAGGGATTTTATTTTACGAGTAAGGCCCCTGGTCTAAAACCGGGGTTTTTTCCATAAGGGGTGAAGAAGATGCATGAACGCTCTTGGCGTGTACTAGAGCTAGATAAAGTCAGAGAAGTCCTAGCCGGCTTTGTTTCTTCTGAGTTAGGCAGGGAACTAGTCGTAAGTATGTCGACTAGCGGTGATCGCGCCGAGGTGGTGCGATGGTTAAGGGAAACGGGCGAAGCGAGAGCCATTCTTCGCAACGAAGAATTTCCCTTAAAGGGGATTGCCGATGTACGTGCCGTGGTGAAACGGTGTCAGCTAGGAGCCTCTGTGCCCCCGCATGACCTTTTTGCCCTCGCGGAAGTATTGGCCACAGCGCGCCGCGCGCAGAAGTTCTTTATGGCTCGGGAAGCCACATACCCCCTACTGGCGGAACATGCCGCTGGCATCGTGAGCCACAGAGCGGTCGAAGATGAAATCTTAAGCTGCATTGGCGAAGGCGGCGAAGTCCTCGATAAGGCCAGTGATAAGCTGCGCACGGTGCGACACGATATTCGCAGCGCTCAGAGTGAGATTCGCGCCAAGCTTGAAGGCATGCTGCGTTCTTCTTCTATACAGAAGTACTTGCAAGAACAGCTTGTTACCATGCGCGGCGACCGGTATGTGCTGCCAGTTAAGACAGAATACAAGGGGCAAGTTCCAGGCCTAGTGCATGATCAGTCAGCTAGCGGTGCCACGGTATTTATCGAGCCTATGGCGGTGGTCGTGATCAACAACAAATTGCGCCAGTATATGGCGCTTGAGGAGCATGAGATCGAACGCATAGTGCGCCAATTGTCTGGTAGCGTAGGCGAACATGCTACTAGCATGCTGAGCAATTTAAAGTTACTGGCGAGGCTAGATTTCTCTCTCGCCAAAGGCCGCCTAAGCCTAGAATGGCAGTGCACAGAGCCGGACATTGCCGAAGGCCGCGAGCTCTTTTTTAAAGGGGCGCGTCATCCGTTGATTCCCAGACATGAAGTTCGACCTATAGATGTTAGGCTAGGGCAGGAGTTTAACGTACTGCTAATTACCGGCCCTAACACGGGAGGCAAGACCGTCACACTTAAGACAGTGGGGCTCTTAACGCTGATGGTGCAATGCGGTCTGCACATCCCTGTGGCCTCCGCTAGTCGCGCCGCGATTTTTGACACTGTCTTTGCCGACATTGGTGACGAACAGAGCATTGAGCAGAGTCTCAGCACATTCTCGTCGCACATGACAAATATTTGCCATATTGTGGATGTTGCCGATGGTCATTCCTTAGTCCTGCTAGATGAGCTTGGCGCAGGCACTGACCCCACAGAAGGAGCGGCCTTGGCTATGGCTATTGTAGATACGCTACTTGAACGTGGCACTCGCATTGTGGCCACCACCCATTACAGTGAACTCAAGGCCTATGCCCACACCAAGAGCGGCGTGCAAAATGCCAGCATGGAATTTGATGTTGACTCGCTCCGGCCGACCTTTAAGTTAACCATAGGCCTACCAGGCAAGAGCAATGCCTTTGAGATTTCGGAGCGGCTGGGGCTTGACACAAGCGTCATCGGTCGAGCTAGAGGCTACCTGAGCGGCGAGGTGCTGCGCGTAGAAGACCTGATTCGCAGCCTAGAGAAAAGTCGCCTAGAGGCTGAAGAGGCGCATCGTGAGGCCCTTTCTCTGCGCTCGCAGGCGCAGGTACTGACCAAGCAAGTAGATGAAAAGGCCAAGCGTCTGCAGGACAAAGAAAAAGAAGTACTGCACCGGGCTGCGACTGAAGCTAGAGCCCTTGTGTATCGCGCTAAACATGAAATCGATGCGCTCATTGAGGAGCTGCGTCTGGCGCAGGAGGCAAATTCTGGCCAAGAAGTAATGTCTACGGTGGAGAAAGTACGCCAGCGTTGGCGCGACTTAAGTAAGGAGATGAGCCCCGAGGACGTAGTCTCGAGCGAGGCTAGCGTAGCTGCGCCTTTAAGTGAACTTGCGGTGGGCGATGAGGTTATGGTCACCCATCTTAAACAAAAGGGAAGGGTGCTCTCTATTTCCCCTCTCGGTCAAGTGACTGTGCAAATGGGGGCTCTCCGTACGACAACAGAACAGAAGAATTTGCGAAAGCTCGAAACAAAAATTCAGCCCAGCAGCGCGCGTGGAGGGGGCTTCCACATGGTGGATCTCAGCCGTGGTGGCGTGCGCATGGAACTAGACCTAAGAGGGCATTCGGTGGAGGAGGGAGTACTGAAGCTAGACAAGTACCTAGACGATGCCCTGTTGGGCGGTCTCAGCCAGGTTCATATCATTCATGGCAAGGGAACCGGAGTACTGCGGGAAGGCGTGCGAGATTTTCTTAAAGGGCACGCCCAAGTTGACAGCTTCCGGTACGGCCAAGCGAATGAGGGTGGCTCTGGTGTGACAGTGGTGGTCCTTAAGCGATAAGAAATCCCCCAAAGAGAGGAATCTCCTTGGGGGTTCTGTTTTGAAATGTTTAGTTTCCGCCTGTACCCCCGGGGGGGGAATGCACTGTGCAGTCGTCAAAAGGCACCTGATTAGCCCTATCGACGGGGTGAAGTTGATTTCCATTGCGGTCGAGAAGAACTGCATAGGGGGCGCGGCGCACCCGTACCTGGCTTACCACAGAAGCGGGCGGACAGAAGGGGGTTGCGAGCTGGCCGCTCTCGGTACATATCCGAACCACCACATGCATGTCGCAAGGATTATCCGGACGGGGTTCAGTACCGGCGATAAACCAATCATAGCTTACATCCTCGCTTGGGCAGAGTTCGCTCGGGTACTTGCCGGAGACGGAGCAAAAGCGTTGTCTCACAAAGCCGAGGCGGCGCGGGGGACCGAAAACACCGTATTCTTCGTACCACTCCGCACTAAAGTTGGGCAACTCCGCAGTTGGTGTCCCTGCGGTAAAAATAGACATCATGCGGCCAAATATAGCGGTCGCAAAGCCGCTACCCACAGCATTGTTCCCCGTACTAGGAAAGCCGCCTCGCACATAGGGGTCAGAACGCAAAATGCGCTGTAGCCTCGCCTCGGTAGTTTCGTTAGCAGGAGGGGGAGCAAGCGGAGGAACCGAGGTGCGTAGTTGAGGCGCGTTATTTTCAAAGCGGGGCACTCCTGTTGTCAGGTCATCATGTCCTATCCATACTCCTGCTGTAAGGTCAGGGGTGTAGCCTAAAAAGAAAGCATCGGCATTGCCATCGGTGGTGCCGGTTTTGCCAGCCGCCTGTCCGGCGAAGCGCCCCATGGCGCCGCCGCGCAGGCCGCCATGACCTGTACCCATCACGCCGCCCTGGTTCTCTACAGTGCCGCGCAGAATGTCAGTCATCAACCAAGCGACCTGTTCGGTTGTTACTATCTGTTGTGCTGGAGCGGGAGCGGTGTAGATCACACTGCCGCCTCGCGTAGCAATGCTCAGTATGGCACTTGGCTCTACTAATACTCCCCGATTGTTAAAGACATTGTAGGCGCGCACTTGCTCTAGCAAGGTCATGCCGTTCGTCATGCCACCGAGTGCCGTCGCTAAACCCATGTCATTTTCAGGTCCGCGCTCTACGAAGGAAGTAATCCCTAAACGTTTGGCCCAGTCCATGGAGTTACGTACCCCAAAGGACTGCAGAAGTTTGACGGCCATAACATTGTAGGAGCGAGCTAGCCCTTTGCGTATAGAGGTGTGCCCCCAGAAAGTGTTAAAGTCAAAGTTGCGTGGCACAAAGTAGGGATCGTTTGGATTGCCTGTGGGGTAAGAAACGGGGGCATCATCAATCGTGCTGGCGGCAGTAATGCGACCTGCGGCCAGAGCTGGGCCGTACACGAGCAGAGGCTTGATGGCAGAGCCAGGTTGGTTCTGCTCACCTGCTACGCGGTCGCGGCCAAAGCGTGCTATCATGTCTCGCCCACCCAGCCACGCGCGGATGAAGCCAGTGCTAGGTTCAATTACCAGCATCGAAACTTGGGGCTGCAGGCCGTGCGCATTGGCCCATGTAAAATTAGTCGCTTCCACGGCGAAGCGCCTAATCTCTGGATTGCGGTCAGTGCGTGCTTCGCGTTGCATACGCTGTAGAATGCCATTCTCTTGCGTAAAAATCTCTAAGGCTGCCCTTTCGGCAGCGCGCTGCAAGTCAAGATTCAGAGTGGTTTTGATAGAAAGCCCTTCAGTGTGAATGGCAGCCGAGGCTTGTGCGCGGGTGATGCCTCTCTGCTGCATGAGAATGTCTTCTACTTGGGTTATGACATGATCAACAAAGTACATGGCCAGATTAGTTTCACCTGGCTGGGTGCGAGGGACCACTAAGTTGATAGGTGCGTCTATGGCTGCGTCTCTTTCGGCATCGGTAATGCGGCCATGTCTAACCATCTGCTCGAGAACGATGGCCTGTCGCCTGCGTGCTGGAGCCATATCGGCCGTGCGCGGTCGCCAGGCGTTTGGTGAGGGCAGAATGCCCACTAACATGGCGCTTTCTCCAAGGGTTAGGTCGCTCACGTTCTTGCCAAAATATTGCTGGGCCGCGGCTTGGAAACCATGCGCGGAGCCCCCGAGAAAGACTTCGTTCAGGTAGGTCTCCAGAATCTCAGTCTTTGAGTATTCACGCTCAATCCGCAGTGCCACGTAAATCTCTTGAATTTTGCGCTTGATTGTTACGCGCTGATCGCGCAGAATGCGGTTTCTCGCCACTTGTTGCGTGATAGTGCTTGCGCCTTGAAAGTCCTGCCCAGTGAGGGTGAGGTAGGCAGCGCGGACCAAATCACGAGGCGAAATGCCGAAGTGGCTGTAGAATCGAATATCCTCCATGACAATGACGCCCTCAACTAAGTGTTCGGGCATGGTGGCTAGCGGTACGGTAACGCGGTTTTGCTCCTGATGTAACTTGGCGACCGTGGCCCCCGATGAATCAAGAATGAAGGAAGTCTCTCGCGGTAATTGATCGGCCATGGTAAACGGGGGGATATCGTGGACAAAGTAAAAAACGAGCCCCAGGCCAGCCACAAAGGCGACAAAGCCAGCTATGACAATAAAGTATAACGCGCCAAGCATTTTGCCCCTAGTCTTCCTCTGGCCCTTCTTCGGCGTACTCTTGTTCATGGTCATCGCGACCTCCTTGCTCCGATGTATAAAGCGTACAGGTAATTATATCATCCTGACCCAAAGTATCATATGGGCAAAAATTACACAACAAGGTAGGTGTTTTCGTAGTTGGCACCTGTCGAGCAGGCCGCGCATACAATAGAGTGTATTTGACGACATCGGCAAGGGGGGAATACCTGGTGCGCTACCGTGGCCTTCGTTCCGTTCGTCTATACTTAGTAGTGACCTCAGTTCTGCTGGGGCTGCTCGTGCACCTTATTGACGTGCGGCTACTACCCCCACTCACGGCTATGGCTGAGATGCGTGCCAAGATGTTGGCCACACAAGCTATCAATGAGGCCATAATTACGAAAATCGCGGATGACGTTTCGTACGGCACTCTTATCTCGGTGCATCTCGACCGCGCTGGGCGGCCGGCATGGGCGCAAGTAAATACAATGGAAGTGAACCGTATTGTGGCCTCGACCACTTTGCGCGTGCAACAGTTTCTCGAGCGGTTGGAGGGGACTGTGGTTGCTATTCCCCTGGGGCAAGCTCTTGGTAGCCCCATATTGGCTAATTTTGGGCCACGCGTACAATTTACCATTATCCCGGTGGGAGCAGTGAACGTGGAGGTTACCGACGCTTTTGAGTCTGCTGGCATCAATCAAACGAGGCACAAGATATACCTACAAGTTTACGCCACTGTTCAGGTGGTCATACCCTTCGTCAGTCAAAGTGTGAGCGTGCGCTCACAACTGCCGATAGCCGACGTCACCTACCTAGGGGAAGTGCCTCAGGCCGTGTTTAATCTGCCATTCCCACTCCACACAGGACTCGGCGTGCCGCCGTCTGGCGAGCGCCCACCACTCCCGACGAACCCCTAGTAAATTCGTGCTACTCTCTGATAAACTAGGGATATGAAATTAGAAGATATCTTTGCCGAAGGCGGTCGAATTGCCCGAACTCACCCCACCTATGAGCCTAGGCGTGGTCAAGTGACTATGGCACGAGCTGTTGATGACGCCCTATGCAGCAGTCATATCTTGGTGGCACAGGCTGGCACAGGTTTAGGCAAGACTTTTGCCTACCTCGTTCCGGCCGTGCTGTTTGCTTTGCGCGAAAACAAGCGGGTGGTTGTGTCCACGCGCACCATTGGTTTGCAAGAGCAGATATATAAGAAAGACATTCCTTTTCTACAGGCCGCTCTCGGCCCAGAGCATTCTTTTGTGGCTGTCTTGGCCAAAGGACGCAGCAACTTTCTTTGTCGGCGCAAGATGGACAACCTGCGGAGCTTCGACCGCGGCCTTTTAACAGAGAAAAGGCAGGTTGACGAGCTGCGAGAAATTCAGCGTGCTGTGTTGGATAAGAAACTTAAAGTAGGCGACCGCGAAGAATTGTCATTCCAGCCGAGTGCTGAACTGTGGCCGTTAGTCGCAGGTGATGGGGATGCGTGTCTTAGGCGCATGTGCCCTTATGTCGACATTTGTTATTACTATACTTCGCGTCGCGCGCAAGCCAAAGCGAATGTCATAGTAGTTAACCATGCCCTGTTTTTTGCGGACATTGCTGTGCGCAAAGAACCGAATTTTTCGCCCGAGCAAGCAGTGCTCGAGGATTATGCTGCAGTAGTGTTCGATGAGGCGCATCACTTAGAAGACGTCGCCACAGATTTCTTTAGTGTCAGAGTAAGCCTGCCGCGTATGCGTTTGGCGACTAGTGCGGTTACATCGAGTCTTAAACCAGGTGGTATGCTCAGCTCGCCACTCCTTAGCGCACGTATTGCCGCGCTCGAGAGTGCAGCCATGCGCGTGTTAAGTGACGCAGCGCATCTGTTTGCCATTCTAGGCACGCCTAGGCGGCTCTATGCTCACGATATTTTCGAGAACACCGTACAGAAGCCGTTAGAGGATTTTATTGCTGCCGTCGCCGAACTTCGGGGGGGCGATAATAATGAAGAGCAAGACGCCTACATAGCTCTATTAATTGAACGCTTAACGCGCCTCAATCTTGATCTTACGTTTGTGCTCTCTAGACAGGGAGGCGAGGATAAGTTTGCCTACTGGATTGAGTCTAATCAACCTGACATCGCTGTGGTGGCCGCCCCGGTCTCCCTGCAGGAGGATCTAAGGGAGCATGTTTTTTCGCGCATACAGTCAGTCATCATGGCTTCCGCGACTTTATCTTCACGATTACTTAGGCGCATAGGTGTTGAAAAGTGCCACATGCTCAAACTTGACTCTCCTTTTGACTATGCCAATCACGCTTTGCTCTACTTGCCGCACAATGCCATGGAACCTTCTGAATCGATGCTCTACGATGAGTATGTTGCGAGTAAAGTCAGGGAAATTGTCGCTGTCACCAAGGGCCGCGCGTTGGTGTTGTTCACATCCTTCCGTTCCATGAATAACGTTTATGCTCTGCTAGATGATCTCAAAGCGAAAGGGTTCACCTTGCTCAAGCAAGGTGAAGAAGCCCGTGGGACGACGATGCATAAATTCAAGACAGGGCGTATGACAGTGCTCTTAGCAGTAGCCAGTTACTGGGAAGGAATTGACGTGCCAGGAGAGGCCTTGTCGTGCGTTATCGTAGTGAAGCTGCCTTTTGCTGTGCCCACCGAGCCCATAGTCCAAGCTCGCTGTGAAGCCTTGGAACGTCAGGGGGAGAGCCCATTTTATGCGTACTCATTGCCGCAAGCTGTTTTGCGCCTCAAGCAGGGCTTTGGCCGCCTAATCAGAACCACCGCGGACAAAGGGGTCGTAGCCGTTCTCGATGACCGCCTACAAAAAAAGTCTTATGGTAAAGTATTCTTAAAGGAACTTCCGCCCGCGCGGATTACGCACGATCTTGAAGATATACGTCGATTGTTGACATGATTTTCGCCTGGTGAAAGGAATTGCAGGCTCACACCGCGAAGTAAGTAGCCTAAGAAGCTTAGCTTTGACCATGTGAAGCTCATAAGGAGGACAGCAGAGAATGGCGAAAAAGGTAATTGCAGCCTTGGTGTTGACTTTTGTGACTTTTGGAAGCGTCCTATCGGTGCGGGCATTCTCGCCCCAGCCCGGTACAGCCGACGATCCCCTCATTTCGGTTAGCTTTTTCACGCAGGGCATTGCGCCCCTAGTGAATCGGCTGAGCACACTAGAAACAGGTGCTGCGGCAGTGGCTACTCTTACCGCTACGATCGGGCAATTGGAGTCGCGCATCGCAGCTCTTGAGGGCAAGGTAGCGCAATTAGAGAGACAAGCGGCAACACCACCCCCTGTGACTCCGCCGCCTGCTCCTGTTCTGCATGGTTTCGTTACTGGTGCGAATGTAGTCAATGTCCGTCAGGGGGCAGGTACGACTTTCGCTGTCATTACGACCTTGACACTGAATGCCAGGGTAGAAGTAGTCGAACGCGGCCGCGAGTGGCATCGCATCAGACTCGCAGACGGCAGAGTAGGGTTTATTCACGCCACATTGCTCCGTATCCCCTAAAGTTGAGCTTGGCTTTTGCTGGCGATTGAGGTGGTTCCGTTTGTCATTTTTGCGCAGATTGCTCCATGAGGCGCGTCCTCATTGGAAGTATCTCTTGGTAACTGGGGTCGCCATCTTGGGTCTTACCAGCCTAGATTTGCTAGCTCCTCAGCTCATTCGCCGCCTGCTTTCCTACGTGGAGTCGGGTGATGATTTGAGCATGGGTGTCATCACGCCAATTGCCTTAAGCCTGCTTGGTCTGTACGCGGGCAAGATTCTCTTTCGCTTCTTAGCAAGCTATATGTCGCACGTGGGTTCCTGGCAACTCGTGGCAGATATGCGTACACGGGTCTATGACCATCTGCAGAAACTCTCCATGGGTTTCTTCCAAGACAAACAAACCGGGCAGTTGATGTCCATCACTGTCAATGACGTGGCGACTTTTGAGTCGCTCATTGCTCATGCCATACCTGAGCTTGGTGCGAACATACTAGTGCTCGGTGGAGTTTCCTTCATATTGTTTCGCATGAATCCTACTTTAGCCGCGTTAACCTTGCTGCCGGTGCCGTTCTTAATTTTAGCCACTCGCTTGTATGCCGTAAAAGTGCGTCCGATCTTTTCCGTCGCGCAAAAGAAGATAGCCGACCTCAATGCCGTTTTGCAGGATAATCTTTCAGGGCTGAAGGAGATTCAGGTGTTTAACAAGCAAGCTTGGGAGAGGCAGCAGGTCGATTATCACTCCCAATCGCATGTCAGGGCCATTTTACTAGCTTTGCGTTACGGAGCCATATTTCAGCCAACCATAGAGTTTCTGACCTCTCTCGGAACTGTTATCGTAATTTTTTTTGGCGGCATACTCGCCTTGCGCGGTCAGATGCGGGGCAGTGATATCGTCGCGTTTATGCTCTACTTGAACTTGTTCTACCAGCCCATAACGGCTATGGGTCGCCTGATGGAGGATATTCAGCGCGCCATCGCCGGAGGGGAAAGAGTATTTAAAGTGCTAGATACCGTGCCGGATATTAAAGATAGCGATGAAGCAATTTCCATGCCGCGAGGCCAAGGGCATATCGTCTTTGACAACGTCACCTTTGGGTACAATAGCGAGCAGAGGGTGGTAGAAGAGATCTCTTTTGCCGTTCCGCCTGGCAAGATGGTGGCTTTAGTGGGGCCAACCGGAGTAGGCAAGACTTCTATTATAAGTTTGCTAACGCGTTTTTATGATCCCAGGCAGGGACGCATCCTGCTCGATGGCTATGATCTGCGCGATATTACGCTTAAGTCCTTGCGCGAGCAGATATCTATTGTCTTACAAGATGTATTTTTGTTTAATGGCACAATCGCCGAGAATATCGCCTACGGTAGTGAGCAGGCTACTCTAGAGGAGATTATCGCGGCAGCCAAGACGGCCTGCGCGCATGAGTTTATTGTAAACACGCCGAGAGGCTACGAAACCCCCATTGGTGAACGCGGCCTGCGACTTTCGGGTGGACAAAAACAACGCTTGGCTATTGCTAGGGCAGTTCTGCGCAACGCTCCCATTCTCATTCTAGATGAAGCGACTGCTTCAGTAGACGTGGAAACAGAAGCTCAAATTCAAAGTGCTATCAATGGTCTCGCTGGAAGTCGTACTGTTGTAGTCATCGCGCACCGTCTTTCGACAGTCAAGCGAGCAGACAGTATTCTCGTGTTTGATGAAGGTCGCATTGTTGAACAGGGCACCCATCAAGTTCTCATTCAGCAAGGTGGTTTGTACAGTCGCCTTTGTAAAATGCAACTTGAGTCGAGTTTGTAGTTTTAGTCGTTTTGGTGTTGACAGGTTAAATCAGCATGTGCTAATATAAAAAACGTCGCCGCGAAACACCGCGAAAGAAACGGATACGGCGCGAAGTACCAATAAATGAGGGTTGCAGTTGATGAACCTTCGTGGTACAATGAGATTCCAAAAGACTTTGAGCCTTGAAAACTGAACAATGCAGACGAGCAGTTACCTCTTAGCGGTGCGCAAGCGCTGCGTAGAGAATAATTGTGAAGATGAAAAAATAGCAAACTACTCGTAAGAGTAAGTTAAACAAGCAAGTGTTTTTCGAAGCGAGCCTATCGCTTTTCGATAAAAACTTTATCGGAGAGTTTGATCCTGGCTCAGGACGAACGCTGGCGGCATGCCTAATACATGCAAGTCGAGCGGTGCAGCAA
>Ga0208101_10019_pt1 | contig 39522 bp, 39 predicted proteins | sample Subbioug_CSW11AC_FD_184823 | JGI IMG/M metagenome (GOLD analysis project Ga0208101, IMG submission 184823) | Serpentinite rock and fluid subsurface biosphere microbial communities from McLaughlin Reserve, California, USA - CR12Aug_CSW11AC (SPAdes) | ecosystem: Environmental > Terrestrial > Deep...
AGCATCAACTCCCTCGGCGTAAAATTCTGTCGCTGCGTAAATATTTCGCGGTGTGTGGGCTCTTTCCTGCACCCTTGCCCCGCGGGCTGTATTTCTGGCAGGAGATTTACTTGCCAGCAGAGAACTACTAGAGAACGACTAAGAGAAGGCATAATGGCAGGGGGGAGGACAGTTGGCGTGAAAACTAAAGAAGTACTCTTAGTCACGACTAATACAGTGGCTGATAAAGAGATAGTCGAAGTGCTAGGGCTAGTGCAAGGCAACGCCAGCGGTCTAGCTTTGGCGGATGTCTGTGCCGCGGCACTAGTTAGCCTAAAAACCACAGCGTTGGCGCAGGGCGCTAATGCTGTGGTAGGGGTCAGGTTTTCTGCGGTAGGGCGAGACATGGCCTTTGAGGTTCTGGCCTATGGTACGGCCGTAGTGCTAATCTAGCAGGATATTGTCTATGAGGCGGGTCGGCCCAACTTTAGCCGCGACGACAATTAGAGAGCCTAAGCGAGCTTGTCTCTCGGTAGCGAAGCTCTCGCCATCAACCAGCTCTATGTAGTCGATGGCGGCAAAGTCGCCTTGGGCCATTTCTTCACGCACAATTTTAAGCAAGTTGTCTCTGTCTCGCAGGCCTTCCTGCCACGCGGCGTGCGCCGCGCGTAGTCCGCGCGAAATATAGAGGGCGGTCTGCCTGTCGGCGGCACTAAGGTAGACATTGCGACTGCTCATCGCTAGCCCGTCGGGCTCGCGTAGTGTCGGGCAGGGCACGACTGTCGTAGCAAAATTTAAGTCCTGCACCATCTTTACAATAACTGCTAACTGCTGCGCATCTTTGCGACCAAAGTAGGCCTGTGTTGGCCTAACTATATTAAAGAGCTTGGCCACAATCGTGGCCACACCGGCAAAATGCCCCGGCCGTAGCGCGCCTTCAAGCATTTCGGTGACCCCGCACACCTGCACGGTGGTGTCCATGGTGCCCCCCGGATACATATCGCGCACCTCGGGGATAAAGACATAGTCCACCCCCCGCGCGGCAAGAAGCAGTAGATCGCGGCTAAGATCACGCGGGTACTTGGCCAAATCTTCGTGGGGCCCAAATTGCGTGGGGTTGACAAAGATACTGACGACGGTGCAGTCATTCAGAGCCTTGGCCCTATCCACCAAACTTAAGTGTCCTTCGTGGAGGTAGCCCATGGTCGGTACAAAACCAATGGTCTGGCCTAGGAGAGAGTGGCGAAGGGCAAGCATTTCAGCAATCGTGGTGACTACTTGCATATGGTCCTCCTGTCATTAAGTGAGTGGCGGAAAGGTGCCTTGCTTGACTTCTTGCAGGTACATCTTGACCGCTTGCTTCATGAGGTCAGGCAGGTTAGTATACTGCTTCGCGTGCTTGGGCACATAATCGCTTAGGCCAAGTATGTCGCCGAGCACCTGAATTTGGCCATCACAGTATGGCCCGGCCCCGATGCCAATGGTGGGGATGGACAGAGCCTCTGTTACCTCTTTAGCCAGTGCCGAGGGTATACATTCTAGGACCACGGCAAAAGCGCCGGCCTCCTCGAGGGCTAAGGCATCCTGCAACAAACGTTCTGCGGCATCACGTGTTTTGCCCTGTACTTTGTAACCGCCCAGTTGGTGCACATATTGCGGCGTAAGTCCGATGTGCCCCATAACAGGAATGCCAGAGGAGACAATGCGTGCCACCGTATCGCTAACGACCTTGCCGCCCTCGAGCTTAACGGCAGTTACGCCGCCGTCCTGCACGAGGCGGATGGCGTTCCGCAAGGCGTCTTCTGGCGTGGTATGGTATGTTCCAAAAGGCATGTCGCCCACAATAATTGCTTTGGTCGCCCCACGCGCGACCGCCTGGCAGTGGTGCACCATTACCTCGAGGGTAACGGGCAGGGTGGTGGGGTGTCCGAGTGCCACCATGCCTAAGCTGTCTCCGACCAGTAAGACAGGGATGTCTAGAGCGTCGACGATCTTGGCAGTGGGGTAGTCGTAAGCGGTCAGGGCCAGTATCTTTTCCCCCGCTGACTTCATCTTGCGCAAAGCGTGAATCGAAACTCGCACTAGAGGCACCTCCTATTGTTTTTCGGGACTGCCCTTTAGGGGTTGGTTCTTGGCATCGACATGAACGACTTTAGGCACGAGAGAGCGGGCTGAGACGTTGTCCACCGTGCTATAGGTAATGATGATGACTAGGTCGCCTGGTTGTACCAAGCGGGCCGCTGCCCCGTTCAAGCAGATGGTGCCAGAGCCGCGCTCGCCGACAATGGCGTAAGTTTCAAAGCGCGCACCGGAGTTGACATTGACCACCTGTACTTTCTCGTAGGGCAGAATATCGGCGAGATCAAGTAAATTGCTGTCAACTGTGATGCTGCCCTCATAGTTAAGGTTAGCATCGGTGACGGTGGCGCGGTGGATTTTAGACTTCATCATTTCACGCATCGTTGTTCCTCCATTTGCAGTAGATTTAAGATTTGGCGGTAACGAGCCTCATCAAGGCTGCCCTTACTAACGGCCAGCGGCAGCGTGGCCATGGCTAGGGCGTGGTAGAGACGGGCGGTCTGGCCTGTGTCAGGGAGCTCGGCAAGGGCTCTTAAATGCTTGTGCACCGTGCCGCTGTCTCCCCGCGCGATGGGGCCAGTTAAGGCAGCTACAGGGCCTAACTCGAGGGTGTTGTGGCTGGCAGAACGCACGAGGGGAGCCATATACTCGAGCGCAGCCTGCGCATCGTAGCCCATCTGCTGCCAAAGCTGCACTGACGTCGCTACCAGGGTGGTAAGAAAATTCGAGGCCATAACAGCCGTCAAGTGATACAAGGCCCTGTGCTCCTCAGCGATGAGAAAGTGTCCAGCACCCACGGTGTGTGCCAAACTCTCTAAGAGGCTCAAGCATTCCGCATCAGAGCCGGCCAGACCAATGTAAGAGACCTTTAGCACGAGTGCCTTGTCGTAGAGTTCGCGCGCTCTGGCACAGTCACTAGGGGCGAATGAATTAAGCGGGTGAAAAGAACCAACATGCGCGCCTTCTTGGCTGGCCGCCTCAAGCACGGACAGTGTTTGCGCCCCGCTCAGGTGTACGGCGGTTTTGCTGGCGTCCCAGGTGACTCGGGCGCAATTTGCGGCTATAGCGTCATCGGGGGTAGCAATAAAGATGATTTCTGCCTGCTTCGCCATGTCCTCTATAGCTACAACTTGCGGGTGAGTATCTGTGGACTGGCCAATGGTCTTAGCTAACTTTTCGGCTTTCTGCCTGTCTCGACTGGCCAGCGCCGTAAGAGGTAGCCCCTTTAAGGCCAGCGCGTAAGCCAAGGCGGCCCCCATTCTACCTAAGCCTATTATGCCTATAGATTTCACGGTCCTCACTCCTTATTACTGCAAGAAAACAGCCTAGTCCATAACGCAATGGCCTAGGCTGTTTTGTATGAGCCCTACCTTTGCGTCTCGGTCACCAAGGATCCAAGCGCTGGCACTACCCTATGCAAGAGAATGATTCTATCGAGTATTATATGCGCTAATTTCTCTTTTGTCATCAGGGGCAAGGGTTCATTCTCCTTGTTCGGATAGAGCAAGGTGACTTCATTGGTGTCCACATCAAAGCCGCTGTGGGGAGAGGTAATGTCATTGGCCACAATTAAGTCTAATTGCTTGCTGTAAAGCTTTTGTCGTGCATTCTCAAGTAGGTCGCGGCTCTCGGCCGCAAAACCAATCTTTAAGAACGAGCCGGTAAGTGAAGCCAAGATGTCTCTGGTGCGTTCTAACTCGAGCACGAGTTTCCCTGCGGTCTTCTTGATCTTATGTTGGTCGGGTTCCTTAACGGTGTAGTCGGCCACGGCTGCCGCCATGATAAGGGCGTCACAGTGCGAGGTGTGCTCCCTGACCGCGGCAGACATCTCCTCTGCCGTGCGTACCTTCACCAAGTTAACCCCGCGTGGCGGAGTCAAAGAGGTCGGCGCGGAGATGAGGTCTACCTCTGCCCCTCTCGCCGCCGCGGCACTAGCCAAGGCATAGCCCATCTTGCCTGAAGAACGGTTGGTAATAAAGCGTACTGGGTCGATGGGCTCCTCGGTTCCACCGGCCGTGACGACTATCCTCTGCCCCACGAGGTCTTGTCGCGGGCAAAGCACTTTCTCTACGGCCTCCATAATCTCGTGCAGTTCTGTCAGCCGCCCGGGGCCAGTCGTGCCACAGGCCAGGCGTCCCTCCCCCGGGCCAACAAAAACCATGCCCCGCGCAGAGAGATCAGCGATGTTTTCCTTGGTTACTGGGTTTTCGTACATAAAGTTATTCATAGCGGGGGCAATCACTACCGGGGCCCGTGTCGCGAGAGCAGTGCAAGAAAGCATGTCGTCCGCGAAACCATGGGCGAGTTTGGCAATAATGTTGGCCGTGGCTGGGGCAATAAGGAGGACTGCGGCGCGGTCTGCCAAGGCAATGTGTTCGACGGCCATTTCGCTGTGCAGAGTAAACATTTCCGTTACTACGGGGCGATGCGTGAGGGCCTGTAGGGTGAGGGGGTTGATAAATTCCTGCGCGGCCCTGGTCATCACCACATCTACCTCGTAACCTGCTTTCACTAGTCTGCTGGCTAAGTCGGCCGCTTTGTAGGCGGCGATACTGCCGGTAATGCCGAGAACTACTATCTTTTTCTCCATAATCTCGCCTCTACTTGTTCAGCTCGTAAATAAGGCGCAAGCCTTCGAGCGTGAGATTGTCGTTGATGGCGTCAAACACAGTGGTCTCCTCGGCGATCACTCTGGCTAGCCCGCCAGTGGCGATGACCTTGCAAGGGCAGCCTAGCTCACTCTTTAGTCTTGCTACCATGCCTTCGACTAACCCAGCATAGCCGAAGATCAGCCCCGACTGCATGCTGTCGACGGTGTTCTTGCCGATGGCATGTTTCGGCCGCTCAAGTTCCACTCGGCTAAGCTTCGAGGCCCGCAAGAACAGCGCCTCGGCGGAGATGCCGATGCCGGGGGCTATGGCACCCCCGAGGTAATCGCCCTGGGGAGATAGTACGTCAAAGGTGGTGGCCGTGCCAAAATCTACGATAATGGCGGGTGCGCCGTAGAGATGCAAGGCGGCCACGGCGTTGACGATACGATCAGAACCCACTTCGCGAGGGTTGTCGGTTCTAATTTTCATACCCGTACGCACCCCTGCCCCGACAACTAAGGGCTCGCGGCCAAACAGCCTCTCGGCTACCGCCTCGATCGTCCCTTGAAGAGGAGGCACGACATTAGTAAGCACCACGCCTGCCACATCTTGTGGCCTGAAATGGGCGTCCCTCACTAGGGAGGAGATAAGGGCATAATACTCGTCGATGGTGCGCTTCTGGTCTGTGGAAATACGCCAAGTTTTCGACCAAAGACCTTCTTTGTACAGACCTAGCACCATGTTGGTGTTTCCTACATCGATGGCAAATAGCACAACTCTCGCCTCCATGCTCCACTAGCTAGTAGCATAATTCTAGTAAGTATCGTATCGAATGAAGGTCAGGGAGTCAATGCCAGCCTAGTAGCGGTCCTAAGAGCCGTGCCCCTTGTGCTACTGCCGTGCACACAACGATGCCGGTTACAGTGGGGATGATAAAGGTCAGTGCCGTCCACTTTAGGCTCTGAGTTTCTTTTTTGGCGGTGAGCAAAGTGGTGCCGCAGGGCCAGTGGCAAAGAGCGAAAAGCATGGTGCAGACGGCCGTTAGGGTGGTCCAACCATTTATCAGGAAGAGTTGGCGTAGGGCCTCGAGACTGTCTAGCTCAAGCATGGACGTGGTACGCATGTAGCCCATAATGAGTATAGGAATAACAATCTCATTGGCCGGCAACCCCAGTATAAAGGCCAGCAAGATAAACCCATCGAGACCCATCATGCGCCCTAAGGGGTCGAGAAAACCGGCTGAAATGCTTAAGAGACTGCTGCCCCCGACTGTAAAATTACCCATCATCCAGAGAACTATCCCTGCCGGGGCGGCCACTATCACCGCCCGCGAAAGAACAAAGAGGGTGCGATCGATGAAGGAGCGAACGAGAACCCGGCCTAGTTGGGGGCGGCGATAAGGTGGTAGCTCCAGGGTAAAGGAGGAGGGGAGACCCTTGAGTACAGTTAGGGAGAGCAGTTTAGCGATGAGCATGGTCAGTAGAACGCCGAGTACTACAGTCATAAGAACGGCGAGAGTGGCGAGCAGGGAGCCAAATGTTCCTCCTAGGCCAGCCAAGAAAATAGTCGCCACGACAATAAGGATGGGGAAACGGCCATTGCAGGGCACGAAATTGTTAGTCAGAATGGCGATGAGTTTCTCCCGTGGGGAGTCGATGATGCGGCAGGCAATAACGCCCGCGGCATTGCAGCCAAAACCCATGCACATAGAGAGCGCCTGCTTGCCATGCGCACCACAACGCTTGAAGAAGTTGTCGAGGTTAAAGGCCACACGGGTAAGATAGCCGAGGTCTTCTAACAGGGTGAAGAGGGGGAAGAAGATGGCCATAGGGGGGAGCATCACTGCCACCACCGTCGTCATCGTGCGATAAACCCCCGTAATAAGCAGATCCTGTAGCCACAAGGGCAGGCCAACGGCCATCGCTAAGGCGGTTATCTCTACTTCTAGTGCCGCAAAAAAATGCGCCAGTAGTTCTCCTGGGTAGTTTGCGCCCACAATGGTTAGCCAGAAAATTCCGCCGAGCAAGAGGAGCATAATCGGCAGGCCAAAATGACGGCTGAGCAAGATCTTATCTATTTTGCGGTCGAGACGGTCGTGCCGCACCGAGGGCAGGGTGACTACCCGGCTGGCAATGTCTTGTGCTGTGGTGACGAGGCGTTCTGCGACCAGATCACTTTCGTCTTGCGGCAGCAAGGCTTCGCGGCTCTTGCTCGAGGCTTCTCCCCTAGGGGGGTTGTCGACCGTACCTAGCTCCTCCCTAGGGGGCCTGTGCGCGAGCCGTAGCGGCCGGGTGGCTAGCTCTTGAGTGGCCACTTGCCGGATTGCTTCTTGCAAGGAAGGTACTCCGTCGCCGTCCCGGGCGTTCGTTGCTACCACAGGCACGCCGAGCAGAGCGGCGAGGTTTTCTATATCTACTGTAATTCCCTTGCGCCGCGCTTCATCCACCAGGTTAACACAGACCACTACCTTGTCTGTTAACTCGAGCACTTGTAAAACTAGGATGAGATTGCGCTCCAGGCAGGTCGCATCAGTTACAATCACCGTAACCTGCGGCTCTGCACTGCTGATGAAAGCCCGGGCAATGCCTTCGTCAAGGGAAGTCGTGTGGAGCGAATACGTGCCCGGTAGGTCCACCAGGCGGTAGGTGGCACCTCGCCAAGTATAGGTACCCTCGGCAAAGGTGACCGTCTTACCAGGCCAATTGCCGGTGTGCTGTCTCAGCCCGGTTAGGCTGTTAAAGACGGTGCTCTTGCCGGTGTTAGGATTGCCGGCTAGGGCAACGGTGAACTGTGCAGCGTAACTCATGCCGTTCCCCCCTCACTCGGTGTGTTGTATCAGGATTTGGCAGGCTAGGTCAGCACGCAAAGCAATGACGCTACCACGTAGACCATAGGCGATAGGGTCTCCTGCTGGGCTCTTATGGAGCACTTCGACCGCGGTGTCGGGGATAAAACCTAAATCCTGTAGTCGTCTGCGGGTCTTGCTTGTCGCCTGAAGTGAAACAATGTTTCCGCGACAGCCTAGAGGTAGATGCGCCAAGGGAATGACTTCTCTCTCCATAAACTGACCTCCCACTTTTTTGTCATGGCTCGGTGATGTCGTACATAGAGTTAGCAGCAGGCAAAAAAGTTGCCTGCTGCTAACATATGTGTGGCGTGCCAAGACGGTTACAGGAGGAGGTTAAGGTGGGAGACGAAAATGAATTTCATACTTTTCGTGGCTACGAGCTACTGCGTCAAGAAGATAGGGCCTTGCTTAGCCCTAGCCAAGAAGATTACTTAGAAATGATTTACAGACACTGTGTGCAGCATGACTACATTCGTATCAACACCTTGGCCGAGCAGCTCCACGTCGCTGCCCCCTCAGTAACCCGCATTACCAAGAAACTGCGCGAGCTAGGTTTTCTCAAGCATAGGCGCTATGGTTATGTGACCCTCACTGAAGCGGGGCAAGCGGCCGGCGCTTTCTTGCTAGATAGGCACAACACGGTGCAAGCCTACCTTTCCGCCCTCGGCGTTCTGAACAGAAAATTTGTGGATGCGGAACTAATGGAGCATTGTATTAGTGACGAGACCCTGCAAGCCATGAAAGCATGGCTCAAATTCCTTGAGGCCAACCCGGACATCCTGGAACGCTTCCAAGAAGGGCAAAAGCGCAGTACACTGTGAAATTTCTGCATTATTTGACCAATTCTTCGTAGCCTAGCAGGTATACGCCAGGCACAGGGCGAAATTACCTAGTAGGCATCTCTTGATGCCCTGTCGCATAAAAAGGAGGTTTTTTTCGCTCATGAATGAACAACCTGCCGTGCCTGTGCTGCGCAACAAGACTTTTCTCATTCTCTGGGGTGGTCAAGTCGTCTCCCTTCTCGGCGATACACTCTTTAACCTAGCTCTGATGTGGTGGGTCGTTAGTGTGACGGAGAGTGCCGTCGCGGTTTCTTTTGTGGCGCTAGCAACCTCGCTGCCGATGTTAATCCTCGGGCCTTTCGTTGGCGTCTACATAGATCGTAGCGACAAACGCCTCATGATGCTCGCCGCGCATACTCTGAACGGGCTGATTACAGCTGTGATGGCCCTGCTCTACTGGCGAGGTATCTTCTCCTTGCCAATTATTCTTGTGGCTGCCGTCCTGATGGGCATTGTGTCTAACCTAGATGGCCCGGCTTACGAGGCCTCAATTCCGGTCGTTGTCGATAAGGATGAACTAGTGCGCGCTAACTCGCTCATGGAGACTGCTGGGAGCATCATCAGGCTACTCGCGCCCGCTTTAAGCGGAGTGCTCATCGCTGCCGCTGGGGTGGGGGCGGCCATTTTGGCCAACTCGATATCCTACTTTGTGGCCGCGCTCTCTCTCTGCATCATCAGGTTCGCCTCGCCTAAGATTGAAAGTGGGGCCCAGAGTTTTAAAAATGATTTTAAGAGCGGGCTGCAGTTCATTTTCCGCCACCCGGTGCTGATGCCCATGTTGATCTACGGCGCCATGATAAACTTGGTACTAGCGCCTATTAGCGTTTCTATCCCCCTGCTTATCATGAAAGTTTTAGAAGGTGGACCAGCTCTTATGGGTCTCTTCGGCAGCTTTCAGTCGGCCGGCGTTCTCGCTGCCTCCTTGATCTTGACTAGCGCCCCCTATCTAATTAAGAAAAGTGGTCTGGTGCTCATAATTTCGGCAGTAGCTCTAGGAGCAGTTACCTTGGTGGTGGCTTTCGCGCCGCATCAGGGGTGGCTACTTATCGGGGGCGCCTTGGTTGGTTTTGTGCTTGTCACTGCTAATATGGCTTCGCGCAATATCTGGCAGCGTGAAGTTCCCGCTGAACTGCGAGGTCGCGCCTTTACCGCTCGCGAAACTATTTCTAGTGGGCTGAGGCCACTTGGGCAAGCACTAGCAGGCCCTGCCGTGGCTGTGGTAGGACCTGTGTTCATGATCGCCAGCGCCGGGGTGCTCTGCATGGTGGGCGGTTTACTAGGCTTTTTTGTTCCTGCAGTCCACACCTACCCTAAAGAGCAGGCGTCAACTCTACTCGAGGTGCCTGTCAGTTCAGACGACTAGCTTTGGACACGGCAAAGGTCGCTATTGTGGCAGGGCCCTCGGCCAAGTTTTGCGAGTGGCACCCAATCATCCGCCAGCTTAACGCGTACAATGTCGCCCGTAAAGTCCGTGCTACTGCCCTTGGTGTTCTCAAGCAGTGAAGAGCCTACGCCATAAATGTCTACCGGCACCCCGAGCGACTCAAAGGCAGTTATGCGCGCTAAATCAAAGCCGCCCGTGACGACTATTTTTACATCTTGACACCACTTGGCGGCAAGGGTTTCTGCTTCTAGCGGCAGCCCCCACTCGAGGTAGGCCGTATCTATACCTCTGCGTATGTTGTGGACGAGGCGCGGATTAACACCGCAGTCTAGCTCTCTGTCCCCTAGCGGCGGAACAGAGACATCGCGCATATTGCCGGCTGTATCGGGACGGACGCCATATAAAACATAGAGTTTGGCGTTCGCCATATCACCGGCGGTAAAGTACCCTAAGTACTTGGCGAACATGGCCTGCATTACTTTCTTGGCCTCGGCCACGCAGTCATTATGAAAATCTATGAGGGCGATACGAGGTATTTCGGGGGGCATGGTGCGGCAAAACTGCAGCATGGCCTCACGTGTATCACCAAAAAAACAAGCAATGCTGGCGTGACTAATGGTGCCGCCCCCCTGAACCCCCAAGAAGGCCCCTTGCGCATCGGTTGAGACAAACACACGACTACTAGCGCCGTAGTTTTGGTTGTAGGCCGCTACCGCTATGCTGTAGGCATAGCCGTGTAGCGGTTGCACTCTGTAGTGGGCGAAGCGAGCCGGGAAGAAGTAAATATCCTTGCCCCGGGCCGCGACCAAAGTATTGTAGACATTAGTAGCCACGCGCGAGCTTTCCGTAAGAACGCCAAGAATGGGCGTCTCGAGTTTGGCAAAGTCGCGATAGCGGCCCCTCACTTTAAGCACCGGCCTAACATCTAGCGAGTCTCCATGGTAGGGAGTGAGGGTGCCATCGGGCACCGCCTCCACCTCGAGCTGGCAGTAGGTACTGACAAATTCGCCACTAGGCGTAAAATAACCAGTGCCTTCCCGCAGTATGGCCAGACTCTCCTCCACACCTGCCACTACCGCAAAGGGTTGGCGACGCGGGAAAAACTGCATCTCGACTTCGAGGTCGCCCGTTAACACCAGCGAGAGGTCTCCCGGTAAGAGCGATGTTTCGCCAGCGAAGGTGTAGCCTTCACTGGCCAGATGCCCTAAGAGGCGCACCGTGTTAGAAAAATAAGCATCGGTGTAGTATCCTTTACGTAGGCGCTCTATATCGAGTTCGAAAGTGTGGGGCGCAAGTGTATAGGTAAAAGACTTTTGCACAGCATATCCTCCTCGGTCTTCAGCAGAATTACAGTTTTATGGCGGTAGGGCGCAGGGTGAGAAATTGCTCCCCTATGGTAATCATAAAGTATTTTCAAGTCTTTCTCAATATTTGGCGCAGGGGGCATGGAGCATGAATAGGTACATCGCACAGACAAATATTGCTTTTCTAGGCCCTCTGGGTCAGGAGAAACTGTCGGCAGCTACAGTTACCATTCTAGGCTGTGGAGCTTTAGGTACGGTGGCCGCCGATCTTTTAGCGCGCGCTGGGGTGGGCCGAATTCGGATTATTGATCGCGATGTGGTGGAGCTAGGCAATCTGCAGCGCCAAACACTTTTTGTGGAAAGTGATGCCGAGTCGAGAATTCCCAAGGCAGAGGCGGCGACTCTACGGCTACAGCAAATTAACAGCGACATTGTGGTGGAAGGCCTAGTCGCCGATTTCACTGGTCTTAATGCCTTAGAGCTACTTCTGGGCAGTGATGCGGTCATTGACGCCACGGACAACTACCTGGCGCGTTTCACCTTGAACGAGGCCTGTTTGGCCCTCAACTTGCCCTGGGTTTATGGTGGGGCCTTAGGCACTGGCGGCGCGCTGGCCGTCTTTACCCCGCAGGGCCCGTGTTTTAGGTGCCTCTTTACGGAGTTGCCTGTGGCCGGAGCGGGGGAGAGCTGCAGAACTACGGGTGTGCTTGCCTCGGTCACTACCATGGTGGCGGCGCTACAGGTAGTAGAGCTTTTCAAGCTTTTAACAGGCCAGGCGCCTCTCTCAGGTCTCTTGCAGCTAGAGCTCACGAGAACAGAATTCCTTACGCAGCCGATTCCGCAAGACCCAGCTTGCCCAGCCTGCCAATTAAGGCGAACTGAGTTCTTAGGGCAAGAGCGCGACAGCCTGGCCGCCCTTGTCTGTGGGCAAAACAGTGTCTTGCTACCTGGTGCCGCGGGTGAGTGTACGTTACTCGCGCTGGCGGAGCGGCTCAAGGTGCGCGGTTTTTCTGTGGATAACTCGCGGTTTCGCTTACGAATTGTGGCTAAAGATGGGTATGAAGTGGTTGTTTTCGCAGATGGTCGAGCTCTCGTCTACGGTACAAGTAACATTGTTACGGCTAAGGCAGTCTACAATAGTATTTTGGGCTAGGGATGTAACAAGGCAGGTGAGTGCGCCTCTGCCAGCGAATTAATAGCTAAGTAACTGGTGGAGTAAAATGTTTGCAGTGCAGGTGATGGCAGAGATGTGGTGGCAGGCGCGTAAGTCAACGCTAAGTAAAACCAAAGAGAGTATTGAACTTCTTGCTCATCATTGTAGTGATGCCGTAGTTCTCTTTGACGCCTCGGGGCGTGTTGCGGCATGGAACGAAGGAGCAAGCAATGTCTACGGCATGACGGAGCACGAAGCAAAGCAAGAAGTTTGGCCCATTTACAGACCCACGGAACGCAGTGCTATGTTAGAAAAGTTTAGGAATGCGCAACAGGGTGAGTCTCCCACCGTTGGTGAAGAGATGCATGTGCAGGCTGGCGGGGATGAAATTGCCGTAAAGGTCACCTGGCAGGCCCTGCGCGGCGAAAACGGAGCGCTTATGGGCTGGCTCATGATTGCGCGAGAGTTATCGCGAGGGCAGCAGGTATCGCGCGAACTAGAGCAGGTTAACGAGCAGCTATCTTCATTGGCGGTCCTAGCGCGGCTCTTTGCCGATTCTAAGAATTTGCGCAAAACGGTGGAAGTTGCCGTGCAAGGTCTGATGAGGGCGGTGCAAGCTTCATTTTGTCAGCTAGAATGCACTTTTGCGGACCGCGAGGACTCCTTTCAAACGATTACGGTCGGGTCTCCTTTGTCCGAGGAGCAGTTGCGCTTGTTGCATGCGGCCATGGATGAAGCGCGTGCAGCGCGGCGCACAGTGCAGGCGAAAGAATATGTCGCCGCTCCCGTCCGTGCCCTAGATCGCGGTGTGGGCGTGGTGGCGCTGTGGTTTGATTCGGCGGCCTCCTCAGGCACCCGGGTCAAAGTAGTAGAAACTGCCGCGCAGCAGCTGGCCGCCGTCATACATACGGCAAGTCTGGTACATAAGGAGCAGCAGGCAGTGCTCCGTCTTAAGGAGATTGATAAACTCCGTGGTGATTTTGTGGCCATGGTCTCGCATGAGCTGCGTACGCCACTAACCTGCATTAGGGGTTTTACCGATACTTTGCTCCGGCCGGATACCAAGTGGCCCGAAGAGGAAGAGCGAGAGTTTTTACTATCTATCAAAACCTGCTCCGAGCAAGCTCTGCGCGTGGTGGATGACTTGCTGTCGGTGCAGCAGGCCTCTCTAGGCAAGATCGTGGTCGTGCGGGAGCCGCTTTCTTTAGGCAAGCTAGTAGCCGAGGCCTGTCGCCGCGCGCAAAACTCTGCCCACAGCCACACTATTATGTGGTCAGTGCCCGACAATCTGCCCGTAATTAGGGCTGACTTTGTGCGGATAAGTCAGGTGCTCGACAATCTGCTCAGTAATGCCATCAAGTATTCGCCCCTAGGCGGTGAAGTATGGGTCAGGGTGCGCGGAATGTTAGGGGAAGTAGAAGTTTCGGCAACAGACTGCGGCATCGGCATTGCGGCCGAACAACAGGAGTTTGTTTTTGAAGAGTTCTATCGTGTCGATAACTCTGTCGGTCGCCAGACCGAAGGCCTAGGGCTTGGCCTAGCCATTGTGCGCAGCATAGTCTTGCTGCATGGTGGTAGAGTATGGGTAGAGAGCGCTATTGGCTCTGGTTCAACTTTTTACTTTACTTTGCCAGCTAGTGGGGGGAGTCAGCGATGAAGCGTATATTAGTGGTGGACGACAATCGGCTTATCGTGAACTTACTTAGAGTTAATCTCATGTCGGCGGGGTACGAAGTGCTTACCGCTACCGACGGATTCCAGGGGCTGGCCACTGCGGTGGCAGAGCGCCCGGACCTGATCATCCTGGACGTGATGATGCCAGAGATGGATGGTTTCGAAGTGGCGCGTCAGGTGCGCAACAATACGCTTATCGCCCATGTTCCTATTATTATGTTAACAGCCCGGGGGACGTCGGACAGCATTGTGGCTGGGCTAGATGCAGGCGCTGACGACTACATGGCCAAACCCTTTGAGATTTCGGAGGTGTTAGCGCGAGTCAAGGCCCACCTGCGCCGTTCGCGTACCGAGCGTTCACTTAACCCCATTACCAACTTGCCTGGCAATATCGCCATTACGGACAAGCTGCAGCAACTAGCAGAGTCCACCGCACCTTTTGCCGTGATTTACACCGATATTGATAACTTTAAGTCATACAATGATGCCTACGGTTTTTTGCAGGGAGATGTGGTTCTGCGCGCCCTAGGTTTGATCTTGGTGCACGCCACCAGGAGATGGGGTAATGAGCATGACTTTGTCGGCCATGTCGGCGGCGACGACTTTATACTGTGTACCACGCCGGACAAAGTAGACGGCATTTGTCAAGAAGCCATTGCCTGTTTCGACGCCGAGATGCCCAAGCTCTATCATGCGGACGACCGCGCTAGAGGGTATGTCCTGGGCTACTCTCGCGAGGGTCAGCCAGTAGAGCACCCCCTCATCACCGTCTCGTTGGCCGTAGTCACTAACGAACATCGCCCGATCGAAAGTCACTGGCAGATTGCCGAGCTCGCAGCTGAAGTTAAGCGCGTTGCCAAACAGATGAATCACAGTATCTATATCAAAGACTTGCGCAGTGGGCGTCCCACCGCCGAGGAGGGTCTGTTGCAGCGTCAAGTCACCACTAGCTCTAGGCCGCGCGTAGCACTCATTACTAAGGATAAGACTTTGCGCTTAGTGGCCCCCACGATTCTTAAGCGCACCTGTCTCGACGTGCTACTTTGCGAATCTATTGCTCAGGCACTAGAACAGACGAGTGGTGGTATCGTGGTCGATTGGGATATACTTAGTGATGAAGATAAAGCTCGCCTAAAAGAAGCTTCGCGCGAGGGGCTAAAAATAGTCTTGCTCAACTGCCCTGCGGGCGAGACCGAACTCTGGCGGACGGAGGGCCTAGATTGCCAGCCTAAGCCATACAACTTAACGCTCTGGGCTGAGTTCTTCAAGCGGGAGTGCTGCCGGGCCTAGGGCGATGCTCGGCGTGCCCTTGACACAGCTGCTCGAGGGTGTCATGCTAAACGTAAACTATAAATAGGGGTGGCATTGTGTCGGTGGAGCAAAACATAGCGCAAATTATCGGGGTACTTAAAGAGAAAGATTTTCGCCTTACGCCACAGCGCGAGGCTATTTTGCGTATTCTTCTCGCAACGGAGATCAACCATATGACAGCGGAAGAGATCTACACTGTAACGCGCGAGAAGAATCCCGAAATCGGCCTAGCGACAGTCTACAGGACTCTAGACCTTTTTGAGAGTCTTGGCATTGTCTCGCGTCTCGATTTTTGCGAAGGCGGTCGCAAGTACGAGCTGGCAAGCGATAAAGAGAGGCATTACCATCATCATCTCATGTGCTTAAGCTGCGGCGAAATCATCGAGTTCAACGAAGATCTGCTCGATGAATTGGAGGCGCGTATTGCTAAGCAAAGTAATTTCAAGATTACGGACCATAGCTTGCGGTTCTTTGGCTACTGCCAAGGCTGTCGGGAGCCCCACAATGAAAGCCCCGCGTGAAGATATACTGCAGCGTCTGCGTAAAATTGAAGGGCAGGTCCGTGGTCTACAGCGCATGGTCGAAGAAGATCGCTACTGCCTAGAAATCCTCACGCAGGTTGCTGCCGCCCGGGCTGCACTCGACAGCGTCGGTCTTAAAGTTTTAGATGGACATGCGCGAGGGTGCTTAGCCTCTGCCATTAGGTCGGGGCAGGCAGAGGAGTCCATTGACGAGCTGCTCGCCGCTTTAGAGCGATACATGAAGTAATTATCCATGATGGAAAACAGGAGGTGTCGGCATGAAAGAAGTTGCTTTTATTGTAGCAGGAATGACTTGAGGCCATTGTAAGGCGACCGTGAGTCGAGCTTTATCAAGCGTGCCTGGAGTCCATGCGGTGGCAGTCGATCTTATGAAGCGCAAGGTGAGCATTTCATACGACCCCGAAAAGGTGTCGCTCGACATCTTGAAAGGTTCGATCGCTGATACCGGATATGACATAGAGGCCTAGATATTCTCGACCCACGAAACTCTCGTGGGTCGTTATTTATTTTAGATAGGAGGTTCGTTGTGAACGATATTTACGATGTCTTAGTCTTGGGTGCGGGCCCAGCGGGGCTTACGGCGGCCCTCTATGCGGCGCGAGCTAACTTGAAGACGCTTTTGCTGGAACGCCTCGGCCCGGGCGGCCAGATGGCCACCACAGCCATCATCGAAAACTACCCGGGCTTCGCTGAGCCTATTGACGGTGTTGAGCTAGCCCTCTCCATGTTACGGCAGGCAGAAGGTTTTGGGGTAGAAGTCATTTATGACGATGTGCAAAGTGTTGAGTTTAGCGGTGAAGTAAAACAGGTTGTGGGTTTGTCGGGGACATACTATGGAAAAGCCGTCATAGTGGCTACGGGTGCATCTTCGCGCCGACTAGACATCCCAGGCGAAGCTAGATTTACAGGCCAGGGGGTGTCTTTTTGTGCCACCTGTGACGGGCCACTGTATGCCCACAAACATGTCTTGGTTGTCGGTGGGGGCGATACCGCTGTAGAAGAAGCGCATTTTCTTACTCGCTTTGCGGCCTCAGTGACTTTAGTGCATCGGCGCGAGAAGTTTAGGGCGCAAAGCGTATTGGTAAAGAGAGCGGAAGACAACCCTAAAATTCGTATCATGTACAACACCACAGTGAAAAGCATCCTCGGGGAAGGGAAGGTCGCCGGGGTCATCCTGACTAATGTCTTGACCGGCGAAGATTTCGTGCTACCCATCGATGGAGTATTCGTTCTCATTGGGCAGGTGCCAAGCACCAGCGTTTTCCAAGGGGCCTTGCGACTTGATGCCACAGGCTATGTCTTGGCGGGCGATGACTTAACTACTTCCCTGCCCGGCGTCTTTGTGGCGGGTGACGTGCGGCAGAAACATTTGCGGCAAGTTGCTACCGCTGTTGGGGATGGAGCCTTAGCTGCTTACTCGGTGGACAAGTACCTAGAGGGCAAAAGCTCGTGAACACACAACGCTTGCGCGAAATTCCCCAAGTCGATGAAGTTCTGCGGCGGGGAGAGTTTGCTGAACTAGTAGCCACTTACGGGCGAGTAGGGGTGCGAGAAGCAGTGCAGAACGCGCTAGAGGAAATGAGGGGCGCTATTTTGGCCGAGGAAGCTGCCGCCCTAGCTACACCTCAACCTCATACTGGGCTCCTCGCCCGCGTGCAGACCATACTGGGGGAGAAGAGGCAGATGAGCCTGCGGCGGGTCATCAACTGCACAGGGCTTCCTTTGCATACCAACTTAGGCCGTGCGCCCTTAGCGGAGGAGGCCATCGCCGCGGTGGTTATGGCGGCGAAGGGGTATTCGACTTTAGAATACGAGCTAGATACAGGTGAGCGGGGAAGCCGCCAAAGCCATGTGCGGGCTCTCCTCTGTGAACTTACCGGGGCGGAAGATGCTCTCGTGGTTAACAACAATGCGGGTGCAGTGCTACTGGTCCTTAGTGCTCTGGCCAAGGAGCGGGAAGTAGTCGTGTCGCGGGGCGAGTTAGTTGAGATCGGGGGGGCTTTTCGCATTCCCGAGGTCATACTGCAGGGTGGCGCGAGGCTTAGAGAAGTTGGTACAACCAACAAGACCTATGCGCGAGATTACGAACGCGCCATCACGGAGCAAACAGCGGCCTTGCTCAAAGTGCACACCAGTAATTTCTTGGTAACGGGTTTTACGGCAGCCGCCTCACGGGCGGAACTGGTCGCGCTGGCCAAAACCCACCATGTCCTGGCCATTGAAGACCTCGGCAGTGGGACAATGCTACCCCTCTGGGGCGAGCCCACAGTGCAAGAGGCAGTGTCCTCTGGCCTAGATGTGATAACTTTCTCGGGGGACAAACTGCTGGGGGGGCCGCAGGCAGGTATCATTGTTGGCAAAAAGCACTTAATAGAGCTTATTGCTCGCCACCCCTTAGCACGCGCCCTGCGCATTGACAAACTAACTTTAGCTGCGCTCGAGGCGACTCTGCGCCTCTACCGCCACGGTGATTATCTAGAGAGAGTACCACTCCTAAGTATGCTCAGGATGCCTGTAGATGAGTTAAGAGAGAAAGCCGAAGCCTTAGCAGCCCAAATTGGTAACCTCAGAGGTATGCAAGTGCAAGTGATGGCCTCTTCTGGGCAGGTGGGCGGGGGCTCCTTGCCTGGCCAGGAACTACTGGGGTGGGCAGTAGCTATTCTGTCTCCCCTAGGGTGCATGGAGCTGCTGCACAAACTGAGACAGCGGGCGGTGCCCATCATTGCGCGCCTGGAAAAGGGTCGGGTGCTCCTAGACCTGCGCTGTGTCTTGCCTGGTGAAAAAGAAGAGATTGTCGAGGCCCTCGCCTCCCTTGCCGCAGAGGTGCCGGCATGAGGCGGCATTTTGTCATTGGTACGTCGGGTCATATCGATCACGGCAAGACGACCTTGGTGCGCGCGTTGACGGGCATCGATTGCGATCGTCTGAAAGAAGAGAAGGAGCGCGGCATCACCATTGATCTAGGCTTTGCTTTTTTTGACTTGCCAAGTGGTCGGCGGGCTGGCATTGTGGATGTGCCCGGACACGAACGCTTTATCAAGAACATGCTTGCCGGGGCCGGGGGCATTGACATCGTTCTCTGGATTGTCGCTGCCGATGAAGGCGTCATGCCGCAATCAAGCGAGCATCTGGCCATTTTGTCTATCTTGCAGGTCAAGCACGGTATTATCGTCGTGACCAAGGCCGATTTAGTGGATCCCGAGTGGCTTGAACTAGTAATTTTAGATATCCGCGAGAAAGTACAGGGGACTTTTCTCGCTAATGCCCCCCTCGTACCCGTTTCGGCCGTTACCGGGCTAGGTTTGCCTGCGCTAGTGGCAGAAATAGATGCTCTAGGTGATCAAGCACGCCCCAAGGATGTAGCCGAACCAATGCGCATGCCCATTGATCGTGTCTTTACGGTGCAAGGTTTTGGCACTGTGGTGACTGGCACCTTGCTAGCCGGAGATGTGAAGGTAGGCGATACGGTAGAAATACTTCCGGCAGGGCTCTCAGCGCGCGTACGCGGCCTTGGCGTGCATGGACAGAAAGTGGCGCAGGCGGTAGCAGGTCAGCGCACCGCCCTAAATCTCGCGGGGGTGCAAGTTGCCGAGCTTTCGCGTGGGGATGTACTAGCCGCCCCGCACAGCCTGCTGCCCTCGCTGATGCTTGACGTGCGCCTATCACTCTTAGCTGAGGCTGAGAAGCTCCTTACTAATCGTGAACGGCTACGCGTCTACACCGGTGCGGCAGAAGTTCTTTGTCGCGTGGTGCTCTTAGAACAAGATGCCTTAGCGCCGGGGGAGAGCGCCTATGCTCAGCTGCGTTTAGAGGAGCCCCTAGCGGTGCGGGCAGGCGACCGCTTTGTTTTGCGTTCCTACTCACCCATGCTGACCATTGGTGGGGGTAGCGTCATCGACCCTGTGCCGCTAAAGCGTAAACGCTTTAGAGAAAAGAGCATTGCTGAATTAGAGACCTTGGAAAGAGGAAGCACGGGCGAGGTCATCATGCATACTTTGCAGAAGGCGGAGGGACAAATTTTGACGCGCGAAGAACTGCTGCGCCTTGTGCACCGCCAGGACAAAGAGGAAGAGCTCGAAGAGCTTCTGGCCAAGGAGGCGGTATACAGCCTGCGGGCTGACGAGCATGAATTTATCGTCTCAAGCTTGGCCACCGATCATCTGCAGAAAAAAATAGACGCGGAGCTAGTGCTGTACCATCGCCGGTATCCTTTGCGCAGTGGCCTGCCGCGCGAGGAACTCCGTAGCAAAGTACTGCCTAGTGCTAACAGCCGCCTCTTTGCTTCACTCCTTTTGTTTCTGCAGAACGAGGCAGGCTATGTTCTGGGGTCGCGCACCATCGCCAGTCGCGACTTTGCCGTAGAGTTTGTCGGTAAATGGGCGCGGGGACGTGAACAGACCCTAGACGTACTCCACACAGAGCTCTTTAGCCCTCCCCTGGTAGATGAACTAGCGCTAAAGCTCTCGCTGACCTTAGAAGAGCAGAAAGAAATTATGGAGGCACTATCTTTGCGAGGGGAGGTAGTTAAAGTGGCCGAAGGCCTGTACTTTCACCCTCAGGCACTGATACGTACCCGAGAGCTTATCGTGGCCCATTTTCAAAGTGAAGAGGAACTCACACTCGCTACCTTTCGTACCATGATCGATTCAAGCCGCAAGTATGCCCTACCCCTACTGGAGTATTGCGACCAAAAACGACTGACAGTCCGCTCTGGCGAAAATAGGCGGCTGGCAGCCTCCTTTGACAGCGTATTTCTCCCGTGCTAAACTTGTAGTGGGAGTAGATAGGTTCTGGTGTGCCTTCCGGGCTTCAAACCCGGCAGCGGGCTCTAGACAAGTCCGCGGTGGGTTCGATTCCCACATACTCCCGCCACCCCTCAGTTTTTGCTACACATCCCCCCTTTGGTCCCTAGGTGTATGCTTGGGGACTTTTTTTCTGCCTTGGCACTTGGCACCTGCATTCTCGTTGACACCTAACGAGGAAGTGAGGGCATGGTGGCAATCATGCGGCAGATGACTTCTATCGTCTCCTACCCTTCACTACGGAGATGGAGCTTTTTCTAACCACAGAGTACATAACTAGATGTTAGAGATTGGAAATTAGAAATTAGAGAGGGAGGGCACGTTTTTTACCACAGAGTACACAGAGGTCACAGAGAAAGAAGGAGTTAAATTAGGCAATTAAATTCGTTCTATCTTCCTCTCTTTTCCACGCCTCTGTGACCTCTGTGGTTGAAATCGTCTCCTATTGAGAAGCAGAAAGATCTCTGTGTTGCCCTCGGTGTAGAGCCGCCTGCCTCGTAATGCATTGGTGGGAATGCAGGTTGACACTTGGCACTGCCGGTTAGCGTAGATGCCAAAAGTTGAGATTCTTTGCTAGCAGGAGTAAGCACACGAGTAGAGAATAGTCTTACCGAAGAAGGGGGATGGGTTTGTGAATATAAACTACTTGCGAACGTTTCTCACGGTGCTGGAAACAGGCTCCTTCTCGGCTGCTGCGAGAATGCTAAGTATTACCCAGCCCGCAGTGAGCATGCAGATTCAGGCTCTAGAAGACTATTTCGGTACGAAGCTGCTCGAGAGGCGTGGGCGTGGGCTCGAACTTACGCGTGCGGGAGAATTAGCTTTAAGAAATGTCAGTCATCTGCTAGAGTTAATCGACAGCACGCGCAAAGAGATCGATGAAATGGCCTCTGAAGTTGCTGGGCCGCTGCTCTTAGGCGCGAGCACTGTTCCTGGGGAGCATTTATGCCCTACACTCCTTGGGATATTTATGCAGCGCTATCCCCGCGTCAAACCACGTCTCCTTATTGAAAACACGGCGGTCATTGTCGCCAAGCTAGAGCGCCATGAAATTGATTTGGCCATAGTGGGGGCTGCTCCCAAAGAGGCCGAAATTCGCGCCGAACCAATCTTTCAGGATGAGATAGTGCTATTGGTTCCCCCTAAGCACCGTTTTGCGTCTCTAGAACAAGTGCCCTTAGAGGAGTTCTGCCGGGAGCCCCTGATTACCCGTTCTGCTGGCTCTGGCAGTCGCCTATTTGTCGAACGTGAGCTGGCGCAGCGCGGCATCAACATGGGCAGGCTCGGCGTAGTGCTTGAGGTTGGTACTTCCCTGGCGGCGCTAAATGCGGTGGAAGCAGGTATTGGAGTAGCCTTAGTCTCGGCCTTTGCGGCCGAAAAGTCAGTGCGTCTAGGTGTCGTGGCTAAAAAGCGAGTACAGGGGCTAAGTTTCAACCGCTCGCTATACCTCTTGACACTGCATCGCCGTTACGGCGGTCGGTCCATTGCCGAGATGGCGACTTTTCTGCGCTCGCCCGAGGCACGCAGAGCCATAGAAGGGAGGGTAGGAACTTGGGAGAAGTAAAGTTGACGACGCTTTCTAAAGGTGGCGGGTGAGCCAGTAAGCTCGGGCCGGGCGCCCTAGAAAAAATACTACAACACCTACCCAGAGTGACCGACCCTAGAGTCTTGGTAGGGATTGAAACCAGCGATGATGCCGGGGTGTACATGCTCAATGACGGTACCGCTTTAGTGCAGACTGTCGATTTTTTCAGCCCCATGACCGACGACGCCTACTTGTTTGGGCAAATCGCCGCCGCTAACGCACTTAGCGATGTTTACGCCATGGGGGGTGTTCCCCTGACCGCGCTCAACATCGTCTGCTACGCTGCTTGCATCCCTCCCGAAGTGATGGGTGAAATCTTGCGCGGTGGGGCTATGAAGGCGCTCGAGGCCAAGGTCGTGATACTTGGCGGGCACACCGTCGAGAATGACGATATTAAGTACGGTATGGCGGTAACAGGCATTGTGAACCCAGAGGCTATGATTACTAATCGGGGTGTAGAGCCAGGCAACAAGTTCATTCTAACCAAGCCTCTCGGTAGTGGGATTATTGCTACGGCTACTAAGGCCGAAATTGCGGCCGAGAGTCACAGTAGGTCAGCGCTACAAGTGATGGCTACCTTGAATAAAGACGCAGCTGAAGTGTTTGGTGCCTACAAAGTGTATGGGGGCACCGATGTTACGGGCTTTGGCTTGCTTGGGCATGCGGTGGAATTAGCGCTAGGCAGCAATGTGGAAATTCACCTCTACACCGCCGCCATACCTGTACTCCCCGGGGTGCGCGACTATGCCGCCATGGGCCTAGTGCCGGCAGGTGCCTATAGTAATGCGGCTCACTTCGGCAAGTTCATTGATTTTGACGTAGCCGTAGATGAGATCTGGCGAGACGTGCTTTTTGACCCCCAAACTAGTGGAGGGCTACTCTTTGCCGTGGGTGCCGCACAAGCTGACGAAGTGGTAGCCATGCTGCTACGGCGGGGAGTCGCGGCGAGAGAAATTGGGGAAGCCCGTTCTAGTTTGTCCCCACTGGTGGTAGTGTGGTAAGCTTTAGGCGGCGAATTGTAAAAGTGTCAGGCCAGGATGCCTTGCAGGCGAGCGAGGGTAGTGGTATGCTTATCTTGTGAGCAGAATAATTGCTGGGGGAAGCTAGCGGAAGAGACCTTTCGGGGCGCCGAAGGAGCAAGACTGTACTGAGTAGCCACGGTGCAGTTAAACTTTCAGGCAAAAGGACCGCTATGTCGACAGCACTCTGGAAAGCCTTTTTTGGGCACCGAAGGAGCAGGCAGTGGGGAATCTTACTGCGAAATCTCTCAGGTTACGGAGACAGAGACATGGGCGGCAAGCTTTGCCGTTCATTTTTTTCATCCGAAAAATGAAAGGTGGAATTTGCTTGTTACTAAAGAATATCACCCAAGACATCGTCTTCGACAAACTTGAGGAAATCAAGCTGCTTTTTCCTGATGTTTGTACCTGCACGCGTTGCCGCCTCGATATCGCCGCCATCGCCCTCAATCATTTGCCACCACGCTATGTCGTGACTGAAATGGGGGCCGTATTCTCGCGGGTAAGCAGCCTAGACGTGCAGATTGTCGCTGATACGGTTCAAGAGCTCACTCGCGCTGTGGAAATTGTGCGGAAGGGACCAAGGCATGCCGTACAGCATAGTAGTGAGCAATAACCCGACCTTAGAGTATCGTGCCACCGATATCTGTCTTAAGAGCCCCGATAACTTAGCCGTGCTAGAAACTGTGCGTGACTACGTGCATCTTGGGCATCACTTGCTCACCCATCCCTTTGCCGGCAGCGTGAAACCAAATGAAAACCCCTTTCGCTCCATAGTGATTACATATCAAGCCTTTGGCGTAGACTACCAATCAGTACAATTAGTTGAGGGTTGCCTTAGCGTGGCACGGCGCATGTTAGCAGAGCGCCCCCTGCGGGATTACTCCCCTAGTGTGCTGTGTGATCTTGCCAGCATCGATAAGTCGCTCTGTGACGCAGGACTTATGTCCTTGCGCTTGGCAGGGCATTACTAGCGCGATTCAACTTAAGGAGAGTGGATTAATTGTCAGACGTATGGGATTTAATTATCATTGGCGGTGGGCCTGGCGGCTTGTCGGCGGCCATGTATGGCGCCCGCAGCAAGCAGAAGACCCTGCTCATCGAAAAAGCGAAGCCAGGCGGTCAGGCTGGTAGCACGCAAGATATGGAGAACTATCCTGGGTTTGCCAGGGGAACAACCGGGCCAGGCCTTATGAAAGCCTTTGCGGAGCACGCGACCTCTTTCGGGGCCGAAATCATCAGGAACGAAGTTGTCTCAATTGACGCGGCAGCCAAGGTAGTCCACTGCAAAGACGGCACACAGTATGTGGGACGCACTTTGATACTAGCCCCTGGCGCCGTTCCCCGCACCTTGGGGGTAAAAGGGGAACAGGCCCTGCGGGGCAAGGGCGTCTCCTACTGTGCTACCTGTGACGCCGACTTTTTTACGGACTTAGACATCGTGGTGCTCGGCAATGGCGACGCCGCCATCGAAGAGAGCCACTACCTAACCAAATTCGCTAATTCTGTCACCATCGTTGTTATACATGATGAAGGTGTACTTGATGCCGCACCTATGCTGCAAGAGCGCGCTTTTAAGAACCCCAAAATCAACTTTATCTGGAACTCTACTATCCAAGAGATCAAGGGTGACGGCATTGTCGAAGGCGTGGTCATTCGCAATGTTAAAAATAACGAGCTTACCGAGCTCGAGACAAATGGCGTCTTTATCTACATCGGCACTATTCCCCTCACCGACTTTGTTAAAGGGCAAGTAAACCTCGACGCACGGGGCTACATTATAACTGATGAGCGCATGGAGACAAGTGTTGACGGCATCTTTGCCGCAGGCGACGCCAGGGTGACTTACCTGCGCCAGGTAGTAACCGCAGCGGCAGATGGTGCTATTGCGGCCGTGGCTGCTGAAAAGTACATCATCGAAGAAGAAGGTTTTGCCGAATCGGTCTTGCACGAAAGCCGACCTGTAGCTGTGGCCTTCTGGACGCCGATGGAGAACAAGTGCATTGAAATGATGCCCGTCATCGAGACTGCCATAGCGAGCTACGGCGACAAAGTAAAATTATGGAAAATGGACACCTACCGCAATCAGCGCGTTGCCAAGCGGTACGGGGTTGTCCAACAACCCACAGTCCTCTTCTTTCACCACGGCGAAATCGTCAGCCGTCTGGTAGAAGATGAAATAACCCCGTCCTCACTAAACGAGAAACTCCAAGTCTTATTCTAACTCCCAACTTCCCAATCTTGCTTCCTATCTCTTGCTTCCTATCTCTTGCATCTTGCTTCTTGACAAAGGAGGTGATTTAGTTGATTGAAGTCCACAAAGACAACTTTGACCAAGAGGTGCTACAGGCAGAGGGCTTGATTGTCGTAGATTTCTGGGGCCCCAAGTGTGAAAAGTGCTTGGCTATCATGCCAGACGTCGAACGCTTGGCGGAGCAGTATGGCAGCAAGGCCAAATTCTGCAAGTTAGACACCTCGGGTAATCGGCGCCTCGCCATCGCGCAAAAGGTCATGGGTCTACCGGTAATTGCCTTCTACAAAGGAGGCGAAAAAATTGCCGAACTTGGCCCCGCGGAATGCACTGCACAGATTATCGAGGCTAAAATTCAAGAATTAATCTAGGCTAGGGAGGTGACAAATTTGCGTTTAGATCTAGGTGTAATTACCATTACCGATGTCAAGTTCGGCCCTCGCACTGAAGTAAAAGCTGGGGTGCTCTACGTCAACAAGGAAGAGATGATAAATCATCTGCAGGATGAGCGTCTCGCTTCGATTGACATTGATTTTGCGAAGCCGGGTGACTCGACCCGCATTGTCCCAGTCAAGGACGTCATTGAGCCGCGCGTAAAAGTAGAGGGTAAGGGCGGCGTTTTCCCAGGTTTTGTGAGTAAAGTAGACATGGTTGGTGACGGCGTGACCCATGTGCTTAAAGGCGCGGCTGTCGTCACGACGGGCAAAATTGTCGGTTTCCAGGAAGGCATTATCGACATGTCTGGCCCCGGTGCCGAGTTCACCCCCTTCTCCAAGACCAACAATGTAGTAGTGATTGCCGCGCCTGTAGAGGGTTTGCTACAACATGAACACGAGCACGCGCTACGTATTATGGGCTTTAAGGCTGCAACTTACTTGGGCGAAGCCGCTCGGCACATCAAGCCAGACCAAGTCACGAGCTACAATTGCCCGCCGCTGCCGGTCGCCATGGCCGAGTACCCTGGGCTGCCCAAGGTAGCCTATGTCTACATGTTGCAGAGTCAAGGTCTTTTGCATGACACCTACCTCTACGGCATTGACGTCAAGCGCATTCTACCGACCTTCATCTATCCCACCGAAGTCATGGATGGGGCCATTGTTTCTGGTAACTGCGTCTCGGCTTGCGATAAGAACACCACCTACCACCACCAAAATAGTCCTGTCATTGACGAGCTACTGGCGCGCCACGGCAAGGACTACAATTTCTTGGGCGTTGTGGTCACGAATGAGAACGTCACCCTAGCGGACAAAGAGCGTTCATCTAATTTCACCGCTAAGTTGATCGGCTGGCTCGGTGTTGATGCCGCCATCATTTCGGAAGAAGGTTTCGGTAACCCTGACGCCGACCTAATGATGAACTGTGTGAAGCTAGAGAAGCAAGGCATTAAGACCGTACTGGTCACCGATGAGTATGCAGGGCAAGACGGTGCCTCGCAATCGCTCGCCGATGCCGACCCCCTGGCCGATGCTGTAATCACAGCTGGTAATGCCAATGAAGTCATCGTTCTCCCTGCCATGCAGAAAGTCATCGGCCACCACGAGGTAGCAGATGTTATCGCTGGCGGCTGGAACGGCAGCTTAAACGCCGATGGCTCTATAGTTGCGGAAATCCAAGTCATTACTGGTGCGACTAATGAACTAGGCTTTAGCAAACTAACGGCCAAAGTTATTTAAGTTGGTTGAATAAGCTCATAATTTCACGAAGAATTTTACGAAGGAGGTAGTAAACCATGTTGCAAGGTAAGAAAGTGGTCATTCTCGGTGATCGCGACGGCGTGCCAGGACCCGCAATCGAAGAATGCGTAAAGTCCGCGGGCGGAGAAGTCGTGTTTTCTGTCACCGAGTGCTTTGTCTGAACAGCCGCGGGTGCCATGGACCTGGAGAATCAACGTCGGATTAAGGAATTGACTGAAAAGTATGGTGCCGAGAACATAATTGTTGTTCTTGGCGGCGCAGAAGCTGAGGCCTCAGGCCTCGCTGCCGAAACCGTTACTGCAGGCGATCCGACTTACGCAGGTGCCTTGGCAGGAGTCCAGTTGGGACTAGCCGTATACCACATTTTCGAACTGAAAGACAAAGTTGACGCTACCGTCTACGAGAATCAGATCAGCATGATGGAGATGGTCCTCGATGTTGACGCTATTCTGGCAGAAGTAGGCAGTATGCGCAAATCCCATAGCAAGCATGGCCAGTAGGGGCCAGTCGCAGAGTCCTGAGAAGGGGGGAAGAATATGAAGAGCGATAAGTTCAAAGTAGTACATTACTTGAACCAGTTTTACGGCGGCATCGGCGGCGAGGACAAGGCTGATCATAAGCCCGAAGAGCGCACTGGTGCAGTTGGCCCAGGGCAAGCTCTCCAAGCAGCCATAGGTAGTCATGGCGAAATTGTGGCCACCGTAATATGTGGTGACAGCTACTTCAACGAGAATGTCGATACCGCACTCGCTGTGATTCTGGCCATGATCAAGAAGCATGAGCCATCCATCGTCGTCACCGGCCCCGCATTTAATGCCGGACGTTACGGCGTAGCTTGTGGAGCGGTAGCTAGAGCAGTTAAAGATGAGCTCAAGATCCCTGTGGTGAGCGGTATGTATCTTGAGAACCCAGGGGTAGAGATGTATCGCAAGTATGCCTACATCGTCGAGACCACCAATAGCGCGGCCGATATGCGCAAGGCCATTCCCCAAATGGCGAAGTTGGTAATTGCCTTGTCGGCGGGCGAAGAAGTAAGCCCAGAAACACATGGCTACTTGTTGCAGGGACTGCGCAAAAACTACTTCCATGCTGAGCGCGGCGCCAAAAGGGCAGTAGATATGCTCATCAACAAAATGAGTGGTCAACCCTTTGCTACCGAGTATCCTATGCCACACTTCGATCGGGTGGCCCCCAACATGCCTGTGGCTGATGTCACAAAAGCTAAAATTGCCCTTGTTACCTCCGGAGGCATTGTCCCCAAGGGCAACCCCGACCACATTGAGTCCTCTAGTGCTAGCAAGTACGGCAAGTACGACATCGCCGGCGTGAAGGATCTCACCGTGGAAAGCTTTAGCACCGCCCATGGCGGCTACGACCCTGTCTATGCCAATCAAGATGCCGACCGCGTTCTGCCGGTGGATGTCTTGGTAGAAATGGCCGAAAACGGCGAAATTGGTTCATTGCACCGCTACTTCTACTCTACCGTAGGTAATGGCACGGCTGTGGCCAATGCAGTAACTTTTGCCAAGAAGATTGCCCAGGAGCTACTGAACGACGGCGTGCAAGCGGTCATTCTCACTAGCACCTGAGGAACTTGCACACGTTGCGGAGCAACGATGGTAAAAGAAATTGAACGCGCCGGCATTCCTGTGGTGCATATGTGTACCGTAGTTCCTATTTCACTCACCGTTGGCGCTAATCGCATTGTGCCTACGGTCGCGATTCCTTATCCGCTCGGCAACCCACTGAAGACCCCAGCCGAAGAGAAGGAACTGCGTCGCGCACTAGTGCGGAAAGCATTGCGGGCCTTAGAGACAGAAGTACATGGTCAAGTAGTATTTGATAAGTAAGTAAAAAGAGCGGGCGGGCTTCCCGCCCGCTCTTTTTCATCGCGGTTACCACCACAAATCCTAGGAGGTGCTTTATGTTTCCAGTAATCAAGGGGGCTGCCTACGCCCTCTTCCATGCCCCCAACATGTTGGTCGATCACGGCACCACGCAAATTCAAGAGCGCTTAAAGAATCCCGAGAGTGAGTATCTCAAAAAGGTCTATGCGCATACCCGTAGCTTCAACGACTGCGTCATCTATCCTCCCAACCAAGCCTACATTGGCGGCATCACCCCGCGCGAGCTCGAGAACATGCCTAAGCCATGGTACCAAAACAACATGACGGGCGCTTCGCGCTTCGCCAAATTTGGCGAGATTATGCCCGAAGACGAGCTCTATGGCGTGATGAAGCTAGTCGATTCGTTCGACTTAGTCTTGCTCGAGCCCAGCTTTGCGGCTTTAGTCTCAGCAAAGCTCGCAGCACACCCCGTATTTCAGGGTGTGGATTTAAGTAAGCTGCAGAAAACCTCTGACCTCACTACTATCCAAAAGCTAGTCGACGAACATGTCGCCGAGCCCCTTAAACTTGGTGACGAGTTAGTTGGTTGCGTGCGTCAAGCCCATGACACTGACAATTCGCTCACCGCTCACATCATTTACGAAAACCTTACCGCCATGGCCTCGGCCGTAGTGACAGTGCGCAACTTGCTGCACAAGACAGGGCTTGACCCCAAAGAGGTCGACTATGTGATCGAGTGCTCCGAAGAAGCCTGCGGTGACATGAACCAGCGCGGTGGTGGCAATTTTGCCAAGGCCATCGGCGAAGTGGTTGGCTTTGTCAACGCCACCGGCAGTGATACGCGTGGCTTCTGTGCCGCTCCGGCCCATGCCATGATCACCGCAGCCGCCTTAGTGCAGGCCGGCATCTACAAGAATGTTGTCGTCGTCGCCGGCGGCGCTACCGCCAAGTTAGGCATGAATGGCAAAGACCACCTTAACAAAAATCTGCCCATCTTGGAAGACGTGCTGGGCGGTTTCGCCATTTGGGTTGCCGCTAACGATGGCGTTAACCCCATCATCCGCACCGACGCCATCGGCAGGCACACCATCGGTTCAGGCTCTAGCCCCCAGGCCGTCATTCAGGCTCTAGTGACAGACCCGCTAGACCGCGTCAACATGAAGATCACCGACGTAGATCAATACGGCGTAGAAATGCAGAACCCAGAGATAACTGTACCCGCCGGTGCTGGCAATGTGCCTGAGGCCAATTACAAGATGATTGCGGCTCTCGGTGTCAAACGCGGCGACCTCGAACGCACCGACATTCCGCAGTTTGTGCACAAGCACGGCATGCCAGGCTTCGCCCCCACCCAGGGTCATATCCCGTCGGGTATGCCCGTAATCGGCTATGTGCGCGAACAAATGCTTAATGAGCAAATTACGCGCGCCATGGTTATCGGCAAGGGCAGTCTCTTCTTGGCCCGCATGACCAATCTCTTTGACGGCGTTTCTTTTGTTATCGAAAAGAACCCGGGCCAAGTGAAAAAGGCGACAGGTGGAATCGATGAGCAGGAAGTGCGGGGCATCATTGCGTCCGCCATGCGTGCGGTAGTCGAGTCTCTCACCACAACCAAGTAGGCGAGGGTGAGACGATGATAGAGGCCAAAGCACTCGTCGCCAAAGTGTTTTCAGAGATTGCCGACGCCCTAGAGACAGGCGTCTTCGGTGCCCCCACCTGCATAGGCATCACTCTCCTCGGCAGTGAGCACGGCGTTGCCGAAATTGTGCGGGGCGCAGAGCAAGCTGCACGCGCTAACCCTGACCTTACGGTGGTCTTAATTGGGCCGCGCGTAGAATCGAACCTGCGCCAAGTTCACGCTGACTGCGAGAGCGCACAGCATGAAGTTATGGAGCGCATGCTCGCAAGCGGCGAGCTCGCTGCCGTCGTTACCATGCACTACAACTTCCCTATTGGCGTAGCTACCGTGGGGCGCGTTATTACCCCCGGGCGCGGGCGAGAAATGTTTCTTACCACCACAACCGGCACCGCCGCCACAGATAGAGTAGAGGCCATGGTCAAGAACGCCATTTACGGCATCGCCACCGCGAAGGCTGCCGGTATCGAAAACCCCACCCTGGGCATTCTCAATGTCGACTCCGCTCGCACGGTCGAAAGGCAGCTGCAAAAACTGGTAGATAACGGCTATGCAGTTAGTTTCGCGGAGTCCATCCGCAAGGACGGTGGTTCGGTGATGCGGGGGAACGACCTCTTAGTGGGGGCACCCGACATCATGGTCACTGACACGCTCACGGGCAATGTCCTGATGAAAGTGTTCTCGGCCTATACTACGGGCGGCGACTACGAGTCTCTCGGCTTTGGTTATGGCCCCGGGGTAGGTGAAGGCTATGGCAGAATAGTGCTTATTCTGTCACGCGCTTCAGGCGCCCCTGTGGTGGCCGGCGCCATCAAGTACGCCGGCGACGTGGCCAAGGGCAAGTTGCTCGAGAAAGTGGCCGCGGAGTTTGCTGCCGCACGCAAAGCAGGGCTCGAAAACCTGTTTAAGAAAGAAATTAAGGCTACCGCCAAGACCGAAGAGGCGGAAGTAACCGCACCGCCCGCCAAGGTAGCCACTTCAGAAATCGCCGGCATAGACATACTCGACCTCGAAATTGCCGTGCGCGAGGTATGGCGAGCAGGCATCTTCGCCTCCACCGGCATGGGCTGCACCGGCCCCGTAATCCTCACTGCAGACGAAGATTACGCTCGTGCGCAAGAAGTACTCGCCAAGGCAGGCTACATCAAGGCCTAGGTCTCAATCTCCACAAGTCCTCCATCTTGTCTCCATCAGTTCTCTATAGTTAATAGATATACTGAAGTCGAACCAAGATGAAGGAGGTCAAAAAAATGAAGAAAACAATCATCATCATTGCCGCGCTAGTCGTTATAATGGCTGTTGCGGTGCCCGCCGCCCTCGCCATGACGGAGCCAGAGAGAGCAGAGCTCACTGCCCTGCATGAGCAAATGCACGAGCTCAGGCTGCAGATCTTAGACAAGCAAGTTGAGGCGGGCCTAGTGACGGCCGAAGACGCGGCCGAGATCCGCGAGCGGATGGAGCAAACTTGGGCGACGAAGCTTGAGCGCATGTCTCAGGGAGATTTCGCCTTCGGCCCAAGGCAAGGTGGCGGCTTCATGATGCGCGGCGCTTCTGGCGGCGGTAACGGTTGTGGCAATGGCCAAAGAAGGACGGGGCGCTAAGCCCCGTTTTCTTTTTCGGCAGGCATTTGGTATATTGATTGCAGGACAGGGCAGTGCCAACGGCAGCTTAAATGCGCTTACTGCCGCCAATTAAGCCGCGGGGGTGTCTAGGTGGAGAGAATTTTGGTGGTCGATGATGAGGTAAAAATTACCCGCGTCATTCGCGCCTATCTAGAAAAAGAGGGTTTCAGTGTCACCGAAGCCCATGATGGACAAAATGCACTAGATTTGGCGGCGAGCGGAGAGTTTTCGCTCATGGTGCTAGACCTAATGCTGCCGCACCTACCGGGCGAAGAGGTAGCTAGACGGCTCCGCATGTCGGGGCAGACTCTGCCCATCATCATGCTTACAGCTAAAGATGGGGAAGAGGACAAAATAGCCGGGCTAGGAATTGGCGCGGATGACTTTATGGTCAAGCCGTTTAGTCCGCGAGAACTAGTGGCTAGGGTACACGCCATATTGAGGCGGCTTCGCCCCAGCAAGGGTGGTTTGCTCGCCGATGTATGGGAATTTGGCAGTGGCAGGCTCACCATCGACACCTTGCGCCACTATGTAGCAGTTCTAGACGTATCAATTGCCCTTACCGCGACTGAATACAAACTCCTTGTAACGCTTGCGCGCCATCCCGGGCGTGTATTTTCGCGCGGAGAATTGCTCGAGGCCATATCGGGGGAGTTATCTACCGGATTTGACCGCGCAGTCGATAGCCACATCAAAAATCTGCGCCACAAAGTAGAACCACAGCCAGACCAGCCCATATTCATTAAGACCGTCTACGGCGTAGGCTACAAATTCGAGGATGAGAAAAAATGAACCATCGCTTCGGCCACAAGTTGATGCTGACCATCGCCATCCTCTCGGTCGGGGGTATAGTTCTGGCCGGGCTACTAGCCAGCCTGACCCTCGAGTGGAATTTGCGCCAGTACCTGCGGAGCGAGCAAGAGGGCGCTAATCTGCGTCTGGTGGAGACGCTAGCTCTCTTGTATGAGCAGGGCGAACCATGGCAGGCTATCCGACGTTCCGCTATGGACATGGCGATGACGGCAGGGCGGCATATCCGCGTGCGAGACAGCGCGGGCACCATCATCGTCGATGCCCTGCCGCACATGATGCGGGGTAGGCATGGAATGCGCTGGCGCGGGGGGCAAGAACTACTTGGGGAAGCATACTCCTACCCCTTGCAAGTCGCTGGGGTACAAGTCGGCCAAGTTGAAATCGCCTCTTTAGGGCAGCTCGGCATATGGAGCTACGAGGCCCTAGATTTTCGCCGCGCTGTTTTTTTTGCCACAGTTCTCACGAGCATCGTCGCCACAGTAGTTGCCGTTTACGCCGGGCGCGCTTTCTCGCGGCGCCTAACAGGTCGCCTAGACATGCTAACTCTCGCTGCCGAAAGGCTGGGTGCGGGTGACCTAGAGGCTCGCGCTAGCCTGGGTGGAGACGATGAGTTGACTATGCTTGGCGCGACGCTCGACAAGCTGGCCGATAGTCTAGCTATGCAACAGGCGTTACGCAAGAAACTGACGGGGGACATTTCGCATGAGCTTAGGACTCCTCTCGCCACGATGCAAAGCTACTTAGAGGGTTTCCGTGATGGTGTGCTGGAGCCAGACACATACAATCTGGAGGCAGCCATCGAAGAATCGCATCGCCTAGCGCGATTAATGAAAGATTTGCAGGACCTGAGCGCCAGGGAGTACAGTCAGAAGGGCACGACGCTTCGCCAGATAGAGCTTGGCGAATTCTTAGCGCGAGAGGCCCTAGTAGCCCGCCCCCAGTTTACGCAAAAGGCCCTCACACTTCTCTGTGAGGAACCCAAAGCGTCCGTAGTTGTGACTGCGGACGAAGAACTTCTCTCGCGTATAGTACGAAACCTCTTAAGTAACGCACACAAATACACCCCAGAGGGGGGTAAAGTTGAGATCTCCATATTTAGTGCTGCAGGGGAAGCGGGCTTCGTAGTGCGCGACAACGGCGAAGGCATTGCTAGCCTGCATCTCCCCTTTATTTTTGAGCGCTTCTATCGTGTCGATTCTTCGCGCACCAGGGAGACAGGTGGCTCGGGCATCGGCCTAGCAATTGTGCAGGAGGCTGTGCATGAGCTAGGGGGCCGTATAACGGTAGAGAGCGAAGTAGGTCGCGGCAGTGCTTTTCGCGTTGCCTTCCCAGCGTGAGGACAGAGGGGACTATACATTTTATGAGAGAGGGAGAGACAAACATGAAAAGATCCCAAGTGATCAGTCTGGCTTTTAGTCTGCTAGGTGTTGCAGCATTTTTTGTAGTAGGTAATGTGACTAAGCAAAGGACCTCGGTATGTAACAACTTTCTGTACCAATTTGTGATGTTAAATGTGACATTGCTAATCGTTCTTGCAGTTCATAGAATTACGAAGGCAGAGTATTTTAAAGTTGGTAATTTGTCTGCCCAAACCACGCCGATAAAATTATTAGGAATAGGCAGTAAAGACAGTTGGAAGCAAATTGGTATAACTTTTCCATTATTATTTCTCTTGTCACTGGAACTTACTTGTATTTAGGCAATAGAGAAGCTATTGCCAGTGCCTCGTCGGAGGCAATTTTCCTAGCTGTGATTATCGCCTTGCCACTAGCCTTATTTAATTCCTTCAATGAAACAATAATCACCAGATGGACTATTGTTGAAGGGTTCTCAAAGAATCCTAAAGTCGCAGCAATTATTGGAGCTCTTATCTTTGGGATACCTCACTATTTCGGTGTGCCGGGAGGGTTACCAGGGAGTATTATGGCTGGGTTCTTAGGCTGGTTTCTTGTCAGATCTATTTTTGATACAAAAGGAATTGGATGGGCTATAATCATTCATTTCCTGCAAGACGTGTTGATATTTAGCGTGCTGCTGCTCGGTGTCTTACCATAGTTCTTCGACAAAGTGGACCCCATCGTTGCCGAGCAGCTTGTGAATGTCTCAATCATCATTTGCTGCTTGGCAATTGATATCGCCAGACTAGGCCTTTCCTTTGCATAAACCGCTTGCCGTTCTGCCATAATATGGGCCGTATTTTCCTCTGCCCCTTATCACGCTCTTGACCGAATTGCGTGCTAGTGTCACAAGTCCATTATAGTGACGCCCGACACTAGTGCGCCTATGGGGCGCTCTTGCTAGTAAAACGACTACGCCAAGCTAGACTTGAGGCCTAAATGGAACACTAACGACCAGGTTCATGGTAACAGCAATCCGAAAGCGTGTTTTTAGAGCTCCCGACCGAATTCCATAGCACTGTCAACATATGTGCGAATGATATCACGGCAGACTTGGTTGCTGTGCATAAGGTCAGCCAACTTGCCTTCGGCTATCACTTGCCCCTCACTTAGCACAATTGCCCGCGTGGCTAAGCGCAATATATTTGGCCGGTGTGAGATAATAATGCCGGAACGGTCCACCATATGGCCTGCCAATTTCTCGAGCAGGGCACGCTCGTTTACTAGGTCAAGATTGGTGAGGGGTTCATCAAGTATAACCACGTCTTTATTTGCGTAGAGTAGTCGTGCTATCTGCACTCGCTGTTTCTCCCCCCCAGATAGAAACCCGCCGTGCTCGCCTAGTAGCCTGCCGCGCAGATGCTCAATCTCTAGCATTGCGATTACTTCCTGCAAATGCCCATTATCGACAGATCGTCCTAAGGCGATGTTGTTATCAAGGGTGTCATTAAAGATGCCAATGGTCTGTGCGCAGTATCCAAGGTGCTGAAACACAAGACCGGGATATAGGCCCTTTACTTCAGTACCAAAAAATTTCACGTGGCCCTCATACTGTTGTTCAAGTCCAAGCAGTACATTGAGGAGAGTGGACTTCCCCTCCCCAGAGAGTCCTATTACAGCCACAATTTCACCTCGTGGCACATCGAAACTCACATTTTTCAGAACAGGGTTATCCTCACCATAGGAAAGGGCAACATCACGCAAGCTATATACGGGAGCGTTTGGGTCTGGCGTAATACTTCTGTCACTAAAAGCTTTTTTTGTTTGCTCGGTTTCCGCAAAGTAGGTGAGTATACTCTCTAGCGTCGCGACGACTCGTACGGAGATTGGCGTCAGGGACTGCAACATGTTGAGAGGCTCGGTCAGCATGGCAAAGTACGCCCAGAGTGCCCAGATAGTGCCGATGGTCATGCGACCGTTTACTACAAGATAACCGCCGTAGACAAGGACCAACAGGCGAGTGACGTAATCGGGCAAATCAGTCATTGCTTTGTCGAGTTGCACCCGTCTAGATTCTGCCTGCAAAGCTACGCCTACTAACTCGTTACTCATAGCCATGTAACGACGGTTGCTCTTTTCCCGACCTTCGCCTGCAAGCACTTCGTGGAAATTGTCAAAAATCTCGACAATGTACGTGGTTGCCCGTCGCATTAACTCGAAGCCATGGACATAAAGATGACGGGTTGCTCGGCTTATGACTTCAGAATACGCTGCAAGAAGCACCACATTAAAGACAAACAGTGCAAACAACGTGCGATCCCAGACAAGGACAATACCAAGTATCACTACCATGCGCGCAAGTGCTACTAGTGCTCGTATATATCCATAATCAAGCACGATAAAAGCGTCGTTTAAATGATTGTTGATCAAGGTTGCGAAGTAAGAAGACCCTTGCTGCCGCAGCTTCTGCCATGGAAGGTAAAACGACTGTGCGAACACCCGGGAGCGAAGCTCCATAACGGCACGCCACTTGCTACGCACGTAGAGCAGGTCTCCGCCGTAGCTCAAGATAAACGAGGTAGCATACACAGCACAAAGGATGTAGACTGTGCCCCAGTCCATACTGCCTTTAGCTAGGCCATCTATAAGCTTGCGCACTAAAAGCGGGCTCACCACGCCTAATATGGCTGGGACATTTTCCAGCAAACCTCCGATGAGTATTGGCAGCAGCCGAGGTAGTCCAATCAATGAATAAAATGTGTATATGATGCGCAGGTTCTTTAACATGCTCACATCTCCCATCTCCAGTCTGCAGATGTTGCAACCTTGCCCCATGCGACAATGTGGATGGGCCTAGGGCTATGCCTAGGCCCATCCGTCAGTTCACAAAGGCCAACATGAGGTAGGGCTTACGGTGTTATTCCTTTGCAGCAGAAGCCGTCTGCGCAACATAACCCGAACCAAGCACAGTCCCATTCAGAGGGCTGCTCGATTTGTTCCATGCGCACTGCTTCCCGTAAGATTTTCATATGTTCTCACCTCCCTTTTTGAGGTCTCAGCACACGAGGTTAATTCACCGCTACCCTGTGGTGCAGCGGGGCGTGCTTAGTTCGATGTGCTCCTGCAAGGAGCGTAGTAGTTCAGATTCACTCCAGAAGCATGGTTGTCGTTTCGAAATGATTCTAGCTCGTAGACATCCTCCCATACAAACAGGAAGGAGCTTGCATGTAAGGCACTCGTTATCGGATAAGCAGTCTCCTTTCCAAAGAGTAGCGCGGGAGTTGTAAAGCGGAGTGCCATCCTCGGAGAGGCGGCCGATCGTGTAATTCTCATCACCCACTAGATTGTCGCAAGGGAATAAGAGGCCATCGGCTCCGATGACATAACTGTATTTCCGCTCACAAGGACACCAAGCAGGCGTAGGCATTGGCAGAGGGTCGAACAATCCTCCCGGCGTCGACACCTTAAGCTGCTCCATAACCATCTTGGCTAAGGCACGCTGCAAACCAATTCCCTCTTCAATGGAACATATGTCAGAGGTTATAGCTTGAATGTCGTCTCGCGCGGTGTCAAAGTGGTAGACTGGACGGCAGTAAATCTGAAATCTGCTATCGTGGCCAAAGTCCGCTACAAACATATCTGTCATGTTTCGAGCAGCGTCAATTGTAGTACGCAGAAAATTGACCCTTATTGTCATCTTGAACTGTACTTCATTGGGTAGCTGGGTAATTAGCTTGAGATTTTCATAGATGGTGTTGAATGTCGGTTTTCCGTTCTTAAGTGTACGAAGCTGATCATGAGTTGTACTGTCTCCGTCAAGGGTTACTTGAAATTCGCGTATGCTCGCATCAAGTAATCTATTGAACAAATTACTTGTAAGCAAGTAACCATTTGTTACCATCGTACACTTTACGTCTAATTCGTACTTTGCGCTAAGTGCTAGGAGGCGGTTCTGAAATGACATGATCATTGGTGCGGCTAGTGTTGGTTCACCGCCAAACCAAGATATTTTTATGTGGGTTCGCTGTCCTTGGTTCTGGTTTCTCACCGCGCTACGTTCGATCAATTGCAGAGCGGCATCGTAAACCCACGGCTTCATGAATAAGTGTCGTTTGTTGTACTGGAAGCAATAAGGGCACGTGAAGTTGCACGCTTCTGCGGGCAGCATGGTAAGATGTAGTAGGCGCTCATCGCTAAGGAAAGCATTGCTCCACTTTCTGATATCAGACAATTCATCGCAATCATTTTGAACAACAAAACCTTGGGAAACGAGGGCGGGTAGAAAACTGCTCTCAGAATTCCCAACGGGATCTTCAAGGACAGACAACAGCTTGCCAGCCTCCTCAACATCTGCGCATACGACAGCTCCAGTCTTGCTATTGTAAAGTCCCAGCCTGCCATCAGGCAATGTAGTATGAAAGGTATACCGACTCCTTACATTTTTCAATGGAACACGACCTTCCATGTTTTAATTTGTATTCATAAATACCGGGTGTTCTCAACCTCAACCCTGTCTCACGGCTGGCATCATTTTTGAAGGATATCATCTCACCTCCAAAGAAATAGACTTACAGGGTGGCGGAGAGTTATCGCCGACTCGGCGGGGGCAATGCCGGCAATTATTCTTGCCACCATAATACATTACTGCGTACTAGTGTCACAAGTCCATGATAGTGACGCCCGACACTAAGTCATGTAGGGGGTACTATATGTTAGGAAAACGACTACGCCAAGCGAGACTTGAGGCTAGGGTGTCTCAGGCTGATTTGGCAGGTGGCAGATTCTCGCGGTCATATGTTAGCGAAATCGAGCGAGGACGAATTAGTCCTTCCAGTGAAAATCTGCAGTTCCTCGCAGAGCGTTTGGGGAAGCCCCTATCCTACTTCCTTCCTTCGGCGCAAGAGGATGACGACTTAGGTAAAAAGGCCGTAATTGACCGCATACAAAGTCTTGCCATGACGGGTCAAAGCAGTGAAGCGATGGGACTAGCTCAGTCTCTTGAGCCATGCATGGACTCCCTATCTTCTGCTAACAAGGCAAATTTTCTCCGCATCACAGCCTGGATGCAGTATAACGCTGGGGATCTACTTGCGGCTATCACGCGCTCTTTTCAGGCCTCGGAGATCTACGCTCAATTGGCGGATTGTCAATCCCAGTGGTACACTCTTCATTCCGCAGCTCACTGCCTATACCTCCGCGGCTCATATCA